>ENA-ORBV01000404-ORBV01000404.1-microbial-mat-metagenome-genome-assembly--contig:-NODE-404-length-100232-cov-12.711657_pt1 | contig 100232 bp, 90 predicted proteins | sample MGYA00237777_ERZ505514 | MGnify/ENA primary metagenome ERZ505514 (study PRJEB26160, sample SAMN06269048) | microbial mat metagenome | isolation source: Oligotrophic lake microbial mat | place...
GGGTTGGGCTGTTCGCCCATTAAAGCGGTACGTGAGCTGGGTTCAGAACGTCGTGAGACAGTTCGGTCCATATCCGGTGCAGGCGCAAGAGCATTGAGAGGAGCCCTCCTTAGTACGAGAGGACCGGGAGGGACGCACCGCTGGTGTACCAGTTATCGTGCCAACGGTAAACGCTGGGTAGCTATGTGCGGAGTGGATAACCGCTGAAAGCATCTAAGTGGGAAGCCCACCTCAAGATGAGTGCTCTCATGGGGTTAACCCAGTAAGGTCACGGGCAGAACACCCGTTAATAGGCGGTAGATGGAAGTGCAGTAATGCATGCAGTCGAGCCGTACTAATAGACCGAGGGCTTGACCTCTATTCAACGGTAGAACAATGACAAGTGACTATGCAGCCTTCAAGGGCTCTGAAACATACAGGCTTTCCTGGTGCCTATGGCGCGGTGGAACCACTCTGACCCATCTCGAACTCAGGTGTGAAACGCTGCTGCGGCAAAGATAGTTGGGGGGTAGCTCCCTGCAAAAATAGCTCGGTGCCAGGTCGGTTTTTCAAACAAGCATCGGTAGCTCAAATCTGAGCACCGATGCTTGTTTGTATGGAAAAGCACGATACGCAAGCTTTGCAGAAAGCTTGCGTATCACCGTGCATAACAAAACGTAATATATGGCAGAGCCGAGGTAATTCAAGCAAAATAAAGAAGATAATTTAGAGTCTTGCACAGTGAATTTGCCTTCATTTATTTGGCTATGGAAGGTTGCGGCATGGTCAATGGGACTTGCGATCGCTGCCTATCTTCTACTAACTATTTCAGGCATGTATATCTTTGTTCAGCGCCAGCGCCGTCAACCTCGTCCTAGCTGGCTACGTTTTTTGCACCTTGGGACAGGGGTAGTGATGACAATGCTGGTATTGCTTCTCTTGGGCATTGGTATTATGGGCACTCTAGGGCACTTTGGCAGCTTGGGACACTCATGGCACCTGTTTGCAGGATTAGGCGTTGTGAGCCTGGTGTTTCTTTCTGTATGGAGTGCTATGCAAATTAGCTTAATGCAACCTTGGGCGCGATCGCTTCACATTGGTACCAATTTTGTTTTGTTTGTCGGATTTCTTTGGGTTTCGTTGACGGGATGGGATGTTGTACAAAAGTATTTGCCCTAAGCGCTTGTTCCAAATATCAGCAAGATGACAAACTGCGATCAGTTTGAATTGGTCAAGTTCGCTACGCTGGCTCTTCGCATCTACTGAGGCTTTCGTTCATGGCATCTAGCGTCATTGTTATTGAGCATCCATTGGTTCAGCACAAGCTTACTCTTATGCGTCGAGCTGAAACTAATACTGCTACATTCCGTTCGCTTATGACGGAGATCAGTATGCTGTTAGCTTACGAAGTGACGCGCGACTTGCCGCTTAGCTATGAAGCAATTAAAACACCTATGTGTTTAACAAATGCACCTGTATTGGCTCTTGATAGAAAGCTTGTTATTGTTTCGATTATGCGTGCAGGACAGGGCATTTTGGACGGCATGCTGCAACTTATGCCGTTTGTCAGAGTTGGGCACATTGGCTTATATCGAGAACCGACGACTTTGGAGCCAGTGGAGTATTATTTCAAAGTGCCCCACGATATCGGTGAATGTGACATGCTGGTAGTGGATCCTATGGTTGCCACGGGCAATTCAGCCGTAGCAGCGGTTCAACGGTTAAAACAGACTAATCCACGATCGCTTAAGTTGATATGTCTACTAGCTGCGCCTGAGGGTATTAAAAACTTTCATGAGCAGCACCCAGAGATACCGATTTTCACTGCGGCGATTGATGAGAAGCTAGACGGGCACGGTTACATTTTGCCTGGGCTAGGTGACGCAGGCGATCGCTTGTTTGGGACAAGGTAAGTCGTCTACGTAGGGAGGAGGAGCTACTGTACGTTTTTCCCTGTGTCGTGCATATCGTAAGCTTGGCTGAAACATAGTTGTGAAAGCGCACAGCCGAAACGTAGCTTTTCCCCAGTGGTTCTCCAACCATGCTTTCAGCAATATTGCAGTGTTTTAAGTCTAACCATGGAAACTTACCTGCTGCGAAAAATCTTAGCTCGGCAAATTACTCCAGAAAGCTTTCTTCCGTATGGTCAGGTAATTGTTGCCTCAGATGACCATACACCTTTTGGTGCCGAGGATGCTCAATTGCAGTTGCAAAGAGGTACGCCGCGCTTTTACCTCATGCGCTTATATGAGCGTGGACGTAAGTTCCATAGTATTACACGCCATCAGTTCTGTACGCAGTGTTTGGGTTCTTTAGAAGGTAAAGACTGGCTGCTAGGAGTTGCTCCGTCGAATCAAGCGCCAATTCCTGCCTGGGAAGATATTGTGGTCTTTCGTATTTCTGGCAATTGCTTTATCAAGCTGGAAGTTGGCACTTGGCACGCTGGACCATACTTCGACACTGCTTGTCTGGACTTTTACAATCTTGAACTAAGTGATACTAATCTAGTCGATCATGATACTTGTAACCTCTTAGAGCAGTGTGGTGTTGAGTTTGAGATTGTTGGGTAAACAGTAAAGTGCTGCGCAAGCGCTTCAGGTTTGCTAGGGCTAAGTTATGTGGACAGTTTAAGTCTTACCTCGATCGCCCAGTTAGCCTAACGCTCACCGTTTCAACAGCAGTAGTGCCGCTAGTATGAGCTGCGACAGCAACAAACACGCTGAGTAATTTTTAACTGTTCAAGTTCTTGGGACAGGAATAATTGATGTAAGGCGCGCTCGACTCGCTTCGCTAAACCGCTATGGTCATACTCTCCATTCAGCCAACCGCGCTCTAGCAGTAGCGAACGGAAGAACGAAGGTAGCTTTGAGTGAACTGCAATATCAGTCTCCGGTCTTTCAACCAAATCACCTGCAAACCCTGGAAAATGCGCCAGCGAACCCATAGCTTTTATCCCCTCGCATTGATTTAGTCAACAAAAGGTTTGTCTATCACGTTAGCAAGTGCTGTGCATCAGGAAAATCCTAAAGCGATTTTTCTGACGTGATGAAGGTATCAAAAGCTAAACATCTTGCCGTCAAAAGAAATTGAATGAAGGCTCAGTAGCGTTAGCTCAAACTCTGGTGGTATATGAATCAAAAAGCCCAGTCTTCACCTGGGCTTTAGTACTTTCAAGGCGCTTTCCGTCAACGGATTAGATCCCTATAGTACAAACATTTGCCTGCTTTATTGGCGAGATGCCTGTACTACAGGACTAAAACCGGGACGTTCTTCAATGAAAACCGCTTACAAACAGCTTGAAACGCTAAAGACCAAGCTGATTGCCACGTTTGTACTGTAAGTAGGCAGCAACAAAGAGACCGGCAAGGGTGATCGGAATTAAACCAAGTACAATGCCAGAAAGAAGTGGTTCTACCAAATTAAATCTCCTTTTGAGTCAGTAGCTCTGAGTTAGACGACACAGCTTACCACTATGGTACTAGGTTGCACAGCAAACCGCAGCCCGGTGAGTGAGTTTGCTAGCTCAAGGAAGCACTTTTTTTGAGAGAGCGTCGTTCACCATCGTTATCCGTAACCTCAACGTTGAATCAAGCAATGATTCTGAAGACTCTTAACGTTTGCCCCTTTGACTTCTAGAGCATGAGAGAATTGCGAAGTTATCTAAAGAGGCTTTAAAGTAGAGAAGTGATCAGCTCGGTGTGTTCCACCGAATAACCTCTCCCCTAAGCGCTTTCTAAGAACTTTTGAACAACCAGCTTCTCAATAACGAAAGTTTGATTCAACGGGTTGCTTTGATGATCCTGGCAATTCTTCTTGCAATATTTTTAGCTGTTTTGGGAATATATCAGCTCAGTGTCTCTTCCCCCTATGTGCGTGACGTGATGTCGCACAAAGGTGATTTTGTACAGGGGCATGCGATTTTCTTGATGAATTGCGCTGGCTGTCATGGGACTTTAGCTGACGGTCTGGTCGGTCCAAGCTTGAGAGATGTGTCTAATCGGAAGTCTAAAGTTAGCATTATTCAGCAGGTGATTAGTGGGAAAACCCCTCCGATGCCTCAGTTTCAGCCAAGCTCGCAAGAAATGGCAGATTTGCTCAGCTACCTAACAAGTCTTTAGTTGATACCTGATGTCTCTACTCCCTCTAGCGGGATCAGCAGCATCACGGTAGAGTCAGTAGAAAGCAATTTTGCCCCACTTGCAGGGCGAAATTGCCGTTAGCTGTGGACGCAATGCTGGGTGAACTCCTTGGTGCGCGCTATAAAGTTGTTAAGGTTCTGGGAGCGGGAGGGTTTGGTAATACCTACATTGCCGAAGACACTCAGCGTCCTGGCAATCCGCATTGTGTACTGAAGCATCTGACGTTTGCTAGCCCAAAGGCATCCGTGCTTCAGCAAGTCAGACGGCTTTTTCAAGCTGAAGCAGAAACGTTAGAGCGGTTAGGTAGGCATGACCAGATCCCACAATTGCTTGCTTACTTTGAAGAGAACGAAGAATTTTACCTGGTGCAAGAATTTGTTGAAGGGCATCCTCTCAATGATGCATTAGTTGAAGGGGTCCACTTTTCTGAGTGGCAGGTAGTAGCGCTATTGGACGACGTACTAAGTGTCTTAGAGTTTGTTCATTCTCAAGGAGTGATTCATCGGGATGTTAAGCCTGAGAACTTGATCCGCCGCGATCGCGATGGCAGATTCGTGTTGATCGACTTTGGTGCTGTGAAAACGTTGGGCAACACGATCGCTGAGGCAACGGGCGAGACCAACCTAAGCATTCCAATTTACACTACTGGTTATGGTGCCAGTGAGCAATGCTTAGGTAGACCGCAGTTTAGCAGCGATTTATACTCGCTGGGTATGGTGGCAATTCAGACGCTAACGGGCATACGTCCGTCTCAGCTACCACAAGATTTCCACACGTCTGAGCTTGTTTGGCGAGATCAGGCACAGGTAAGTGAGTCGCTGGCAGCATTCTTAGACAAGATGATTCGCTACCACTACATTCATCGCTATCAATCGGCTTTGGAGGCGCGGCAAGCGCTGCAACAGGTTGTTTTAGATGGCATACCTGCAACTGCTTGTACGGTAACCCCGAAGCGGACGGCGACAAACGCACTCACAATGACACCGCTGCTTCAGACTCAGTTTCAACGCGATCGGGCTGAACAACGCCCAGTACGTAACCGCTTTAAGGGCAGGAGCGCAATGGCAATTGTCGGTGGGGCGAGCGTGGCTGCCTTTGCTCTGTTGGCGCTGGTGCGTGGGTTCTCTCCGCCCGCATCAGTGCCTATCGCACCATACGAAACTTCGCTGAAACCGGGGCAAAACTTGTCCAGTGATCGGATCAGTGAGGGTGAGAACCTGTTGAGTCAATGGCAAGCCAATCCCAAAAAGCAAGAAGGCGTGGAGCAGTTTGCCGCCCGGCTGTACGGGAAGGCTGTCACCACTCTAGAGGCAGCTCATCAAAGCAATCAGGGCGATCCCGAAACCTTGATTTATCTCAACAACGCACGTATTGGCTCTGAGAAGGCTTACAAAATAGCGGTAGCTGTCCCACTGGGTGACACCTTTGGCTCGGCGCTTGAAATTCTGAGAGGAGTGGCGAAGGCGCAAGCTGACTTGAACCGGGCAGGTGGTATTAATGGTGTCCGTTTGAAGGTCGTGATTGCGAATGATGACAACGATCACGACACGGCTCAACAGTTAGCCACGATGCTGGCAAGCCAACCAGAAATTTTAGGCGTTGTTGGTCATGGTATTAGCGACACAACCTTATCTGCTGCCGCTGTCTATCAAGCGAATCAGTTAGTCATGGTGTCGCCCCTTAGTTCAGCGGTGCAGTTGTCTAATTTTGGCAGCTACATTTTTCGTACCATGCCGAGCGATCGACTGACTGCCAAAGCCCTGAGTAACTACATGCTCAATAGCCTGAAGAAGCGCAAGGTCGTTGTTTTCTTCAACGCTGCTAGTGCCTACAGCATGTCGCTCAAAACCGAGTTCAAAAATGCGCTGTTTTATAACGGCATCGAGTTAATGAACGAGTTTGATTTCTCTCGTCCCGATTTTGATGCGGCTGATAGCGTTGAAGCCGCGATCGCTAAGGGTGCTGAAGTCATCATGCTTGCGCCCGACAGCGACGTTTCTGACCGAGCGATTCAGGTTGTGCAACTCAATCGGCGACGGCTTAAACTCATGGCTGGAGACAGTATATCCACTGTGAAAGTGCTTAAAGTGGCTGGCAAAGATGCGATCGGTATGGCTGTCGCTGTCCCCGCCGATTTGGCTCAGTCCCCATTCCAACAGCAGTCAAAACAACTGTGGGGACGCGCTGTCTCCATTAGCTGGCGGACGGCTTTGGCGTATGATGCGACTCAAGCGCTCATTGCGGCACTTCGCAGCGACCCTACCCGCAGTGGTATGCAAAGAGCCCTGTCTCAGTCCACGTTTGTTACGTCTGGGGCAGTCGATCGGGTACGCTTTCTATCATCGGGTGATCGGCAGAGTGACGTGCGCCTAGTGACGATCGTTCCAGTCACCACAGGCGGTCGTACCACGTATGCATTCAAGCCTCTTCCACGAAAGTAGAGACCTGAATGCGTTTGGAACGTTTAGATTTGGATCCAGTTGACACCTGAGCCAACTGACAGCACTATTTTAGGGGCAAAGCTGTGCTTGGAGCCGCCACGGGTGCAGTTTGTGAATCTGTTAGACGTTGTTTCTGCGCTGCTCGAAAGATAGCCGCTGCCGAGTCGAGGTTCTCCTTTTGCTGACCGTAAAAGTCTTCGCTGCTGAGAGACCCTGCCTGCATGGCGCGATGCACCAAATCCATCACACCGCCCGCTTGCTCGTTGCCTCGACCAGAAAATGGATCTCGGTTTTGCTGGTCTTGAAAAATCTGCTGAGGTTGAGCAGTGCCTGCTTGCTGTGCTGAAGCAGCGCTCAAAAGCCCAGCCATCAGCCCACTTACTGTCAGGATGCCCAAAGACAGTTGGGTTAACTGACGTATCGTCAAAATTTTCATTGTTCCAGCCATAAAGCGTCCTTTACCCAAAACATAATCTGAAAATCTACTGCACTTTACCAGGGATGAGACCTCATTTATTGGCTAAATGTGCCCCAACCGTGATAAACATTTTAGCACTGAACTCAGAAGGCTGCCGGAAAGGTGAGCAAGCCAGAGCGTTAAGCCAGCGATCGGCGTAATTTCGGCTGAATGATTGTCAGCGCCACAAGATCAAAACCAATTAGTAGCAGTAAGGCTGCTCCCAGCGTGACCGAACCCCAGGGAGCCTGCATGACCACGCTGCTTAATGCCCAGTCGCTATGAAGGTAGACATAACGAATGGGCTCGATGGCATAGCTTAAGGGATTGAGCGTTGCGATCCACTGTAGCCATGTTGGCATAAACGATAGCGGGACAAGCGCGGTGCTAGCGAACAGTAGCGGTAGATTCGTGACAAAAATTACGGCGATGAGTTCGATGTGACCGGGCAGAGAGAACGAAAGTCCCAAACTCAACGCGGTGACACCCAATACCAGCAGCAGCACGATTAAACCTACAAGCCCCAATCCGAGCGCATTCGGTAAGCCCGCTCCTAACAGTGCGCTCATCGTGACAATCGCTGCGGTCTGAATCAGGCTCAGCGTTGTGATAAAAATTGCCGATGCCATCACGATCGAAAATCGCGATGCTAGCGGAGCTACCAACAAGCGATTTAAGAAACCAAACTCGCGATCGAACATCACAGGTAAGCCTGCGTTCAGCGCTCCGCCAAAGGCTGTGAAGACGATCACTCCCGCTCCCAAAAACTGTCCATAGCTCACATCGGTGCCAAACAAGCCCTGCGGCGCGTTTTGGAAGAGTGCCCCAAACAGCACCAGCCACATAATCGGCTGAATAATCCCTGCGATGAGAGTGGAAGGGCGACGTTGGAGCTGAATGAAGAGACGACGGGTGAGTGCTCCAGTCTCCTGCAAAAAATCACTCAAGGCTGAACTGGATGGCGTTTTAGTACTTTGATTGAGCTTGGTTCTAGAGGGTGAAATGGTTGTGCTCATACGTTAAAAATCGTTAGTTAAATGTGGCTATGGAGTTGGCTGGCAGTTGGATATTAAGGCGTGTTCTTCAAGCTCTACGGTTGCTAAGAAAGCTAGATTCCAAGGGGCTAACACTTATGCACTTTGGACTTGTAGACTATCTCTAGCGCATATTTTGCTTTCTTTCTGCTTTGAGATCACGCTCGCCAGACGCTGCAACTTCGGCATCCAGCAACGTGCGTCCGGTGGCTGCCAGATACACGTCATCCAGACTCGGACGCGACTGGGCGAGACCAAAGGTGGGCAGTCCGGCTGTTTGCAGTACTTGCTGAATGGTTGCGAGTGCATCGCTCTGGGGCTGAACCACCAGATTGAGCGAATTGCCTTGAGCAGTATTGATGATAATTTCTTGCACGGAGGGTAGAGCTTTGAGCAGATGCTTTGCCTTTTCAGCCTCGTCCAGTGGTGAGAATTCACGGATACGAAGGGTGATGCGATCGCCCCCCACTTTATCCTTCAATTCGGAGGGCTTGCCAGCGGCAATCACCTTACCCTGATCAATAATGGCAACGCGATCGGCGAGTGCATCCACTTCTTCGAGGTAGTGGCTGGTTAACAAAACGGTTGTACCGTCTGCCCGTAGCTTACGAAGAAATTCCCAAACCGCCAGCCGACTCTCGATATCTAAACCCACGGTTGGCTCATCTAGAACCAACACTTGAGGCTGATGCAGCAACCCAGCCGCTAAGTCCAGTCGCTTTTTAAGACCGCCAGAGTAGGTGCCCGTTTTCTTGTCGGCGTATGGTTCTAGGCTCAGCAGTTTCAGCACTAGGGCGATACGTTCTTTGGCGATCGCGCGAGGGAGGTGGTACAGCGCTGCCTGAAGTTGAAGCAGTTCGCGTCCCGTCAGCACCTTATCTAAAGCCACTTCCTGGGCAATGTACCCCAAATACTGTCGGGCAAGACGAGGATTTTCAACCACAGAAACGCCAGCCACTTCTACCCGGCCAGCGTCGGGGTCTGCTAGCGTACACAGGCAGCGTAGCGTTGTCGTTTTACCGGCTCCATTGGGACCGAGCAGCCCAAAAATCTCTCCGGCTTCAACGTCGAGAGAAACGTCTTTAACGGCTTCAACCGAGCCATAACGCTTCTTCAGCTTTTCAATGAGTACTGTAGGAGCCATCTCACTCCTCCAAGCTATACAAATCGCAATACACCTAAATCTTATCGCAGTTAGCGAAACGCGCACATTGCAACGTGACGACCCAAACCACGTAACCCCATCCTGGGACTCCCAAGCAAGATGGGCAGTACTGGATCTAAAGAAGAATCTATAGTTGCAAAATGAGTCGGGACGTTACATATAACGTCCCGACTCATTTTGCTTACGCCCTCAACGAGCCAACGATCGTCTGTAGGTTGTCCCCAATCACGCTAACAACCTGGTGCGTCGCTGGGAGACTATCCAACCCCATGCCAGCACACAACAGCATCAGATAAAGAATGGAGTACTTAAAGACCGATCGCGCCACCTGTAAATCAGAAGACATCTGCATAAACTGCCATGCCTTCTGAACAAAAATACCGCCTAAGAGTAAGGCAATGCCACAATACACGGCACCCATCACGTGCAGTGGGTAAACCAATAACAGGGTGACGGGGATCAGCGCCAGTGTGTAGTAGAAGATTTGGCGAGCCGTTGGCTCGTTGCCCACAACGACAGGCAACATGGGCACGCCGACCTTCGCATAATCTTCCCGAATCAAAACGGCTAAAGCCCAAAAATGGGGCGGTGTCCAAAGAAAAATGATGGCAAACAGCACCCAAGCCGCCCAACTCAAATCGCCTGTGACGGCTGCCCAACCTACCAGCGGTGGAATAGCACCCGCAGCGCCCCCAATCACAATGTTCAGTGTGCTGTGACGCTTCAGCCAATGAGTGTAGATCAGCACGTAAAACACAATGCCAGACATCGCAAGGCAAGCGCTGAGCAGATTGGCAAAAACAGTCAGCAGCGTGAAGGAAAGCGTGGCGAGGGTAATCGCAAAGATTAGCGCATCACGGGGCTGTATCCGACCCGATGGTAAGGGACGATGTCGTGTGCGCTCCATGATGTAATCGATATCGCGATCGTAGAAGCAGTTAATCGTATTGGCTGCTCCAGCCGCACAAGCACCGCTGAATATAGTGATCAGCAAGAGACTAGAGTTCACTTCACCCTTAGCGGCAATCCACATACCGCCAGCCGTTGTAATCAGCAGCAGCAAGATGATGCGGGGCTTTGTGAGTTGGTAGTAGCTTTGAACGACCTGTAAAGGGTTGTCGTGTTGACGGGGGATACCAGTTAAGACAGTTTCTTGCATTCGCCCTTTCCTAAAAGAGACAGACTTAAAACAGATCACAGCTTCAGTCGTAAATACTGGTGTGAGGTAAGCACTTGAGACGTTTGAGCAAGCTTACTTATAGAGCGCAACTAATCAAGCGGGTTGACCGTTGGCACGATCGTCAGGAAAGTTGCCAGTCGCTGGTTGCGGCACTGAAACAGAGGATGATTCATCAATCACCGTTGATGGTGTATCACGCAATCCAAGGACGGTAAACGCAACCAGCGTCCCCAGCAACGCAGCACCAAGCGCCTGATGGGAAACCGTCAGCGGTTCTACTTGCAGCCTGAGCTTGAACGTTGCCACTCCTAAAAGAATTTGAAGCATGACCAAACCGCTAGCAAGACTCGCTAATTTCCGTAGTGTGGGATGCAGGGCTGGAGTTCGCCACGCCAGAACAACTAACGTCAGCGTTGCGAGAGTGGGTGGGACTGCGCCTGCAACATGACTGTGCATCACCAGGCAAAGACCAGAGTCGTTAAGGCACTGATGCAACGCCCACTGGGAGGCAACCAGCGCGCCCAGAATGCTCTGGAAATAGACTAGAACAGAGGCTGTGAGACCAATCCAGGGCAACTTGCCTGCGGTTCCGATTCCTTGATGAGGCACCAGGGCAACCCCGATCGCCAGCAGCGTCATAAAAAAGAGCAGCGCAGTCCCCAGGTGCGCCGTCACAAGGTCGAAGCGGAGCAACTCAGTCACGGTCAGCGCACCTAAAAGACCCTGAATAAGCACCAGTCCTAACGCGAAGGTTGTTGCCCAGGGGGTCCAACGGGGCAGTGAGTGACGATACCACCAGGCGGTAGCAGCCAGGGCGATCGCGAAGATGCCCATTGATGATGCCGTCAAGCGATGAAACCACTCTAGAAAGACCTGAAAATTCATTTGCTGTCGAGGCATGAGCTCGCCGTAACAAAGGGGCCAGTCTGGGCAGGCTAGCCCCGCGTTCATTACACGTGTCGCACTACCTAACGCCATAAGAAACAGCGTTTCTGCCGCCATCGCCAGTGCAAAGCGACTGACGCGCGATCGGGGACGAGATGATTCAACAGCGGATTGATGGAAGACAGCAGCAGCCATCGGCTTATCCTTACGTCACAAAGATTAAACGTAGCGAAACGAAACTTAGGAGTGACTATGACTCAAACCTAGCACTACATGACTGAAAGCGGTTTTGTCTTTCTCACTTGCTATTACTTTAATGACGATGGCGCTTTTGCACCAATCCTTTTGGAATTGCTTCGGATCGCGTCGTTTGGCAATACTCCATTTTGCAGAAAGCTTTGCAGAAAATATTGTGGCTTGGATTACAGGCGTGGAGAGGATTTTAGCTATAGACAAGTTTGTTAGGACGGGGTGCAGGGGTAGACCCCTGGCTGGGGGCAACGCCCCCACACCCTCTTTGATCCCAATGTCCTAATCTTTCTGGCGACAGCTATGAATAGGCGAACACCGTTCTGCTTTCCATGACTAAAGTTTTGCTGTCACGCTTTTTGCTTCGATGGATGGAACCTCAGGAGCGATCCCGAAGAAATCTATAAGGATAGTCACGGAACGTTCCGTTTCGGGAAGCACTACTTTACCTTGTAAGGTGGGGTAAGCCTACGGAGCAGTATTCTGCCTTCTAAAGGCTGGCTCTTGACGAGATTCTGTTTGTTGTAGATGAGTTCTCTCCAGCGATCGACATTGTTTAGGCGGCTCTGAATTGTGAATATCCCAAGCTCCATTACTACAATGCTGGCTGGCATTCTACTGACCCTGATCAGTATCTGGGTTGGTCAAAACCACGGTTTGATGCCAGTCCAAGCGTCCGAAGCAGCCCCTCTAATTGATGGGCTGTTTAACACGATGATGACGATCGGTACGGGTTTATTCCTGCTGGTTATGGGCGTGATTCTCGTCGCGGTGTTCAAGTTTCGCCGTCAGCCCGGTGACGAGACGGACGGTTCGCCTGTGCATGGCAACATTCCTTTAGAGATTCTTTGGACTTCTATCCCTGCGGTCATCGTTTTGGGCTTGGCAATCTATAGCTTTGAGGTCTACACCCAGATTGGCGGCTTGAACCCAATGGAGCACTCCGTCGCACATGGGCAGCCAACACATCAAATGGCACACATGTCAGGTGCGGCGATCGCGGCACCCCTTCCGTCCAGCGAAGCCGAAGGAAGGCAGACTTTGGTGGCAGATGCAGCGTCAGATGGGATTCAAGCTGAGGGTGCAATTCCGGGTGGGGTGATTCAAAAAGAAGATGGCTCCGAAACCTCGATTACTCCTGGTGTAGGTTCAATGCCGGGGGCAAAAGACCCATCGAAAGAATTTGTGATTCAAGCGAATGGGTTGCAGTATGCCTGGATTTTTACCTATCCCGATAGTGGTGTTGTTGCAGGCGAACTTCATGTCCCCGTTGGGCGCGAAGTGCTGCTGAATATCTCTGCAAGCGATGTAATACATGCATTCTGGGTACCAGAATTCCGGTTGAAACAGGATGCAGTGCCCGGTCAACCCACCGAACTGCGCTTCACGCCCAATCGCATTGGGGAATACCCAGTGATCTGTGCTGAACTCTGTGGACCATATCATGGTGCGATGAGAACGAAAGTGATTGCTGAATCGCCTGCTGACTTTGCTGCGTGGGTAGAGGAACAGAAGGTCGCCAGTGCTGATGGTTTAGAGCAGGCGCTTGCCGTTAATCCAGCCGCCAAAGCACCAGATGAGTTTTTGGCTCCCTACGTCGATCGCCTGGGTATTCAGCCTGAAATGCTCCACCAGCTTCATTCTGAGGCTGAAAAGGCATCGCACCATGTTTCTGCAAGCTAGTTTTCGCCCGCTAACGTGTCGCCCGATGCGCTAGTCGGTTACCTCTAAAAGCGACGAGCCGATCGCAATGGATTTACTCTTATGACGCAAGCTCAGCTACAAGAAACCGCTAACCTTCCTGCGCACGGCTCTGAGCCAAGCGGTAATCACTGGCGGACTTACTTTAGCTTCAGTACAGACCACAAAGTCATTGGGATTCAATACCTGGTGACCACGTTCATTTTTTACTTAATTGGCGGCGCACTGGCGACTGCTGTTCGCACAGAATTAGCTACCCCTGAAGTGGATTTTGTGAGCCGAGAAGTCTACAACAGCTTGTTTACAGTCCATGCCACAGTCATGATCTTCTTGTGGATTGTGCCTGCGACGACAGGAGGCTTTGGTAACTATCTAGTGCCTCTTTTGATCGGAGCAAGGGATATGGCCTTTCCCAGGCTTAATGCTCTTGCTTTTTGGATGATCCCTCCAGCAGGTATTCTGCTGCTGAGCAGCTTCTTTGTGGGTGCTCCTGGCGCTGGTTGGACATCTTACCCTCCGCTGAGTTTAGTAACGGATCAGGCAGGTGAGGCGATCTGGATTCTCAGTGTCTTGCTGTTAGGCACGTCATCGATTCTGGCAGCCATCAACTTCATTGTGACCATCTTCAAGATGCGCATCGCGGGCATGGGCTTTAACCAGATGCCGCTGTTTTGCTGGGCAATGCTGGCAACTTCGACACTGGCGCTGCTAGCAACGCCAGTGCTGGCTGGAGCGTTGATTCTGCTGGCGTTTGATTTGTTAGTAGGTACAGCATTTTTCAATCCAGCCGGTGGTGGCAATCCGATCGTCTACCAGCATATGTTCTGGTTTTACTCCCACCCGGCGGTTTACATCATGATTCTGCCTGTCTTTGGCATGATCTCTGAAATTCTGCCGGTTCATGCGCGGAAGCCGATCTTTGGGTACAAGGCGATCGCCTATTCCAGTCTTGCTATTTGCTTCTTGGGCTTGATTGTTTGGGCACACCACATGTTTACCAGCGGCACTCCTCCCTGGCTGCGGATGTTCTTCATGATCACCACGATGGTGATTGCTGTACCCACGGGGATCAAAGTGTTTAGCTGGTTGGCGACCATCTGGGGCGGTAAGATCCGGCTGAACAGCGCTATGTTGTTTGCGCTGGGATTCCTGTCGATGTTTGTGATTGGCGGTATTAGCGGTGTGATGGTCGCAGCCGTACCGTTTGACATTCACGTTCACGACACTTACTTTATCGTGGCGCATATTCACTACGTGCTGTTTGGCGGTAGTGTGTTTGGTCTTTACGCCGGGTTCTACCACTGGTTCCCCAAAATGACTGGGCGGATGCTGAATGAAACCTGGGGGCAGGTACATTTTTGGCTGAACCTGGTTGGGTTTAACCTGGCGTTCTTGCCGATGCACAAGCTGGGCTTGGAGGGCATGAACCGCCGGATCGCTGAGTACGAGCCTAGATTCGCGTTTCTCAACTTGATTTGCTCGATCGGTGCGTATATTCTTGCTGTCTCGACCATTCCCTTTATTGTCAATGTGATTTGGAGCTGGATGTACGGTCCCAAAGCAGGAGACAATCCCTGGAAAGGGCTAACGCTGGAGTGGATGACCAGTTCACCGCCGCCTGTCGAAAACTTTGACGCTGATCCAGTGTTGGCAACGGGTCCCTACGACTATGGGTTTGGCGATCGCGCGACTCCAGTTAACGTGATGTTTTCTGACTCCAGAGATCCAGCGCTTGCTGCGGGTCCCAATTCGGCGCTCCGAGCTGATCCCGATCCGGCTGTAGCGGTGTCTCCAGACGATCGAGTCTAGTCATGGATCATTGACCTCCAGACTGTGAAGAGAACCAAGGGCTAACGGCTAGAAACTAGAAACCAACAACTTTTATCATGACAGGCTCCACCCTCGACTCCACTAAGACTGTCCTTAATCATCACCACGCCGAAGTTGTGCCTCATCATACTGAGCACCACGACTACCGACTCTTCGGCATCACGATCTTTCTAATTGCGGAAGCAATGATTTTTTTGGGGCTGTTTACAGCCTATCTGACCTTTCGTGCAGTTGCTCCGAGTTGGCCGCCCGAAGGGACACCAAAGCTAGAACTGCTGCTACCCGGAATCAACACGATCATTTTGATTTCCAGTAGTTTCGTGATTCACAATGCCGATACTGCCATCAAGAAGAATGATGTAAAGGGTTTGCAGAAGTGGTTTGCCATCACGGCTGCGATGGGAGCAATCTTCTTAGTGGGTCAGCTTTACGAGTATTTCCATCTAGAGTTTGGCTTGAAGACAAACCTGTTTGCCAGCACGTTTTATGTCCTGACCGGGTTTCACGGACTGCACGTGGCGTTTGGTCTGGTTTTGATGTTGGCGGTACTGTGGCGATCGTTCAAGCAAGGGCATTACAGCAGCGAGAAGCACTTTGGCGTTGAAGCTGCCGAAATTTACTGGCACTTTGTGGATGTTGTGTGGATTTTCCTCTTTCTGTTGCTCTACATTCTGTGAGCGATTGAGATCAAGTGGTCTATCAAATCGAACAATTTTGTTAAACAAAAAGGGGACGCTTGAGCATCCCCTTTTTGTCATGACCGTTAGAAATCAAGCTGCATAAGCTTACTTGATTGCGACTTTAGCGCCAGCTTCTTCCAGTTGCTTTTTAGCGTCTTCAGCGTCACTTTTGGCAACGCCTTCTTTAACCGCTTTGGGCGCTGCTTCCACAAGGTCTTTTGCTTCCTTTAGACCTAAGCCGGTCAGCGTCCGCACGACCTTCAGAATTGAAATCTTCTTGTCAGCCGGAAACTCTTCCAAAACGACATCAAACTCAGTCTGTTCTTCAACTTCTTCAACCGGAGCCGCTGGACCAGCAGCAGCCATCATCATGCCACCCACAGGAGCCGCTGCGCTCACACCAAACGCTTCCTCAATTTGCTTTACTAGCTCTGACGCTTCTAATAACGACAGCGTTTTCAGCTTTTCCAAAATTTCATCAGTTGTTACGGACATTTGTAGTCTCCTAAGTCTTGTTGGTTGTTGGATATTGGTTGTAAAGCCTGTTAGGCATACAAGAAAGGTTATTAGTTGGTAGATGTCATGATCTAAGAACTAAAAACTAATCACTAAAAACTGATCAGGCTGCTTCTTTGTCTTTGTCGGCAACCGCTTGAATTGCACGAGCCAAAGAGGATGGCACCTGGTTGATACCAATCGCCAGTTTGGACGCCACACCATTGATTGCTCCAGCAACCTGTGCAATGAGCTGCTCCTTGGATGGGAGGTCAGCGATCGCTTTGACATCGGCTTCCGTCAGAGCACGTCCTTCCATCACGCCACCGCGAAGCTCTGTCTTCTTAGTTGCCTTTTGAAAATCCTGGTACGCTTTCAGCGCTCCGCCAACATCATCTTTAATCAGCAAAAACGCTGATGATTCTGATAGCAAACTCGTCATTGGCTCCCAAGTTGCATTGCCTTCAACGGCAATCCGCATCAGAGTATTTTTGGTGACTTTACAGGTTGCACCCGTTGGCAGAAGCCGTTTTCGTAGGTCTGTGATTTCTGCAACCGTTAGCCCTCGGTAGTCAATCACAACTGCCAGTTGGGACGTACTCAAAGTTTCTTTGAGTTCGGCGACGATCGCCTTTTTGTCTTCTAATGTTCTACCCATGTCTCTCACCTCCTTTTGCTGGGTGGTTGTGTCGCGCTATCTCCAGTCTTCATGCTCCTTAGCCTTAACCAAGCAAAGACAGATCAAAAAACCCCGGACAGAAGACCGGGGTTACGCTGTAAATCTTTCATGCTGTGCCACCGAGGGCATTGACATTAAAAAATACAAAACGAAAACCTCGGCAGGAAATTAAGCTCTGGGCACCTGCTGTCTCTGGCTTTGCTATTAAGTTTGAATGACTGGGTTTGCGTTGTTAATAACTCTAACTGCTGCAACAGATGTGGAGCGATGTCAAGTTCTCAGTCCACTATACTAACAGCTAATGACACAAACGTTACGCCGCTTCGCCGAATTTCAAGTCTCGTAAGCTGCTGATATCAACTTCAATGGACGGTCCCATTGTCGCTGCGACATAAACGGTGCGCCAGTAACGACCTTTCGCACCAGATGGGCGGTTGCGATCGATCGTCTCTTGGAGGGCTTTAAGGTTGATGAGCAAATCCTCAGCCGAAAACGTCGCTTTGCCGAACATGACGTGTACAATGCCCGTCTTGTCTGCCCGAAACTCTAGCTTACCGGCTTTGAATTCGGCGATCGCTTGGGGGAGATCAAACGTGACTGTGCCGCCTTTGGGCGATGGCATCAAACCACGAGGACCCAGAAGCTTACCTAGCTTTGCCACTTGCGGCATCATATCGGGTGTCGCAATGAGCAGGTCAAAGTCAATGGTGCCTTTCTGAATTTCGGCGATCAACTCTTCCGAGCCAGCCAAGTCTGCACCTGCATTCGTCGCCTCAGTCACCTTTTCACCACGAGCGATCACGGCGACTCGGATCGACTGACCCGTGCCTTTTGGCAACGCAACGGTTGTTCGTAACTGTTGATCCGTGTACTTCGGATCAATTCCTAGACGAATATGCGCCTCTGCCGATTCAGAAAATTTAGCCGTTGCTGTCTCTTTAAGCAAATTCAGCGCTTCTAGAGGAGTGTAAGCACGCTCCTCAATCTTCTTTTGTAGCTCTTGTAGTCTTCGAGATACTTTTGCCATCAGGTTCTCCTGGGGTATTAACGAAGCTTTGCCTCTCCCCCGCTATTGGTTTACAGGTCGGAACTTTTAGATTTTTGACGAGGCGTTCAAAATTGGATCCTGGTTTGACGCTCTATCCTGGGATGCTCTAGCCTTACTCTTTGACCGTCACACCCATGTTGCGGGCAGTGCCTTCAACAATTCGCATCGCTGCTTCGATATCGTTTGCATTAAGGTCAGGCAATTTAGCCTGAGCGATTTCCTGGAGCTGAGAGCGGGTAATCGAACCTACCTTCTTACGATTGGCTTCGCCTGAGCCGCGCTCAATGCCCGCTGCTTTCGCAATCAGCTTTGACGCAGGGGGGGTCTTGAGAATGAACGTGAAACTACGGTCTTCATAAACCGAAATTTCAACCGGAACGACCATGCCTGCTTGGTCAGCAGTGCGAGCGTTATATTCTTTGCAGAACATCATAATGTTGACCCCATGCTGACCAAGCGCGGGACCAATAGGAGGTGCTGGATTTGCTTTTCCAGCGGTAATTGCCAACTTAATGACTGCAGCTACTTTCTTTGCCATTGACTCTACTAGCTCTCTTTCTGAATCTGATTAAACTCCAACTCCACTGGCGTGTCGCGACCAAAGATTGAAAGCAGTGCCTTTAGCTTGCTGCGCTCAGGACTGACCTCAATCACTTCGCCTTCAAAGTCCTTGAAGGGACCAGAAAGCACCAGAATCTTGTCTCCAGGAGCCATATCGATTTTGACAATAGGCTCTTGCTCTTCAGCCTGCTTGAAGATGCGCTCAACTTCAGCTTTACCCAGGGGCAGCGGTTTTACGTGCCCTCGCCCACGTCCATACCGTCGCTTCTGCTCAGCTCCGACAAAGTTGATCACGTTGGGCGTGTTTTTGACAACCTGCCAGGTGTCATCGTCCATGAGCATATTAACCAACACGTAGCCAGGAAACACTTTCTCTTCTGTGTTTAGACGACTACCGTCTTTGCGAAGCTTGATAGCTGGAGTTTGAGGAATCTCAATTTGGAAGATACGGTTGGCAACATCCAGCGTTTCGATACGCTGCTCCAAGTTGGCCTTAACGCGCTTTTCGCAGCCAGAAGCCACCTGAACAGCGTACCAACGACCATTTTGAGGCGATATTTCTCCCGCAGCGTCTTCTGCGTCAGCTTGCGCCAAATCTTGTTGAAACTCGTCTGCTGCAAAAGTCATCCAAACACCTGCTTGGCTCCCCAAGCGAAGAAATTATCAATGAGATAGATCAGAGTTGCAGAAAGAACCACCATCAAGATGACCGCAATGGACTCGCTAATCAATTGCTGGCGGCTGGGCCAGACAACCTTGTCGAGTTCGTCCTTCGTTTCCTGCAAAAACGCTGAACCTGCAAATCCAGGCTTTGCGTCTTGCACTTCGATCTCTTCTTTCTTTGCCACGGCTTGATCTCCCTTTCAATGCAGCTTTGACCGCGCTACCTTCCACGCCTACATCTGGCTGAAAGTGTCGATCGCACTTTTAATGTATCCCACTTTCATGGTCAGTTAGCGTTAATGCTCCGAACGCTCGTTAGAAACCCAAACGAAGGGATTCAAGAACGATTGTAGAAGGGGTGTCAAGATTGAATGAGCGCGCCCTGGAGGACTTGAACCCCCGACATCAGGTTTTGGAGACCTGCGTTCTACCAACTGAACTAAGAGCGCTTGTGCCCAATTGCTTCATGACACCCTCAGTCTATCAGCTCAAGCGTTGGTTCTGGGCTGATAGTGGTTAAACAGCTCAGAACCAAGCATTAAGGGATAACGGTCTACTGAAGGGGACGATCGAACCGCTGCTTGAGGCGAGTGGCTTTACCAATACGATCGCGTAGATAGTAAAGCTTGGCACGGCGTACCTTCGCTCGACGCAGCACTTTGATGCTTTCAATGCGAGGCGAGTGAATCAAGAAGACCCGCTCTACACCAACGCCCTGAAACGTTTTGCGAACCGTGATGTTTTGGTTGAGACCAGCGCCGCGACGAGCGATGATGACACCCTCGTAAGGCTGCGTCCGCTCTTTACCACCTTCCTGAATAATGACACCAACTTTAACCGTGTCACCGATATATAGGGTGGGTAACGTGGACTTCATTTGTTCCGCTTCGATCGAGCGGATAATTTCTTGGGCGTGCATGGTGTTTCGAGAACTCACAGTGCGAAAACTCACAGTCTACAATCATAGACCATAGAGATTCTTTAAGTCTAGAGCTAGCAACAAAGAATTTGTCGTGATGCTGAGCTGAGCTGGGTTCAAACAAAAACTCTCAGGGTTCGTAATCTCTAGTGACATTCCGTTGAAGAGCGCGAGGCTTGCTAAATCGCTTTGAATCTTGTGGGCTTTACTTGAATCTTCGCTTGAATGCCCCCCTGGAGGATTGAGTTCTTAGCCGCATTTGTTGGAGAGTAACTTAGGTCAGACGAAGTTGCCTAGATTACTTAAAATTTACTCGCTGGTTAGCCTGCTCGATTTCTTAACGTTGAGAGGATGTTGCTTTGATTACAGTTGACGCTGTTGCGCTCTATTTATTGCCTGCTGTATGGCGATCAGTCGTGCCATCTCACCTAGCGTTGCATATTCCGGATGGGTTTCTTAGTTTACCCGTCAGTCTGGTGACATGGTTAGTGGCGATTGTGCTGATTGTCGTGTCGCTGAAGCGGGTGGAATCTGAATATAAGGATCGAACTGTACCTCTGATGGGTGTCTGTGCTGCGTTTATTTTTGCGGCACAGATGATCAATTTCCCGATTCCTGGTGGAACGTCGGGGCACTTGTTAGGTGGTACGCTGGCAGGTGCTTTGTTAGGACCGTGGGCGGGATCGCTTGTTATGACCGTGGTGTTTATAGTGCAGGGAAGCTTATTTCAGGATGGTGGTTTGACTGTTCTTGGCGCAAATGTATTCAACATGGGTTTGATTGGCACTTTTGCTGGTTATTACCTGTATCGATCGATTCGCTTCGCGCTGGGACGTAACTCTTTAAGCAAAACGCTGATTGCGGTTGCAGTTGCTTCCTGGGTCAGTGTGGTAGTTGCTTCAATCGCCACTGCGATTCAACTGGCATTGTCTGGTACGGTACCGCTGGCGGTGGCATTAACGGCGATGGTCTTTTGGCATGTCTTCATTGGTATCGGCGAGGCAATTATTTCAGTGACGACGATTAGCTTCATCTGGCGATCGCGCCCTGATCTGCTCTACGAGCCACCCCGTAAAGCGCGATCGTTGGCTTCGGAGCCTCTTATGCCTCGCTAAGCCCTTCTGTTAAGCATCCACCTGCAAGAAATTTATCGCTATGAGTAGTCATCTTCATCAACAGCGTAATCGCGCTTTTGTCGTTACTGGTCTGGGCATTGCGCTCCTGATTGCAATTTTTCTATCGCCGTTCGCCAGCAAAGATCCAGATGGTTTAGACCGTGTTTCAGAGGATCTGAAGTTTGGCGAAAAAGAACTTCAGGATAAGCCTGCTTATAAACTGCCGTTTTATGCCATTTTTGATGAGTACGCGGTGAGAGGTGTCCCTGAGCAGATTGCGACACCGCTGGCAGGTCTGGCGGGAACGCTGGTGACGTTTGGGCTTGCCTGGGGAGCGGGTAAGCTGCTGGTACGTAAGCCTGGAGTGCCACCTGAGGATGACGTTTCGGATGAATAATTTTCTACTATTTGGTGCGATTTCACCTAAAGGACGGCATGGATGCTACTACACATTGGTGCCTTTCATCTCGATGTTGACAGTCAGCAGATATCGCCCTGGCACTGCTTAGTGCCCAAGACTCGCGTTTTGTGTACGCTTTTGCTGCTGTTTGCGATCGCCCTCACCCCCAACGGGCGCTGGTGGACGTGGGCAATCTATGCTGTAGGGGTTGGTGCGATCGTCTTATCTAGCCGTGCCACGCTGTCTGTTTTATTCAAGCGAGTTGCAGTCGAATCTGTTTTTATTGGCGTTGTCTTGCTAGGCACCTTGTTTCGTGGCGGTGGTGCTGTGCTGTGGCAATGGGGTTGGCTACAGGTCACGACAGAGGGCTTGTGGGTTTTAGGTAGTGTAACGATCAAAGCGCTACTGTCGCTCCTGTTAGCCAACGTCTTGGTGCTGACGACCTCGGTTCCAGAGTTGCTTCAAGCGCTAACAGTTTTGCGAATGCCGCCCCTACTTGTCGCAATTTTGGCTTCGATGTATCGTTACATTGCCGTTCTAGTGGGAGAGTTTCAGTCGATGCAACGAGCGGCGCTTTCCCGCAACCTGATGGGGAGTCAACGCTGGCAAAGACTGGTCATTGGCAACATGTTTGGGTCACTTTTTATTCGCACGGTTGAGCGAGGTGAGCGCGTGCATCAAGCGATGCTTTCACGAGGGTATGAAGGCTTGCAACCTACTATAACGTCGCCAGTGGGCAATCAGCGTGATGTTGTAGCGTTGACGTTAACCGCAGTCTTGACGTTGCTTGGGCAAAGCATTTACTTGTTTTCAGTTGTTTAGTCTGCGGCATTCATGCATCACAATCCCATTGATATCCGGCATTTGAATTATGTGTACCCTGACGGTACGCAAGCACTGAAGGAGATCAATCTTTCGATCAAAGCCACTGAACGAGTCGCGCTTATAGGGGCAAATGGGTCTGGTAAATCGACGTTGCTGCTGCACTTTAATGGTCTTCTGATTCCCCAAACGGGATCGATCGTGGTTGGTGAATTGGACATGCAGCCCCAAAACTTAAAAGCTATTCGTAATTTTGTAGGGTTAGTCTTTCAAAACCCAGACGATCAGTTGTTTATGCCAACCGTTTGGGAAGATGTGACGTTTGGTCCGCTCAATCAGGGGCTAAAGGGGCACGAACTGGAGCATCGCGCAGCAAAGGCAATGAAGGCTGTTAGCTTAGATCCCAATCAATATGGATCTCGGAATGCCAATCACCTGTCGGGTGGTGAGAAAAAACGGGTGGCGATCGCGGGTGTGCTTGCTATGCAGCCTCAAGTGCTCATTTTAGATGAACCCTCCGCTCAGCTTGATCCTCGTTGCCGCCGCGAACTCATTCATCTACTGGATAGTCTGCCACTGACCCAGTTGATTGCCACGCACGATTTAGATTTGGCACTGGAGTTGTGCGATCGTACCGTTGTGCTGAGTCGGGGCAGCATTGTGTTTGATGGTTCAACTGAGCGTATTCTCGGCGATTCTCAGCTTCTAGATCAGTATGCGTTGGAACTACCGTTGAGCTATAGCCGTCCTTACTGTCAGCTTGAACACGCACCAGCCGCTTGAGTAAGTTATTGGTTTTTGGTTGTTAGTGCTTGGATACTTGTAAGAAGACGCTTGAGCGTTAGAGCGATCGCCAGCCGCTAGCTTTCCAGCTAACCTCACATAGCTGTCATCTCATTGCAACGATGAATGAATTAGATTGAGAGCAGGCACGCTTTGCTAAGCTTGCTACCATAATTTTTTAAGAGAACTGTCTGCACACCTATGCCTCTTTCCACCCTTCTCCGCCGCTACGGTCTTCCCAGCCTGCTGTTTAGTGTTTGTCTGGGTATGGTGCTCTTGTCTGAGATGCCTGCTATGAGCCAGACAGAGGCACCCAGCACTATTACGGCTCAGAGTAACCTGACACCAACCCCTCAACCATCTGCCAGTTTGCCTGCGGATGCGCTGACTGCAACTGTGCGTAAAACGGTTTTAGGCAATGGGCTTACCGTTCTGACTAAAGAAGTCAATACGGCTCCGGTTGTTACCGTGCAAGTTTGGTATCGGGTTGGATCACGCAACGAAACCCCTGGGATCAATGGCATTGCTCATCAGTTGGAGCATCTGATGTTTAAAGGTACTAAAGAGCGTCCGATTCAGTTTGGACGCTTTTTCAGCGCGTTGGGCAGCGAATCAAACGCCTTTACTAGCTACGACGAAACCGCTTACTTCGGCACGGTGGAGCAAAATAAGCTGAAGGCGTTGCTGGTCTTGGAAGCAGACCGGATGAACAATGCGGTGATTGGCGACCAGCAGTTGACCAGCGAGAAGCGAGTGGTGATCTCGGAACTGCAAGGCTACGAGAATAATCCTAGCTACCGCTTGGGACGATCGGTGATGAAGGCTGCGTTCCCGAACGATCCTTACGGACTCCCTGTGGGCGGCACAAAAGCAGATGTGCAAAAGTTTACTGTCGAACAAGTGCGAAATTATTATCGTAAGTTCTATAGACCTGATAACGCGACGTTGGTGATTGTTGGCAATTTTAAGACTGAGCAAACCCTGGCAGCGGTTAAGGAGACGTTTGGCAAAGTCTCTAGAGGCACAGGTGCGATACCTGACTTAAAGATGCCAGACACAAAGCCAACTCCCACCACAAGCAAGAGTCCGATCGTTCTCAAGGAATCGGGCAGCGCAGCGTTGCTCAACGAAGTGTACCCCTTGCCCGCAATTAGTCATCCTGATGTACCAGCCTTGCAGGTGATGGATTACATTTTGACGGGAGGACGTAGTTCTCGCCTCTACCAGGCGCTTGTAGAATCTGGACTGGCGAGTGATGCGGGTGGTTATGCGGCGAATCTCATTGGTGCTGGTTGGTATGAACTTTCGGTGACAGCGGCTCCAGGGAAAGAACTCTCGCAGATTGATACCGTACTCCAGAAGACGCTGGCTGATCTACGTGACCAAAGCGTTACCCAGGAGGAGTTGGATCGCGCCAAAACTCAACTCAAGGCATCGATCGCCCTCCGTAATCGGGATATTACCAGTCAGGCGCAGCAACTTGGGGATGACCAAACCTCTACAGGTGACTATCAATTTAGCGATCGCCTGCAAGCTGCTATTGCTACCGTTACACCCGCAGAGGTGCAGCGAGTGGCAAAAACGTACCTTACGCCTGTAAACCGCACCGTTGGCTTCTTTGAACCCACGCAACTAGACGGTAAACCGGGTACTAGCTCCGGCAATTTCTCGCAGACAACGGAAAACTTTAGTCCTGGTGCTCCGGTTGACCCCGCAGAAGTCGCGAAATATTTGCCGAAAACGACGGCTACTGACCAAAAAACAACGCAGGCATTGCCTGAAAAACTGAATTTAGCGAATGGGCTGAGCGTCTTGCTGTTGCCCGATCGCAGCACACCCACCATCACCCTCAGCGGCTATATCAAAGCAGGCACCGCGTTCGACAAAGCAGATACCGCAGGACTGGCGAGCCTGACGGCGGCAAATCTGATGAACGGCACCAAAACGAGCGATGCGCTGGCGATCGCCAAAACGCTGGAAAATCGGGGTGCTAGTTTGGGTTTCAGCGCCAATCGAGAAGGTGTGGCGATCGGTGGTAACTCTCTGGCAGCAGACCTTCCAACTCTCCTGCAAGTGCTCGGTGATGTGTTGCAAAATGCCAGCTTTCCAGACGACGAATTAGCTTTGAGCCGCCAACGGGCTTTGACCAGCCTAAAACTGGAACTTGATACTCCGGCTCGGCTGGCACGACGCATTTTTCAGCAGACCATTTACCCCGAAAATCATCCGTTCCACACCTTTCCTACCGAAGCCAGCCTGAAGCAAATCAATCGCGCTAACATGGTGCAGTTTTACCAACAGCACTATCATCCCGACAGCACCGTGCTTGCCCTGGTCGGAGATTTTGACTCCAGCCAGGTTCGCGCTTTGCTAAACCAACAGCTTGGCTCCTGGCAAGATCCAACAGATGATACAACGCTCGAATTTCCAAACGTGCCGCTACCGAAAACCGTGACGCGGGTGAATCCTATATTGCCTGGTAAAACTCAATCCATTACCTATATCGGCTACAACGGCATCGATCGCAAAGATCCTCGTTACTACACAGCGCTTGTGATGAACCAGATTGTGGGTGGTGACACCTTATCCAGTCGTCTGGGTACTGAGATTCGCGATCGCCAGGGATTGACCTATGGCATCTACAGCGCGTTTCAGGCAGGTATTACGTCTGGTCCCTTTGTGATTACCATGCAGACCGCTCCAGAGGATGCAGACAAAGCGATCGCCAGCACTCTAAGCCTGCTGAAGCAGCTCCGTGAAAAGGGCGTGAGCGAGGTCGAAGTCGCGGCTGCTAAGCGATCGATCACCAGCAGCTATCCAGTGGGACTCGCAGACCCGGCAAGTCTAGCGGGCACAATTTTGATGGACACTGTCTATGGTTTGGGTATCACTGAGATTCGTGAGTTTACCAACAAAATCAATGCCGTGACGCTGGCACAGGTCAATCAGGCAATTCAGAGTCTTCTCTATGCCGATCGTGTGGTGGTGGTCACTGCTGGTCCTGGAACTCAAGCGCCCAAAAAGTAAGATGTAAACGTCCGCAGAGTCGGACACTAAGCCTCTGCGGACGTTTTGACTCTTGATAAAAGTAGCTGTTGTTAGGCTGAAGCCATCGCTTATGACTACTGCTGGATTGAGTTAAAGCGGCATCCTGTGAAGCCGCAATTTAAGTTACCTTAGAAGATGTAGGGGGCTGGTGCTGACCTACGAAGATACCAGCCTAACGGTATAAACCTAGTGTTGCCTTAACGAATTTTCCAGAGCCAGCGCTTTCATTAGTGCTTGCTTGCTGACAATTCGACGTTGCCTGTAGTTTTTGTTGCGATCGCATGAATATTTTTAGCCAACTGCTTAATCAGCCTGCTCTGCCCTCGCCCAATAAACAGCGTCGCGGCATTGAGCTAAAATCGCCTCGTGAAATTGAGATCATGCGGCAGGCATCCCGGATTGTTGCTACGGTGCTGAAAGAAATTTCAGAACTGGTTGAACCCGGCATAACAACGGCTGACCTCGATGCTCATGCCGAAAAGCGCATCCGTGAAATGGGCGCAACTCCCAGTTTTAAGGGCTATCACGGCTTTCCCGCTTCGATCTGCTCGTCGATCAACCAAGAAGTGGTGCATGGCATTCCCAGTCGCAAAAAAGTGATTCGCGCTGGAGATGTGCTGAAAGTCGATACAGGAGCCTACTACCAAGGGTTTCACGGCGATTCTTGCATCACGATCGCAGTTGGCAATGTTACTCCTAATGCCGCACGGCTCATCTGTGTTGCCGAAGAAGCTCTGTACAAAGGCATTGAGCAGGTGAAAGCAGGTGCCCATCTACTTGATCTGGCAGGCGCGATCGAAGATCACGTCAAGGCAAATGGCTTCACCGTCGTCGAAGACTTTACAGGGCATGGAGTAGGGCGCAATCTGCACGAAGAACCGTCAGTCTTTAATTTCCGCACCCACAGTATGCCGAATGTCAAGCTGCGGGCGGGCATGACTCTAGCAATTGAACCCATTCTCAATGCTGGATCACGCTTTACCCGCACGCTTGCCGATCGCTGGACGGCAGTAACGGTGGATAATTCACTTTCTGCTCAGTTTGAGCATACTGTTTTGGTCACGGAAAATGGGTACGAAATTTTGACCGATCGTACAAAGGTTTAGCCACTGGAGCAAGAAGTTAAAGACGTTTGCTAACAGCGGTGAGTAGTCAGTAGTCAGGTTCAAACGCCCTCCGCTTCCCTTGCCCCCTCTGCTTCCCCTGCCTTACTCCTCATCCCTCACCCCTCACTCTTCCAACCAACGCCAGTTAGGACGGTTCCAGTCATACATGCCTTGAATCTCGTATTCGGTGCCGTTCTCGAAGCGGATGGTGCAGCTAACCTCGCCATGATCTAGCGCTTCAGCAGCATTTTCGCTTGGTGCAGAACCAGTGTCGCTGTCCTCAGATGCTTGTTGGATGCTGACCACCGTGCAGGGAAACCATTCCCGGCTACAGGGTCCCGTTTCCTGCACCCACTCCCACAAGCCGTTTGTGACCTCAATGCGATCGCCCACTCTGAGCCTCGGCACGTCGCTACCTTCTACGTCGATGTAGCGTGCAAGATGTATGGGCGTAATCTGCTCCACCCACTGAATGCCGTAGCGTTCACGGATGAACTGCACTGCTCCAGAGCTTCTACCGCTGAGCCAATCATTCAGCAGCGTCACCTTCCAGGGTTGGTTCTGGCGTTCCTGTGCTTTGACAAAGGCTAAAAACGTCTGCCGCTCTTCAGCCGTCAATTGCTCCAGCGGGTTGCTTAGATCAGCTTCGATAGGCACAGCAAGGCTGCGATCGCGACCTTGCTTGCGGTTCTCCTTAACCTGCACCACCGCCCATACCGCTTGGAGCAAAATTTGCTTTTGGCGATCGCTCAGCGGATGCAAAGCGGCTTCACATTGGCTGAACGCCGCGCTTAGAGCTGCTTCAATCTCAGATTGAGTCATGCACTGATGATCAGGTCGTAAGCTAAATCAGGCTAGATCACGGTTGATGATGGTGGGTTAGAGCATTCACCAACGGTCGCGATCGTTGACTGAAAATTGATTTCTTATTATGACAAAAGTTTCAAAAAGCGTCCTCTAGCTTATTTGTTCTCGATTCAGGATAAGCTGAGACATGGCTTTTGAGCACTGCAATGAAGCTATCCATCCTTTGTGTCTCGCGACCCACATCCTATGCCGTTCCGCGTTGTTACCACTATTCTTGCTACAGGGTTTCTGTGGCTGCTCACCGTCTGGAGCACTCCACCTGCCCTGGCACTAACTCAAATTAGACTATTCGACCTTGATTATCATGAGTGTCCGATCGAGCGGGCAGAGGTGCCAACCACTGGAGAAGTTGCCAGCATCTTCCCCAACTGCTTCCTCGTGACCGGGAAGACCGAAAACAAATCTGGTAAGCCTGTGGTTAACGCTGATATCTTTGGTCGTATCTACGACGCGAACAATGACTCAGTGATGCAAAACCGCACTCGCCTGGGTGCGATTGAGGAAGTGCCTCCAGGTCTCGGCACCTTTGAACTGAGAATTTCGGTTCCAGCCAGCCAACCCACACCGCTCAAGCTAGAGCAGTTCAAAGCGGCAGGGTTTACAGGAATCGTGCGTCGTTAGTGGTATGCCCGTTAGTCAATTTCAAATTAAAATCTTTAAAGCAAAAAATCCTGCTCTGTAGCTGATGCTTGCAGAGCAGGATTTTTAGTGAATCGATCGCCACAAATCATGCGAAAAGATTGCCGACGACAGTAAACAGTGCCATTAGTAAGTCTGCTTACATCCTTACAAGCAACTGTGCCACCGATGGTAGAACGGCAGATTGCACCACCTGCAATAGCAGCAGCGCCAAGATAGCAGAAAAGTCCAGCCCACCCAGAGGGGGAATAATTGAGCGAAACACGTTGAGATATGGATCAGTCAATTGGCTCAAAATCGAAAACGGAGGATCAAACCAGTTAATGTTGGGAAACCAACTCAAGAGAATGCGGATGAACAGTAAAGCGGTGTAAAAGCCGATAAAGCTCTGTATGACGTTGAACAGTAGACCAATTGGATCTGAGTTACTCATAACGGGTTTGCTTCCTTGTAGGGCGAGATTAGTCAGCACTTAGACTTAATTTAACGAATATCAGCAGCTTCCGAATCGTTCAAATAGAGTCTATCACCTCATTTGAACGTTGCTACTGCAAGGAGGCTTACGGCTCTCTAAGCACCGATCGCCCTTCTGATGTGGCTGCTCCATTATCGCCACCGAGCTGCTCGCGCACGTCATCAATGGCATCATTGAGCTGAGCAATTTTATCCTCCAGGCTACGGCGAGCAACTTCCATATCAGCCTGTCCATTGGCAGTTTTCAGCGATCGTCGCTTTTGTTTGTTGGACAAGCGAGGGTCAGCCTGACTGGCACTGAGTAGTGGCTCCTCAGACTGTGGGTTGAGAACCTTAGAGGCAACCACAGCACCCACAGCCCCGCCAACGATGCCGCCAAAAACCGCACCCAATAAAAACCCGCCTGCAAAATTGTCTGGTTGACTCATTGCTGATCAAATCCCAATTGCATCGTTGGAAATCTACTGTTGCTCTTTCATTTCTAGCTTAACTGCTGCCACTTTAAATGGCTTAGATTGCCAAAAGGAGGCTCCTAAGGCTTTAGGTTAGCATCTCATGTGCCAAAGGTGCGATCGCCAGCATCCCCTAACCCCGGCACGATGAACCCTCGCTCATTCAGCCCTTCGTCGATCGCAGCAGCGTAAATATTAAGGCTGGGATACGCCGCGCTCAGCTTTTGTAAGGCAACTGGCGCTACTACGACCGAAATAATGCGAACCAGCCCTGGATCAACGCCCCGCTGCGTCAACTCTGCCATCGCTGCAAGACTGGTTCCCCCCGTTGCCAGCATGGGTTCTGTAATTAAAACACGCGTCTGCGGGGCAAACTTTTCCGGCAGCTTGTTGAGGTAACAGCTTGGCTCCAGCGTTTCTTCATTTCTAACAAAGCCAATATGGTAAATCGATGCCAGCGGCAGCAACGCCTGAGCACCATCCAAAAGCGCCAACCCTGCTCGTAGAATGGGCATAACCACCACTGGCACCGTTGGATCGATAAAGGTAGCCGGACAGGGTGCTAAGGGCGTATCAACCGTTGTTTCCTGAATGGGTAGCCAGTCGCGAATGGCTTCATAGGTTAGCCAGCGACCGAGTTCAGTCATGGCACTACGAAACAGCGTTGAAGGGGTTGACACATCGCGAGCTACAGCCAACCAATGCTGGATGAGCGGATGGGGTGGGACGTAGACGCGCAGTTGAAGGGTCATAGCTTTGGGAAGAACAGCGAAGGCGGTAGGTATTTAAGGGTATAAGTTTGCCCATCATACTCTCTTAATACACTGCAATTCGTTCACTTCAGGACTTACCATTATGGCTAGCGATAGAATCCGCCCAAAGCGCTTGCTGCCCTTCTTACACAATGCTCTGCTCTGCTGTAAAGCATCATGCATGCAGCGCAGCGCATAATTCGCGCAGTATTGATATTTATTCTCATACAGCTATAGTGCTTACAGTGTTTTCCTCTCTGAAGGATCGGCAGGGGGGGGGCAGCACAAAAGACCAGTCCCTTTTTTGTGCGATCGCTACCGTTATTCCTCTGCCGTTCTCTGCGTTATGAGATGGCTGACAGCGGACGATCGACGATTAATCATTTAAGTCTCTCAGACGCATTAACTTCGATAAACTGGTAAAAGTCCTGTTTATGATGGTTTTCATGCCTCTATCTTCTCAATCCGCTGTGGCATCTGCGTCTGAGCGATCGCTACCATCATTGCCTGCTACCGAGTTTGATGCGATCGTGATTGGTTCTGGCATTGGTGGTTTGGTAACGGCTACTCAGTTGGCGGCGAAAGGAGCCAGCGTACTGGTGCTAGAGCGTTACTTGATCCCCGGTGGTAGCGCTGGTTATTTTGAGCGGCAGGGCTATCGGTTTGATGTTGGCGCTTCGATGATTTTTGGCTTTGGTCAGCAGGGCACCACCAATCTCTTGACGCGTGCCCTGCAAGCGGTAAACGTCAGCCTGGAGACCATTCCCGACCCCGTTCAGATTCACTACCACTTGCCCAATGATCTAGAGCTGAAAGTCCATCGGGATTATGAGAAGTTTTTGCAAGAGCTAATCGCGTGTTTTCCGCACGAAGCGATCGGCATTCGACGGTTTTACGACGAATGTTGGCGTGTGTTTAACTGCTTAAACGTCATGGAGTTGCTGTCGTTAGAAGAGCCTCGCTACCTGGCGCGCGTCTTTTTTCAGCATCCCTTTGCTTGTTTAGGCTTGGTTAAGTATCTGCCACAAAATGCTGGCGACATCGCCCGACGCTACATTCGCGACCCAGCATTGCTGAAGTTTATCGATATGGAGTGCTACTGCTGGTCTGTTGTCCCCGCCGATCGTACCCCAATGATTAACGCAGGCATGGTGTTTAGCGATCGACACTACGGCGGGATCAACTACCCCAAAGGCGGTGTGGGGCAGATTGCCCAAAAGCTCGTCGAAGGGCTAGAAAAATGCGGTGGGCAGATTCAGTACAAGACCAGAGTCACCAAAATTTTGCAGGACAATGGGCGTGCTGTAGGCGTAGAGTTAGCCTCTGGCAAAGTTTACTATGGCAAGCGGATTATCTCTAACGCCACCCGCTGGGACACCTTCGAGAAACTGATCCCAGCCGCACAAATGCCACCCGCTGAGCAGAAATGGCAGCGTCGCTATCAAAAATCGCCTAGCTTTTTAAGCCTGCATTTAGGGGTCAGAGCTGAGGTACTGCCAGCAGGAACCGAGTGCCATCACATCTTGCTAGAAGATTGGGAACGCATGGAAGCGGCTGAAGGCACGATTTTTGTCTCAATTCCGACCCTGCTTGATCCTGCGTTAGCGCCGCCTGGTCACCACATCATTCATACGTTTACGCCCAGTTGGCTGGACGCTTGGCAGCACCTCACGCCCAGCGAGTATGAAACCCGTAAAAAAGAGGCAGCGGCTCACTTGATTCAGCGACTTGAACGCATCTTCCCGAACCTGTCTGCCCATGTGGACTATCAGGAAATTGGCACTCCACGCACTCATCGGCGCTTTTTAGGGCGCGATGATGGCACGTATGGACCGATCCCTCGGCGTAAGTTAGCGGGCTTGCTAGGAATGCCTTTTAACCGCACAAAAATCTCTGGGCTGTACTGCGTTGGTGACAGTACTTTTCCAGGGCAAGGGTTAAACGCGGTTGCCTTCTCTGGCTTTGCCTGTGCCCACCGCGTCGCTACTGACTTAGGTTTCTAGATCTGCATGGGCAGTGATTTAGTCTACAACGCGTAAGCGCCCAGCCCGCAGCAGTTCAAACACTCGGTTAATCAATGCCTGCTCAGTTTGGCTAATAGTCTTTTGAGATAACAGTGCGGACATGAACTGCTGCTGATCCTTGCGGCTAATTCTCCCGCAAGCGGTAATTCGATTCACCATCTGTTCAATATCAGGGCGGTGTAATTGAAAGTCTTTCGTCATCGATGCACCCAAAACAATCGCACAATGAGTCTATCAAAACTTCATGTTTTCTTGCGCACAAATTGCGATCGCACTCTTCCTCGCCTTGTGATCGCAATCACAACTTGTTCGTGACAAGCAGGGCACCTTCATTGATTGCAGCCATTAAGGAAAGAAGCATCAGTTTTTACAGACTATAACGATTGTATCGATTCAATGCTTCTGCTTTGTCAGAACCTATGTCGATCGAGGTTGGTGATGCCGCTTAAACGAGTCTAATGATCAGCATTCCTGCTCACTTTATGACTATGATGCACTCGTCAAAGCTTAAACGCCCGCTACAGCCAGTCATAGGACGACTGTTTGTATCTTATGTTACGGTTATCTTTGGCTGGGTTTATATCTCTAAATGCGATCGAGTTCAGCGGGATTATGTTAGCGTCAATACCGTTCTCAGTCTCAAAAATTGATTGCGCCACGCAGCTTTGAACCTCAATCATTAGCGATCAATCGCTACAAACCATAGCCCAAATTCATGGGAAATTTATCAGAGTTTTAGCAGAACTATTCTTAGCTTTACGGAACAAACGCTCCTGATTTGTATCTTGTAATGAGGAACAATCAATCAGCTACCGCATCCAAGCCCATACATGCCTGCGCAAATGATTGAGAACATACAGACAAAAGGGGGTAACACCATGTCTGATCTAAACCTGACCTTTCATTCCGATCGACATTCTAGACAGACAGCACACACCCTCCGCATCGATGCCTTGCACCCTGTCCGTCAATGGCTTGATCATGTCCCCGTTAACAATCCAACGCTCGCTCGAATTCTGTACAAACTTATTCCCGGTCACTGCCCGTTTGAGCGCGATATCGTTGTCTTTGGTCGCAAACTCGCTCACATTCCTCCCCTTTGCAAACTCAATCCGCTCTACGATCAGTTCGTGGGTTTACGGTTTCGCTCGATGTGCTATCTAGTTGATGTCTGTGGAGAGACAATCTAGGGAGAGGAGTAAGGAGAGAGGTGAGAAAGCAGTCGGCAAAAGCTGATACCTGATCAACTCAAAACTCAAAACTTCCCTTTACACGGGTAAAGCGGCGAGTCGAGTCTCGATTTGAGCCGCATCGAGCGCACGACCAATGAAGACGAGACGGGTTTGCTGCGGTTCTTCAGGCTGCCAGGGTCGATCGTAAAATTGGTCAAAGCGCTTTCCTACGCCCTGCATCACAAGCCGCATCGCTTTTTTGGGCACAACAACGAAGCCTTTAATGCGGTAGATTTCCTGCTCTTGTACTAGAGCTTCTAGCTGTTGCCGCAGCAGAACAGGATCGAAGGCGCGATCGAGCACCACATGAGCCGAGGTGATTTCGTCGTCATGATCGTGCTCTTCTTCTTCATCATGATGGCTCGGTCGGGAGCTTAGATGATCTTCAACGGCAGCTTGAAAGCCAAGCAAAAGATTGGGGTCAAGCTGCCCATGCTGGCTGGAAACGATTTTGACGGCTCTGGGTAGCTCTTGCTGGACGAGCTGCTCAACGTAAGCTTGCGTTTGGGTATCCACCAAATCGGCTTTGTTGAGAATCACTAAATCGGCGCAGGCAAGCTGATCTTCAAACAGCTCTTGAATGGGAGTTTCGTGATCCAGGTTGGGATCAGCTTGACGTTGGGCTTCTAGCGCTTGGAGGTCGGTGGCGATCGTGCCTGTAGAAACGGCTTCGCAATCCACGACCGTGATCACGCCATCAACTGTAATGGCATGAGAAAGCTCGTGCCAACGAAAGGCTTTGATCAAGGGTTTGGGGAGCGCGAGACCAGAGGTTTCGATGAGAATGCAGTCCAGGGTGTCTCTACGCTTGAGCAGCTCTAGCATGACGGGCAAAAATTCTTCCTGCACCGTGCAGCAGAGGCAACCATTGGTCAATTCCACAATGTCAGGCAGACGTGTTGCAGTGCTTGTTTTGGCAGAAGATTCATCGGTAGGGGTCTCTTCGTCACAGACCTGGCACGATCTCAGCAAGTCACCATCGATGCCTAGTTCGCCAAATTCGTTGACCAAAACCGCTATCCGTCTACCTTGATTGTTCTGAAGCAGATGGCGGATAAGCGTTGTTTTGCCGCTGCCAAGAAAGCCTGTGATGATGGTGACGGGAATTTTTGCTGCCATGTGTGGAATGTGGGGAAGTGAGGGGAGAGGAGAGAGGGGTGAGAAGAATGAAGTTTTGAATTTTGAGTTTTGAATTCGGTTTAATCGCTGACGATGGACTTCTGCTCTCAAACTGTAAATCCTGAAGGCTTGATAGCGCTTTAACTACCAAGCTCCCAGGATTCGAGGAAAGACGTTAGCGATGTAAGACTGCGTCAACAGATGCCATTAGTCAGCGGTTGCTAGCTCGGTGCTGCCACGGGTGCGACGGCGAGTCAAGGTGTTGAACAACATGGAACCGATCGCCTTGACCAAATTACCTTCAAGTTCCTGGAATAGCTTCATGTTCATGCCAAAAGCGGCGTTGGCTTCGTCTACGATGCGATCGGCTGTCGCATCGTCAATGGGCAGGTCGTTCATTGCCTGACGATAGGTTGCTTTAAACTGCTTCTCGTCAGTGATGTTGTTGAATTCATAGAACGCTGTGCCGTTGCCTTCTGAGAGGTTCATGCCGCGTTGAGCAATGCCTTTCAGGATTTGACCGCCCGATAGGTCACCCAGGTAGCGAGTGTAGGAGTGAGCAATAAGCAGTTCGGGAGCCGTTTGAGAAAGCTCGCGAAGGCGCTGGACGTAGGCTTCAGCGGCTGCCGAGGGAGCTACTTGCTCTCGCCAATTGCTGCCGTAGTAGTAGTGCAAATCCTGCTCTAGTGCGGCTCTGCGGTTTAGCTCTGGAAAATAAATTTTAGAAAGAAGGGGATGGCGTTGCTGCTGCTCCATCTCGTCTTCCATTGCGGAGTAGACAAAGTAGAGGTTGGAGACCAGCTTACGATAAGAGTTTTTCTCCACGACTCCCTTTAAAAAGCATTTCACGAAGCCGACGTTCTCAGCCATTGAGTGAGACTTTTTAGTGCCCTCACGTAGCTTTGTTGCTAAATTGCTGCTCATGCTAAATCTTCTAAATCTAACGTTGACTGGATGTGGATGACGCACTGAATGGACGAACGAAATTCAGCTTCGCCAAAGACCACCCAATTGTTACGGTAGACTGATTTGATGAGAGTTTTTATTAAAAAATCTAAAGCAAAATACCCCTGTTAACCATTTTTGAGCGAAAAAGCAACGGTTGCAAGGCGTGATCGTCAGCGTGTTTAAGCTTTGTAAAATATGCTCACCACGATGACCTACCGCTTTTTTGAAGCTGTACAACTTTCAAAAGGCTACGGCTAAAAAGGAACTAATTTTCGCTAGGAACAAGGCGCGGTAAGCCCATACTGTAGTTCATGACGCGGCTATTGAGGTTATAAGAAATATCGCCTTTTTGCAGCAGCGATCGTACAAAATGTTCTAAGTCAGAGCCAATGCGACGCAGGTTGTAGTCGGTCAAGTCAGCGCCACCATACGATTCCACTAGCTCGTCAAACTTGCGATATACCTTTTGGACAGATTCTTCGTTCCAGTTGAATTCGTTGTCTGGGTCAATGTCTAGTGTCAACACGCGATCGTTGGGGACTAGCTCATTATTCTCAACGACAGCGGTAAAAATGTGGATATGGCGGGTAGTGGACTTTAACAGCATGACGCAGACTCCGCTGGAATGATTACACACAGTGCTGCTCTCGATTATAAGGGTCGCTTTCACCTTTTGCAGCGTTGTTTTTGGCAGAGAGTGCTGTACGAGCGAAGACGGATAGAAGCCAGGACGCAGAATGAAGTGCTTGCAGAGAAAATTCTTCGTTGTTTTGAGTGGTTGATTGGGCTGTCCTCATCGATCAAGGGATCTTAGGGTGTTGCGCTTTGCTTGAGAACCATGGGAACTGATGCAAAAGTGTTTATGGATGCTTTGGTAAACGGTGATGGGTCGTAGGCTAAGACTGTTGCAAAGCACGACGTTTGACGATGTAGCTGATTGCGCTTTGAACTAAAGCGATCGCGCATTTTGCCTAACTCTGACTCATTATCGAGAAAACTGGCAAAATCAAGTGAGTGTGCTGGTGGCTTTTACCACAGAATTGTTAGCACGGGAGTGGATTGAATCCTACATAAACTGCCATAACTGCCCTTCTTGCTCAAGCGTCCTTAACATTTAGAGACTCCTTGCTGGCAGACCACCTCAAGATCTTCAGGTGTCTACTATGAATACCCGCAGACAAGTTCATCCCTTCCACCGCATCATCGGTCTCACGGGTGGTATTGGCATGGGCAAAACCACCGTCTCCAACTATCTGGCAACGGTTCACAAGCTTCCCATTTTGGATGCTGATGTTTATGCCAGAGAAGCGGTTGAACCAGGGCTACCTGTGCTGGCAGAAATTGCTGAACGGTATGGTTCAGGGGTTCTGCTGCCTGACGGTACGCTGGATCGTCATCGGTTGGGTGATATTGTCTTTAGCAGTCAACCAGAGCGATTGTGGCTGGAGCAACAGATCCATCCTCATGTCCGCGATCGCTTAGTACAAACCATGCAAGCGTTGTCTATGAAGGATACGCAGCCTCTCATTGTTGTTCTGGTGATCCCACTGCTTTTTGAAGCGCGTATGACCGATCTCGTTACCGAAACCTGGGTGGTGCGCTGCCCAAAAGAGCAACAAGTGGAACGACTGGCACAGCGCGATCATCTCAGTCCGCAGCAAGCTCGTATGCGCATTGATAGCCAGATGTCGATTCAAAAGAAGGCTGCTCGTGCCGACTTGGTGCTGGATAACACCTCGACGTTAGATCATCTCTTTCAGCAAGCGGATGCTGGACTGCTACAACAGCCGATTCGGTTGACTGCGCCCCGTGGGTAGTTAACTGTCTGAAGTCTGAAGTCGCGCGATCGACTACACGTCGCAGCCGATCGGCTGCAATACTGTGATCAGTCTAATTTGGCTGAAATTTTAAACGATAATTGGTTGAAGGCAACTCGCCTAATTTATTTCTTTTCCAAGCCAAATCTACCATCAGCTATCTGCAATCGATCCTTTCAGGTTTTTATCGAGACTTTTCTATGGGCGCAACGCTGCAACAAATTGCTGGCTATCTGGACAACAAGGGGTGGAAATATAAGCTTGACGAAGACGAATGCCGCATTCTTACAGGCGTTTATGCCGAAAACATTCAAGAGTTTTTGATTGTCATCCAGCTTGAGGAAGATGGCGAATTCTTTGAGTTATTCGCACCGCGAGTGCTTTCTGGGGTTAACAATCATCCTCACAAAGCAGCAATTCTTCAAGCAATGCTGTGCATTTCCTGGGAAACCAAAATGCTGCAATGGGAGTACGACCCATCAGACGGTGAAATTCGCGCCATCATTGAGTTTCCACTAGAAGATTCCACGCTCACCGAACGGCAGTTCAATCGCTGCCTTTTTAGCCTGGTTGAGCTTGTCGATGAAATTGCGCTGCCCCGCCTCAAAACCGTGATGGAAACGGGCGAAGATCCTGGTGACGTAGCTGAAGGGGAACGGTTACTACTGAAGCTGCAAGAAGAAGCTCCTGGGCTGTTAGACGTGCTCGAACGCGCGATGGAAGCCCGCAAACGGCGAGGACGATCATTACCACCGATTGATGAAGGAAACGATGAAGCATGAGAGGCGGGCTAAAGCTTGGCAGCAAGCAGCGATCGCTCTCATCAAGTTTCTAGCTCACATTGCGGAAAGCGACCATGCCGATTGGCATCAACCACGGCATTGCGGCAAGCAAGCAAGCTAGCGCCTGTTCGACGCGAAAGTTCCTTCAGCTTAATGGTGGGATAGCTTGATGGTGGTGCAGCCAGGTAAAGCTCGTAGGCAACGTCTAATACTTTTTGGTTAAGCATTAACGGTCGGACGGTCGCGTTTAGGACATTCAACATAAGGCACCTACACAAGTCACAGCTTGACTTCTATTTTCTGTGAAGCTCAAGCAGTTAGCGTCTGCCTCCGGTCACGCTCTTTTGCCTTCGCGCTCCACCAAAGGACATAAGCCACTAAACAGCTTGTTCTCCAGCAGGGTGGTTTGAGCGTGACCAGTTCGTAAATAGCAGCTAAATGCCGGTTCTGCCTTACTCTTCCAATGCTTCTCCACCCACAACGACGTTGCGAATGCGCAAGCTGGGACCGCCACAGCCGACGGGTAAGCCACTTTGTCCACCTTTGCCGCACCCGCCAGATTCGTCCCAGAAGAAATCGTCGCCGATCGCCTCAATATCGCCCAATGTTTTGAAGGCGTTGCCTGATAACGTTACGTCTCTGACTGGCTCGGCAATCTCGCCCTTACGAATCATCCAGGCTTCCCCGGCTGTAAAGGTAAACATTTCACCGTTGGTCATGCCGCCTAGCCAGTTGCGGGCGTAAACGCCTTCCTGGATGCCGCCAAATAGATCAGCAACGGGAGTTTTGCCGCGTTCGATCCAGGTATTGGTCATGCGGACGATCGGAGGGTAGTGATAATTTAGACAGCGAGCGTTACCTGTAGCGGCTTCACCCAACTTGCCTGCGGTTTCGCGCGAGTGCAATCGACCCACCAGCACACCGTCTTTAATCAACTGCGTGGTGGTTGCTGGAGTGCCTTCGTCGTCGTAGAAATAGCTGCCGCGATGACCAACAGGAGCCGCCCCATCAAAGATTTGCAGGTCAGCCGGACCAAACTGCCGCCCGATGCTCATGACTTCCATCAGGTCGGGATTCTCATACGTCATGTCGGCTTCTGAGAGATGCCCGAACGATTCGTGGACAAACAGCCCCGTCAGTATGGGATCAATGACGACCGTGTAAGTATTGCCCCGCACAGGAGGCAGCGCCAGCGAGTCAACCGCTCGTTGGGCAGCATTGCGGACTTGTGCATCTAAGTCCAGGAGGTCTTCATACGCCTTACGAGAGCCAGTGGTTTCGCGTCCGGTTTGGACAGTTTCACCGTTACGGGCGGTAGCAGCAAAGCGCATTTCCATATCCACCCAGGATTGCTCCAAGAGCGTGCCTTCGGATGTGGCGAGAATGACGTGCTGAGCGCTGTCGCCATAGCGCACGGACACTGTAGCAATTTGAGGACTGACGCTGCGAAGAATGTCGCTGTAGTGCTGACAGAGCGCCTTCTTCTGTGCCAGCGGAATTTGGCGAGGATTCGTCCCTGTTAAGGGCAAAATGCAGGTGTCTTGAATGGGATGTGCGGGCGCTAGTAGCGTTTCGTCATCACCCACGAGATGAGCCGCTGTGATCGCCTCTTCAATGCGATCGCTCAACGTCGAGAGCTGGTTGAAGCTGGCAAACCCCCAACCGCCTCTGTGACAGGCTCTGACCTGACCGCCGATCGCAATCCCTTCGGTCAACGTTTCAGTTTTGTCGCCCCTTAAAAAAATATCCGCGCCTTCTGCCGCTTCAAGGCGCACTGCCAGATAGTCCACGCGAGAGCGGTAGCGCGCCATTAGATCAGAGAGCACGTCTTTGAAGTGAGGGGGCAGTATAGCCATGTCCAAATCGTCGTAAGAGAACTGCCTTTATTCTGCAATTAATTGCGGCTAGTTGACCGCTTTGCCGCCTTTTGAACGGGAATTTGCGACTGCTGGTGCAAAAGAGCCGTAAGCTTTGGGCAATTTAACAGCAGTTTTGTGCCGAAAGTTGGGGATTATAGAGTATTAATGAACTAATGATTGCGGTAGTTAGTGCTAGGTAGCGACCAAAGACCGCCAATCTGAGGTGTGATGCGATAGAGAGTGGGTTAGCGAAGAGGTTGGTCAGTCATGGTTTATACAGATAGTCTTCACCAGCCATCGCTGGTAGAACTAGCGCGGGCAGGAAATTTTCAGGCGATCGCGCATTGGCTTAACTCAGCGCTTCTGCCGCATGGCATTCGTGCATATGTCGGTGGCATCCGTCCGGGTTGCTTGAAAGTATTGGTCGAGGTGCCGCTGTCAGCCCAACGAGAGCTGTCTGAACAAGGTCGTAGCCACCTAATCCGCTTTATCTGTCATCGCATCTGGACGTTAAATTCGGCTCAAATTGAAGGCGTTCGTATTGCGGGCAAGCTGACGCACGGGCAAGCCGTTCTCTGGGAACAGGCTGTACGAGTGGTTTCACCAGCACGCCGCGCCCGAAAGCTGCGATCGCAGCAGCTACGCACCCAGCTTCAACAAACCGCCCAGCAGCGATCGCAGCTTAAAACCATGCGCTCCATGTTGATCAGCGGCCCGCCAATTTTTGCCTTTGTCTTTGGTTGCGTTTTAGGCTTTTCTAAAGCACCGTCTGAGCAAACGAACGCGATCGCCTCTTCCTCACCACCGAAACCGAATGCCAGTCCTACGCCAGCCGTTCGCCCTGATACAGTGCAGGCAGCTTTAGAAACGGTGCCTGTGGTCAAGCACGATCAGGTGCCTGACCCTAACGACCCAACGGTGACGCTGATGTTTGCGGGCGATGTTACACTTTCTGACCATTTTGCCGACGCGATCGGGCAAGACTACGAGCGCACGTTCGCCAATATGGACGCATACCGCAAGGCAGATGTGGGCATGGTGAACCTGGAAAACCCTCTCACCAAAGCAACCATACCGCTGCCAGACAAAAAGTTTAACTTCAAAGCCAATCCCGACTCGGTAAAGGTGCTCACCAGCGGCGGTATTAGCCTGGTGAATCTGGCAAACAATCACGCGATGGATTATCAAGAGCCAGGGCTAGTAGAGACGCTCGAAACCCTGAAACAAGCAGGTATTGAGCACGTCGGTGCGGGGCGAGATGTGAAGGAAGCGCGTCGTCCCGAAATTATTGATGTGAAGGGTCAGCGAGTTGCCTACTTTGGCTACTATGGCGCTGATTTTGAAAGTGCAGGCGAAACCAAAGCAGGCACTAACTATGCGGATGAAAAGCGCATTGCAGAGGATATCAAAGCTGTGCGCAGTCAGGTTGATTGGGTGATTGTGAACTACCACTGGGGCGAAGAGTTGGCGACCCATCCCGCTGATTGGCAGGTGAACCTGGCGCACTTTACGATCGACCAGGGAGCCGATGTCGTCGTTGGGCATCATCCTCACGTGTTACAAGGGGCAGAAATCTACAAAGGTCGCCCGATCGCGTATTCAATGGGTAACTTTATCTTTGGCGGTAATCCACGCAGCGACTACGATACGGCTGTGCTGAAAGTTGCCCTCAAAGATAAGCAGATGAAGGTGGAATTCGTTCCGGTGGAAGTGCGGGGCTACCAGCCCCAAGTTGCCAGCGATCGCAGCGCTAAGATTCTGGAGCACATTGCTGATTTGTCCAGTGGGTTTCAGGAACCGATGCGATCGCCCGTCGCTCTGGATGCTCGTCCAGTGGGGGCGGCTACCACGACTGAACCGCCAATTGAGCAACCAACACTGCTTCCTAGCACCACCGCTAACCCGACCGATCCATCCCTAACACCTCCGTCGGTAGAGACCGCCCCTACTGAGCCAACCGCACCTACGCTCACCTCACCTACGTCCAGCACAGATAAAAGTGTGCAATCAACGCCCTTCCAAAAGAAGGAGCACTCTGGGTTTGCCAATCCCACCGATTCGTTTATCACATCGCCTCACCGGACTCCGCTCGACTTGATGCAGCCTGGGGTAACGAACTTCCAGGGTGCAAGCCCATCGTCCGACTCAATGGTTCCTGCGACGGAGCCGATGCCGCCCAACACTCCTGCCCCTGATGCAGCAACCGATCATTCCTCGTTGCCAGCCGAAACGGTGCTGAGCGCTGCCTCTCCTACCAGTGGGCAACCAGTTACAGCAGGCTCATCCAACCATGCATCAGCCCTAAGCAGAAAGACACAAGCTCTGCAAAAGCGGGACAAAGCTGCTAGCGATCGCCGCAGTCACCAAACTGTATCAAATTGGTCTGCATCAGATTGGTCTACAGCAGGGCGTGTGGGTGCGGAACTGATTCCAGATGTGTCATTATTGGCAGCGATGGCATGGTGAGGTAATCGGATGTTTGCGATCGCGGTTGAACAAGGTCAGTACAAAACGTATACGCTCTCGAACCAGGCAACCAACACATCGCTAGAAGTTATCCCAGAGCGGGGCGGCATTGTCACTCGCTGGCGGGTACAGGGGCAGGAGATCTTCTACCTGGATGAAGCCCGCCTGACTGATCCAGCACTCACTGTGCGGGGCGGCATTCCGATTCTGTTTCCGCTTTGTGGCAACCTGGTGGACAACGCTTATACCTATAATGGGCAGTCCTACACGTTGAAGCAGCATGGCTTTGCGCGTGAATTGCCCTGGGAAGTCGTTGACCAGGTGACAGACGATCGCGTGAGCCTGACCCTTTCACTTACCAGCAACGACCATACTCGCGCCGTCTACCCATTCGACTTTCAACTTTTTTTCACCTACACGCTAGACGGCAATAAGCTGATTGCCCAGCAACGTTACGTGAATCACTCTGATGTGTCCATGCCGTTTAGCGCTGGGTTCCATCCCTATTTTCAAGTCTTAGACAAGACGCAGCTAGAGGTTGATATTCCTGCGAATCAACTGCTAGACCAACCTGCCAAAACCACACGCTCCTTTAACGGCATCTTTGACTTCGAGCAGGATGAAATTGATGTTGCCTTCAACGATTTATCGCGCCAATCCGCCAACGTGACCGATCGCGCTCAAGGCTTGCGGCTGACTCTTACTCAAAGCGACGAGTTTTCCATTATGGTCTTCTGGACGGTCAAGGGCAAACCGTTCTACTGCCTGGAACCCTGGACAGCAGGCAGAAATGCGCTGAACACAGGCGATCGACTCATCCACTTAGCACCGGGCGCTAGCTTTGAAACCGTTTTTACCCTCGCAGTAGAGGCTATTTAAAGGCTATTAGCGGTTGCTCCGAGCCAATGCCACAGTGCAGGAGCAGCAAAGTCTGGAACAACCAAGGCGGCTCCCAACGCATAAAGCGTTTGAGGATCGTGAGTCGAAGCGATGCCAACGGTAGGAATGCCCGCGCCAACTGCCGATCGCATCCCAGACGGCGAATCCTCAAACGCGATCGCTTGGTGAGGAGACAAGTTGAATGCTTTGAGCGCATGGATGTATGGAGCCGGATCGGGTTTACCAATACCCAGCACATCGGCAATTACCACTTGATCGAAGGTCTCTTCCAGGTGCAGTGCTTTCAGGACGTGATAGACGTTTTTAGTTGGCGCATTGGTGACAACGCCCTGCTTCATGCCCTGTGCCGTTGCCCACTGAATAATTTCTACAAGCCCAGCTAACGGCGCGAGTTGAGGAGCCTGTTCACGAAACTGAGCTTCTTTTTGCTCAATGAACTGTTGGCGTTCATCTGGTGATAAATGAGGGAGTAAATCTTGGACGATCGCTGGGTTCAGCCGTCCACTGATTTTGGTTTGATAGAAGGCTTCATCAATATCCAACTCAAAATTCCGCAGCATCGCCTGCCAGACTTGAAAATGCAATGGGTCTGTGTTGACCAGGGTGCCATCCAAATCATAGAGAATCGCTGCCAGATCTGTAGGCGCGTTTGCAGTAAGAGCCGGATGCAAGGGCTGTGGAGTCATTGGAGCGATCGCTAAGAAATGTTTCACTCAAAGTAGCATTTTTGAGTCATGAGAAAACAGTTGTAAGAAGACTCAGAGAACTCCTATCTGGATGCATTATCTTTGAGGAAAGGCTGATTCCATTTCAGGGATACAAAGGTCGGGCACACTAAGGAGCAATGCTGATGAAATATTTGCTGGCTGGTGGATTGATGACGATCACTGCGACCGTCACGCAGGGAACGACTGCTCACGCTCAAGCTTCAATGCCAAATTCTGCTACGCCTGCGAGAACTCAGAGTGCGCCTTTAGTGACTCAACCAGCTTCTCTTCAAGCAGTGCCAATTAACGCTGGTCAGCCTGCAACGCCCTACACCGCTGACAAACTGAACGATATTTTCGGCACTCTTCAAGCAAACCCTAAAGCTTCAACGCCGACCTCGACCAATTCGATCGAATCGCTCATCCAACGCTTCTCCGTTTCGACTCCGAAGCAGACTACCATCGACCCGCTCGACTTCTTCAAGCCGCCTGCCTTGGATGGTGGCGTGAAGATACCAATCCAGTGACAAGGAGCGGGAGGGGAAAGCGGGAGTAGGGAGTAGAGAGTAGGGACTGGGGAGTAGGGAGTAGGGAGTAGGGAGTAGGGGGTAGGAACTGGGGAGTAGGGACTGGGGAGTAGGGTAAAACTCAAAAATCGAAGCTCAGAACTTCTCCCTCTCCTATCCTTCAAGAACGCGGGTATAGGACTGGAGTAAATAGTTTGGGCGACGGGATGTGATGGCGTAGCCAACAAAAATCAGCAGGGCAGAGGTGAGGACGATCGGAAGGACAAACGGCAGGTAGATCAGGTGGCGACGATCGTGCTGCACCATTTTGCGGACGCGATCAAAAAAGATGTCCAGTTTGCCTTTGAAACCAGACATGGGGTCGCGATCGTCTGGTATGGCTTGAGTCACTTCTAGTTTTTGCGCCTCGCTCTCGCCTTGGGCTGACAAGCGCTGTTGCCAATAGTAGTCATGCCCGATCAATAAGAACCGCCAAAAAAAGTGAGCTGGATCGCTGGGCGGCGCATGAGTGGCTCTTGCTTGAGGCTGCCGCCAGATCGTGCTACCAGCTTGCCTTAACCTTTTTGCATGCACAACACAATTGCCCCTGTATAAGGGCAAAGCGACTGGAATCGGCTCCTCTAGCAGGAACTTGCGCCGGAATGCCACATTGTTGAGAAAGTATTGGGCTGTTGGCATTAGCGATCGCTCTCCAGAATACTGTGGAAAGATATAAGTGAGCGCCATTGCTGTGCCGTAGAAGCCAACGCCACGCGTCGTTGTTTCACCAGCAACAACTTGAATGTCACTAGCTTGTGTGAACGGCAGCAGGAGGGAGCGGAGCCAACCTGCCTCATAGGTGCAGTCCGAGTCGCAGTAAACGACGACTTCCCCGGTAGCCAGCGCTGCTCCTAGCATTTTTGCCTTATAGTAGCCAGTTTCAACAGGTGCTTGGTGTATCTTCAGCCAGGGATAGCGATCGCACAGTTGGGTCAGCAACTGTGTCGGAGTGTTGCCGCTATCGATCATGAAAACTTCGTTGGCAGCAGTCAGGGGGACATCCTGCTCTGCCAGTGATGCTAGAGACTGCGCTAAACCATCCAGATCAGCATTCGCTAAATTTTCTGTCTCTAACACTAAAGAAAAACTTGGTAGTTTTTCTGTTGGCGGCGTTGCCGATGGCATTGGCTACTCCTGTTGAGCGTGAGCGGTTGGCTTTCACCTGCTTAAAAAGCAGTCGCTTGCATGTTTAGGGTGTGTCGAGTCTGGCTTAAATCTCACCGATCTTTCATTTTTAGGTCTCAAGTGACAGGATAATATGACTAAGCGCTTCTCAATGTAAAGTTCCTTTTGTCTCGGTGCTGCATCTGCGGCGGAGTTTGCTGCTAACTAATGAGTTTGATTGTTTTTCTTTTGCGTTCTTCCTGGTGGATGGTGGCGATCGCCATCTTGACAGGTTTTCTTAGCGGTGGCAGCACAGCCAGCCTGATCGCGCTGATCAGCAGTTCGCTTAGTCAGACAACTAGCAATGCGTTCGCGTCGATCGCCTGGACTTTTGTAGGGCTATCAATCGTGGCGTTGATTACAAGCATTATTTCGCAGTTGATGTTGATTCAGCTAGCGCAAGAGGCGGTGTTTCAACTGCGCTTAACCCTGAGCCGTCAGATTCTTGGCTCTGAGCTAGCTCATTTAGAGAAACTGGGCGCACCCCGTCTCCTGGCAACGCTAACGGATGACGTGCAAGCCGTAACGGAAGCGGTTCGACTGGTGCCCTTTCTCTGTATTGACTTGGCGACTGTAGCGGGCTGTCTGATCTACATTACCTGGCTCTCCTGGCAAGTGTTTTTTCTGGTGGTGGGGCTGACGATCGTTGCGCTCGGTAGTTGCGGTTGGCTCCTAGAACGGGGCAAAAGACTGCTAACCAGCGCCCGCGAAGAGCAGGATCACCTGTTTCAGCATTTTCGCACGGTAACGGAAGGCACCAAGGAACTGAAACTGCACTACTGGCGGCGACAGGCGTTTTTGCAGGAAGATTTACAGCCGACAGCCGCAGCGTTTCGCCGCTACAGCATTCGTGGACTGACGATGTTTGCGATCACAGCCAGTTGGGGCAAGCTCATCTTTTTCTTTGCGGTTGGGTTTGTGCTGTTTGCCTTGCCCAAATTTATGACGCTGAACCCGCAGACGATTTCGGGTTACGTGTTGACGTTTACTTACTTAATGCTGCCGATGGATCGATTGGTCGGTGAGCTGCCAACCATCAGTCGAGCCGACATTGCGCTGAGCAAAATTGACTCGTTGGGGCTGTCGTTAGACAGTCGGGCGGAAGTGCTATCCGTACCAGAGCCAACCCGTGAGTCTTGGCAGGAGGTGACACTTAAGGGCGTGAGCTACACGTATCAGACTGATCAGGAAGATGCTTGCTTTGTGTTGGGACCGATCGACCTCACGTTGCGTCGCGGTGAAATTATTTTTATCGTAGGCGGCAATGGTAGTGGCAAATCAACGTTGGCAAAGCTGATTACGGGCTTGTACACCCCAGAAGCGGGTGAAATTTCTGTGGATGGGCAGTTAATTGATGCCGATCACCAGGAGTGGTATCGCCAGCATTTTTCGGTTGTGTTTGCCGATTTTTACTTGTTCGATCGTCTTTTGGGGTTAGATCAAGATGACCTTGACGTGCAGGCACAGCGCTATTTGAAGCGTTTACGTCTCGATCGTAAAGTGACGATCACTCAGGGGCGGCTGTCAACGACAGCGCTGTCTCAAGGGCAGCGAAAGCGGCTGACGCTCCTGACTGCCTATCTAGAGAACCGTCCGCTTTACATGTTTGACGAATGGGCAGCAGACCAAGATCCAACGTTTAAAGATCTTTTTTATACGGAATTTCTGCCACAGCTACAGAAGCAAGGAAAGACAGTCATTGTGATTAGTCATGATGATCACTACTTTCACTTGAGCGATCGGGTTCTAAAACTGAACTACGGACAGATTGAATCCTATCGGCACCATGAGTCACGATCAAATGCATCGGAGTAAGCTCTCACGCTCGTGAAGGAAGCAGTGACGCAATGCGAGGTGCCACTGAGAGGTTGAGAATCCCTAGTTTCTGCACTTGCTATGGTCCGCCTGCTTACCCTGTTAGAAACCGAGGAGCTATGTCAATTCTAGCTTTGAACGTGTTCCTTCAAACGAACGTGAACCCGCCTCACGCTGTCACAAGAGCTGGTTGTTTCAAGAAGCCGTTTTGCACCTTTCGGTTCCTGCTTTCTGGGGTTTACGCCAGTCATAGTCTTTAAAATCCACTTTACCAACCCTTTTAAACTCTCTTAAGTTGGCTCAGCGTCTCGCTGCTCGTGTCAAACGCAAAAGAACGATGACTACGCTTCTGGAAATTTTGCTTGTCTGCTTAATCGGCAGTTCGATCGTGTTTTACCTCACGTGTGCCGTCTTCACTCACCAGTTCTTCGCACCTGTAGTCAACCGTGCCATTAACGCCGAAGAGGCCAAGCCACCTGTATCAATTCTTGTCCCCGTTTGTGGTCTTGATGCTGGGGCTTGGGCTAACTGGTCGTCTTTTTGCCAGCAAACCTATCCACACTATGAGGTGCTGTTTGGTGTAACCGATCCACAAGACCCGGCGATTCCAGTGCTACAAAAGGTTGTTGCCACTTACGCCGATCGCGCACGCTTGTTCTACGGGCTGAAGCCACGCGGTATTAACTACAAGGACAGTAACCTGAGTTACCTGCTAGAAGAAGCCCGTCATGAGCTGATTATCTTTGCTGATAGCGATATTCGCGTTCATGCTGACTACATCCACACGGTCACAAGTCCATTAGCAGATGAAAAAGTGGGGCTGGTCACCTGTGCCTTTATTGGCTATTACCCTCAATCATTAGGAGCTGCGATCGCGTCGTTTGGTCGCTGCTTTGACTTTATTCCTAGCTTGTTGATTGCCCGCACGCTCGATCGAGGGTTGCGGTGTGCTGTTGGCGCGACGATCGCCACTCGCAAAGCGACCCTTGCCAGTTTTGGTGGGTTGCACTTTAACCGGATTGGATCTGACTATAACCTCGGCAAACGGGCAGCTCAGGCAGGCTACCGGATTGAACTGTCTCGCTATGTGCTGGAATCGGACACAGGTCATGAAAGCCTCGCAGAAGTCTTTCAGCGAGAGTTGCGCTGGGCAAGAACGATTCGCTTTAATCGGGGTGCCCAATACTACAGTATGGTGCTCTGCTATGGAACGGTTTACTGTGTGCCACTGCTGCTGCTAACGGGGTGCGCAAACTGGGCGATCGTGTTCAGCCTTGCAACACTGACTGTCCGGTATCTTCAAGTGCTGCTTGCCATGCTCAGGATTAATTGCCCTCGTCTCTTGCTTTGGCTCTGGGCGTTGCCTCTACGAGATGCGCTGAACCTTTTTGTGTGGTTCATGGGAGCCTTTGGTCAGGGTGTTTATTGGCGCGGGCGACAACTGCGGGTTGAAGGCGATGGTCTGATTACACAGTGGGAGTAAAGCAGTCGCGGGGTAAAGCCATGAACGGCAGTGAGTGGTCAGCTACCAGCCTTTCACTGACCGCTCACTCGAAGCCATGTTGCACTCAACTGAGCACCGCGTGGTCTTGGCTTACCCCTCCTCACGCAGACGCTACAGGCTTGATAGCACCGCTTTCGCTGCCGCTAGAGTCTGGTCAATATCCTCATCCGTATGCGCCAGAGAGGTAAAGCCTGCCTCAAATTGGGACGGGGCTAAGTAAACGCCACGCTCTAGCATCCCACGGTGGAAGCGGCTGAACTTACCCAGGTCGGACAGTTTCGCGTCTTCGTAGTTGTGAACGGGACCATCAGTGAAGAAAAAGCCAAACATCCCGCTGATTTGCCCACCGCAGGCGGCGTGTCCAGTCTCTTTGGCAATTTGCAAAAGCCCGCTTGCGAGTCGCTTGGTAATGCGATCGAGCTGCTCATAGGTTCCCGGTTGGCGCAGTAATTCCAGCGTTTTGATGCCTGCTGTCATTGCTAGCGGGTTCCCTGACAATGTGCCCGCTTGATACATCGGTCCTGCTGGCGCAACCATTGCCATAATGTCTCGCCGTCCACCGTAGGCACCCACGGGTAAGCCGCCGCCAATAATCTTACCGAGGGTGGTCAAGTCTGGGGTAATGCCAAACTTTTCCTGAGCGCCACCGTAGGCAATGCGGAACCCGGTCATGACTTCATCAAAGACCAGGAGCGCACCATACTCACGAGCAATTTCCTGTAGCCCTGGTAAAAAGCCTGCATCGGGTGGGATAAAGCCTGCATTGCCCACGATCGGCTCTAAGATGATTCCAGAAATAGTGTCAGGATTGGCTTCAAACAGGGCTTTCACGGCTTCTAAATTGTTAAAAGGAGCCGTGAGCGTGTTGTCGGTCGTCGATTTGGGCACACCAGGAGAGTCAGGCAACCCAAGCGTTGCCACACCCGATCCGGCTTTCACCAAAAACATGTCGGCGTGACCGTGGTAACACCCCTCAAACTTGATGATTTTTTCCCGTCCGGTAAAGGCGCGCATCAGGCGCAGCACCGACATGCAGGCTTCTGTGCCGGAGTTTACAAAGCGCACCATTTCAATGCTGGGCACGGCATCAATGACCATCTCTGCCAGGACATTTTCCAGGCTGGATGGAGCGCCAAAGCTAGTGCCTTTCTCCAAGGCATCGTGCAGCGCTCGAAGCACGGCAGGATGGGCATGACCGCAGATGGCTGGTCCCCATGTGCCGATGTAGTCGATGTAGCGGTTGCCATCCACATCCCAGGCGTAGGCTCCTTTAACGTGGTCGAACACGATCGGCTGTCCGCCTACTGACTTAAAGGCACGCACGGGGGAGCTAACCCCTCCGGGCATGAGCTTTTGAGCGGCGGCAAAGATTTCGTCTGATTTTGTAGTGTTCAAGCTGCTGGTAATCAAAGTTGGCTCCTTAACGTTCGCTGGACTGGAGTTTCCTACTCTGGGGAAACGATCAGTCTAAAGAGGGTGTGCAGTTTTTCGTAGCGATTTATCATGCCATTATCCCATTTGCTACTGTACGGGGTCATGGTCATGTCTTATTTGTCGAATCAAGCTTTGCCGAGCGATGTTCGCGCTTGTCTGTCAGAGCCATCGCAACACCTATACCGGGTTGCTTTTAACTCAGCCATTCAATGGTATGGCGAGGAAGCAAAAGCGCATAGGATTGCCTGGAATGCCGTGAGAAACCAGACGTTTAGTCTCAACAGTGCCATCCTCAGCTAAGCAAGCTGCCTATTAGTTGGCGTTTGATGCTTCTGCTTGAAGCTCGCCGATTAATTGGGCAAGTTCATCACTGCTAGCTCGATAAACGTTGCCGCAGAAGTCACAGATCGCTTCTGCACCATGATCGCGATCGATCATGTCTTGTAGTTCTGTGGTGCTAAACAGCCTGAGTGCTCCAAGGGCGCGATCGAAAGAGCAACGGCAGTGAAACCTGAGAAGCTGTACTTCTGGCAGGATTTCTAGCTCTAAATCGCCTAACAGTTGCTCAAAGATATCGGTCAGCGTTTTACCTGCTTGCAATAAGGGTGTGAATCCTGAGAGCGATGAAAGCCGCGATTCTAGCAATTCAACTAAGGTTTCATCGCTGGCAGCTTTGGGCAGTACTTGAATCAGCAAGCCACCAGCAGCCGTCACTCCATTCGCTTCGACAAACACCCCCAAAACGAGGGCTGAGGGCGTTTGCTCCGATGCGACTAAGTAGTGCGTTAAGTCATCCCCAATTTCGCCTGATACCAGTTCTACCGTGCTGGAGTAGGGGTAGCCATAGCCCACGTCCCGCACGACGTAGACGTAACCATCTTGGCCTACTGCACCGCCAACATCCAGCTTGCCTTTGGCGTTGGGTGGTAGCTCGACTGTCGGCTTATCAACATAGCCGCGTACGGTGCCGTCCAATCCGGCATCGATCAAAATGCCGCCCAACGGTCCATTGCCCCGGATGCGAATATTGACTCTTGATTCAGCCCGCTTCATGCTGGATGCAAGCAGCAGTCCGGCTGTCATCGTGCGCCCTAACGCTGCTGTAGCAACGTAGGAAAGGTTGTGTCGCCGTCTGGCTTCTTCAGTCAGACGGGTTGTGATCGCTCCTACAGCCCGGATACCACCTCCGGCTGCGGTTGCGCGAATGAGCTGGTCAGCCATGCGAATCTCTTACGTTTCTTAATAGTCTTCTTTACTTATTCTAAGATGCTGGGCGATCGAAGATTGGAGATCTAAAGCAGAGATTACAGCGCTACGCCAAAATTGGAGCGATGGCGATCGAAGATCAAATCCAAGCTGCATTCTAAAAGCCGTCGTGTAAAAGCCATCATCTCAAAGGTTCTCTTCGTCCACGTTTGGCATACTGAAGGAGTCCTTTTGCGATCGCCCCCCACTCATGCTTGGTACCTTTCAGCAAAGTAGCCTCCGTATTGAAGTCGCCGCTTCGGAGCAAGTTCTACGACAGAGTTTGACTGACTCAGCCAAATTGCAACAGTGGTTGTCGCCGCTGCGTTTAGATCGGGGTTTGCCTGAACAGTTACAACCGGGGTTAAGCTTTACAAGCTGGGCAGGACCGATCGCCATTCAACAGGTCGTTGATCAGGTAGAGTCAAATCGGCTACGGCTGCTGTTGAGCAAAGGCATCGACGGCTTTCACGAATGGTATTGGGGCGATGGTTGGGTGCAGTCTCGCTTAGAGGGCATTTCGCTGCTGCCGTTGAACTTGGCGCAAACGGCTAGTTTGCTGCGGCTCCGACAGTTCCTCTCTCAATAAGGTTCTTTGACGTGCGTCTACACTATGCTCTCGGTAAAACCCTATCCATAAGTAAGCTTGAGCTTTAAGGAATCATTCATGAGAGCACTTCACGTTTTGGTCATAGCAGGCGCTTTAGTCGGTACAGGCTTAGCGCTTGCGATCGGTCTTCGGTCAGGCGCAAGCGCTTACCTACCATTCGGTTCCAAGGAGCCTGAGACGACGATCGCTCAACAGACGATTGCTCAACCCACGATCGCTCAAGAGACAGTCGCTCAAGAGACAGTCGCTCAAGAGACAGTCGCTCAAGCACAGAGAACGACTCCTCCAGTGACCACTACATCTAGCGCTGCTGGGCTAGCGCTGGCTAAGCATCTCAAGAGTGTAGGAGCCAAAATGTACGGAGCTTATTGGTGTCCTCACTGCCATGAGCAACTCCAGGTATTTGGGCAAAAAGCCGCTACTCAACTGTCTTACGTCGAATGTGCTGATAACGGCAAAAACGCGCGTCCTGATCTCTGTAAAGCAGCAGGCATAGAGGGCTATCCCACATGGAAAATCAAGGGCAAGACCTATGAGGGCACGCAAACACTTAGAGATCTTGCTAACGCTTCTAGCTATAAAGGAGCGCGAAATTTCTAGACTGTGCTGCCCACTACGCGTCTGGGTTGAGGTTACCCCGCACGCGTAGGCGAACGGAGGCGGCATGAGAATGTAGCCCTTCTGCTGTTGCTAGGACATCGATCGCGCCTGAAACTTTCTGTAAAGCGGTCTGTGAGTATTGCACCAGGCTTGAGTGCTTCATAAAGGTTTCCACACTCAAGGCTGATGCGTAGCGTGCAGAGCCAGACGTTGGCAGAGTATGATTTGGACCGGCGAGGTAATCTCCGACGGCTTCTGGTGTAGAGTAGCCCAGAAAAATCGCGCCAGCGTGACGAATCTTGTCCAGCAAGCCCCAGGGATCAGCAACTTCAAGCTCTAGATGTTCGGGAGCAAATTCATTGGAGAGAGCGGCAGCGTCTACCAGCGATTCGACGACAACGACCAAACCGTAATGTGCGATCGCCTTTTCGGTCAGCAGCCGACGCGGGTGGTCAATCAACTGACGCTCAACCTCATCCACGACCTTCCGCGCCAAAACAGAATCATCCGTCAGCAAAATCGCGGCTGCCATTTGATCATGCTCTGCCTGTGCCAGCATATCAGCCGCGACGTGGGCTGGATTGGCGGCTTTATCGGCAATGATCAGCACTTCTGATGGACCTGCAAGCGAATCAATTCCCACGGTGCCGTAGACCAGCTTCTTTGCCAGCGTGACGTAAATATTGCCAGGTCCAGTAATGACATCTACTTTGGGGATCGTTTCTGTTCCGTAGGCAAGTGCTGCGATCGCCTGCGCTCCGCCAACACGATAGATTTCTTCAACGCCTGCCTCTTGCGCCGCCACGAGTACGGCTGGGTGAATCGTTTTCTCAGCGCCCGGCGGTGTCACCATCACAATCCGAGGGACGTTTGCCACTTTTGCAGGCACTGCATTCATCAGCACGGTACTGGGGTAAGCCGCCTGCCCACCAGGAACGTAAAGACCCGCGCAGTCAACGGGCGTGTAGCGTTTGCCCAGCACCACGTCATCTTCCCCAAACTGCACCCAACTCTTGGGCACCCGCTGACGGTGAAAGGCTTCAATCTGCCGACAGGCAAGCCTGATAGCATCGAGCAATTCCTTGGAAACTTGCTGATAAGCCGCATCCAATTCAGACCCACTGACACGCAGGTCTTCAGCTTTGAACGTGAGTCGATCGAATTCGGTAGTGTAATGCAGTACGGCTCGGTCTCCCTGGCGCTTCACAGCCTGAAGCACTTCTCGTACCGTCGCTTCTTTGTGAACGACCTGATCGTCGTGAATGCGATCGCAAATCCGTCGCAATTCAGTTCGTGCCTCAGCCCGCTGAGTAATGATTCGCAGCATGGAGTAGGAGTGCCAGTCTTAGGGGTTGCCTAGTGAAAACAGACATCAGTCAGCATCATGAAAACCTTGGACACCAGACGCATCTGTAATCGCTACTCTAGCTTAACCTGGATTTTTTGGGGATCGCGTCATCCTTGAAAGGAGATGCTACTATAGTTATTCATCTAACGTCTAGCACGTTTGTTCAAATCGTATCCAATAGATTAAAGGTTTTTGGGATTTAACTGTGGCTAATATTAAGTCTGCCATCAAGCGCGTCGAAATTGCTGAGCGCAACCGCCTACGGAATAAGAGCTATAAGTCGGCTGTGAAGACGCTGACTAAGAAGTATCTTGCGGCAGTGAGTAAGTACGCAGCCAGTCCCAGCTCTGAATTGGAGCAAGAGATTCACAAGAGTCAAGCCGCGGCTTATAGCAAGATTGACAAAGCGATTAAGCGGGGTGCTTTACACCCAAACACAGGCGCACGCAAAAAGTCGGTGATTGCACGCGCCCTGAAGAGGCATGAAGTACCCCAAGCAGTCTCTTAAAGCTTAGGTTCAGTCAGGTGTTGATTGACAGCTCCATGTTTTGCTGATGTCTGCCCTCCCTTCCTAGCCATCAGCCTCTAGGTTGCTCCCATGAAGCTGATTGACACTCACGTTCACATTAACTTTGATTCTTTTCAGCCAGACTTGGACGCTGTTGCTTCTCGGTGGCGTAGCGCTGGGGTTGTGCGCCTTGTGCATTCTTGCGTTGAGCCTTCTGAATTTCCAGTGATGCAGTCCTTGGCCGATCGCTTTCCGGAGCTATTCCTCGCTGTAGGGCTACATCCGTTAGAGGTTGAAACGAAGTGGACGGCTGCTTCCGTCGATGAGATTCTAGCCCTTGCTCAGTCTGATAGGCGAGTGGTTGCCATCGGCGAAACAGGCTTAGACTTCTTTAAGGCAAGCAACCATAAGGGGCAGCAAGCAGCGTTTGAAGCTCAATTGTTGATCGCTCAACAGCTTTCACTGCCTGTGATTGTTCACTGTCGTGATGCGGCTGAGGCAATGGCAGCAATACTGCAACGCTTTTGGCAGGATCACGGCTCTGTTAAGGGTGTTATGCACTGCTGGGGTGGAACGCCTGAAGAGACGCAATGGTTTCTTGATTTGGGGTTTTTGATTAGCTTTAGCGGTACGGTCACGTTTCCGAAGGCGACGCAAATTCATCAGTCTGCTCAAATGGTGCCGAGCGATCGCCTGCTGGTTGAAACCGATTGCCCCTTCTTAGCCCCTGTCCCCAAGCGGGGTAAGCGCAATGAGCCTGCTTATGTGCAGCACGTTGCTGAACAAGTGGCTCGATTGAGACAGGTATCTTTAGATGAATTAGCGGCGCAAACGACTCAAAACGCTTGCAGCTTGTTTAAGTTGCCCCTGCCTAACTTGATCCTCCCTGCAAGTCAACTGTGTTCGCCACTACACCATTAAACGGAATTATGGATGGCACTGTTGACTGGGATGAAAAATTTTGCTATTGCTTACCACACAAACCGATTTCTCTGCGCCATAATGAATGAGGGTCTGTATATTGGATGACTAGCTGCCTTGCCCAATCAAGTTTCTCTCCTCCCACTACGCAGCACTTTTCGCTATCGGAGTAACCACGTGTGAACGGGTCCTCCCATCTTGATTATCTGGAAAGTTTGACGAACGATGCGCGAGCCATGTCTGTCCCTAATTCATCGGAGACTCCCCTGAACCGTCAACCGCCTATCTAATTGAATAATTTGTTTCTTGGGTTCTCGCTGGAACCCAGGTATTTTATATTGACGTTTTTGTACAAACCACGTAAAATCTGGGATTCGCGCTGGGCGTGACCCCTTCGAGGAGACGCATGACTGAGCAGATTTATACCCCCCCCGCCTTTACGCTACCAGACCTGGTTGAAATCCAGCGAGCAAGCTTTCGCTGGTTTTTAGAAGAAGGACTCATTGAAGAGCTTGATAGTTTCTCCCCAATTACAGATTACACGGGGAAGCTAGAGCTGCATTTCTTGGGCAAAGACTACAAGCTGAAGCGACCCAAATACGACGTTGATGAAGCGAAGCGGCGGGATAGCACTTATGCCGTGCAGATGTATGTTCCCACTCGTCTGATTAATAAAGAGACGGGTGAAATCAAAGAGCAAGAAGTATTCATTGGCGATCTGCCGCTGATGACCGATCGCGGTACGTTCATTATCAATGGTGCCGAGCGCGTCATCGTCAACCAGATCGTCCGTAGCCCGGGAGTATACTACAAGTCGGAAACGGACAAAAACGGTCGCCGTACTTACAATGCTAGCTTGATTCCTAACCGGGGTGCATGGCTCAAATTTGAAACGGATAAGAATGATCTGGTTTGGGTTCGTATTGACAAAACCCGTAAGCTATCGGCGCAGGTGTTGCTGAAGGCACTGGGCTTGAGCGATGGCGAAATTTTTGATGCGCTGCGTCACCCTGAGTACTTCCAGAAGACGATCGAAAAAGAAGGGCAGTTCGGCGAAGAAGAAGCGCTGATGGAGCTATACCGCAAGCTGCGTCCAGGTGAGCCGCCCACGGTTTCTGGTGGTCAGCAATTGCTTGATTCTCGCTTTTTTGACCCCAAGCGCTATGACCTGGGTAAAGTTGGGCGCTACAAGCTGAACAAAAAGCTGCGGCTGAATGTACCAGAACCAACGCGTGTCTTGACAGCACAGGATATTCTGGCGGCGATCGATTACTTGATTAACCTGGAATTTGACATTGGCAGTATTGACGATATCGACCACTTGGGCAATCGTCGCGTACGATCGGTTGGCGAACTGCTGCAAAACCAGGTGCGTGTTGGTCTCAACCGCTTGGAGCGCATCATTCGGGAACGGATGACGGTTTCTGACGCTGAATCCCTCACGCCAGCCTCTCTGGTTAACCCCAAGCCTCTAGTAGCAGCGATCAAAGAGTTCTTTGGTTCCTCGCAGCTCTCTCAGTTCATGGATCAAACCAATCCATTGGCAGAGTTGACTCACAAACGTCGTCTTAGCGCCCTTGGTCCTGGTGGACTGACACGGGAGCGGGCAGGCTTTGCGGTACGAGATATTCACCCCTCTCACTACGGTCGCATTTGCCCGATCGAAACACCAGAAGGTCCAAACGCAGGCTTGATCGGCTCGCTTGCGACTCATGCGCGAGTGAATGCCTACGGGTTTATTGAAACACCGTTCTACCCGGTGGAAAATGGTCGTGTCGTCAAAGATCGTCCTCCTGTCTATATGACGGCGGATGAAGAGGATGATTTGCGAGTGGCGGCAGGCGACGTCACGATGGACGAAGCGGGCAACATTCTGGGTGAAACGGTGCCAGTGCGCTATCGGCAAGAGTTCACCACTACCACGCGGGAAGAAGTGGACTATGTAGCCGTTTCTCCGGTGCAGATTATTTCTGTGGCAACATCGCTGATTCCCTTCCTGGAGCACGATGACGCGAACCGCGCACTGATGGGTTCCAACATGCAACGGCAGGCAGTACCGCTCTTGCGCCCTGAGCGTCCCTTAGTGGGCACTGGCTTAGAAGCGCAGGCAGCGCGTGATTCCGGGATGGTGATTGTGAGCCGGACTGATGGTGAGGTGACGTATGTGTCTGCCGATCGTCTGCGGGTTAGAAGCCCTGAAGGTCAGGAGATCGAATACCAGCTTCAGAAGTACCAGCGTTCTAACCAGGACACCTGCTTGAACCAGCGCCCGATCGTCTTTGTCGGTGACAAAGTGGTGACGGGTCAGGTCTTGGCAGATGGGTCTGCCACTGAAAAGGGCGAATTGGCACTGGGGCAAAACATCCTGGTCGCTTACATGCCTTGGGAAGGCTACAACTACGAAGATGCCATCCTGATTTGCGAAAAACTGGTTTCCAACGACACCTATACTTCCATCCACATTGAGAAGTTTGAGATTGAGGCGCGGCAAACCAAGCTCGGACCCGAAGAGATTACCCGTGAGATCCCAAACGTGGGTGAAGACTCTCTGCGTCAGCTTGACGAGACGGGTATCATCCGCATTGGTGCCTGGGTTGAAGCCGGTGACATTCTTGTAGGTAAAGTTACCCCTAAAGGTGAATCAGATCAGCCTCCGGAAGAGAAACTGCTGCGTGCCATCTTTGGCGAAAAAGCCAGAGACGTGCGCGACAACTCCCTGCGGGTTCCCAACGGTGAAAAAGGTCGCGTGGTTGACGTACGCGTGTTTACCCGCGAACAGGGCGACGAACTGCCCCCAGGAGCCAACATGGTCGTGCGGGTCTACGTGGCGCAAAAGCGCAAGATTCAGGTTGGCGACAAAATGGCAGGTCGCCATGGCAATAAGGGCATCATTTCCCGTATTTTGCCCACTGAAGATATGCCTTACCTCCCCGATGGTACGCCGGTAGACATTGTGCTCAATCCGTTGGGTGTACCGTCCCGGATGAACGTGGGACAGGTTTACGAGTGCTTGCTGGGCTGGGCTGGCGAGAACCTGGACGTGCGCTTCAAAGTGGTGCCGTTTGATGAAATGCATGGCGAAGAAAAGTCGCGCGAAACGGTTCACGCCAAGCTGAATGAGGCGAGTGAGATTCTGGCAAAAGATTGGCTGTTTGATCCCGAAAACGCTGGCAAAACGCTGGTGTATGACGGGCGCACGGGTGAAGCGTTCGATCGCCCCATTACGGTCGGCAAGGCATATATGCTGAAGCTGGTGCATCTGGTGGATGACAAGATCCACGCCCGTTCGACGGGTCCTTATTCGCTTGTGACTCAGCAGCCATTGGGCGGTAAGGCTCAGCAGGGTGGTCAGCGCTTTGGTGAGATGGAAGTGTGGGCGCTGGAAGCATTCGGTGCCGCTTACACCTTGCAAGAACTCCTCACGGTGAAGTCAGATGATATGCAGGGTCGAAATGAGGCGTTGAACGCGATCGTCAAAGGCAAAGCTATTCCCCGACCAGGCACGCCCGAATCTTTCAAGGTGCTCATGCGAGAGCTGCAATCGCTCTGTCTGGATGTCGCCGTGCATAAGCTCGACACCCGCGAAGATGGCACCAGTCGCGATAGCGAAGTTGACCTAATGGCAGATGTCAGTAGCCGTCGTGCTCCTTCCCGACCGACCTACGAATCCATTTCAAGAGATGAGATGGACGAGAGCGACGAATAGTGACGTTGTTAGTTAGTTGTTAGCGGTTAGTCTTTGCAAGCACTGATGTGTAAGTACTGACGGCTAACAACTGGCACCTAAACGCTATCCTGCCTTTAACAACTAACAACCAAAAATCAAAAGCTGATACAAGGAACATCACGATGCCAAAACTAGAGCAGCGGTTTGACTACGTGAAGATTGGTCTGGCATCGCCGGAGCGGATTCGCCAGTGGGGGGAGCGAACCTTACCCAATGGGCAAGTAGTCGGTGAAGTGACCAAGCCAGAAACCATCAACTACCGTACGTTAAAGCCTGAAATGGATGGGCTGTTTTGCGAACGCATTTTTGGTCCTGCAAAAGACTGGGAATGCCACTGCGGTAAATATAAGCGGGTGCGCCACCGGGGCATCGTTTGCGAACGCTGTGGTGTGGAAGTCACAGAATCGCGCGTGCGGCGGCATCGGATGGGGTACATCAAGCTGGCAGCTCCGGTTGCTCACGTGTGGTATCTCAAAGGCATTCCCAGCTACATGGCAATTTTGTTAGACATGCCGCTGCGCGACGTGGAGCAAATTGTCTACTTCAACGCGTACGTGGTGCTAAACCCTGGTAACGCGGAAAACCTGACTTACAAACAACTGCTGACTGAAGATCAGTGGATCGAAATTGAGGATGAGCTTTACAGCGAAGACTCGAAACTGTCTGGTATTGAGGTGGGCATTGGTGCCGAAGCGCTGCAACGTCTTCTGCAAGACATCGCGCTTGAAAAAGAAGCGGAGCAGCTACGCGAGGAAATCGCCACGTCCAAAGGACAAAAGCGGGCAAAGCTCATCAAGCGTTTGCGGGTCATTGACAACTTTATTGCGACTGGCTCACAGCCTGACTGGATGGTGCTGTCAGTGATTCCGGTGATTCCGCCTGATTTGCGCCCAATGGTGCAGTTAGACGGTGGTCGCTTTGCAACATCTGACTTAAATGACCTGTACCGTCGCGTGATTAACCGCAACAACCGCTTGGCGCGTCTACAGGAAATTCTGGCTCCTGAAATTATCGTGCGCAACGAAAAACGGATGCTTCAGGAAGCGGTAGATGCGTTGATTGATAATGGTCGCCGTGGTCGCACAGTGGTCGGCGCGAATAATCGTCCACTGAAGTCTCTCTCCGACATTATTGAAGGAAAGCAGGGACGGTTTCGCCAAAACCTTCTGGGTAAGCGGGTAGACTACTCTGGACGATCGGTTATCGTGGTGGGTCCCAAGCTGAAGATCCATCAATGTGGTTTGCCAAGGGAAATGGCGATCGAGCTTTTCCAGCCGTTCGTGATCCATCGGCTAATTCGTCAGGGTCTGGTCAACAACATCAAGGCAGCGAAGAAGCTGATTCAGCGAAACGATCCTACCGTTTGGGACGTGCTGGAAGAAGTGATTGACGGGCACCCCGTTCTACTCAACCGGGCACCGACGCTCCATCGTTTAGGGATTCAGGCTTTTGAGCCGATTCTTGTGGATGGACGTGCGATTCAGCTTCATCCTCTGGTTTGTCCAGCCTTTAACGCTGACTTTGACGGTGACCAAATGGCGGTACATGTGCCGCTATCGATCGAATCCCAGGCAGAAGCCCGTCTGCTGATGCTGGCATCCAACAATATCTTGTCGCCAGCGACAGGTCGTCCCATCATCACGCCCAGTCAGGATATGGTCTTGGGCTGCTACTACCTGACAGCGGAAAACCCCGATGCCATCAATGGACTCGATCGATACTTTTCCAGCCTGGATGACGCGATTACTGCCTATGAGCAAAAGCAGGTCGATCTCCATGCCCATATCTGGGTGCGCTTTGATGGCGAGGTGGAAACCGATGAAGTCGATACCGACATCGTAGAGGAATCCACGTCCGTTGATGGCGTGGTGACCAAGCTCTACAAGTTTCGGCGATCGCGGCATGATGCTGACGGAAATTTGATCTCCCAATACATTCAGACGACTCCGGGACGGATCATCTACAACAAAGCGATTCACGATGCTTTGGCAGTTTAGAACGACTTTAGATTAACGATTTCAGAGTTTAGCAGCACTGCTGACTACGCTCTGAAGTCTGAACTTCATTCATGGGAGAGGCGGGGTAACTCATGGTAGAGCAAAATAACCAACCAGTGTTTCGTAATCGTGTTGTGGACAAGGGTCAACTCCGAAAGTTGATTTCCTGGGCGTTTACCACCTACGGCTCGGCTCGTACAGCCCAGATGGCCGATCTGCTCAAGGATTTGGGCTTTCGCTACGCTACTAGAGCCGGGGTTTCCATCAGTGTCGACGACCTGCAAATTCCTCCGACCAAGCGCAAACTGCTGGAGGCGGCTGAAGAAACGATCCGGGTAACAGAAGAGCGCTATACACGCGGTGAAATCACTGAAGTTGAGCGCTTTCAAAAGGTGATTGATACCTGGAACGGTGCCAGTGAAGAGTTGAAGGATGAGGTTGTTCGCCATTTCCGGTCCAACAATCCCCTCAATTCGGTGTACATGATGGCGTTCTCAGGGGCGCGGGGCAACATTTCCCAGGTGCGGCAGTTGGTTGGGATGCGGGGTCTGATGGCAGATCCTCAGGGTGAAATTATTGACTTGCCCATTAAGACTAACTTCCGCGAAGGTCTGACGGTAACGGAGTACATCATCTCGTCCTACGGTGCGCGTAAGGGCTTGGTGGACACCGCACTCCGCACAGCCGACTCTGGTTACCTCACCCGCCGACTGGTCGATGTCTCTCAGGATGTCATCATTCGAGAACTGGATTGTGGGACTCAGCGGGGTATCCCCGTGCAGAGTATGACGGACGGCGATCGCGTCCTCATTCCACTGAAAAATCGTTTGCTCGGTCGGGTCGCTGCCGAACCAATGATTGACCCCACTACGGGTGAAGTGATTGTCGCGCGCAATCAATCCATCACCGATGAAATGGCTGATCACGTCGGTAGAGCGAAGCTGGAAGAAGTGATGGTGCGATCGCCCCTCACCTGCGAAGCCACGCGATCGGTCTGTCAGCACTGCTATGGCTGGAGTCTGGCACACGCCCACATGGTTGATATCGGTGAAGCGGTTGGCATTATTGCTGCGCAGTCGATCGGCGAACCAGGGACTCAGCTTACGATGCGAACCTTCCACACGGGTGGTGTGTTCACAGGGGAAATGGCACGTCAGGAAAAAGCCCAGTTTGACGGCACGCTGAAGTTTCCTAAGAAACTGCGGATTCGTCCCTATCGAACCCGTCACGGTGAAGATGCTTACACCGTTGAGTCGGTAGAGGCAAGTTCCAAGCTGACGCTTGATGCAAAGGATGGGCGGCAGCAGTCGTTCTCGGTGCTACAGGGCGCAACCCTTCTTGTTAAAGATGGTCAGAAGGTCAAAGCGGGTCAAACTTTGGCTGAAGTTCCATTGACGGGACGTGCGCGCAAAACCACCGAGAAAGCGGCAAAAGACGTGGCTTCCGACATGGCAGGCGAAGTCCAATTTGCTGACCTTGTTCCAGAAGAGAAAAAAGACCGTCAGGGAAATACGACCCGCATCGCGCAACGAGGCGGCTTGGTTTGGATTCGCTCTGGTGAGGTGTATAACTTGCCGCCTGGTGCGGAGCCGATCGTGAAAAATGGCGATCGTATTGATGCCAACGGCGTCATGGCTGAAACCAAGCTCGTGACTGAGCATGGCGGCATCGTGCGTTTGCCCGCCGACGCAGACGGCAAAGGTGGACGGGAAGTGGAAATCATCACCGCATCTGTCTTACTGGATGAGGCAAAGGTGCGGGCAGAGAGCTATCAAGGGCGCGATCACTACCTGATTGAAACTGATTACAACCAGCTCTTCTCGCTTAAAGCAACTCCCGGCACCAAAGTCATTAACAACCAAGTTGTCGCCGAACTGATTGACGACCACTACCGAACGCAAACTGGCGGCATTATTAAGTATTCTGGCGTTGAAGTCGCCAAACGCGGCAAGGCAAAGCAAGGCTACGAAGTCGTCAAAGGCGGCACGTTGCTGTGGATTCCTGAAGAGGCTCATGAAGTCAACAAGGATATTTCACTCTTGATGGTGGAAGACGGTCAATACGTTGAAGCAGGCACTGAAGTTGTAAAAGACATCTTCTGCCAAAGCAACGGTGTGATTGAAGTTACCCAGAAGAACGATATCTTGCGCGAAATTGTCATCAAGCCGGGTGATCTACACATGGTGGATAACCAGGATGACATCATCACCAAGGAAAGCGTGTTGGTGAATCCTGGTCAAACGGTGATGACAGGGCTAACGGTGAATGAGCTACGCTACGCCGAGTACATCGAAACGCCTGAGGGTCCAGCCATGCTGCTGCGTCCGGTCACTGAGTTTGCCGTACCTGATGAGCCTTCAGTGCCCAGCCAGGAATCGACCAATGAAGAATCGGGACGATCGATCCGTCTGCGGGCTGTGCAGCGCCTACCCTACAAAGATGGTGAGCGCGTTAAATCAGTTGAAGGTCTGGAGTTGCTGAAAATCCAGCTCGTGCTGGAAATTGGTCAGGATGCGCCCCAACTTGCGGCTGACATTGAACTGGTGCCTGACGAAACTGATTCAGAGACGATGCGGCTACAGCTTGTGATTCTGGAATCATTGGTCATCCGTCGTGACATTGCGGCTGATCCAACCCAGGGTCCCACAAAAACGCGCGTTCTTGTGAAAGATGGTGACCAAATTGCTCCTGGAGCTGTCGTTGCCCGCACCGAAATCCTGTGTAAGGAAGCCGGTGAGGTGCAGGGGATCCGCGAGGCGGCCGAGGCCATTCGTCGTATCCTCGTCGTGCGTCCTGCGGATATGGTAACCGTCACTACAAAAGGCAAACCACCCACTGTGAAAGCTGACGACCTCCTGGTCGCTGGTGCTGAACTTGCTCCTGGCGTTGCCTTGCAAGAATCGGGGCAGGTGATTAGCGTTGGTGATGCTGAGGTCACGCTTCGCTATGCTCGTCCGTATCGGGTATCCCCCGGAGCCGTGCTGCATATCGACGATGGCGACCTGGTGCAACGGGGTGACAACCTGGTCATCCTGGTGTTTGAGCGCACGAAGACGGGTGACATCATCCAGGGTCTACCCCGCATTGAAGAACTGCTGGAAGCGCGTAAGCCGAAAGAAGCCTGCGTTTTGGCGGCACGTCCTGGAACGGCTCAGGTCGTTTACGGCGATGACGACGCAGTGAAGGTCAAGGTGATTGAAGTCGATGGCGTGATTGCTGAGTACCTTATTGGTCCGGGGCAGAACGTGATTGTTTCGGACGGGCAAGATGTGCTGGCGGCAGAACCACTCACCGATGGTCCGGCAAACCCCCACGAAATTTTGGAGGTCTTCTTCAAATATCGCCGGGAAACTGATGGGGTGCATGATGCGGCTCTAGTGAGCCTGCAAATGGTGCAAACCTTTCTAGTGAACGAAGTGCAGTCGGTGTATCAGTCTCAAGGGGTTGATATTTCAGACAAACACATCGAAGTGGTGGTGCGCCAGATGACTTCTAAGGCACGGGTAGACGATGGTGGTGACACGACCATGCTGCCCGGTGAGTTAGTGGAGCTTTACCAGGTAGAGCAGGTCAATGAAGCGATGGCAATTACAGGTGGTGCGCCAGCAGAATATACGCCAGTGCTGCTGGGCATTACGAAGGCATCGCTGAATACCGATAGCTTTATCTCGGCAGCCAGTTTCCAGGAAACCACACGGGTACTGACAGAAGCGGCGATCGAAGGTAAATCTGACTGGTTGCGCGGTCTGAAGGAAAATGTGATCATTGGACGCTTGATTCCAGCAGGGACCGGGTTCAATGCTTATGAAGAGCAGACCAGCCCTGATGTTGATCTTTCTTACGATGGCATCGGCGTGTTTGACGATGATGCCGATCTTAAGGATGTCGTACTGGACGATCGCACTGCTCGTTCTTACGGGTTGGATAGCTTTGATGAGCGCCCCAGCTACACGTTCGATAACTTTGGCGTGACGGCTGTTGATGCAGAACCGCTATCACCCATTCTGGAAGATGATGACCTGATCAGCGATGGCGTAGAGGATGCTGATGTTGATGATGTCGATGTCGATGATGTTGACATTGATGTTGCTGAGGAATAACGCTTGAGTGCGGTCAAACTCTAGGTGATGCAGGGGCGCGGTTAACCGTGCCCCTGCGTCGTTTAAATTAGATTGAATCAAGAAGCAAAAGCAATGAGGAAGTAAGCGGAGTGAGGCGCATGATGAGTCCTGACGATCGAGCCGTAATCCTGCTGCATGATGGGGTACAAGGCGCACAGGGTAAAACGGGACTGGCGATGCTACGCTACAGCGAAGCCGATATTGTGGCGGTGATCGATCGCGCCACCGCTGGTTTATCGATTTCTGAGCTAACGGGCATTCCGCGACAGGTGCCCATTGTTGCCTCAGTAGAAGAGTCACTTGCCTACAAACCAACGGTGCTAGTCATTGGTATTGCGCTCTTAGGAGGTATGCTGCCTGCGGATTGGCAGCAGGACGTGCATGACGCGATCGCCGCTGGAATGTCTATCATCAATGGGTTACACACCCCGTTGAATCGTGATCCGATTCTTCAGGCACTCCTCAAACCGGGACAATGGATTTGGGACGTGCGGCAAGAACCACCCGGTTTAAGCGTGGGTACGGGTCAGGCTCGCTTGCTATCCTGTTTGCGGGTGCTGACTGTGGGCACCGATATGAGCGTCGGCAAAATGTCTACTAGCCTGGAACTGCACCGTGCGTCCTTGAAGCAGGGACTGCGATCGCAATTTCTCGCGTCTGGGCAAGCGGGCATGATGATTTCTGGCGGCGGCATTCCTCTCGATGCCATTCGGGTTGATTTTGCAGCGGGCGCGGTGGAACAACTGGTCATGCAGGCAAGCAGCGATCGCGATATTTTGCATCTGGAAGGTCAGGGTTCCTTGCTTCATCCTTCATCAACGGCAACGCTGCCATTGATACGAGGCAGTCAACCCACCCATGTGGTGCTCGTCCACCGAGCGGGACAAACCCACATTCGCAATGCCCCACACGTGCAAATTCCACCTTTGCCTGACGTGGTGCAGCTCTACGAAGCGGTAGCCGCAGCAGCGGGAGCCTTTGCCCCGGCACGAATTGCCGCGATCGCCCTCAACACCGCACATCTGTCCGAACATGACGCGCAACAGGCAATCCATCAGGTCAGGCAGGAAACCCATTTGCCCTGCACCGATCCAGTACGCTTGAGTGCAAAGCTCTTACTAGATGCCATCGTGAACCCGTGATTCGATCGCACCATTTCTCAGCTATTTTGACTGTTACAGACGCGATCGCCAACAGCACAACCGCCGACCTGTTAGAGTTGCTAAATCGCATCGTTCAGGCGGCTGATTTAAATGCTGTGGCAGAAGCGTCTGCAACATTCTCTCCCCAGGGCGTTTCGGCTGTGCTGCTCTTAGAAGAGTCTCACGTTGCGCTACACATCTGGTCTGAATGCCGCAAAGCAACGGTGGATATCCACGTCTGCGATTACCAGCAGGATAATCGCCTTAAAGCGGAAAAACTAGCAGATCTTCTGGCAGTCGCTTTGACAGATGGCGATTGTACCAATAGCAAGCGCGCCCAGTGGCACTCTTTAGAGGTCATGGGATAAGTAAAGTTTTGAGTAATGATGGCTGAGTTTTGAGTGCAGCAATTTAACTTAGGATCGTGGATTAAATAATACCAAATCTCGCAATAAACGCTACAGATGCGCCCTCACCCTAATCCCTCTCCCACAGGAGAGGGACTTCAATCCGGCTCTCTTCTCCCTTCGGGAGAAGGGCTGGGGATGAGGGCAAGCTCTGTAGTTCGTAGGTAGGGGCGCACAGCCGTGCGCCCCTACGGAAAACGCCGAGGTTATTAAATTCTTGTTCCTTAGAACTCAAGACCACAGATTCTCCTCTTTGAGACAGCACTCCATGACAGCAGGGCTAACCGAAACCCAACTGCGGCCTTTGCGAGAAGGCAGCCGTCTAAAATACCACGGTGTCCAGTGGTTGGTGCAAGACTACAGCACCTATACCGATGACAACGGCTATGAAACCGAAGAGTGGCAGCTAAAATCGAGTAGCGGCAAAGCATACTACTTGCTGCGTGAAGTCGATCCGCAAAACCCGGAAACGTTAGTTCACTGGTATCTTGCCGAAGAGTTGCGGTACCCTACACTCATCGACCCACAGACTTCCCGCGATCGCTTGACTACTGTTGGCGATGATATGCGATCGCGCACCGCTCCATACCCGGAACTCCAACTATTCAACCGTGTGTACGCGTTTGAAGCTCAAACCGAGGGCGACTATGACTCTGATGGCAACGCCCGCCATCGCATCACCTGGGACTACTGGGACAAAGCCCACCTCTGGAACCTGGCGCTAGAAGCTTGGAGTGATCACACCTTATCGGTTTACTCTACCCGCGAAGTGCAACCCGCTGATTTTACCGAAATCCAGTCAAGCAACCGTGCCGCCCTCGGCGCTGGGCAGAGCAATTCATTCAGTGCCGATGTTGACTCTATGCAAGCATTCAACAAGCGTGAATCCCGCAGCCGCGAATTTGCCATTGCCTGGATGGTCACGATCGTTGGCTTCTTTTTGATGATATCTGGCATCTGAATTGAGTGAGGAGCGAGGAGTGAGGAGCGAGGAGTGAGGAGTGAGGAGTGAGGAGTGAGGAGTGAGGAGTGAGGAGTGAGGCTTAAATAAAATACTCACAGCCCTTGTTAGCTATCAGCAGCCAGCTTTGGGTTGACCAACGGCTACTCACTTAAAACCGTGTTTTACTCAATCAACAACTACTGTAAAGGATGGCTTTTTAACTCAAAACTCTTAACTCAAAACTCTTAACGTCTTTTTCTCTCCCCCACTCCTCTCACATTCCCCAATGCCCACCTCCCTCTTCATCGAGCATCACCCCAACGGTCTCGCCTTTTACATCAACGGTGATTTGCAGTTTGATACTGCGGATGAAGCGATTTATCACGAGTACCTGGTGATTCCTGCGATCGCCCTTGCGGTTCAACGCTTCCCGCAAACGCCCTTACGGGTTCTCCTTTGCGGTGGGGGTGACGGCTTGGCAGTACGCGACATCCTCCGGTTTGCCGAGGTCAGCGACGTTACCCTGGTGGACTACGACGCAGAGGTATTAGCACTGGGTCGCACGGTCTTTCAGCCGTATAACCAGGGCAGTTTGCTCAGTGCGTCGGAAACCGCGTTAGGAGAAAATCGCCTGACTACCTACACTCAGGAAGCGTTTGAGTTTGTGGCAGGCTTGCCCGACGCTTGTTATCACGCGGTCATTTGCGATTTCACGTTCCCGACCCGATCGGAGGACACTCAAATCTACAGCCGCGAATGGTTTCAGCAGGTGCAGCGCGTTCTCTGCCCCGGTGGCATCATGAGTACGAACGGTGTCTCGCCAGAACAGCGCACGCTGGGTTTTTGGTGCCTCTACCAAACTCTATTAGCGGCTGGACTCCAGGTAAAACCCTTACAAGTCGCTATTCCATCGTTTCGAGAACACGGCTATGGCGACTGGGGCTTTTTTCTTGCGTCGGCATTGCCCATCACACGATCGGAGCTGGAAACCCTTGTCCTTCCCAAAAACTTGAGTGCTCTGCATTCACAGGACTGGCTACAGGCATTTCAAATTCCTGCCACGATCGCCCAACACCGCCATACAGCTAACGTCCATACGCTTGATTGCCCTCAGCTTTTTTATTACCTGCTGAATCCTCGCTTGCAATTAACAGCAACGACGATCGTAGATTCAGAACAGGAACCGATTGATTTTTTAGACCTTCAAGAAGTGGGCACTGGCGCGATCGGCACTCGTGATTTGTTGCAGTTAGACTCGATCGCAACGGCATGGTTAGACCATTTGCACCAAGCAGAAAAGCTTCCTCAAGCTGTCCAAAGCGTTACATTAATGCCTGTCCAGCATCGGTATCACAGTCCTCAAATGACCACGGAATGGCTGAGTTATCTCAAAGCACTGTTGGAAGAAATTAACATTAATCAACTTTTAGCGAGTCTGTTAGAACGTGCCCAGGAGCTACCACCCCAGCTTGTGCGTGAACTCAAACAACTGACAGAAAAACTCCGCACAGGGCAACCGTTAACCTACGTCTCAGAACATACGGCTGAACTAATTACGCTGCTCTCCGTCACCATCCTTATGGCAAATGTAACAACGCCAGATATTGTGTTTGCTAAAGGCTCTTCCAGTTCTTCAAGGGGATCTTCTAGCTATGATGGCGATTCGGGTGACGATCAATTTGGCTGGCTCGGCTTTTGGACGATGATGATTGGCGGTGTTTGGCTCTGGAATCTTTATAAAAATTCTGATGACTGAAGCGATTAGTCTTGAATATTCTGAATTGAACAATAGTGATGTTAACTAAGTTTTTGGAGCCATCTCAACTGCCAGTGCAATTAGAGATTCGTCTGCTGACAGTAGACGATCGCACTCAATGGGATGCGTTTATGCAAGCATCACCAACTGGGTGCTTTATGCAAGCATGGGCGTGGGCAGACTTCAAACAATTGGAAGGCTACCAAAGCTTTCGCTATGGTCTTTTTGCTGAAAACATTTTGGTTGGTGGCTGTTGTCTCTATTACTATCCTCGTGACCATGCCGCGAATTTATTAGTGGCTCCGGGTGCTCCCTGCTTTTTACCAGGGTTTGAGCAAGAAGGAATGCGGCTACTCCTGGAACAGGCAAGACAATTGGCAGAAAACGTAGGCGCGATCGCCCTTCGTCTTGAGCCATTATGGTTGCAAAAACCGACGTGTTTGGATGGCTTCGTTCGCGCTCCAGTCGAGCTTTTACCATCCGAAACACTGCTCATTGATCTACGTCCCACACCAGCCAAAATGCTGGCATCTATGAGACCAAAAGGGCGTTACAACATCCGTCTGAGTCAACGGCATAGTGTAACAACGCACTTTACAACAGACGCTCAAGCCATCCCTGTGTTCTACAATTTGTTCTGGGAAACAGTGAAGCGGCAACAGTTTTTTGGTGAACCGTATAGCTTTTTCATCAATCTTTGTCAGACACTTTTTGCGGTGAACATGGCAGAAATTGGTTTGGCAACTTGGCAAAATGAGGTGTTAGCTACCATCCTCATTGTGTATTGGGGAAATCGCGCTACCTATCTTTATGGCGGACGCAGCAACACACATCCTGACGTGATGGCAAGCTACGGACTCCATTGGGCAACCATGCAGCGCGCCAAAGCGAAAGGATGTAGTGTTTACGATTTTTACGGTTATACCTGTAACCCAGACCATAACTACGCCAAATTCTCACAATTTAAGCGTCAGTTTGGCGGCACACCTGTTACCACGATCGGCGCTCACGATTATTTCTTCTACGACCAGCTAGCAGACACATTAATTGGGCTATTCAAGCGACTGGGAAAAGCAGGGATGAGAGATGAGGCATGAGTGATCACTCACTCCTGATGCCTGACTCCTCACTATTGACCGCTAAGCACTAATCACTGACAACCAACAACCAACAACGCCATGAACCCCACACTTCTCAACGGCTTAACCCGTATCGGGCTGGTAATCACCGAGTTGGTCATTGGCTTTGGTATCTTTTGGTTGGGGCAGTTGGCATATCAAAAGCTATTTCGGCGCATGGAGTTGAACCTGGAACTCTTTGTGCGAGATAACTCAGCAGTGGCGATCGCGCTGGTGGGCTATAACTTCGGCATTATCATTGCACTGGCAGGTGTGTTGGACAAAGAAAGCGCTACGTGGCTTGATCACTTGATCTCCCTGGCAAGCTATGGTGCAGGCGTGATTCTGCTGATGTTAGTAGGAGCCTGGGTGGGCGATCGGCTGATTCTCCGGCGCTGTGACTGTGCTCGTGAAGTGGTGGAAGAGCAAAATGTGGGAGCCGCTTCAGCCGAGGCGGGTGTGCACATTGCCAGTGGGCTGATTTTAAGTGCTGCTCTCGGTGGACAAAGCGGCTCCTGGATTGTGGGCTTGGTGTGTTGGTTTGTTGGCTTAGGCGTATTGGTGCTGGTCAGTGCCCTCTACCCTCGTGTAACGCAATACAACGTGTTTAGAGAAATTTGTAAGCGCAACAATCCAGCCGCTGGCGTAGCGCTGGCGGGATTGCTAATTGCTACGGGCAACGTTGTGAGGGTTGCGTTTACGCCAGACTTTCAGAATTGGGCTGAGAGTTTCACCCAATATCTTGTGGTGCTAGGCTTTTGCCTGCTTGCTCTAGCGTTAATCCGCTGGCTGACTGATTTAGTGCTGGTACCGGGAGTCAAAATTTCAGACGAAATTGTTCATCAGTCAACACCTAATCTTGCAGCCGGGCTGATCGAAGCGTTTGCTTATATTGCAGGTTCATTTCTGCTTGCCTGGAGCGTTTAAGTCATACCAATTTAAGTTCACCATCCTGCAAATCCGTCTGTAGGGACGTTACATGTAACGTCCCTACAGACGGATCTGTCGTGAAATCGATTTAAATCAGTATCACGCTGGACGTGCAGGCTACAGGCTAGGCAAACAAACTCACACGGCAAACAGGCTTGCTAGATGTGAAACGAGAGCCATCGACATCAGGGGGTTTTTGCTAGGTCAGAGGGAGGGGTCGCCACCACTGCAAGCTGGCTGTTGTGGTGCTGGGTCTGCCGTTCCTGCGTTTGATTCCACAGTAAAATTCCCATCATGGCATCGAGCGCACCCGCGTTACTCTGGTTGCCACCCACCACAATATCGGGAATAATGCGCACATTGCGATCGCCAATCACCTGCATCAATTGCATGGCAGTGTAGAACTGTGCCCCTACTGCGCTCACGCCCGCTTGATACGTGTCCGCTTGTGCCTGTCCGGTCACGCGAATGGACTCAGCCTCCCCGTTCGCCTCATTTACTTTGGCGGTGGCTTGCAGTTCGGCAATATGCACCCCTTGTTCTGCGGTGACAATTTGTTGTTGGATATCGGCCAGCGCTGTTTCTCGCACCAGTTCTTGCCGCTGTGTTTGAGCGGCACGTTGAGTCATGTAGGTCTTTTCTTGCTCTTCAGCGAGTTTGCGATCGGTCAACGTTTGCATCAATTCAGGCGGCGGTGAAATCAAGCCGATCAGCGTATCCACTGCCTGCACATCATACGCCCGTAATGCCTGACGGATATATTCTGCGGCTTCTGACTGACGTTCGCTCCGCGCCGTGAGGAAATCGAGAATCGTGTACTCCTGTGCGGAGTTGCGGAAATAGTTGCCCACGATCGGACGTAGCACCTGATCCACCAAATTTTGCATCGATCCCAACCGCGAAATGACTTTAGGCGCATCCATCGAACCCACATGAATCACCTGGAAGACTTCTAGATCAAAGCTGAACCCATCAAATGAAAGTAATTTGAGTGCTGAGAGGGAAGAATCGTAGCCATGTTCCCCTTTAAACCGCTGTGTGAAATTGATCACGATGTTGGTCGTCGGCACCAATTCCACTTTCATGATTTTGGTGTTCAGAGGATGTTTCCCTGTATGCAAAGACTCAATCCAAACCCCTTTATCGCCTCGGCTCACCAGATTGCCATGTGTAAAGGCTTCGCCACTAATATCTTCATGGGCTTGCCCCACATAGGAAATCACGACTCCCACATACCCGATCGGCACCTCTGTCATCGGCACTTGTTCCACTTGCACAAGCCAGGGGTTGAGGTTCCACGAGCCAGAGAGCATTACCTGTTCTTGCAAACCTCTACGTCCGCCTCGATTCATAAAGGTTTGAGCGCTCTGAAAGTTGTCGTGACCCGCCACGATCGGTCCAGCAATTTCTCCTTCGTCGATCGGCATCCCATCTAAAGCGGTAATAATACCAACGCGATCGGATTGGAGCGCATAGACCTTGAGTCGTGCGGCAGCGATGCCATAAGCCGTCGCATTACCCGATGTAATCACCGTAAACAGAGCCGTGTTAATGCGGTAGGTGCCCGTCGTCATCACGGCTAACTGCCGCCCTTTTTCACCACCCTTAGTGAGAAACTGACGGGCATTTTGAAAATTATCGCTCTCAACCACTTTGCCCAGAATGCGATTGGATGGAATGGCGGCTCCATCATTGGCGATAATCAGCCCGATTTCATCCTGTGGAATCATCACTACAGGCTCTTTCCGCACGTTGTACTGCCAGGGAAAGTAGCCAAAGTGCCAACCAGGAGACAGCGTATCTGCTTGCAAACCCGCCTCTCCATTGAGTGCAATCTGTTGTCCTTCAGGCAGGTTTTTGGCTGAGAATTTTTTCGTAATAATCCCAACTTCCCGTTCTTCAATCACAATTAACCCCGCCACCCAGCCCACTTTGGGCAAAAAGAGCAGAATGAGCACCACACCGCCCAATGGATAGATCCACATGGGTAAAGCGGGGAGTTGAGCCTGCACAAGCTGTAATTCTGGCTGTTGAGACAGTGGCTTTGTTTGATCAGATTTGGTGGAGAGATTAGCGGCGGGCGTTGCAGCGGCAGACATAATGCTGGTGGTCAGTATCGCTGCCAGCAGGGAGAGTGTGAGGGGCAAAAACTGCCGTAGACTCTTATATTGAGACATGGTTTGAAGCTCCTATGAATGATTAAAACTTGGACATTGACCCACTCACACCGATTTTCTGATCCAGGCTTGATCGATGTAAAAAGCGCCGACGCTCATTTCTTTTTCAAACGCTGCTGAAACCGTAAGCACCCGTGGCACTGCCTAATTTGCCGGATCTAAACTTGAATTCTGAATGCTAAGTAGGTAGCCACAATTAATTGTAAAAAGGGGTTTGGGGGCTCCACCCCCTCCACCCCCAAAAGTATCTTTAGTTTAATTACGTCCAGTTACTTAGTACGGCAACAGCCTGGATAGGCAGAACCGCTTTCACCTGACTGTGCCAATTTTTTGCCTCAATGCTTCCAGCGCCTTGGCATACTGAGGATCGGCAAGCGTACCAATGTCACGGTGAGTGATCAATTTACGTCGTTGCACGTCGGTGAGTTTGACGATGACATCCGGTTCAATGCCTACTTTGTTAATATCTCGCTCCTTGGGAGTTAACCACTTGGCAACAGTGACTGCAAGACCAGAACCATCTTTAAGCGATCGCACAGACTGAATCGAATTGTTTCCCCGAGTTCGAGTGCCAACTAACACAGCGCGCTGGTTCTCCTGTAGTGCGGCTGCCATAATTTCGGTGGCACTGGCAGATTCTCCATCCACCAGCAGAACCAGCGGTTTACTAGTGAGTGCTCGGTTATTTGCCGTTTCCCGGTCTACCTCACTCCGACCACTGGTGGTGAAAATCAGCCCCTTCGGCAACCACAGGCGAATGATTTCCACCGCAGCATAAAGCAGCCCTCCCTGGTTGGAGCGGAGGTCAAGCATATAGCCTTCGACATTTTGAGCCTCCAAGGTTTCAATTGCCATTTTCATCTCACTTGTGGCGCTGGCGCTAAATTGAGTGAAGCGAATGTAACCGATCCTGCCGATCGCTGTTTCCTGCGTTTGATAACGCACTGGATGAATTTCAACTTTTGCCCGTTGAATCCGAAACTCTAATGGCTTTCCATCTCGGAGAAGCGTCAGGGTCACAAAGGTTGCTGGTGCCCCTTGGAGTAAAGTGACCGCTGCGTTAACGTCTATACCTTCCGCTTTCTGCCTATCAATTTTAGTGAGAGTGTCTCCTGCCAAAACTCCGGCTTTCCATGCCGGTCCATCCTCGATTGGAGCAACAATATTAATTTTCTGGGTTTTCTCATCTTTTTGCAGCCGCAAGCCAACACCGACAACATTGCTACTGGTGTCTATCTGCATGTTTTTAAACGCAAGCGGGCTCATAAAACGAGTCAGCGGGTCTCCCAAGAGTTTCAGCATTTCATCAATTGCCCGATATGCCTCTTCAGGCGAGTTGTAGTTGCGACTGAGATACCTTGTGCGAATTGCTTTCCAGTCTTTTTGGTTGAATGTGCCGTCTACATAAGAGCGTTCAACAACTTGCCAAACCTCATCAATTAATGCTTTGAGAGAGTCCGTTTTAGAGGGGGCACGTTCGACCTTAAAAGGGGAAGCTGAGGGAGACGCGCTTGGATGGGGACTGGGCTGCTGTGATTGCTTTGGCAGGCTCACAGAGGTTTGAACGAAGCCTGGAAAGATGATTGATGTCGCTCCTAAAAAGACAGCGCCTGCTAACATCCAGATTTTGTTTAATTGTTGTGCCATTGCTTTAATTCCTCCTAGTAAACGCTGCTAGCCACTTGCTCTGCATCAACAAACTTATTTTTGCCCGACTCCCATAAGAATTTTCAAGCGAAAAGGCATTGGAACCCTACTAAAGGCACGATCGCACTGTGGGTTCTCCTATCGTCTGAATCCGTGCTCTAGAGAAAACGATGAGAGAGCAGGAGCGTGATTGGATCATAAGCTCAAAAAATTTTGAAATGTTGAAGTAGTAGGCATTTCAGCGATTTTAGCTCAAACGCCTTAAAACTTAGACTACATAAGCCTTTCAGCGCTCTGAGCTAAGGGGAAGTTCTCCAAATTGGACGACACTGAAGCGCACCATCCCACTTACAATTGGGTCGCTATGAGTCCAACCCTGATGGCTTATCCTTCGGTTCGTCTTTTGGTTCGTCCTTGGGCGGCGCTGGCACCTCAGCTTTGATGCCAGTCAATTGCTCAAGCTGAAGTCGCAATGCCTTGCCCGTCTTTCGTCGTACAACGACTTTAATCCGGTCTACGTTTGTGTCAGCGGTTGCCGTAACGTCTGGCATTTTGGCAGCGGTATTGGGCTTAGAGTCGGTTTCTGTGGTTCTTGTTGCAGACCCAATGGGTACTGGGATGATGTAGTCGATCGCCACTTCAGACACCGCTTTATTTGCCGTGAAAAGCCCACCGAGACCAAACAGCAGTGTATTGATCACACGACCTGTGCTGTTGTCTTTTGAACCTTCCTGATACTGAATGGCTTTGATATCGGCAGGGTTAAGCTGGATTTCACGGGTTGCCTTACGCTTGTTGAAGAAGCTCAACTTTTCGCCAACTTCGTAATAGGTAGTGACTGTTTTTTCATTGATGACTAGCTTACACACGGTCTGACTTTCGATCTTGTTTGTCACCATGACGCAGGCTCCCGCTTCTCCCGGTCGATCGTCCAAGGCGATCGGAGCCTCATACCCTTTGCACTGAGCGTTTGAGGGAGAGTCGGTGCAAAGTTTGTAGCGATCTTCTTCACTCAACTGCTGAGCGTAAACCGGAGCCAATCCTATAACCACAGCCAACAGTGAGGTTGAAATAATAGTGATGAGGCGCATTGTTGATTCTCCCAATTATGTTAATTAGCTCAATCGTTCAGCTCAATGGTTGAAAAATGCTTCATTAAGCAGTCACAGCTTTTGATGAAATGCGACTACGAGAGGAAATGTACTCAAGCCCGCTTCTTGAAGCGGTGGCGAGCGTAGGTAAACCCTAAACCCGCTAGCAACAGCCCTGTTGTTGTGGTTGGTTCAGGTACGCCTGCCGCTGGCACCACACGACCAAAGAGCGTCGTGGCATTAGTACTCCGCTCTTCCGAGATAAATTGGTTGACGGGAAGGAGCGCAGATGTATTGCTAAAGCCAAGGAGTTCCAGGGTATAGTCCACACCGCTGACCGTGAAGCTGTTGCTGGAGCTTGTGTTTTGCCAGAACACGGCATCGGCGCAGGGGGTCACACTCTGGTAAGGGCAGGGCAACACGTCGTCTGGTGTTTCAGCCACTCTCAGGCTGTATGTAAAATTGCGTGTAATGGGTTCATTGTTGATCAGTAGATTGAGTGCCACCGTCAAATCGACGGTTTGAGGTACGGTCAATTCAATGAAACCAACTGGATTATTGAAGTGTCGTAGCTGCCCCAGTTCCAGGAGGTTGTTAAAGTCTCCACTGCCAGTTTTGCCCGTGAAACCAAGTCCACTGGGAGGGGCATACTGTCCCCAACTGACTTGGTTTTCTGTACCAGTTGTATAGGTTACATTGCCGCCCATGGCGTTGTTCCAGGTGCCGATCGTCGAAAACGTAAACGCTTGAACAGCCGTGGCTACAAGATTGAACCCTAGCGCCAAGACAACCATTTGTAACGGCTTTGCCAACGGGGTTGAAGTAGCTTGCATCAATTTCATGGGTCTGAATCTCCTTCGGTGAACAACGGCACTTTCATGAGGCTTCAATGCTTTAAAGGATAACGTCTTTTTAGGTGGCACCAGCGGCGATCGCGATCGCTCGTCGCACGGCGCTATCAGCATTCACAAAACCAGAGCCGTAGGCAATGTCATAACCAGGCGCACCCAAATCGTAGGCTGTTTCAGAGAGTATTTGCTGTACCTGAGTAGCTGTCAGGTTGGGGTTGGCGCTCCAAACGAGCGAGGCAACACCTGTGACATTGGGTGTGGCAGCAGACGTGCCACTAAACTGTGGGTCATAACCAAAAACTGTGCCACTGGGTGCGGCTGTGGCTCTAGTGGCAATGACGTTCGTCGGACCCATCAAGGTCAACCCGTAACCATAGTTGGAGTAGGGCGCACGTGTACCCGGTACAACGGCATTGCCACTACTATCAATATTGCCAAAGGAGGCACCAACCGCAATGACATTACTGTAAAAATATGCCAGATAGGCTGGGTAGGAGAGATTGCTGGCACCATTATTTCCAGACGCAATGACAAACAGTACGTCACTTTGATGGTTGGCAATCAACTGCTCAAACGCAGGCTCAATCACGTTTGCACCCAGACTTAAGTTGATAACTAAGCGCTGACCGTTACGAGCGGCCTGAGCAATGAGCGCCTGGGTTGCCTGGGTGAGGTTGCGATCGCCCGTATTGCTCCCCGGAATCACGTCCACCTGTGCGACTGGCGAACGCCAATTGATGCCACTGAGCCCCAAACCATTGTTGCTAATGGCAGAGAGGATGCCTTCTACAGCGGTGCCATGCGACGTTGGCACGTCAAACTCATCGGCAAGATTGCTATCAATGATGATGGGAAGGCGCAAGTCGGGATGAATATTGCCTGCACTATTGAAGCCTAACCCACTATCTTCAATGCCAATCAGGATGCTACTGGAGCCTGTAGTCAAGCGCCAGGCATTTTGCACACCCATCATGGTCAGGCTCCACTGCTGTGAGAAAAGTGGATCATTTGGAATAATAGCCAGGTTGAGGGTGCGATCGACAAATTGAATACTGTCAATACCTTCCAACAGAATTTGATTCCCATTGCTCAAGAGCAAACCATCAAATGCCTGCGTCCCATTGCCTGCATCGAACAACACACCATTGCCATTGATACCGATCAAATTGAAGAACACACTGCTGGATGACACGGTGGAAAGGTCGAGTCGATCGCGTCTGCCGCTGCCAAAATCCACGTTGCCGTTGCCTGAGAACACGGTGTAGCGGTAGCTGGCATTGTAAGTAAAGGTGTCTGCACTCAGCGTTCCTTGCACAATTTGCAACCCACCCACGGGTGTGGCGGCAAGCTGCAAATTATAATTGGTGTCGCCACTGAATTGGTTTACCAAAACAGCGTAGTTTCCGGCTGCTAGATTATTAAAGGTAATGGCTTCTGGACTGTTTCCAGGCATCAGCGAAGCGGCAAGCATTTCACCGGGATCGATCGTGCCATTGCCGTTGGCATCACGCAGCAAATAAACATCGGCATCGGCACTCAACCCACCCAAACTCAGGCTGAAGTTGCTGGCATAGCTCAACGAGAATCGGTAATAATCGGCTGGATCAGCGCTGCCTACAAAATCGCTAAAGCCCTGGGCGCGAGACAAGCTGCCAAGGTTGCGGGCAGCGTTTAAGGTATTGCCAGCCGCGTCAGCCGTGAGGGTCAAACTGTAAGTGGTGTTGCCGCTGTAGCGCACCACGTCCACAAAATAAGTTCCGGCTGCCAGTCCAGCCACGTTGATGGTGTCTGGTGTGGTGCCGGGTGCCACCGAGGCGGCGATCACATCATTGCTATCGATCGCGCCATTGTTATTGTTATCCCGAATTAAGTACAGGTCAGCATCTGCGCTCAGTCCATTAAGCGTCAAATTCAGATTGCTGGTAGCATTCAGTTGAAACCGATAGAACGCTTGCGGGTTCGTATTGCTGACAAAATCGTTGGTGCTGCGTCGTCCGTTGAGAACACCAAAATTTGCGGCTGTCCCTAACGTGCTGCCAGCGCCGCTAGGTGTAGCAGTGATGCCAAGCTGGTAATTTGTATCGCCCTGATATTGCAACACTTGAACGGCGTAGCTGCCTGCGGCTAATCCGGTAAGATTGATCGCCTCTGCATTGCTGCCAGACGCGATCGAGTAACTCAATACTTCACCGCGATCGACCACACCGTTCTGATTGGCATCCTGAATAAAATAAAGATCAGCATCAGCACTTAACCCAGTGAGGCGAAGGCTGACGTTGCTGCTGGCAGTAAGTTGAAAGTTATAGAAATCGCTAGGATCACTGCTGCCAACAAAATCTCTGACGATCACACCGCTATTGACGACACCTAAATTAAGCGCAGTTGAGAGCGTATTGTCTGCTGCATTGGTAGTTAATGACGCTGGGTGAGCATCAGAAGTATTTACCGTGCTGCTACTAAGCGCACTAGCCTGCATCCAGTTGCTCTGTTGCAGTGGGTCAACCAAAGCTGTTGGAGCCAATGTGGTTGCAGTCGTTTGTAAGTCTGCCAGTGCCGTTCCAGTGGAGTTAGAAAAATTGAAAGCGCTCGATCGCTGTGCTTGTGAGAACATCTTCGTTTCCTTATGAGTAGAGGGCTGCAAGGTGTAACGTGGCTGGCTCCGAAGGCTATTGATCTGTAAATTGCTTTCTATAAACGCTGTAACGCTCTACAGCTCAGGGATTGATAGGCACAAAATCGTAACCAGCATTAGTTGGTTGCACTTGCACTAATGTGGGATGGCTGAGACGATCGCCAGAGGGCAAAAATTTCACGACTTCCCCCGCTCCTGCCGCTGAGAAGCCAGGACTACGCAATGCTGCCTGAAGCGTGCTGCGGGTGCGACCTTGCTTCAAACCCTCAATAATGGCGCGAGTAGCATCGTAGGCAGTGGCTGTCCGCCAGTTGACCTTGCCACCCCAGCGCTGAGTTGCACGTTGCGTAAAGGCGCTTGCCGCTTGCCTTTGAGGATGCCAGACAACGGGCAGCGTTAGCCCACTCACATCGCTTTGCCCCGACTGCAATGTTTGTTGCGTATACAGGCTAGGACTGCTGAAGAGCGCCAGTTTACCCTGATTGCTGCGAGCAAAGGCGATCGCCCGTTCTAAGCGATCAATATGAGACGTGAGCAGCACTGCCTCCGCACCGTTTCTGATGGCTTGAGCGATCGACACGGTGGGATTGAAACCAGGTGATGCTAAATCGCAATCGATAGAAATTAATTTGCCACCGTCTGCAATCAGCGACGCTGTAAATTCGTCTCGAAAGGTGATGTTGTCGGGAGCTTGAGAATCGTAGCAAACGGCAATACGAGCTTTGTGAGCGGTTTTGATAGCATATTGCGCCAGGGGTTCCGCCAGAAATCGAGTGGTGGGAATGGTACGGAAAATGTAGTTGCCGAAGCCTGCTAGTTGATTGGCAGAACTGGTCGGCGTAATCATGACGAGTTGACCGGGCTGATAGATTGAGGCGGCGGCCAGCGATGCGTCACTGGTGTTGTGTCCGACAACTGCCAGCACTTGAGGATCATCCACTAACGTGGTCGCCACTTGTTTGGCAATAGCTGGATTGTTCTCGTCGTTGACAATTTCAACCTGTAAGCCCGCACCGTTGATGCCTCCTGCTCGATTCACTTCATCCTGTGCTTGAGCTACTCCGCGCAGCATTTCTTGCGCGACGTTGAGGTTACTGCCAATGGGGACGCTAACGGCAATTTTGAGTGTGTGATCATCAACAAGACGATCGCCAGCAAGACGAGCATTGTTGAGGTAAATCAGAGTTTCTGGATCATTACGCCGTTGCATCAACGCCGACTCGAATCGACCAACGGCTGTGGTGTAATCTTCTTTCGCAAAGGCAGTCACCCCTTTTTGCTTATCTGGTGGGGCATCGGCAGCGATCAGCAGTTTTTCGCCCACACTCATCCGTTCTTGTACTCCGCTAGAAGCCCCTGGAATGGATGGATGACCCAACAGATAAGCGTGTAATTTTGGGATGGCCCACAGTGACACCAGCCCTAGCAAAATAAACGCGATCGGTGGTAGCCCACCTTTCTTTTTGGCAACCTGAGTCATGGTTTTGCTCCTGGGGTGGGATCAATATTGATCAGTGGCAGCGCTCCATTTCCACCCATAACGGTTGGAAACTGCCCATTCCACTTTTCGATCGCCTGTTTTTGCAGCAGTTCTGGAGTCAGCGTTTGTCGCAACAGGCGCTGAGATTCTGCTTGTCCTTTGGCGCGATTTACTGCTGCCTCTGCTTCTTTAGCTGCACGTAGAGTCACATATTCGGCTTCTTTTGCCTGCTGTTCCGCAATCTGTTTGGCTTCGATCGATTTAGTAAATTCGGCAGAAAAGGAGATATTGGTCAGCGAGACATCATCAACAATCACGCTATAAGGGGCGAGACGTTGTTTGATTTGCACATCAATCTCACTTTTAAGTGCAGCCCGCTGTCGCAAAATTTCCTCGGCTGTGCGCTTTGGAGTCCCCGCCTTGAGCACTTCCGTGATGGCAGGTTTAATAATTTGATCGACAATTTGCGCTTCATCACCCACGCGCTGATAGATCTTATTCACTTGTCCTGGATCAATATGCCAGTTGAGTGCCAGCGACATATTGAGTGTCTGAAGATCTTTAGTGCCAGCCGTCGATTCAATGTCTGTTTTTTGCACTCTCACGGTGAGCGCTTTGACGGAGGTAACAAATGGCACTTTGAAGTGAACGCCCTCATCCAAAACACGGTCTTGAACCTTGCCAAAGTTCATTAACACGCCGCGCTCACCTGCATGAATAATGACAAAGGATGTGAGTAAGACATAACCGACCATTAAAAGCGTACCGCCCACAAAATAAGGCCGTCCGAACGGTGGCATAGAGGCTCTTGTCATCGTCTTCAACCTCAATTGGTTAGTTTTTGTTATTTTTTAGGCGCTGTATCTAACCGCTGGAAACGACGGGTAATTTCGTCATCCAGTGTGAGTTGCTCCAGTTCGGTTGTGAGTCTTGCGGTTGGACTTTCAGACAATTCTGTGAAAGCACTGACTTTCAGATAACGATGTTGCACGGCAGCTTCAGCGGTTTCAAACTGCGATCGCGCCGAGTCCATTCGCAAATCAGTATTGATTTTGGCGATCGCTGCCAGCGCTTCGTTTACCTCCGACAACGCCTTGAGGTTCTGGGTTTGCACCTTGTACGTTTCAAGCTTTTGTTGCTCTTGTCGGAGTTTATCTTTCATGGTCAGCAGCCATTTTTCAGCTTGCGTCACCTGTTCTGCCAGTTTTGGTATTAACTGCTCAATCAGAATGGCTTTGCTCATCGCTAACCGAGCCGCTTCTTCGTTACCACTGCGATGTGCCAGCATTGCCTGGTTTTCAGCCTGGTGAAATTCTCGCTTTTTAGCTTCATATTTTTCTTTCGCTCGATCGTATGCCGCTTTTACTTTGGCAACCGATTCGGTTAGTTGGGCGACAGACTCCTGCATCGATCGCAACGATTCTTCGGCAACTTCAACTGCAATCTTGCCACCAGTCTCCAGCGGCAATCCCAACAGCCAGTTCCAGGTGCCAATAATTACGCGCGCTGTGCGATCACCGATTAACCAATAAACGATTTTTTTCACCATGACAATGCTCACGTCTTCAAGAAATTGTGTTGTGCCGATGTAAAGGAAGAAGATTGAATGGATCGCCAGCCACTACTCAATGCAGCGATCGAAGGAGTGGAATGAAGTTAAGGCAAGAGAGCGAATTGAAGCTATCTTTTTGCCATCGATCGCGGGAGAAATTGAGGCTTATGGTGCATCCTGAATCTGTTTCCGGCTCAAGTTACCGCTCAAACAATAGAAACCGACATCGCCACCTGTTCCTTCTTTGGTGAAGGCGCATTTAGCTGCTGTGTTGGGAGAAAAGCGCTCAGCCATTTCTTCCTTCTCTGTCGCTTCAGCTTGCGAACTTTTCCTCGAAAACGAACTTCAAGTTTAGGCATGAGACATCCTCCCAAATAGGAACAATGTGCCGAGTTAGAACTCACATCCGGTCTTAGAAAGAAGCAGAATAATTGGGGATCATTGGGATGGTTAGGGAGTTATCAGTAAGGCAGCGATCGAGCACTGCTTTTTGTTACAAATCTTTACAATATGGCTTTCTACCTGAAGACTAGAAGCACAAAGTCATTGCGTCTCAATCACGGATTCGCACAAAACCAGCCTTTTCAATCAGCTCTTGCCCTTCATTCGTCAGCAGTAGATTGGCATAGGCTTCTCCAACCTCCTGCTCCATTTGACCATTGTTATTAATAATGACAAATAGTTTGCGTGTGATTGGATATTGCCCAGTATGAAAGGCATCGACATTGACTACATTCCTCTTTAAAGGACAAGCCGCCGCTTTGACAAAGGGTGGCTCGTAGGGAGGCACTAAAGCATCTGGTTTCTCTCCAAGCGGCAACGTTTTCACTGTGCATTGGGGCACAGCTTCGGGTGCAGAGGCGTAATAGATACCACCCGCATTTTGGGCAAGCCGTCGCAGTCCTGTTGTGGTATCTTTTACAAATTCAACGTCGTTACCAAAGGTCTTTAGCTGTAAGCGCTCTTTGAAGAAGTCTACTGTGCCACCCTCTTTACCGCGAGAGTAAGGCGTAATGGGTAAACTTGAACCGCCTACTTCCTGCCAGTTAGTGATTTCACCAGCGTAAATCTTTTTTACCTGTTCCAACGTTAACCCTTTAATGGGCAAATTTCGATTGACGACGATCGCAATACCATCAATTGCAACCGGAATTTCACGTAATTGCACATTCTTTAGTTTTGCTTTCTGAAGATCACTGTCTTTCAGCGATCGTGAAGAGAGCGAAAACGCCAACTGCCCGTCAATGAGCATTTGGATGCCAGAACCAGAACCAGGCGTGAGATTGCTCCCTGGCAGTGGATCGGTATAGGTGAGCCTAAACGCAGGCTCGGACAATTGGCTTGCTGCATAAACAGGTGGACGAATGGGTGCCCAGGTTGTACTGCCACCATACTTAAACTCGCCAGACGGTACTTTTTGAACATCAAGAAAACGGGGTAACGTATCGGCTGGGTTTGAGGGTGAAATTGACAGTGAGATTGGATTTAAAATGTTTTGAAATGAGGTTCGACCGACCCACCAAACACCTGCACTGGTAAGGGCAACTGTCGTCAAAAAAGCTAAGACTAGAACGGTTGGATTGTCTTTTTGAGACATCGGTTCTTTCCTGATTGAATAAGGTGCTGTAACCCCAGGCAGGTCTGTAATTTAAATGTAACTCATCACGTTGATGAGACAAGCTTTTATCGCGTCACTCCATGATCTCGCTGTCTGATTCCGTTATTACAGTTTGATCACTACTAAATGTTTGACTGATTTGTGTGTCAACTGATGATCAAGTAGCTTGACTAATTCACTTCGTCGCAACCAAAGCCACGAGTCTCAAACCGATAGGCTCCCCTTTCATAAGAGTGAATTTTAAACGCCCACAGCTTACCTGCTTTCAAATTGTTGATGCTGCCAGTCGCTAATCCTAGCTTGTTTCCATCGGTGCCATAAAGAGCAAGCTGAGCCGATTGTGAAGGCGGATCGACCCGCCCTCTATGCCGTGAGCTATGGTGATATTCACCGTTGGTGGGAAACGGCACTAGCACAAGAGTTTCGTGACCTGAACGGTGAGCTTGCCAAACATATCCATGTGGAGCGCCTTTTCATTCTGCCTCACCAGGGCGCGGTTGAAAACATGCAGACGACCATGCAGTGGCATCGACACCTAAACATTGATGTATATGTTTTGGTGAGTGATGATCCAGAACTGCGCGCTAGTTTTATGGTTTGTGAACAACTGTTTACGCACCTTGTCCACATTTCGAGGAGCGGCGAAGAAGTGGAAGGGTATCTTTCTGTGGACGATCGCAACATTGCGCGAAATTTGCAACGCTTTGAGATCATCAAGAAGATCTACCACGCTCAACTCAAAAAGATTGACCTTAATCTCTAGCAAAGGTGTGAAACGGAGAGAGAGGGATTCGAACCCTCGTTAAGTTGCCCCAAACAGCATTTCCAGTGCTGCGCCTTCAACCACTCGGCCATCTCTCCAAAGTGCTGCGCTGTGTCAACAGTCACAGAATAATTATCCTAGCAGAACCAGGTAGACTTTACACAAGGGACTTTAGAGCAAAGGCTAACTCAACGCCGACATTCATTGCCCTGACGTTCAAGCCCAATCGTTTATCGGTGGCAACTCCAACGCTTAAGCTATGCCGCATTCTTACACTGTCCGCATCCACGATCGCCGTACCAATCAGCTCCACACGGTCAAGGTTCCCGACGATCGCTATATCCTCCAAACCGCTGAAGCTCAGGCTGTGGCGCTACCCTTCGCCTGCCGCAATGGTGCCTGTACCACGTGTGCCGTTCGCGTCCTGTCTGGAGACCTCTACCAGCCAGAAGCAATGGGCTTGTCGCCCAAATTACAGGAGCGTGGGTATGCACTCCTCTGTGTGAGCTATCCTCGATCGGATTTGGAAGTAGAAACGCAGGATGAAGATGAAGTTTATGAGCTTCAGTTTGGTCGCTACTTCGGCAGGGGCAAGATAAGAGCAGGATTGCCACTGGACGAAGACTAGGAACTGGACAATGGAAAAAGCGAAACGGAAGATTGGCAAGCGCCTGAGAGGGTTCGTGCGATCGCTTGCCTTGTTGCTGCTGTTAACAGGCTGCCAGTTGGGTGCGCCGCTGCAAGGATTGACGATCGAGGTTAAAGACGTTCTGAGCGGTCGAGAGTTTGAAGTAGCAGGCGTAGCCGCCGCGCCAGACGTAACTGAGCGCGTGCGACTGGAAGGAGTAGATGTGCCCGATGTGCGGCAGGAACCTTGGGGTGCAGTTGCAAAAAGCCAGCTAGAAACGTACCTCCGCAAGCAGCCTGTGCTATTGGAAACAGATGCAGAGCCACGCGATGCTTTTGGACGACGATTGGCGTATGTGTGGCAGGGCGATCGCTTGCTGAATGAGGCGCTGGTGGCAGAAGGGTATGCAATCGTCACGCCCCATCCACCCAATAGCAAGTACGATCAACGCCTTGTCCGTGCTCAAGAACACGCTAGAGTTTTAGGACTTGGTCTTTGGAACCCTGAACAACCGATGCGAGTAAGTCCGGCAGCGTTTCGGAACCAACGGCGGTAAGGCGCAGACAGCAAGCAAGCGCAATCTAACCAACTGAGGGAAACCCATACTAAAGGACTGTTTGTATGAAGTTTTTATGAAGACCTGACCTTACTACATGTAAGTTTACATCTTCTTAAGCTTCAGACTCTACAGTTTGCTCATAAAGAAGTGTGTTGCCCTGCCGATAGACATCTTTACGCATCTCCCTCCACATTCTTTTGCATGGACTCAACTATGAAACTTAATCAACTTTCAGTAGTAATTGGGTTAACCGCTGCTAGTGTCGTGTCTACCGCGATGGCACCTGTCAAAGCGGAGGCTGCAACCTTTCAGCTCGTGTCTGGTGTGACGAGCGTTTTTCTTGACTTGCCTACGTTGCAGAGCGCCGCAGGGTTGAACCTCACCGGCGCTGCGGATACAGTACCGCCAGTTTCTAGCAGCTTTTTGGTTGGGTTTCCCATTACCCCTGCCACTGACTTTACCTTTAGTTCTGATAGTGCAAATGGGTTTGCGCCGATTGGTGGCACGATCAAACACACAGGCTCGGTTACGTTCAACAATGCGGTAACGGTGGGAGATTTTTCGATCGGGTTTGACCCTGCACGTGCGGCTGGCATTGCCAGCGGCTTCTTCGTGCGGGATACGATTTCGACTGGAGCGATTTTATTTGACGTGGCAGCACCCAAATCTCTGTCGTTTGTGGAGCAGGTGCTGGCGATCGAGGCTGACTTACGTGTTTCGCCGGAATTCGCTAGCTTTTTGGGCAACGTCAATCTCACAGGTGCAACAGTTGGTTCGGCAAGCATCAACGGCGCGGCTGTCCCTGAACCGACGACGGTTTTGGGCATGTTGGCAGCCGGGGGATTCTTAGCTGCGAGTCGACGACGACGGTCAACCACGAAATAACGATCGCTCCCTAGTGCGGTTGTTTGATACGCCTTGATGGAGACAGGGTAGGTCATGTCTCCATCAAGGCGGCACTTTTGGTTGCAATGGGTTTGTGTCAAGCAAGCGAATGGTTCATCATTGCTCACGAGGAACAATGATCTGCTATCCATCAAGCTTTCGTTTGTGCTTTCTTAGATTTTTCTTTTTCCTTTTGTTTAGCGCGTTTCTCAGCCGCTTTGCTTCTTTTTCGGCTTCGATCGCCTCTAGGTTCGCCTTGTCTTTCTCCTCAGCAATTTTATCGAGGTAGTAGTGATCATCGCCGCGATAAAGGATGAGTTCGCCGTCACGGATTTCGACAATTTTGTTGGCAACCTGGGAAATGAAGTAGCGATCGAGCTTATGCAACCGCATACTGGAACTCGCTGGCTTGAGTTGCAGGTCAAAGGCTGTAGGTTTAACTGCTTTTTGCTCGTGTCCAGTGAGTTTTGCCAGGGCGATCGGTGAAGGTGTCAGCAAGGCGGAATGCCATTAGTCCGCTGTTTCTGAAAAGTCACTTGCTTCTTGCAATACCTGCACAATGTCAGGTTTAGCGACAGCAATAACGGCATCGGGCAGATGTTTGTGATGAGGAAAACTGGGTAAGTCGGGAAAGTGCGGAGTGCTATCGTAGCGTAAGATTAACTCGTTTTTCTCGTCTTGAAAGTGGTAGCGATAGTCAATTTGTGAAATCCGATCTTCAATCACGATGAGGGCTTCACTGATTGCCAGCAGGTATTTCCCCTTAAAGCGCACTCTCAGCTTTAGATTTGCGCGTTCTGAAGTCAAAATAACGGCATCAAATAGCTCAACATACTTGTTGGGCAGGGTCAACAATCGTTGCTCGATTTCATCGAAGTAAGCGTTTAAAGCTTCACGCGACATGTTTCAGCTTTGTCTCTAGTTCCTGATGCAGTGCCAGGTAGTGCTGGTAGTTGCCAGCCCACTCGACGAAGATCTCATCATCGGCGGTTTCGCCTTGATTGTACTTGGTGAAAAACTCTGCGGAGTCCATTTGGTACTGGGTTTCATAGGCATTGAGTTGTTTGGCAAGCTCAACTAACGCATCCAAAGGGGAAGTATATTCGATAATTTGTTTACGCATAAAGACCCTCCTGCTTATGGAACTGTACTAAAAGTCGCCAATTTAACACTAAATCCATTGGGGTAAGGCACTAACTCAGCTTACTGTCATTACGTTGGCACGATCGCGCTTTTACTCATTCACGTATAGAATCTTGCAATACTTACGGTTGCTGGACACCTAACAACAGCGAAGGGCATACTTTAGCAATGCCAGCACCGAACAGAATGTAAAACCCATGAAGCTCATGTTTTGGCTGACGACTGCTCTACTGTTCGCTTGTATCACAGGCTATACTCCTGACTGTAAAACAGACCATCAGTACAACTATGAGCACCTACAGCGTTTGCTCACCACTAAAGCATGTCAAGGCTGCGATCTTTGGCGGGCAGACCTTTCTAAGGCAAGTTTAACCGCAGCAAATCTTCAGAACGCAGATTTAGTTGGTGCTAGGCTATACACTGCTGATTTGCGCGGCGCGGATCTTAGTGGAGCAAAGTTTCAGGTCTTTAGGAGTGGTAATAGTATCTATAACTCTTGTTCTTATCTGAAGGTTGAAGCTCACTTAGCTAGAGCAAATTTGAGCGGAGCAAATTTATCAGGTGCTAACTTAGACAGAGCCAATTTCAGTGGGGCAATAATGCCAGATGGCAAGCGGCATCCATAGAGGAAATAGTCTGGTGAGCCTTCTTACCCGCCCTGCAATGAATTGCGGGCTAACAGGCGGAAGTCCATTGAAAGGGACTCAGAAAGTGATCGCCTGAGCCATGCAGTCAGTTTGAACTGACTTTCCACCATTAGCCCGGAAATTAATTTCTGGGCGGGGCAACAACGAAGCGATCGATTTTTCAGTAGCTTTGTTAGCCAATCAGCGCTCAAGCTTTTGTTTGTGCTTTCTTGGACTTTTCTTTTTCCTTTTGTTTGGCGCGTTTCTCGGAGGCTTTTGCTTCTTTTTCGGCTTCGATCGCCTCTAGGTTCGCCTTGTCTTTCTCCTCAGCAATTTTATCGAGGTAGTAGTGATAATCGCCGCGATAGAGGATGAGTTCGCCATCGCGGATTTCGACAATTTTGTTGGCAACCTGAGAGATGAAGTAGCGATCGTGCGAGACGATAATCACCGTGCCGTCGTAGTGTTGCAGCGCTTCTTCCAGCATCTCTTTGGCGGGAATATCCAGATGGTTAGTTGGCTCATCCAAAATCAAAAGATTGGCTGGTTGCAGCAGCATTTTTGCCAGGGCGAGTCGGGCTTTCTCGCCACCGCTGAGCGCTTCGACTTTTTTGAACGCCGAATCGCCGCTGAAGAGGAAGCGTCCTAGTAACGTGCGGACTTCTTCATTCGTCCACTTGGGCACCTCGTCGTGGATCGTTTGGATCACGGTTTTTTGCAAATTGAGCGCTTCTGCCTGATTTTGCTCAAAATAGCCGGGAACGACGTTGTGGTCGCCCATCGTCACGGTGCCTTCAGTAGGCTGCTCCATCCCCATAATCAGGTGTAGCAAGGTGGATTTACCCGCACCGTTAGGACCCAAAAAGGCAACACGATCGCCCCGCTCTAGCAGCAGGTTTGAGTCCAAAAACAGAATCTTTTCACCGTAGGAGTGGGTCATGTCTTTGATTTCCACCATTTCACGACCACTGCGGGGTGAGGGTGGAAAGCGGAAGTGAAGCGTTCTCACGCCACCAGTAGGAGCTTCGATGCGCTCAATTTTATCCAACTGTTTCTCGCGGCTTTTCGCCTGCGTGCTGCGAGTGGCGCTGGCGCGGAAGCGATCGACAAACGCCTGCTGTTTCTCCAGATCTTTCTGCTGCCGTTCGTAGGCGCTCAGTTGAGCATCCCGCATTTCTTCTTTCTGCTGGAGATAGGCGGAATAGTTGCCCAGGTAGGTGCTGGAAACGCCGCGCTCGGTTTCAACAATCTGGGTACAGAGACGATCGAGAAACTCGCGGTCATGAGAGACGATCACCATCGGCGTAGACAATCCTTTCAGATAGTTTTCCAGCCATTCAATGGTTTCTAAATCTAAATGGTTTGTCGGCTCGTCCAACAGCAGCAGATCGGGTTTTTGCAGTAGAATCTTGCCCAAACTCATCCGCATCTGCCAGCCACCGCTGAACGCACTGACGAGGCGATCGCCATCCTCTAAGTCAAAGCCCAAGTCGGGCATAATCTTCTCAATGCGCGAATCTAACCCGTAGCCGTCCATCGCTTCAAACTGACGCTGCAAGCGATCCATGTCATGGAGCAGCGTGTCCAGCGCTTCGGGTGTGGCTGTCTCCATGTCGCGATGCACAGCAGAGAGCGCTACGTGGACATCGTTCGCTTCCCCAAAGGCGCGCCAAAACTCTTCGCTCACGGTGCGAGTGGGGTCTACTTCAAATTCTTGAGTCAAGTACGCAATGTGCAAACTGGCGGGACGAATGATTTCGCCTGCGGTTGGCTGCGTTTCGCCTGCGATAATCTTCAACTGGGTTGATTTTCCAGCACCGTTAACGCCGACTAACCCAATGCGATCGCCGGGTTTCACTTCCCAGTTGATGTCTTTTAGCACTTCGCCAGTCGGATAAATTTTGCTGACGTGCTCCAATCGCAACATGGGGAATCTCCAGAAAAAGTCAGGTTAAGTTGGGTCTGCGATGACTGTAACAAAATTTAATCGTACATGGTTAGCGCGAATCTCGTAACGATTCTTGTCAGGTCGTGTTTCAAAGCTGCCGCTGCCATCCGTAGGGACGTTACAAGCAACGTGCGCTAGAAGGTCTAATACCTAATTCTCTCAGCGACTGTGTTGTGTATCATGGCGATCGCCGTAACGTGAACAGTATAAAGAAGGAGAGACGCTACTGACACGGCGTTCAAACAGCTCGCAGCTCTGTAAACTAATGAACCCGAAACCAAACCATGTTTGTCGATTGCTCACCTGCCTCGGTTGGACAGCAGCGCTGGGCTTGCTTGAGTTTACAGCCCCAGCCGTTGCCACCAGTGCAACGGTGCTTCCCTTCGACGAGCCACTCTGCTACATGCGTACCCAGGACGGCAGAATCGTCAATTTGCAGAGCCTTTGCAGTCGTTCCATCCCTCAGCAGACGCAACCCAGCCCTGCAACAAATCAACAGCCTCAAAGAACGTCGTCACCTCAAGCAGCGCCAAAGCAAGTGCTGCCTACCCGCGCACGTGATACCTCTGGGAGCCACGCTCAGGGCAACCCAGACTCTGATGACGGTCGCTACTGAGGTTGGCAGAGGAGTTTAAAGGACTGGGATGGCAGCGATCGCCACCATCCCAGCAACTTCTAACCAATGAGAGCGAGACTATCTCATCGCGATCGATGCCTACAGTCTTTTTAAGCGCATCGTGCCAACTTTAGACTGGCACGATGGCTAGCTAATCTGAGCGCAGTTAACTTTTGAGTGCTCCCAGCATTGCCTGATAGATCTGCGCTTGATCAACGTGTGCAGGAAGACCAGGAACGGTGAACCCATACTGCTCGAAGCCCTCACCCACATACTGTCTCAGGTTGAGCGCATCACCCTGATAGTACACAGGTACAGGACGGTTAGTGTGGCTACCCCAGCCGTACTTGATCGCTGGCTCAGAACCCCAGAAGTGACCAGCCGTTTTCGGCGTGTGCTTGGCAAAGGTCAAATCTTTAGCACCAAAGCGCTCAAGCAGTCTGGGGAAGTTGTTGTTGATGGTCAGGTAGTGGTCGTGGTCAGCCGTGACAATCAGCACATTCTTCTTCCAGCCGCCGTTGCCTTCAACCCACTTGATCACTTCACCGATCGCATTATCAAACGCGATCGTGTTGCCGATCAGGGCTTCCATGTTGTTGTCATGGGCTGCCCAATCAATATCGCCGCCTTCAATCATCAACCAGAAGCCATCCTTATCTTTGCCCAACACGTTAAGCGCGGCGCGGCTCATTTGAGCCAGCGTGGGGTTCGCTTTACGTTCGCGTTGGATAAAGGTGGTTGCGGTTTCACCCAAAACCAGCGGACGGACAGTATCAGGAGTCGGAATTTGCGTTCCGTTGTTGGGAGGGGTCGCAGGTTGACCCGTAGGAGCAGCGGGAGCAGTGGAGGCAGCGGCGGTTGAGTAGACCGAGAAGTTGTCAAGCCCGGTCAGCGCATAGTCTCCTGAAGAGCCACGAATAGGAATGTTGCCGTTTTGACCACGGGCACCATACAGACCCAGCAACCGTTGACCTTGATTCGGGTCAAGCTCACGCGATGCCTTCAACAGCTCTTGACCAGCATTCACAATGTCCTTAGTTTTAACGCTAAGGTCGGTTACGCGGGTATCGCGCTCCAAGAACTTGTAGCCATAACGGTTGCCGTCGGGATTGCCGCGCAACTCGTTGTAGGTCGATTCTTTGATGTACGTGAAACCTCTGGGCACGATCGTGCTGGCAGCCGCTCTGTTTTCATAGTCCAGCGGATGACCACCACCCAGCACAACGGTAGGCAGGTAAACTCTCCCATCAGGCAGGTCAGAGCGTAGCGCCTGTTGCAGAATGCTATCGATCGCTGGGAAATCAGAATCGTATTTGTTACGACGGTTGACACCTGCAATGGCTGCCCCTGGCGTAGCGTGGGTAATGGGTACAGATGTCACGACACCTGTTGCTTTGCCTAAGCTATGAGCCGTTTGCAGAATGGTTTCCAGCGGCTTCTCAAAAATATCTACGCCTGTGGCATTGTTGTAGCTCTTGACACCGGTATACAGCGTGGTCGCTGTATTTGCCGAGTCAGGAAAGCTGCACTTGATGTACTCGGGGTCATAACCTTGAGTAGCAGCAACCGCAGGGCTGATAGGTGTCCAAGGGTTAGGACCACCTCTTGCTGGGTCGTACCCGACAAGATTGCCACCAGACGTGCTGCCCCCTGTACGGCAGGGTTGGTTTGCTGTTGCAGTCAGGTTACGACCGGGTGTACCAGGGTTGAAAGCAGGATTGAAAGCGAAACCGGGGCGCACTGGGCTAGCACCCGTCAACGGATTTGTGTCATCCAATGCCGAAGTACCAGTTGAAGAGACACCCGTTGTGCCAGGAATCGTGGTGCCATAGGCTGTGGAGTAGGTGTAACCCTGCAACTGCTGCATAAACAGCCCTGACCCTCTGCCAGACTTGTAAAGGGGAGCGCCCTTAGCAATGGAGGCAGCGCGAGACATTTCCCAGCCCATGCCATCGCCAATCATGAGAATGACGTTGACACCGTTGCCAGACGTACCGCTGTCGGCAAAGGCAGGCAACAGACCGATCGGGCTAAACAATAGTGAAGACGAGGTGAAGACGGTAGCGGCAAGTAGCGCCAGCCGACGTGAGAACGTTCTAAAAAGGCGAAGCATTGGCAGAGACCTTAGTTGTGCAGATGGTAAGACATAAGGAAGGCAGAGCAAAGCGGCTGGATTGGCAGTCCACTCCAGCGGATAAGCTTAGATCGTAGGCAGTCAGACTACTGGTAGAAGTTCGGCTCTTGATGAGAACTGGCAGCCTCGGACAGAACGTGAGGGCTGACAGACGTAATCGCTGTCTCGGAACCCCAAGCATTGGTAGCAGCTTCGGCAGACACTTGGGTTGCTGTAATGGAGGCGAAAGACAGCGCGATCGCTGCAAACAGCCCACTCAAAAAGCAAGCGAACCAGCGCTGGCGTTTACTCAAAATTGACATTGTGATTGGTCTCCTTAGTTGAATCGTGAACTCTGTTTGAGGCGTGCCGCGATCGCAGCACGTCATGGTCAGCTACTGTGGCGCTGCGTTAACCCACCTGCAACACTGACTAAACCACTCAATTCCGTTGTCGCTGTCGCACCGATTTGAGCACGCAAGCTGTTGCCCAGCGGCTGGAGACTCTCCAAACCAACGGCATAACGGTTGGTGAGCTGCAAAGTGGCTTCCTGAATACCAAAGGCTTGGCTCAGTTCAGCGTGCAAGGTTGCTAACAGACGATCGCGCTCAGCAGCCGTCAGCGGATTGATTGCCAACTGAGCGCAAAGCCCCACCTGGTTGCTGGCGATCGACCAGATATGCAGTTTCTGCACCTGGCAAACGCCTGGAAAGGATGCCAGAAACTCCCTCACCAGCACCGGATCGGTCGATCGCGGCGCATAGTTCAGCAAGACTTCCAGGCTGTTCCAAATCAGTGGCAGTGCGCTTAACCCTGTAAGGCAAGCAATCATTAAACTGGCGACTGCATCGATCCACAGCCAGTGCAACCCATAGATCACCAGCGCAGCGACCAGGATGCCAACCGAACTGGCAACATCAGCGACAACGTGTAAAAATGCGCCCTGAAGATTGAGATTATTGGCACTGTGCTTGTGCAACAGCTTGAGGTTCAGACCATTCACAAGCAGCCCCAACCCTGCCCCCAGCAACAGCGGCAGGCTTAAAACTGGTTCGGGGAAATGAAAGCGCTCAACGGCTTCCCATGTGATGAGTGCGGCGATCGCTAGCAAGCCCAGCCCGTTTGCCAGTGCTGCCAACAGCTCAACTCGCCAATGCCCAAAGGTCGCCCGACCCGCTGCCGGACGACGGGCAAACCAACTCGCAGCAAGCGTAATGACCAACGCTCCTACATCTGAAAACAAATGCCCCGCATCTGCGAGCAGCGACAAGCTATGGCTCCACGAACCGATGCCTAACTCTGCAAGCCAGAGACCAATTAGCAACGCTAGCACGAGCCACAGACGACTCGGTTGCCTAGGTTGAGCTGCAAGACTATCCAAGTCACAACACGCACAGTTCCAATCGTTAGCAGAAGTAGCAGTCTCCTGCGTTGTCGCGATCGTCATTCAGCCAGCCTGGTAGATAAATTAACTAACCCCTGAATAGGCTATCAGTGATTCAGTTAATAGAGCGCTAAGGTCTAGTTAATATTGCGTAAGTATTGGTTAAGGGTATTGCCGCAATCTCAGTAAAACTACTCATGCAACGCGATGCCAAACTCGTTCGACCCAGCGCCGCTATCCTGCGAGTAGAATGCCTGCTCTTGCTGGTGACATCAGGAGTGTCAGCGTACTCGTTTCGCTATGGAACAATTTTCATAGACGCTTGAAAGCCGCTGCAACGAAATTTCCTTTTGTATAGAATACAACTTGCGAACTGGTGTAGTAAGAGTCAAGTAAGCAATCCAGTAGGATGGCTCACCGCAGTAAAGTACTCCCCAACGATCGCCCCATAAGTCTCTTCTTGGACAGACAAAACGAATTTTTTTGAGAATGACGCAAGTTGTGCTGTCATGCTAAAGCAGGCGTAAGTCACGTTCAGTCCAGGTCACAATCAGCTCTTAGCGCCAGGTCTACTGGTAATAGCCAGTGCTGACAAAAGACATCTCTGAAGTCCAGATCAATTTGCCATAAATCACTCAATTGAGTGTGGACAGACAGACTAAAAGTTGCGCAAGCACAGTGTGCTTAACGGACAATTGGGCATTGTTTCAACTTATCTATGGCAACCAAAAAGCAATCGAAGCCAGTTGCGTTAAAAATAGTCAGCGCAGTTGCTCGCTCGTTATGAGCAAAGCCGGAATGCCTTACTGTATCGAGGTCTAGCTTGCTTTAAGTCGAAAATGGCACTGGCACGATCGCCCTTCAAGGCAGGTTGAATTTACAAACAGTCACTCGTGCGTTTCAAGTAAATAACGTTACTTATGCGTAATTCTACAATTCATTGTTGTAACCATTACTAACAGTTTAATAAAGCTGCCAATCGTTAAAATTTGAGCCTAAAAGCACATTGTTGTCTCGCTGCACGCTCAGTATATTACTTTTTCTTACGGCTAACCGGATCACGATCGCCCAACGTCTGAATGATAGAGCACGTGAGGAAATGGTTATGTGATTCAGCAGTAAGAGCGAACGACGCTGTAATACCAGAACAGTGGCGCGTAGAAGTCAAATTTTAGCTTTCGTTCAAACAGTTTTTGCTCACATAAAGCAACAAAACGTTCATTTCAGTCCCCAATGAACAGGACAACTATGAAGTACTCAGAAAGCCTCGATAATCTCCTGCAATCGATTCTAGAAAGTTTAATCGATGGTGTTTTAGTCATCACCGACCAGCATGATCTAGTTTATGCCAATACAATGGCGCGTTCAATCTATGCTCAGCTCTGGCATGGTGCTTCAGACCCACTGCCGCGCGAAATTCAGCGCGTCTATCAGTCGTTGATTGATAGCAAAGAACGCTACCCCACTCAACCAGTAGTGCTCGAATCGGAAGTGGTAACGCCTAAAACGACCTTCCGCATTCGGGCACAGTGGCTGGCTCTGAAGATAGCGTCACGTCCCTGTCTGCTGCTGCGACTACAAGACCAAAACCAGTCGGTGCAGAGCTTGGCGATCGCCGAAGCCCAAAAATGGCGGCTTACGCCCCGCGAAACCGAAGTCTGGTTACAACGCCGATCGGGCAGTAGTCGCAAGGCGATCGCGGCGAACCTCTGCATTGCGCTGGATACTGTAAAAAAACATCTGAAGAACGTTCATCTCAAGCAACAGGCAGTAATCGATGAGGAGGAATGGCGATCGAGCCAAGCCTCGTGAGGCGCTGTCCAGTAAACCTTTGTTTGTCTAACTTAACCCTTTAGGGTCAAGCTTGTGTTGAAGCCAGAATGCTGACTGTACAAGCATCTCAAGCTTAAAAACTCATGCCAGGTCAAGCCGACAGATTTAAACGAATGAATGCCAAAACCTGGAAGATTGCCACTTGATCTTTAAACAGTTACTTGTCATTTCTTCGCGCGGCTTCCTGGCAGGCTTTTGGATCTCTGCCTCCGGGTAAGATTTGAGAACGAATGAGAATGCTGCCTGGTTGACCAACACATTTTTCTGCGATCGCTGTAGTCTTGTTTGGCAACGGGCGATCGGGCGATGGCTGCTGAGGACGATTCCGCTTTGCAGACGTTTCGCGATCGTGGGTCTGGGTGAGAGGAGCGATCGCTTTGGAGGAGAGCGATCGGGCGATCGCACTTTGTCACGTCTACTCTACAATTGATTTAAGTAAGTTGAGCCAAAAAGAGGTCGGAAAATGGAAAAAATGACTGCTGCCGCCGCTAGAGAAAACTTTGAGGATGTGGTTAAATCAGTCGCCGAAGAAAATAAGGTTTATCAAATAGAATCTGCTAATGACTCTGTGGTGCTCATCTCACAAAAAGAGTATGAGAGCTTACAGGAAACCGTAGAACTCTTGTCAATTCCTGGCTTTCGAGACAGTCTTCAAAGATCACTTCAGCAAATAAAGAACAACGAGACTTACTCTCTAGATGAGATGTTGGGAGACATCAGTTAATGCTTTATGAAGTTCGCTTTACCAGGGAAGCTAAAAAAACGTTGCTAAACTATCTCCTAAATTAAAGCAAAAACTCAAACCATTAATTTAGTCTACTCTTAGCATCAATCCCTATGCTGGAAAAAAGTTAGTTGGTGATCTTGCTGGCTTTTACTCCATTCGTTTGAGTTATCAAGATAGGATTGTTTAAGTAGGTAGCCACAATTAATTGTAAAAAGGGGTTTGGGGGCTTTACCCCCAGGTAGGGGGTTCCACCCCCTCCACCCCCAAAAGTATCTTTAGTTTAATTACGTCCAGTTACTTACACAATTGAGGATGAACAGAACTTGATATTTATTCACCGTGCCAAAACTCATTACGGCGAATAGCAATATGATCGAATGGCATTGAAATAAGGTGGATTAAGCAGCCAGTTTGGCTTTGAGGACAGAACGGGGTTGCTGCATTCTGGGAAAGGCTTTCGGTCGTCGTTTGGTGACTCTCGGTTCTTTCCGGTTGGGGCGAAATGGCACCAACTGGTCAGCCATCACCTCTAACAGGGTTGTATCGAGCCACTGACGCTGTTGGCTCTTGGCTTGAGCCAAAGGGGTTCTGAAGTGGTTGAATTGCTGGCGAGTCTGCTGCAAGGAAAGCCGCAAGGGAGAGACCTGCTTTTGCTGGGCTGACTGCCACATCAACGTTCGCAGCAAGTTATAGGTCAACAAATGAGTCCAGATATCCTTCTGCACCATTTCGGGCGTTTTAGCGGCAATCATCTCCATTTGTAAGGTGGTTTTGAGATGTCTGAAATTGACTTCAGTGGCCAGCCAGCGCAGTTGGTAGAGTTCAGCTAGCTTCGCTTTCCGGTAGCGTTTGGGATCTTCTAATGTGGTGACCAGAATGCTTTCGCTGGGACGAAAGCCCGGTTGTTGAATCAGCAGATGCACCTCACGCACCGCCATGCTAGTGCAGACTAGCTGAGATAACTGAGCAGCTTAATCCACTTCAGATTACTATTTGTACTGGTAGTGAAAGAAAGTTGTTCAGAACCGGCTGTTGGCGATTCGCCGCGCAGTCCTTTACGACGCTGGTTCTTGGGGATGCCGCCTGCCATGCCATATTCCACGCTGCTTTTGCCGTATTTGGTGGCAACGCCTAACAGCATGTGTTCTGCCATATCAGACAATTCGCGCTCGGTTTCCAACATTTCACGATAGAGCTTATCCAGGCTGGAGAGAGCGCTGTTGTAGGCGTTTTCCCTGGTTCGCAAGGTTTCAATCAGGGTGGAGAAGGACGGTAGAGTGAGTCCATTACCGACATCTAAATTCGGGTCAATGGAACTCATGCCAGCCATGCGGCGCACGGTTTTTTCCAAGACGAGAGAGGTTCTTTTTCGACGTGCCATAGTGGGTCGGTTGCAATTGCATTGGGTTGATACTCTTTACGTTAAGAAATTTCTCTGTGGATCAACCTGAGTGAGTTTCGGCAAATTGTCCATCACTTTTGCTACATGGCGATAATGCTTCAGGAATGCGCGATCGACTGAAATGAGTAAGCAAACCGCAGTTTGAGAAAGCAAATTGCCTGATTGCTTGCGGAAAACACCAAAAAGAGAAAGCAAATAGGCAAAATGAGCAAGCAAATTGCTACTTCGCTAATTCAATCAGTAGGAGAGAGCCAGCGATCGCCTGTCTAGACGTGGCGCTTGCA
>ENA-ORBV01000405-ORBV01000405.1-microbial-mat-metagenome-genome-assembly--contig:-NODE-405-length-99927-cov-8.614261_pt1 | contig 99927 bp, 89 predicted proteins | sample MGYA00237777_ERZ505514 | MGnify/ENA primary metagenome ERZ505514 (study PRJEB26160, sample SAMN06269048) | microbial mat metagenome | isolation source: Oligotrophic lake microbial mat | place...
TAATGATACGGCGACCACCGAGATCTACACCTCTCTATTCGTCGGCAGCGTCAGATGTGTATAAGAGACAGCAGGAATTCAGGGCTTCTGAGCCGCCGATGATTTCCATGAGCTCGGTCGTGATGGCTGCTTGCCGAGCTCGATTGTACTTGAGCGTGAGGCGCGCGATCATGTCTGAAGCGTTCTTGGTGGCTGAATCCATCGCCGTCATCCGAGCGCCGAGCTCCGAGGCCATGGACTCAAGAAGAGCGCGATAGAGGGTGACCTCCACGTACATGGGGACCAGCCGCTCCAAGAGGGCGTTCTGATTGGGCTCGAACATAAAATTGAGTGTCGGGCCGTCGGACGGCTCGCTCACGCTTTGGGAGGCTTCTGAGCGTGGCAGCGGGAACAGAGCCTCCGTCGTAACGCGTTGGGTCATCGCGCTCTTGAATTCGTTGTACACCAAATAGACTGCATCGACGTCGCCGGTCACGAAGGGGCGAAGCACCGTGGGCGCAATCCGCCGCGCTTGCTCAAGGCTCAGGTTGTCCCAAATCTTGTCGAAAGCGTGCAAAATGGGCGCACCCCGGCGCGTGAGGTACTCTCGACCTTTGCGCCCGACCACTGCGAACTGCACCCGGGTGCCCTTGGCCTCGTGCTCGTGCCACAGGCGTTCGGCGTGGCGCAAGATGCTGGAGTTGAATGCCCCGCATAGGCCGCGGTCGCTCGTGATGACGACGAATAGTAAGCTCTTCTCAGGGCGGCGTGCCAGAAGAGGATGAGCCACTTCTGTGCCTTCGGAATCGGCGCCTTCTTGATTGGCCGTCACCTCGGCCAAGACGTTACCTGTGGCGACGGCGTACGGCCGCAGCGCTGAAATGCGCAGCTGCGCTCGATTCAAACGGGCACCCGCGACCATTTTCATGGCACGCGTGATTTTCTGCGTCGATTTGACGCTGGCAATGCGCCGGCGGATGTCCTTGAGATTTGCCACGCTTACTTGTTCCGGCTTGCGACGAAGTTTTCGGTGAACGTCTTCAAGGCTGAGTCGAGCTCTTTCTTGATGGACTCCGTGATCTCGCGCTTCTCCGCGATTCCGGGGAGCACGCTCGGGTGCTTCTCCTCAAGATACAGATACAGCTCTTCTTCGAAAGATTTCAGCGAATCAATCGGCAGCTTGTCTGTGAAGCCTTGGGTACCTGCGTAGACCAATACCACCTGCTTTTCGATGGCAAGCGGCTGATATTGACCTTGCTTGAGCAATTCGGTGAGGCGTTGCCCACGCTCCAGCTGCGCGCGGGTGGCGGCGTCGAGGTCACTCGCGAACTGGGCAAACGCAGCTTTCTCACGATACTGCGCCAGATCCAAACGCAGTGTCCCCGAGATCTTCTTCATGGCTTTGATCTGTGCGTTGCCGCCCACGCGACTCACCGAAATGCCCACGTTGATGGCCGGCCGCACGCCTGAGTAGAAGAGGTCGCTTTCCAAGAAGATCTGACCATCCGTGATCGAGATCACGTTGGTGGGAATATAGGCTGAGACGTCCCCAGCCTGCGTTTCAACGATCGGCAAGGCCGTGAGCGAACCGCCAGAATGGGGATCCATCGCCACTTCGAATTTCTCAGCGTCAGGCCGGGCTTTGAGTGCCTTTTCAGCAGCCTCTTTGCCTTCTCCACCCACATGCGCTTGGCCATCGGCGCCGATGAAGTCCGGATCGCCTGCTCTGACGCTCGTGCCTTTCGGAATCACAAACCAACGCTCCGCCATCTTGGCGGCGCGCTCGAGCAAGCGCGAGTGGATGTAAAACACGTCACCGGGATAGGCTTCGCGACCCGGTGGGCGACGCAGGAGCAGTGACAATTGGCGGTAAGCCACGGCTTGCTTTGAGAGATCGTCGTAGATGCACAACGCATGGCGGCCACTGTCTCGGAAGTGCTCGCCGATGGTGACGCCCGTGTACGGCGCCAGGAACTGCAAAGGTGCTGTTTCCGTCGCCGTTGCCACGACGATGGCGGTGTACTCCATGGCGCCTGCAGCACGCAGCTTGTCGACCAGCTGCGCTACCGTGGAAGCTTTCTGTCCGATGGCTACGTAGACGCAATAAACACCCTTACCTTTTTGATTGAGGATGGTGTCAATCGCGATCGCCGTTTTGCCCGTCTGACGGTCACCAATGATGAGCTCGCGTTGCCCACGCCCAATCGGAATCATGGCGTCGATAGCTTTGATGCCTGTCTGCATCGGCTCTTTGACGGATTGACGCGCAATAATGCCCGGCGCTTTCACTTCGATGCGGCGGCGTTCTTTGGTCTCAATCGGCCCCTTGCCGTCGATCGGCTGACCCAGTGCGTTGACCACGCGGCCCAGAATGGCATCCCCGATCGGGATGTCAGCGATGCGCCCGGTGCGTTTCACCGAATCGCCTTCGCGGATTTCGCGCGACTCGCCGAGCACGGCGACACCGACGTTGTCTTGCTCGAGATTCAGCACCAGGCCGTAGAGCCCACCGGCAAACTCCACCAACTCTCCGGCCATGGCTGCGTTGAGGCCGTGCACGCGCGCGATACCGTCGCCACTCGTGAGAACGGTGCCCGTCTCCGTGACCAGCGAGGCTTGGTCAAAGTTCTGGATTTGTTTTTTAATGATCGATGAGATTTCGTCGGCGCTGAGCTGCATGATGAGTATTCCAGGTGGTTAGAGGCGTGGCTTTAGGACGCCTGAAGTAGTTTTTGCTGAAGATCAGCGAGGCGGCCTTTCAGGCTGCCATCTAGGGTGTTGTCGCCGATGCGCGTGACGAGCCCGGCGATCAGGCTCGGATCAACTTCTTGTTGGACAATGACTTTCTTGCCGGTAGCTGTTTCAAGACTCCGGGTAAGTTGAGCCAGAAAATCTGGGGTGAGGGGCGCAGCGCTCGTGACCGAAGCGCGCACGACTCCCGCCTGTCTGTCGACGAGCTCCTCCAACCTTGTAGCGATGTCGCTCAACGCATCGAGGCGGTGGCGGGCCGCTACGACGCGAACTGAGTTGAGCGCTAAGTCGGTGAGGCCAAGTCGGCTTGATAGATCGCGAAGCACCGCCTCGCGCTGCTCCACTGAAATGAGCGGATTTTTGAGGGCCGCACGCAGGCTTTCGCTCGCCTGATAAGTGTCGGAGAAACTGCGAAAATCGCGGCTGATTCGCGGTAAATCGCCGCTTTCGTTGCCCAACTCGAAAATGGCCTGTGCGTAACGTTCGGCAATGGCAGAAAGACTCATGCGTCGCCTCCTTTCGAGAAGACACGGGGTCCGGTGGTGAGAAGGTTCAAGTAAGCTTGGCCCAGGCGTTGGTGGTCAGCAGGCGTGATTTGCGTTTCCAAGGTGGCGAGCGCGGACTTGAAGGCTGCACCCACCACTTCGTTGTGCAAACGCTCCCGAGCTGCCTTGATCTCCTGGTCAATGAGCAGCCGAGCTTCGCGCTCCATCCGCCCCTGGCGTTCACGGGCTTCTGCGAGGATGCGTTCGCGCTCGGCTTCGCCCATTTCGCGCATTTCTCGGCGTACGCGTTCGATCTGTTCGTCAATCTGCTGGAGCTTGCTTTCGTAGCCTTCAAGCGCAGCCTGGGCCTCGGCTTTCATCTTGCTCGCATCTTCGATGCCTTTGACGATGCGTGCACGCCGCTCTTTCAGGCCGCTCTGAACCGCCCCCTTGCCGAAGCGGTACATCAAGAAGAACACCACTGCCGTATTGAGCAGCTGGGCGCCGTAGGGAACCGGCATGCCGGGCGTGCGCCACAGCAGGTCGGGCTCGACATCCGCCTTCTCTCCGAGGAAGCCGTAGAACCAGTTCACGTCTTCGAAAGATGGGTCGTGCGCGCCTGAACCGTGCGCGCCTGAACCGTGCTCGGCATGATCCGTATGCTCAGCGGCAGCCTCTTCGGCGTGGGCAGGAACGACTTCGAATAACCAGAGCCCGCAGACGAGGCCGGCGAGAAGCAGGAAGCGTTGGAGGCGCATCAGCCGATCTCCCGCCCGAGAACTTGAGTCGCGGCTTGCCGACTGATCTGCTCCGTTTGCCGCCCGAGATCGAACTTTATTCGTTCCACTTCTTTTCGCACCTGCGCGCGGCCCTCCTCGACCAGCTTGGCCGTGCTCGCGCGGGCCTCTTCTAGAATTTGTGCCTCAAGCTTGCCCGTTTCAGTGCGAAGGCGTTCTCGCTCTTCTGCGGCCACCTGATTCACACGCACGAGCTCCGACTCATAGCGGCGCAGCAGCTGGCCCGCCCGCTCTTGCAGCTCTCGGGCCTCAGCGCGTGCTCCTTCAGTCTTTTCTTCGCGGAGAGCAAAGACCTTGAGCACTGGCCGAAGGAGCAGCGGCTCCAACACCAGAAGCAAGAAGGTGAACATCACCATGAAGAAGATGACCGTCCGGTCAAAATCTATGGTGACCCCGCCGGCTCCGATCACGTGCCCCACGAAGCCAACTCCCAAGCTGCTTAGATCAACGCTCATCAGGCACATTTCCTTGATTCTTCTTTTGCTGTCTCATTCGCCGCCAGGGAAGGCAAGGCGCAGCGGAGCGCCTCCTACCACCCTGGCTTTCCCTGGTCTAGCGGCTCCACGCCCCGAATTCGGTTCCAGCCAAAGGGGAAAGAGGCGCCGCCGCCAGCTCAGCCAGAATACCGCGATACGCTCGCCCATTGACCGGGTCGGTTGCCTCGGGCGCGACCTCCAACAGGGGTTGAAGTGCAAACACGCGCTCAGCCAAAGCAGGGTGCGGCAACGTCAACGCGGGTTCTGACAGCACGAGGCCAGGCGACCAGAGCAGATCCAGGTCGATCAGGCGGGGGCCCCAACGCTCGTTCCGGATGCGCCCGAGTGCCTGCTCGACCTCCAGCAGGGCGTGAAGGAGCTGAACCGGTGGCAACGCAGACCTCATTCTGATGGCGGCGTTCAGGAAATCAGGCTGGGGTGGGCCCACAGCTGCTGTCTCGAACAAGCTCGACAGTCGAAGCACCTCACCGAACGGCACTAAGCGAGCAACAGCGAGCTTTAGATTTTCCTGCCGGTTCCCCAGGTTGGCGCCGAGTCCGACTACGAAATCACGGGAGAGCATAGGGTAAGGCCGGAGCTTAGGCTAAGCTCGGGTTGAGTGAGCATGCTGCACTTTACCGCGGGAGAGCTAGTGGTGATTGGCTTCATGCTGTTTGCTGTTTTTTCCGTGCCGCTTTGGCTTCGTGCGGGAGCGGCCTTCGGACGATACTTTGGCCGTAAATGAGATGTCCGAAGCCTCCGCATCAGACTTGACCAGCAGCATCGGCGGTGACGCGCCTATCTTCGTCAGCGATGCATCTGCTGAGGCCGAGCGCTTGACCGAGGCGTTGAGGCAGCGAGGTTATTTGGTCGTCGACGTGCCACTGGGCCTTTTATTGGGGCGGCTGGCTGCGCAACGGCCGGCTCTCATCCTTTGCGACGCGGATGCTGCGGGCGCGCTCGACACCATCGCTCGGCTCCGGGAAGTGCGGGGTGGTGAGAGTATCGAAGTGATCTTCTTCGGTGAATCAGGGCGTGCGCTGAGCGATCAGGCGGATGCTTTATTTCATGAAGCCAGCGGAGCCTTTATTCGCCCCGTGGATGTCCTTTCCCTGTTGCGTAAGGTTGAGGCGCTGGTTGGGCCGCCTGCGGTGCGCGCCGCAACTTCACCGAATCCATCCCAATCACGTTCACCCGTTCTGCTGGCCTCGACTCGCAAGCCCTATCGCTTCGAAGGCGGCGCCGATCCGGCTGACCCGAGCGGCTCCCCGATTTCCACAGCACCGAAGCTCACTCCGGTGGAAGCCCTGCCGCTCGCCGGCGTCGGGCGGGATCCAGAAGATCCGCTCGCCTTTATTCCAGAGTCCGAGATGAGTGCGCAGTTGGTTGAGTTGCTCTCCGAAGCCGAGGCTCGCCTGGGCGGTTTGCCTCCAGCCGTCGTGACGCGAACGCGTCGCCTGCAGCCGGAAGCAGAGGTTGAAGCCGTATTGCCGATGGAAATCCTGTCTGGCCTCGATGAGGGCTTAGATTTTGAAGACGACACTGGATTCCCCAATCCGATCACGGCCGGTCCTCCCCACAAGTCGCTCGAAGCCAGAAGTGAAATGCCCTCTGACGCCGGGTCGCACGGGTCCGCGCCCGATGCCGAAGGGTCGAATGCGAGTCCGTTGGAGAGTGCGATTCCGTCCGAAGCCCCCGGTCTTGGAGAGCCGCGACCCGATCCTCGCCGAGCCGCAACAACGCCTCCCCCCCAGCGCCCCTCGGATCTCGTTTTGCATGAAAGTCTGAAGTCTGCTTCAGAGATCCCACGGAGTGAAGGACGCACCGCGATCGAACACGCTGGCAGCCCGCAAAGCTCCACGGGCGGCTGGGAAAGCGTTAACCTAAGAACGGGGCCGCATCCTGATTCAGTGCCGGAGGCTCAAGCTCCCGCGGGAAATTCCGAGAATCCGCATGAGCCAAGCTCCACCACTCCTCCCCGCCGGCAGAGCGCTACGGCTACAGGCATGCCCTCCAAATGGCCTGTGGACTTCGCGCCTTCCCGGGTCACTGACATGCCGGATACGCCGAGGCAGGTTGTTCGCACGAGCGATAGTCGTTTGCTCCACGGCCGTGCTCTTCCCGAAGCTCCGGATTCTGAGCTCATTCAGGGCGATCTGATTGGCACCTTAGGTAGGCTGATAAGGACGCGTTACACGGGTGCTTTGGCGCTCGATCCAGGCTCGGGCCTGCGCCGAATCGTGCTTCGCGAAGGGGACTTCGTGATGGTGTCTTCATCGGCGCCATCGGAATCGTTGGTCGCTTTTCTTGTTCAGCGCGGTTCGCTTTCGGCAGAGGCAGCACTCCAGATCGGTCACCGTCTTCCGCACTTCGGGCGGCACGCGGGAGCGGCGTTGATCGCGCATGGCCACCTGCGGCAGGATGAACTTTGGAGCGTGCTTCGTTCCCATGCAGAGTGGCTCCTGATTGAGCTGATCGGCGCGGATCGGGGCGCGATGACACTCGAAGCGACCGTCGCAGAAAGGTTGCGCGAGGAGCCGGCGGTGTTTGGCGGAGCCACCGGCGCCGAGGTGCTTGTGGAGCTGGTGCGTCGTTCCGTTGATCCGAAGCTTGCCGTCTCCAAGCTGGGTGGGCCGAATGCGTTGCTCGCACAGGGCCCAGCGTGGCATTTGCTGAGCGAGTGCGCGCTGGATGAGCCCTTGCTTCGGGACGTGCGCCGGGTGGCTGGAGAACATCTGGGGGAGCTCGTGGCGCGCGTCGGGGTCGATCTTGCTTCCACGCTTTATGCACTCTCGGCGCTTGGCATCGTGTCATCCGGCGATGCTCGCAGTTCATTCAAGGCTGAGAGAGCTTTCAAGAAGGCTCCGAGTGTTAGCCCCGGCGCCGAAGACAGCTTGGATGCTGAAGTGCTACGCGGCCGAATTCTCTCGCGCCTGGCGCTCGTGGAACAGGGCGATTACTTCTCCGTACTCGGTGTGAGCCGGAACGCAACCACGTACGATATTCAGAAAGCATACCTTGAGTTGCGGAAACAATTTGAGCCCGCGCTCGTGCTCACGCCCAAGACGTTGGATCTCCGACATCAGGTGGACACCATCCTTGAAGTTCTAGAAGAAGCGCATGAGATTCTGAGTGATACCGTTCGCCGCGAGCGGTATCGGCGCGCGTTGGATGCTTCACCGAGATAGCGTTTGGAGCTGCTTGACGCGGGTCCTGTAGAGAACCCCTGCTAGGTAACGCTGGCTTGAGCAGGCCGCGTTACCTAGCTTCCATTTGGAGCTACCGGGGACTCAGAGGGTGATGTTCTCTTTGCCTGAGAAAAGCTCCTTCACCTGGGCCTCCGTCAGTGCATTGCCATAGATGCGAACGTCGTCGACCGTGCCGACGAATTTATCGCCATCTTTGGCGCCGATCGAGAATCCTGCAGAGCTATTGCAGGGCGATGATCCGCGCGTTTGAGCGGGGCCTGCCACGCCGTCCACGTAGATCGTGTTGGTGCGCGCGGTACCATTTTGCACAATGGCAATGTGCTGCCAGGCACCCACCTTGGGCGCGGAGCCGCGCACGGAAATACCCATGGTGAGGACAGTGTCCTGGCCGTTAGCTTCGAAAGACCAAAGTCCGTCCGGAGCGATCGCTATGCCGCAGAAGCCGTCGTTACCTCCTGCATTGTTTGAGATAACGGAACCCCACTCCGGGGCGGCGGGCAGCGTCATCACGTTGGCCCAAAGGGTAATCGTGTAGTCGCTGGAGTCGGCCACCCAAGTTAACGCCTCAGCACGGGCGATGTCCACCGTGGAGGTTCCGTCAAACTTCAGCGCTGCATTGGAGAAGGCTTTGATTGCCGGAGGCACAGTGCTGACCACCATAGGCTTTACGGCCCCGTAGGTGACCATATTCATGTTTGCGGAAGAATCGGCAACTGCCCCATTGGTGCTCGCTTCGTCGAGCTTGAGCCAGAGCAGGAGGCCCGTCGTATTGCCGCCCATCATGCTGCCAGCACCGCCGGCGGTGCCAGGGTCCGATGATTTGGGAGATGAGCAGCCCACGGCCGCGAGTGCGATCAGGCCGAGGACAACTTTGGGCAGGGACGTACGGAAAGATCGTGTTGAGGATATCATTTTTGCTCCTTAAAAATTCAAAGCTTATGGAGAATCACCGACCACTTCGGCGAACGGTGACCAGGAAAGTGCCTCTTATAGCGACAAAGTCAATCCCAAGATATCCCGTTCAAGGCCGCCCCCGCTCGGGTCCGCTCTGATCCGTGAAACTTGGTCAATTTCGGGGGTGTTTTTTGGTGAAAACTCCAGGAATTGGCGCATTCGGGTACACAGCGGGAGAGCCCCGCCGCCGCGGAGCCGACGTGGGAGGCGCGCCGGCGCTTCGGCGGGCTCAGGTTCCGTAGTGCTCGCGGCGCTGGGGGCCGGTTGAATCAAGTCAGGAGAAACTTGGCGCCGACTCAAGCAGATGGGGTCGCCGCATTTCCATACTTGGAGCGTTGTTACAGTGCAGGTTCAGATTAACTATACCTCCAGGATTTTTCTCATCAGGTGGCGCCGTGCAGCGGCGAGATTGCACGTAAAGTCCAGTCGCAACACCTTCCGTTCTCAGCGAAATCGCGCTATCAAGTCCAGCATGCGCCTGAGAACACTTGTTTGTGCGTTTGCGATTCTGGCGGCGACCACCAACGCTGCTGCTCACATCCAGCTCGTCACACCCACGCCGCGTGTCCCGAATTTTGATGAGCTCAAGATGGCACCCTGTGGCGGGGCTGTCTGGGGAGCCAATGGTTCAACAACGGTCGCGCCAGGGCAGACGATCACTCTCAAGTTTTACGAAACCATCTCGCATCCAGGTGTTTTCCGAGTGGCCATGGATATGGATGGCGATAACGACTTCACGCCCATCGTTTCAGCTCAAGTGTTCGACGATTACAAGAAGTACTTCCAGAATCAGCTCCAGGCCAACCAGTTGCCAGCAGAGGTCGTTGCACCTGTCACAGAGGGGAACATGCTCGTGCTGCGTAACTATTACGGTCTGCACGACTCAAACGAGTGCCCGAGTAACATGACGGAGCAGGTCAATGGTTCTCCAGCGTGCGTCTGGAGCATCGACGTGACGGTTCCCAACCAAACTTGTGACCGCTGCACTCTTCAATTAATTCAATTGATGGCCGAGAGCAGCCGCACTCTCGATAGCGGTTTCTACTACCATTGCGCGGACATTCAGATCAGTGGTCAGCCGGCTAACAACACCGGCGGATCGGGTGCAGGTGGCGGGGCCAGCGCGGGTGGTTCAACCGGAAGCGGTGGAGCTTCAGCGAATTCTGGCGGAGCGCCTGCTGCGGTTGGGTCTGGCGGCGTGTCGAATAGCACGGGGGGTACGAAGGGCGCTGGGGGAAGTTCTGCGACGCAGGGCGCTGGCGGGGGCAGCGTGAGCGCAAGCGGAGGCACCTCCACAATCACGGGAACGCCCAAACCAGGCACATCCAGTGAATCTTCGGGCTGCACTATCCAGCCGACGAAATACCGGGCGTCTTGGCTGTCCATCTTGGCCGCGTTTGGTATGTTTGGCTTGCTGCGTCGGCGGAGCAACCGAGTTTAGATGCCTCGCCCTTGCCGCACCGCGGCCCCGGCCCTACCGTTCCGCTCCAACTATAAGGAGCGATCATCATGGGTCTTCATATCGGCAGCATTGCACCGGACTTTGAGCAGGATTCGAGCACCGGCAAAATCAGGTTTCACGAATGGCTGGGCAGCAGCTGGGGCATTCTGTTTTCGCATCCTAAGGATTTTACGCCGGTCTGCACCACGGAGCTCGGTCGTGCCGCTAACCTGAAGCCGGAATTCGATAAGCGGAATATCAAGATGATCGCCGTCAGCGTGGATGACGCGGCGTCCCATCAGCGTTGGATCCCGGATATCGAGGAAACGCAAAACGCGCACATGAATTTCCCGATCCTCGCCGATGCGGATCGTAAGGTGGCGACGCTTTACGATATGATTCACCCCGAGGCGAGCGATACCTTGACGGTGCGCTCCGTGTTCATCATTGATGCAAATAAGAAGATCCGTGCGATCATCACCTATCCCGCCAGCACGGGCCGCAATTTTACCGAAATCTTGCGCGTGATCGACTCACTCCAGCTGACCGACAGCCACAAGGTCGCGACGCCCGTGGATTGGAAAGATGGAGATGATGTGGTGATTGTGCCGGCGCTCCAGGATGCGGCGGAAATTGCGCAGCGCTTCCCCAAGGGCCACAAGGTGCTTCGCCCATATCTCCGGATGACACCTCAGCCTAACAAGTAAGGCTGAAGCGCGTTATTCGGCGGCAGCGGCGGCGACAGTGTCGAAGCCAATGCCGTTCTCTTCGGCCTGAAGTAGGATCGCATCGCCGGGCGCCAACGCTTGCTTGAGGAGTTCCTCGGCAAGCGGCGCCTCGATGTGACGCGCAATCGCACGTTTGAGCGGGCGTGCTCCCAACAGCGGATCGTAGCCGCCCAGATCGAGCAGCTTTTGAACCACATCGGTGCCAAATTCGAGCGTGATTTGGTGGCGCATTCGAAGATCGAGAGCGAGCTTGGTGAGCAAGCGTGTCGCGATTTCGCTCACGCGTTCCCGGCTCAACGGGCGGAAGGCCAACACTTCGTCGATACGGTTGTAAAGTTCGGGGAGCAACACATCACGGGCTGCTTGAAGCATGCGCGCCTCGTAGCCGTCGTTCTGATCGGCATCGTGCGTGCCGAATCCAACACGGCGTGGACCTTGGGCCGTTTCACGGGAGCCAATATTGCTCGTGAGCATTAGCACGACGTTGGTGAAATCAACCGTGCGACCGCGGCCATCGGTGAGCCGACCTTCATCGAAGACGGCCAGGAAAGTCGTGAGCACATCGGGGTGCGCTTTTTCGATTTCATCCAGCAGCACGACTTGGTACGGGCGTTTGCGCACGGCTTCTGTCAGTTGGCCGCCGGCATCGTGGCCGATGTAGCCGGGAGGCGAGCCGATCAAGCGAGCCACACTGTGTGCTTCTCCATACTCGGACAGATCGATGCGCGTCATCGCGCTGTCCGACTGAAACAGCACCTCAGCGACGGCCTTGGCCGTTTCCGTTTTGCCGACGCCAGTGGGGCCTAAGAGCAGGAAGGTTCCGATTGGGCGGCGTGAACTGAGGCCTGCGGCATTGCGGCGTAAAATTCGGGAAATACGGTTGAGTTCGTGGCTGTGCCCGACGACGCGCTCGGCGAGCAATTGCTCCAGATTCAACATTCTTTCGTGGTCGCTCTGCAGCAAGCGTTCGATCGGAACCTCGCTCTGTTCGGAGACGACTTCAGCAACTTGCTCGGGCAGGACTTCGCTGAGCGAACGACGTTTGGTGCGGGCCCCAGCAAGATCGAGGATCGCAAGCGCTTTTTCTGGCAAGGCACGCCCTGGCAGGTAACGCACCGACCACGCAACGCTCAACGCTAAGGCTTCGTCCGAATAGCTCACGTGGTGATGCTCGGCGAGGCTCGAAGCCACTGAACGCAAGATCAAAAAGGCATCTTCTCGACAGGGTTCTTCGACCTCCACCAACGAGAAATGGCGGCAGAGTGCGCGATCTGTTTCAACGAAGCGACGAAAATCTTCGAGCGGTGAAGTTCCGATGCAGGGCATTCCTTGAGCCAGAAGCAGCTTCAGCTCCGCGTAAGCTTCGTCTGCCGTGTCGCCAGAAAAAAGCCGCGGAAGCTCGTCGAAGAAGAGCACGACGCGCCGCCCAGATTTTTCGACTTCTTTGCGGAGCGTCGCCAAGCGCCCGGCTAGCACGCCGCGTTGTTGGCAGCCTTGGAGCAGCTCTGCGAGTGACACCTCCACAATCAGCCGTGCATCGTGGGGATGGGAAGCGGAACTCTGCGCGGTTCTATGGGCCAAGCCGCGGACCAGAGCAGACTTTCCGATACCTGCGCTGCCGACCAAGCACGGGCTACAAACATTGCGTTTCGCCAGAATATCGAGCAGCTGGTCGATCTCTGCCTCGCGGCCCACGAATTCTTCAAGCTGGCCTTGCGCTGCCAGCAGGGTGAGATTCTTCCCGTAGTTATTGAGGGCGGGGAATTCTGATTTCTTGAGGGTGAATCGTTCAAGATCGAGCGGAACGACGGCGGAAAGCAATGGGGCCTGTTTCTGGTCTATCGCACCTGCCTGAGACGCCTGCGTTTCCGCTGGGATCTGAGCCTTTTGCACTTTCGCTAGCCTGCTGCGGGTGGGCACCAGGGATACAACCTCTGCGGGAACTTTCGAACGTTGGCGCGACGCAAGCGGCTTCGGCACGATGGGCACGGCGATCGCCGTTGACCTGGAACTGGCGGGTCGCACGGGGGCTGTTCGCGTCGGTGCTTCAGTGCGCTTGGGCTCCTCAGCCTTTGAATGCTGCCGAAGGAGTGGGGCGGACTCAGCGGCGCGTGACGTGGGCTCAACTGCGCGCGACGTGGGGCGTTGGCGTAAGCCCATGCCGAGTTGGAGGGCGCTGGTGCGCAGCTTGAGGGGATCGACTTTGAGCGCGGTGAGCGTCCGGCGCGCGCAGGAACTCGTTTCACCCAAGAAACTGATCAGGAGATGAAGCCCGCCGGTGTGGGACGCGTCCATGCTGATGGCCGTGTGCCTGGCACTCTCTGTGGCGCTGCGGATGAGATGCGTGTCTTCATCGCGACCCGAGATCGCTGCAAGTATTCGGGCGGAGTCAATTCGACGCTCAGCGAGTAAGTCGCGGCCCACTCCGGGGTGCAGGCTGATGGCGGCGAGCCAATGCACGCTCGTCACCGGCTCAACACGTTGCTTGGCCAATTGCTGAGCCAGCCTTCGCAGGGTGGCAAGTTCGGGTTCGATACGCCCCAGCGACATGGACGTCGATCTGCCCTGAATGAGCGAATACGGCCAACTTCTTCGCAGTGAATGAAGAATTTGGGGGAACTTACAGGAGCGGCGCTTCTGCTTTCTTAGGGACTTAACGATGTTGCATCAAAAACGAGCGCGCCTGTCTTGGTGGAAAATACTCGAAGCGCGTTTTCACCGCCTAAGGCAAAGAGCGGTTCGAAACGTGAAAGCGCCAGCTGCTTATCGCGGAGCGCCCGACCCACCCAATCTGGACCCGTTCCGTCGAGCAAAAGACCCGCGTCGACACGGAAGCGAACTTTCCCAGAAAGCTCCCGGCTCACCACATCGAAGCGCCGCGGCGAGGTTCCGGGGGCTGTCAGTTCGAGGGTGAGAAGCTGTTTTTTGTCGGCTTCAATATCGAGCGGTGCGCCCTCGGTGCGGACGGCTTCAAGCACGGTTGTGCGCGTTTGGCCAAGTTGCACCAGCTGAAGCTCCGCATCGTCCCAAAGCACCCAGGCTTGCCGAATCGCAGTGCCGGCCACCAGGCGCAGGATCCGGTGCTCGCGGCTTCGGAGGGAATAGGCACGCGAGCTGCCGCCCGCCGTACCGAGCACGATGCGATTCTCAGTGCCGACAACGAAAGCCCCATCCCTGAGAGTTGAGAATGCCGAGCTGTGGGTCGAGGCAGTACTCGGATCGGTGCTGGGGTTGCCGTTGGAGCTGCCGAGCGGGATCGTCTGCAGGATGGGCAGGTGGAGCGGATCGGCCTTTTCCAGGGTGTATTTGTAGAGGGTGGGGGAGGAGCGGTGGAACACGTACAACGCCTCGTAATCCAACGGATCCGGTATGAGTTGAGAATCAGGGAAGAATGTCGGGCGAGCGTAACGCTGGAAGCTGACAGCGCGCGGTTCGAGTCTGATGAGATGTTGGCCATCCATGGCAAGCAGTCCACCATCGGCGGCAGAGATAACCTGTGAGTAACCAGAGGCCGGTGTGCGCAGTTGCAAGTGGAAAGTCTTCGTGTCGAAAACCTGAAGCTCCGTCGCCGTTAAGCGGGCAATCCTACCTCGTCCAAATGCCAGCTTTCCGCCCGGAGCCGCGCGCGCTGCAAGCTCCAGATGCGCCACCCTCCAAGCGGACAGGAGAGCCTCCCCCTCCTCCAGCTTGGAGGGCGCACCGCCTGCATTCTCTTGCACCAACTGCGATCTGGGCGGCGGACGCGCGGGTGGTGGGGCTACAGCGCCCGGGGGGTCCGGAAGCTCCGGAGCAGATTCATCGCAGGCACTGGCCGCTATCCCAGCAAGGCCTAGCAAAAGCGCAGCCAGCGGGCTCTGAAGGTTCCTCACGGTTGGGGATGATGGAGTGCTTGGAGGTACGCTTCAAGCTTTTCAGTTGGAGCGGCGAGCGGGGCGAGCTACGAACCTTGCATGTGGACCAGGCTTGGGTGCGGCGTATTTCTTGGCTTGAGCGCGCTGCTACTCGGCTGCGAGCGTTTTCAGCTGGTGAGTGACTGCAATCGCTTAGCTCAAGTTGTCAACCCAGCGGTTGCCGAAATCGCCGGCGTGCGAAAAGAGCAGCCGAAGAGCACGGACCCGGCAGTCTACGACAAGCTCTCAGCTCGCTACGAATCCTTGGCCAAGGTACTCATGGCTACCTCTTTTGCGGACAAGCGCACCGCGGACGATGCCAAGGTTTATGCGCAAAGTTTTTCTCAGGCCGCTTCATTGAGCAAGGAGTTCGCGCGTGCGCTGCCGCGCGGGGACAGCGCCGCCCTTGAGCGATTGAGCGGGGCTCTCAAGCTGACGACCGCCATGGAAGGTCGTCAGGTTGCTAAGTTGAAAGCCCGTTGCATCGCGCATTGACCTTAGCGTTGCTGCTTCGTGGCGCGCCCGGGCAGCTCTCGGTCAAAGATGGAAACTGCCCCCGCATGGTACGAAATACGGCGGCTGAGCGGGCCTTTTTCGTCGCCCCCGAGCAACCAGATATCCGTGGCACTCTTGGCGGTGTGTAGCGTGGCAAGACGATACCCCGAACCCGCCCAGCCTAAGAATTCTGAGCGCGCCTCGCGCCCGATCAATATCCCGCATTTCGGCTGCTTGCTGGTCGTGCAGCCACCAAATAACGTCAATTCATCGTTTCCCGCCGGATGCCAGCGCCACAGGTTAACAGGCTCGAATTGTGCGATTTCTTGGAAGGCAGAACGCTCCTTTTCGGACACCGCTTTGAGAAAACGCCGAAGGAGCACGCGGTCGAGCTTGCGTTCCGCAGACAGGCGTGGCGCCCGTTTCACTTCGAGCGAAACCTCGATCGCATTTTTGTCGCCGGCACAGCAGCGAAAGCCCACGTTGCCAGCGACCGTTTCGGGGGAGCGGGCCGTTGAATTGGCGCAGCGCCCCACTAGCTCGCCATCGACGGCATTGCCGCCCCGCGTGGTGATGAGCGCGGTTCGATCACCCCGATTCCAGAGACTGGAAGTCCATTCCCAGGCGCCCCCGTGAAGATCTCTCACCCCGAAATCACTCTTGCAGCCTACAAGTAATCCGCTCGGACGCATCCCAGGCACGAGGCCAGTGCCACATCGATCAGCGCGATATTGGTCGCCGTATTCATACACGTAGTTATTCGGGCCCTTACAGGCTCGCTCCCATTCGAGCTCCGTGCAGAGGCGTTTGCCTTCCGCTCCGCACAGGCCGCCGGCTTGGCTGAAGCTCACATTCGTGAGGGGGATGGCGCCGTCTTCATTGGGGTAGGGCAGGGCGTCGATGTAAAAGGCCTTGAGAATCAACTGCTCTCCTGGCAGCTCTTCATCCACGAGCCTGGGCAGGCGTTCGGGCGGGGTCCCGGCGACGAGTGCTCCCGGTTCGATCCAAATCATGCCTTTACGCGGTACGGGAGCCGCCTTCGGCGGCGCGATCGCCAGGCCCAGGGCGCCCATGCTGCCTTCCGGGCTTTCCTTGGAGGGTGAGCGTCCTGCTTTTCCGCAACCCCAATGCGACACCATCGCGACCACCGCGCCAAGCGCAAATGCCCGCGTTGATTTCACGTTTCAACCCGTTCCTCGCGTTCGCGAAGCCCAAGCTCTTTCATCTTGAGCTGCAGGCCCTTGCGCGAAATCTTGAGCAGCCGCGCGGCATGTGTGACGTTAGCATGGGTTTGCTTCAGAGCTTGCAGGATGAGCTCGCGTTCGAGGCGCGCCGTGGCGGCTTTGACTTGCTCCTTTAAGCCGTCCCCGGAGATTGCCGGATCGGGAGGCGGCTCGTGCTCAATGGAGGTGACGCTGGCGCGCACTTCGCTCGGCAAGTCTGAGACTTCAAGCCTGTTGCCATCGCAAAATAACACCGCGCGTTCGACAATATTTTCAAGCTCACGAATATTGCCCGGCCAATGATAGCCTTTGAGCAACGTCTCGACTTCAGCTGAAGCGGCGAGAATCTGCTTGTTGAGGCGTGTGTTGAATTTCAGAAGGAAGTGTTGAATCAGAAGTGGGATGTCTTCGATGCGTTCACGGAGCGGCGGTAAACGTATCGGAACCACATTCAATCGATAGAAAAGATCCTCACGGAACGCGCCGTGGGCGATCTCCTTTTTGAGATCGCTTTTGGTGGCAGCAATCACCCGCACATCTACCCGAATCGTCTTGATGCCGCCCACTCTTTCAAACTCGCTTTCTTGTAGCGCGCGCAGCAGTTTCACCTGCAGATCGACCGGTATCGCCCCGATTTCGTCCAGAAAAAGCGTCCCTTTGTCCGCCAATTCGAAGCGCCCCGGCTTCGACGCCACAGCACCCGTGAAGGCGCCACGCTCATGGCCAAAGAATTCACTTTCCATCAAGTCTTTCGGGATGGCAGCGCAATTGACTTTAATAAAAGGCTGCGCGGCGCGCGACGAGTGCTCATGCAGGGCACGCGCCACTAGCTCTTTGCCTGTCCCGCTTTCACCCGTAACCAAGACGGTGCTAGGGGAGTCCGCAGCTCGGCGCAGGATGGCATAGAGTTCTGATATAGCTTCGCTCTTGCCGATGATGCCGTAGGGCGCATCTGAGGGTGCTGAAGGCAGACTGACCGAGGCTTCCTGTGCCGAGAGGTCCCGCGTGCGCAGTGCCTTGCGCACGATGCTGCGAACTTCCTCCTGATCAAAGGGTTTCGTCAGATAATCAAAAGCTCCGGTCTTGAGCGCCTCGACGGCATTGTCGACGGTGCCGTGCGCGGTGAGCAGGATGACTGGTAGATTGTTGTCGATCTCGAGCGCACGCCGAAGCAGCTGCATTCCGTCCATCTTCGGCATCCGCAGATCGGTGATCACCAGGTCAATGTGGTGCTCGAGCAGCATCTCCTCGGCTTGCTCTCCGTCGTCGGCGGTGTGGACCTCGTAGCCGTCGCGGCTGAGCTGAGCACTCAAGACCCGGCGCAGGTTGGGCTCGTCGTCGACCACCAGGATCTGCTTCGGTTCACTCAGCATGGCTCAGGTTTCTGCGGCAGTTCACAGCGGAAAGCTAGCAATCCTCTGCGCGGCTTTCGATCAGCCGTTTTTGCTCCGGACCGGTGGCCGAATCTGCTGATTAAGCCCAGCTCCCCCTTATGCTGAGGCTGCCTCTTGGATACGCTGAAACTTCAAATGGTCGGATTCATTCGTGCGCTGTTGCTTGTTTTGTCGTGCCTGAGCCTTGCGCTTGTGGCGAGCCCAGCCTCTGCCCAGCAGGCCGACATGAAGCCGTATCCTGAGTGCACGCGCGCGCCAACGGATGGGGATGTGCAAGCTGCTAAGGGGGCGTTTCAGGCCGGGCAGGCTGCATTCAAAGAAGCCGATTACTCACGCTCGATCTTGTACTGGGAAGACGCCTATCGGCGCGATTGCACGGCGCATCCTCTGCTGCTGAACCTTGCAACGGCCTACGAATTGAGCGGCAATAAAGCTCAGGCGATCGCCGCGTTGCAAACCTATTTGGTGCGACGTTCCGACGCCGCCGATGCCGATCAGATCACGCGCCGCATTGAAGTGCTCAAGCGTCAGCTGGAAGAGAGCCAGCGCGCAGCACAACCGCAGCCGCAAGCCCCGCCGCCAACGCCTGCACCCGCGCCCTCCCAGGCCTCTAGCACCACGTCAGCTGCGCCCGTTGCAGATACAGGCCCAAAACGCCCAATCTGGCCCTTGATCGTTGCCGGCGCAGGTGGTGCCGTCGCGCTGGTGGGTGTCGCCGTTTGGAGTCGTGCGGGGGCCGACGTCAAAGATGTTGAAGGAAAGTGTCCTACTCGAAGGGAATGCTCCGCGCAGAATGCCTCTGATGGAAATGCCGCGCGCAGCCGCCAGACCGTGGGTGGAGTCACAGCGGTAGCCGGCTTAGTGATCGCCGCGGGGGGCGCCGCTTGGTATTTTCTTGCTCCACCGGCCGATGCCAACGTTGCAGGAACGTCCTTCGTGCCGGTCGTGTTTCCTGGATTTGCTGGCGCTACTCTTTCAACTCGATTTTGACATCCTCCGGCGCCGCGGGCTCCGTGCCCCAGGTGCCTGGGCTCTTTGCGTCGGAGTTGTCAGGATAGTCTCGGGTCAGCGCTGAGCTAGTCGGTTTGGTGTCGGATGCAGCCGGAGGAGGCATGTCCTCGGGCCGGGCCTTAAGCGCCGTGAAATCCGGTCGGCGTGGCGGGGGTGTCTCGCTCGATGACCCACCACAGGCAGGAAGTAATGAGCTAAATAAGCTGGTGACTCCGAGAAGGCACAGGACACGGCTGGACGCGTGGGGGCGCATGCGCGATTAGCTAGCACGGTGTGCCCCGCCGTTGAAACGCAAAGCTCCGGGGCAGATTCTGGGTAACGAAGCATGATCGGACTTCTTAGCGGCAAGCTGGTGGCAGATGAACCCTCCGGGCCCCTCCTGATTGATGTTGGGGGTGTCGGGTACGAAGTGCACGCGCCGGTCGGCACAGCCGGGAAGGCTGAGCACGTCGCTGCGGGGATTCGGCTGTATATCCACACCCACGTGCGTGAAGACACATTTCAGTTGTTTGGGTTTGCTTCTCCGCTCGAACGGGTGGTGTTTAGAATGCTGCTCAGCGTGCCGAACGTCGGCCCGAAGACAGCGCTTGGGGTGCTCAGCGCGCTTCCCCCGCCGGAGCTAGCTCGCGCAGTGCAGGCTTCCGATGTTTCGGGCCTGTCGAAAGTTCCAGGGATCGGCAAAAAGACGGCCGAGCGCATGGTACTAGAGCTCCAGGAAAAGCTGATCGGAATCGGCCAGGAGGTCGCCCGGCCCGGCGGATCGGTAGCTAGCCCGTCCGCTGAGGCCCATTTGTTGCTGAAGGCGTTGGTTAACATGGGCTATCGGCCTGCAGAGGCTGAACGGGCGGTCAAGGCGCTCGGGGATCGCGTGGGCAAAGTTGAGCTCGCCGAGCTACTTCGCGAAGCGCTCCAAGTTTTGTCTGGATAGAACTGCCCACTACCTGTTCGCCGGGGAGCCCTGTAGGATGCCGCTCCTGGGTCCGCGACCATGCCAGCAGGGATTGTCAGCGGCCACAGCCCCGTTTACGTTCATGATTCCAGTGGTTTTGTGCGCTCCATTGAGGGCGCGTCGAGGAGGTCATCAGTGATCACGTGTTCCAAGTGCAGCAAGGAGAACCAGGATCACTACAAGTTTTGCCTGGGATGTGGAGCCGAGCTCCCACGCGACAACGCGCCCAAGCCATTTGTAGCCAACACGCCTGCGCATGGGCAAGCACAAGTCGAAGCTCGGCCCCCGGTGGCTCAAGCGCCAGTTGCGGCGCCTGTCGCTGCCCCCGTTGCAGCGCCGGCAGCTCCCATCGCCCAGCCCCCTAGGCCAACGTCCGCCGCTGCAGTTCCACGCCCGGGCGGCTATGCTTCATCCCCACCCGCTGGCGCCGCGACCATCGATTGCCCTCAGTGCGCTCACACCAACCCGACGGGAAATCGTTTCTGTGCTTCCTGCGGCTACAATTTAGCGGCACTCGCGGCGGCGCAATCGATACCCGCGGCAGCCCCCGTTGCCTCAGCCGTCCAGCACACCGGGCTCACGCTCGTCGCTCTGCGCGCCGATGGGAGCGAGGCAGGTCGTTATTCCTTGCCAGATGCACCTTCGGTGACCTTAGGCCGCGACACGGGCAGCATCTTCGCGGGCGATAGCTATCTTTCGCCGCGGCACTCGACCCTTTCGCAGCGCGCCGGTCAGCTTTTCATCAAGGACGAAGGCTCGCTGAATGGCGTGTATCTGAAGTTGCGTCCAAACGAGCCTTGGCCGCTTGATTTCAACGACGTCTTTCGAATCGGCCAAGAAATTGTGCGGTATGAGCCGCTTCAGGCACAGGCGCCCACGCCCGATAATGTGACTCGCTTCGGGAGCCCTTCAGTCGGTTATATTGGGCGTCTGGCGCTGGTCATCGGTCGCGACACCACGGGCAATGCTTTCCCCATCCCCGAACGCGGTGTGCACTGCGGGCGTGAGCGTGGCGATATTCTTTTCTCTGAGGATGGCTACGTTTCAGGCCTCCACTGTCGTGTCGGGCCTGCCGAAGATGGGCGCGTGTATCTCACGGACGTGGGCAGCTCTAACGGCACGTTTGTGCGCTTGCAGCGTGAGCAGCAAGTGAGCGTGGGCGATGTGCTCCTCATGGGGCAACAGCTATTTCGGATTGACGCCTGAAGATTTGGAGACGGGTCCTCCGATGAGCGTCCCCGTTAGCCAACCCGCCATTCGAGTCGCGGCTGCGGTAGTGGAGCGTGAGCTTTGCTACCTGATCACGCAACGTCGGCCTTCTGCGGTCCTGCCCTTGCTTTGGGAGTTTCCGGGAGGGCGGGTGGAGCCCGGCGAAAGTGATCAGGAAGCGCTCAAGCGGGAGCTCCGCTTTCGCCTGGGTATCGGGGTCGAGCCTGGGCGGCTCATGAGCTTTGTGACCCATGCGTACGAGCGTTACACGGTGGAGCTGTACCTCTACGAATGCGAGCTAGGTGAAGGCACCCCCCAAGAACTCAACGTGAACGCCTACCGCTGGGTCAAGAGTACTGATTTTGAAAAGTACCCGTTCACGCCGGCTGATGAAGCGTCGATGAGCCAACTTTTGGGGCTCTAGCCTGTCTCTGCAAGATGCCTCAAACAAACCGCACAACCGTCCGAGAGAGCGTGCCGAGCGTGCGCCATGTCCCGCGGCGCTCGTTCTCTTCTGCTCGGCGTAGGCCGTGCGCTGCTTCACCTCGTTGCACCGTCTGAGTGTGTGGGCTGTGGAAAAACGCTCAGGGGAGCGCTGTGCACGGAGTGCGCTCTCAACTCGCTGTCTGTTAGCGAACGTCGAGTGGGTGGAGTTCGCGTGTTGTCCGCCGGGGTGTACGGTGGGGCTCTGGCGCGGTCGATCCAGGCGTTCAAGTATCATGAGCGCACTGAGCTTGTAAAACCGCTCGCGAGCCTACTTCAGCCCTTGGCTGATGAGTTTGGCAGAGGAGCGGTATTGGTTCCGGTGCCGATGCATCCCGAGCGGTTAGCTGAGAGAGGCTACAATCAGGCGGCGCTGTTGGCGGGTGCGCTCGGGCGAGCCAACTCGATCCCGGTCGAATATCGACTGCTTCAACGCGTCCGTCAGACCGGACAACAAGCAGGGCTTGCTGCGGCTGAACGACGAACGAATGTTGAAGGGTGCTTTTCGGTTCGTCAGCGGCGCGAGCGGCGACGAGATCCCGTCATTCTTGTGGATGACGTGGTCACGACGGGTGCGACGCTGCTCGGTTGCGTCGAGGTGCTTAACCAGGCGGGCTATCCTGTTAAGGGCTGCGTCGCCTTGGCGCGCCCGCAGGATTAGCGCACGCGCATGAGTGCGGCTAAGAATTCTTCGGCTGTCACGAAGTCGCGGTAGCGGAGCGCTTCATGGCCCTTCGAATCAAAAAGAATGACTGTGGGAAGACCGACAACCTGCAGCGAGCTGAGTGTTTGCTCCACTTTCGGATCGTCATCGTGGGTTGCGTCCACACGCACTGCTAAGAAGCGTGCGGCTTCTTGGACAACTTGGGGGTTGGAAAACGTGTGCTTTTCGAGCTCTTTGCAGGCGCCACACCAGGCAGCTGTGAAATCGACGAGCAGCGGACGGTTCTCGGCGAGTGCGCGCGCTCGCGTCGCTTCGAGCGTGGTGGTTTGCCAGGCGAGCGTGTTGCTCGTCTTGGTGGCACCCAGGATCGCGAAGAAGAGGCCCAGGCTGGCGAGAACTACGCCGCTGCCCTTCAGCAGCTTCGACGCCCAATCTGGGTCGGCGAAATCCCGGTGTATCGCACCGAGCGCGATTCCGACACCCGTGGCTGCCAGCGCTCCCAGCAGGAACGTCTGCGAAGGCTGCGCCAGCGCGCCCAACACTGGGAAAGCGGTGCTCAAGAAATACAACGCCACCACGATCAGCACGATGCCCAGTACGGACTTCACGTACACCATCCACGGCCCACTCTTAGGCAGCTGAACTGCGAAGGTCCCCACCACAAAGAAAGGCGCTCCCAGGCCCAAAGAAAAAGCCGTCATCGCGCCTGCACCGAGCGTTGCGCTCTTGGTTTGCGCGATCCACGTCAAAATCCCAGTTAACACCGGGCCTGTGCAAGGCGCCGCGATGAGCCCACAAACCAGCCCGAGCGTGAACGCGCCGCGATAACCGAGACCGCCCATTTGGGCTAGCCGGTTCGTCAACGCGGAGGGCAGCCCGAATTCAAAAAATCCAAACATTGCCGCCGCCATGATGAGGAAGAGCGCCGCGATCGCCGCTACCACCCACTGGTTCTGCAACACCGAGCCAAACATTGTTCCCGAAAGGCCGGCCGCGACACCGAGCGGCACGAACATCGCCGCTATCCCCAGCACAAACATCAAAGAGAGCAGCGCTCCCTCACTGCGGCTTTTGGTCTGCCTCGCACCAAAGACACTCACCGTGACCGCGATCATCGGATACACGCAGGGCGTCAGGCTAACCAGAAATCCACCGGCGAGCGCGGCGAGTGCTGCGTAAATCGGACCCTTCGCGAGCGCTGAGGTAAAGGCGTCTGGTGCACTCGATTGGCAGTACGCGCTGCTTGGGAAAAGCAGCCAGCTGAGCGCCAAGCCAAACGAAACTATGCTGGACCGCGACACGCTTCTCTTCTTAGCTAATCGTCCGGCCCGGGTCGAAGATTTTCTCGCTAAGCAAGGCGGCGTTTTTCTGCCATCCTGCCGAGCAAGTCGCGAGCCCGGCGCAATTCCCCTTCTAAAGCCACCTGTTGCGCTACCCGCCCCCGCCCGGTGCGCTCCACGAAAGCGCTGAGGTAATCTTCGCTCGCCGCAAAATCACCCTCGCAGAACGCCAATTCTCCGAGCACAAACTGGCCATAGCCTCTGCCACACGCCGAATCCGCCAGGCGCTCACGCACCTCGAGAACGTTGCTGACCGTCTCGCCGCACGCCAGCTGGGCGAGCACCACCTGGGCCTGATAGAGGGGCTTGTCGTTGGTGCCCCAGCGAACAGCACGACTGAGCGGACCGAGCGAATGACGCTCCTGGCCAGCCAGATAGAGCACGCTGCCTAGCGTCCACAGGTGAAACGCACGCCGGGAGGGCGGACTCACGCGACTTGCAATCCGCAGGTGCTCAATCGCTTCTTGCCGCCTCTCCAGCCCGAGGCAAGCGCGGGCAGCATCTTGGTGAGCGACATCGGCCATGACTCCAGTGTCGACCATCTCTAACGCAATGGTGAGCGCAACCTCGAAGCGTCGGCTTTCGATGTGCGACAGATACAGTTGACGAAGCAGCATGGCGCGCGTCGTTTGGTCGAGCCCACCCTTTAGGCCCAGGCCCCGCCGGGCGTACTTGGCCCGCCCCTCCGAGTCCCGTGCCAACGTAGCCTTCTCGAGCATCAGCTCGGGAGTGCCATCAGCTTCGGATCGGATTCTGGTCATGGGTGCTTCAGTGATGACTGCCCTTTGCATATTGCCCCAAAACTCCATAGGTGCCGCTCTTGCACCTGCTCAATCTAGCAGCACCTGCACAAGCGTCCAGTTTTCGGCTAATTTCCCCAGGCTCTTGCATAAGCCAGGGAGTGGTAAGGGAAAAGTCATGTTTCGAAAGTGGCAGTACTCAGGGTTGGCGTTGTGGGTGATCGGTTGCGGGAGACCTGCAACGGTGGAGGACTGCGAAGTGATCGTGGAGCGCGTAGCCCGGCTTCAGATACTGGAATCACGTCCGATGAGCAGCAAGGAGACGGTGGAGCGCGAGGTTCAAACCGAGAAGAAGCTGTTGAAGCAACGCATGCAGGAGCGGTGCGTGGGGAAGCGTATCAATGAAAGCACGCTCAAGTGTGTCCACTCGGCCAAAACTTCCAGCGATGCCGTTGAGAAGTGCTTTGATTAGGTCGAAACGGGCTGTGTGTCTCGGCTTGGTTTTGGCGGCTGCCGCCACCGCGGCCGGATGCCAGAAGAAGCTGACCCAAGGGGAATGCCAGCTGCTGTTGGATCGCTACGTTGAGTTTTTGGTCCGAGCTGAGGCGCCAAAAATTTCTGCTAGCAAGCTAGTCGAACGGAAGCGCGAAGCGCGCGAATTGGCTAGAAAATCTGCTTCTTTTGGCGAGTGCCCGAGTGCCGTCTCGGTGCACGCGTTCGAGTGTGCCATGAGTGCGGCAGGCACCGACGAGCTGGAGAAATGTTTGCTTTAGACGCCGCGCAGCTTTTGTTCCATTCGACTGAGAGCAGCGGTGAGGTCAGGCGCGCTCTCAAAGAACCGCTCGAAGGGATCCCCCAATTCGGCAAGCCGTACCGGGACCGAAGCGAGGTTGAATGCCCGCGGATCCAGGGCTAGGTGGACTTCATCCCAATTGAGAGGCGTCGACACGGTGGCGCCCGGATAGGCTCTCACCGAGTAGGGGGCTACGATGGTTCGCGAGCGACCCGTCTGCCCCACGTCGAGCAAGACTTTTGCACCGCGTTTTGAAATCCGCCGCTCCATCGTGGAGATGTCCGGATGACGCAGCAGGAGCCAACGGCCGAGGAGCTCAACCAAGAGCTTAGCGGCGCCAAACGGGACGCCCGGGCCGAGCGGGACCAACACATGCAGGCCTTTTTGCCCGGATGTCTTCGGGAAACCGACGAGCCCGACCTCGTCGAGCAGACCTCGCAACGTGAGCGCAAGGCGCACAGCGTCTTCAAAAGGTCGCTCGCCGACGTCAAAGTCGACCGTCAAGAAATCACAGGCCTCCCGCGTGTGCTCCCTGCAGGCCAGCACATGAAGCGGAATGCACCCGAGGTTGGCAACGTGAACGAGTGCTTCGGGATCATCCAGCAGAAATACCGTCTTTCGCCCTTCAGATTCATCGCTCCGTTCTTCACGGGTGAGCTCAAGGCTACGGAGCCAAGCAGGTGTGCCTTGAGGCACATTCCATTGGTAGAAGCTCTTACCGAGAATGCCGTCCGGATAGCGCACCAGCACCACGGGCCGCCCTCTCAAGAATTGCAGCATCACCGGAGCGACGGAAGCGTAGTAATCACACAGATCTCCCTTGGTGTAGCCTTCGTCGGGCCAGAAGATCTTCCCGCGGTTGGTGACGACAACGCGGCGTTCTTGCGCGCCAGTCTCCACAGGTTCACTCTCCGTCACCTCACTCACCGCAGCCTCGAGCCAGGCTTCCGGCGGCTCCGCCCGGCACTCATGGGGATCGCGATCAGCGCGGATCCCAAGAAAAACAGGCGCTCGCAAACGCCCTTCGTCCGTCCAACTGTTGTACCGAACTTGGACGACCATGAGGGGCCGTGTGAAGGTTGCGCCCTTCACGTCTTCGGGGATCTCACCGTGGGCCGGATAGTCTTTTGTTTCCAATTCTTTCAGCCGGGGCAACAGCTGCTTCATCGCTTCGCCGTCCATCCCACTGCCCACTCTGCCCGTGAACGTGAGGCGCCCTCCCTGGTAGCTTGCGATGCAAAGCGAGCCCAATTCGCCGCGGCTGCCCTTGCCCGGGAGCCAGCCGATGACGACGAAATCATCGTCGCGCTCACACTTGATCTTGACCCAGTCTTCGGTTCGGCGCGGCCCTGGGCGGTAGAGGGAGTTAGTTTTCTTGGCGACGACTCCTTCCAAGTGCTGCAGCCTGCAAAAGTCGAAAAGTTGTTGCCCCTGCCCTTGGAAATAATCGACAGCGCGCAACACTCCATTTCCCGGCAGTAGCGCTGTCAGCAATTGCTTTCGTTGGCTGAGCGGGACGCCCAACAGACTGTGAGTACCGATCGCCAGGATGTCGAAGACCAGATAGTAAACTGGGATCTCGAGGCTGAGTCGCAGCACATCGAGCGGTTTTCGTGCGTGGATCCGTGGCCCAATCCGCTGAAAATTGGGCCGGCCAGCTTCGTCCAAGGCCACGATTTCACCGTCCAACACCACATTCTCGGGCGCCAAGGAGCGAACGGCGCGCGCCACCTCCGGGTAACTTCCCGTGGCACCTCGGCCGTTGCGATAACGGAGGGTCACCGTGTCGTGCTCCTTGGTGGCTACGATGCGCACCCCGTCGAGCTTGAGCTCATAGATCCTGTCCGCTTCGTCCAGGCTGGCCCCGCTCAGGGCACACAGCATGGGCTCCAGAACTTTGAAGTCTGGCAAACCCGCGGCCGCACCAAGCGACAGGGCACGCGCTTCAAGCTCTGCTCCCAACTCGCGCTTGCGAGTGAGCTCAACCACGCTCAGGCTGGACAAAACACTATAGATGTGTTCGGTGATTTCGACTGTTCCGCTGAAAGCATCTTCTTTCTTAATAAGAAGCCACTGATTCTCTTCTTCGGCGCCCTTGCGGCGCCCAGTGTGGACCAGAGCAAAGCGCCCCTTGAGCTTGAACCCCCAGAGTTCGAAATCGAGCTTGCCAATCTTCAGACCCTCTTCGGCTGTGGTTTCCAGATAGCGAATCGCTCCTCGGTCCCAGACGATCATGGCGCCAGCGCCGTAGTTGCCAGCGGGGATCACGGCCTCGAAATCCAGGTATTCCAGGGGATGATCCTCGGTGTGAACGGCTAAGTGCTTCACGTTTGGATCGAGGCTTGGGCCCTTTGGGACAGCAAAGCTGCGTAAGGTTCCACCGATCTGGAGGCGCAGATCGTAGTGGGTGCGGCTTGCCGCATGCAGGTGAACGACGAATCGGCCGTGCTTGGTTTCCCGTGTACTGTCCTTGCGTTCAGCGGCAAACGGCTCGTTGGTGCGAGCTGGGTCGCGTTTGTTTCGATAAGCTGTGAGTTCTGCTGCGCTTGCCTGCGAAAGCGAGGCATCCGGCGTGTTGAGCTTCTGCGACATACTTTTGTCTGCTGAAGTTTTCGTCACTCGGGCCATGTCGGGCTAGCATATTGCCACGATGGCGGCGCGTGCGATCAGCTCAGGCACAATTTCCTTTGGACTCGTTTCTATTCCGGTCAAGCTGTATACGGCAGCTTCCTCAGAGCAGGTTAGCTTCAACATGCTGCACGCAAAGTGCGGAGGCCGCATTAAGCAGCAGTTGTTCTGCCCAGCCGACAATGAAGTCATCGGACGCAATGACACGGTCAAGGGTTATGAGTACGCGCGCGGTCAGTTCGTGAAGTTTACAGAGGACGAAATCAAAGGTCTGGAGGCCGAACGCAGCAATAGCATCGAGATTGTTGAGTTCGTTCCGCTCTCGGGCGTGGATTTCCTTCAGGTTGAGCGTTCGTATTACCTGGGCCCGGACAAAGGCGGAGACAAGGCGTATCGCTTGTTGAGTGAATCGATGAGGGTCACGGATCGAGTAGCGGTGGGTCGCTGGTCAGCACGCGGAAAGGAACAGCTGATCTTGATTCGCCCGTATGGAAAGGACGGGCTCGTCTTTCATCAGCTGTACTACCAACACGAGCTGCGGGCCTTCGATGAGATCGACACGGGCGCTACTTTCACGTTCTCGGAGAAAGAGCAGGAGCTCGCTAAGAAGCTGATTGAGCAATTGAGTGTCGATCAGTTTGACGCCACTCCCTATCGTGATTCGTTCAGTGATCGGGTGCGGGCGGCGGTGGAACAGAAAGCGGCCGGCCAGGAGCTGACCCTGGAAGCCTCTGAGCCGAAGGCCCAGATTATTGACATCTTTGAAGCTTTGAAGCGCAGCCTCAAGGGCGCGGACGCTTCTGCGAGGGATGCTGAGCCTGCGCCGCTCAAGAAGACGGGTCCGGGCAGGCGTTTGTCCGAGAAGAAAGTCGAATCCGGTTCAGGTTAGGGCAGGGGGAGTCGCCTGATTCTTGGCCCAGCAGGCGATTTGCTCGCACAACGGGGGTGCTTCCGAACAGAGGAGAACACCCATGGATCAGGTTCATAACGCAACCTTGGTAGTGATCGAATACGGCGGCAGTTGGCCACGCTGGCTGCACCCTTCGCAGTCCGGCGATATGGCCGTTGTGGCCCAGCATTATCCTGGAGCACCTTCGTCGTTGGTCACGCAGGTTGCGAGCCGGGTGACTCGCCTTGAAAATATGGGATGGCACCTGAGACAAATGGTGGTCGTTTCTAACGGGAAAACGGACAAGGATTTGAGCGCAGCACGCAGCGTGCTTGCACGTGGGCTCATTGCACACTTGCGTGATATTCGGCGTGGAGAGCTGATCCTGACGTGCGTTGAGCCAGCGTCGACGCGCGCACCGAGGGAGTTGATTGCCTTGGCATCCGCGCTTGAAAGCACGGCGTTGGGAACGGGCGTGTCGCTTTCCGTTCGGGGTTGGGATGGCTCCGTGCTCTTGACGACAGCCGATCCTCGGGTTGACGTCGCGCTGCTAGCTCAGGCTTCCTAGCGGGGATCGCCGCCTAGTCTTTGGGTGGCCCAGGGAGGTATACCCAGAACCGGGATGGCCTCGACTCGGTCTGAATTCAGCGAATTGGATCCGGCGCGCTTGCTTGAGGGGCTGGCCGTCGCGGCGGATCAGGCCGGGCTCGGATTCGCGGTGACGGAAGTGAGTGTGGACCCCCCACGTGTTGTGTACGCGAGTTCAGGGACCGCACGCATTTCGGGAAGGTCCGTCGAGGCGATACTTTCCGGTTCAATTTTCGAAAGCATCCCTTCCGACGAGCAGGTGCGCGTGCGCGAGCTGGTGCAGCTCCGGAGAGAATCTAACGCCGAAATGTTACTTGAAACTGTGCTCGTCACACCCGAGGGCGAGCGGATTCCGATTGAACTCGGGACGACAGGTATGAGCGTCGGGGAGCGTCAGTTTGCGGTCACTTTGATTCGAGACATCAGTGAACATCGGAAGACCGAGCAAGCGCTCCAGCAATCCGAGCAGCGTTTTCGGTTTCTCGTCGAGCATGGGCCCGATGGTGTGGTGATTCTACGCGGGCTCACCGTGGTCTACATGAGCCCGCGCGCGGCCAAGCTGTTGGAGCTTGAGCGCCCTGAGGATGCGATCGGCAAGCCCATCGTTCAGTTTTTGTCTCCTGAGGAAGGTGCGCGCACCCAATCAAGGCTCGCTGAGATAGACTCGCGCAAGAGTCCGCTGGATCCGGCGGAATACCGGTTTCATGCCTCTGATGGCAGCACGCGCTTTGTCGAGGTGTCTTCGGTGCCGGTGGAATACGAAGGGTTCCCAGCGGTGGTGGCGTTTACCCGGGACGTAACAGAGCGCAAGCTGCTCGACGCTCAGCTGGTGAAGGCGGATCGGATGGCAGCGCTTGGGTTGCTTTCAGCAACGGTTGCCCATGAAATCAACAACCCCCTCACCTATGTACAACTTGGCTTAGAGGTGTTGCGGGATAGTCTTTCAGCGACGCTCAAGCCAGGTGCAGACGGTGCGCAGCTTTTTGGCCAAATTGCCGAGCTTGAAGCGGGGGTTCGGCGTGCCGCCTCAATTGTCAAAGATCTGCGCATTTTTGCCCGCGCCGAGGAGCTTGAGCTGGGATCGGTGAACGTGGAGCTTGTTCTTGAGCAAGCCGTTCGGATTGCAGAAAATGAGATTCGGCATCGCGCGCGCTTGGTCCGTGACTTCGCGAGTGTTCCGTCGGCTCACGGGAACGCCGCCAGCCTCGAACAGGCCTTTTTGAATATTTTGGTGAATGCCGCCCAGGCGATCCCGCTTGGAGCGCCTACGCAGAATTGCATCACGCTCTCCCTCGCCCAACACGGCGCGAATCAGATCCGAGTGGTGATCAGCGATACCGGTTGCGGGATCGCCGAGCTGGAAAAACCCCGTATTTTCGAGCCTCTTTTTACAACTAAACCCGCCGGGGTGGGGACGGGATTGGGGCTCAGTATCACGCGGAATTTACTCTTAGCCCAAGGGGCTGAGATCTCCGTCGAGAGCACAGTGGGACGCGGCACGACCGTGACCGTGTTGCTCCCTTGCTTTGTGGGCGCTCAGGTTTCCGCGGCTAGCCCTGAAGTTGCGTCTCCAGCGCGTCCGGGCGCGGTGTCCGTGTGGGTGGTCGATGATGAGCCCATGATCGGCAAGCTGATCGCACAGCTGTTGGCAGACGAGCATCACGTGCGTGCGACCACGAACGTAGCGGAAGTTCTTAAGTGGCTCGCTCAGGGCGACCACTGCGATGTGATCCTGTGTGATCTGATGATGCCCGGGCTGGGTGGGAGTGAGCTTTACAGCATCCTCAAGGAGGAGTGGCCGGGCTTGGAAAAGCGCATGCTGATCATGACGGGTGGAGCTTTCAGCACGGAACACACTGATTTCTTGGCTGGGCTCGACGTGCCTGCCTTGACGAAACCTTTCGATCTCGCCGAGTTGCGCAGACTGATCGTGTCGATGGCGGCCCTGCCGGCAGGTGCTGAGGAGCTATCCCGCCATCAATAGTTGGTTGAGCTTCTGAGCCAAGAGCGGGCCTTCTGTTTCGTGCTTGAAAAAGGCGAATGCAGATTGCCAAGCTTGGCTTCCAATGCGCTCTGCCCAATCTTCCAAGTCTTTGGCAGAGTAGCTCGTCTTTCGCAACCGCAGGTAACCAAAATTCGCAGTTGGAATGAGAGGCGGGCTCTTTTCCGTCGTATCCAGATCACCGCCGCAAAGCGCCGCGTTGCTCGCTCGGAGCACCGAGTAGACGTCGTCCGAGAACCAGCTTGGATGTCGAAATTCAAACGCCGCCTGTTGCTCCTTTGGCAACCAGCCGAGGAAACGCGTGAGCACCGGTAGATCTTTCTGCAGCGTTGGAGGCAACTGAAAGAGAAGAGGCCCCAAGCTTCCGCCAAGAACTCGGGCGGTACCGATAAACTGGGCCAGGCTTGCTTCAGAGGCGCCGAGCTTCTCCGAATGCGTGATTCGCCGCGGGGCCTTGAGAATAAAACGGAACCCCTCCGGTACCTGAGATTTCCAGCCTTCGAGGAGGCTTGGTTGGGGCATTCGGTAAAATGTGTTGTTAATCTCCACGGAGTGCAGGCGCCCCGCATAGTAGGCGAGCATGTCCTTCGCCTTGGTTGCGGTCGGGTAGAAGATCCCCTTCCATTCCGAGTAACTGAATCCGCTGGTGCCGGCAGAAAAGCGCATCGTTTTTCCTTACACCAATGGATGGCGCGAGAAAGCCACAAATTTAGACACTGGGCAATGGGCCGGCTGCGCAGCCACGCTGAGTCCCGAAGCTCCCCTAGACGGTTCGTGGTCGGGGTGCGATCCTTTGAGGCCCTTGTCTCCAGAAAACGACCCATTGCCAAAGGCAGCAAGCTTAACGCCCGGGCTAACGCTCGCTTCTCGGTACCGTATCGACGAGGCCGTCGTCGGTGAAGGCCTGCGACCCAGCTATCGTGGCGTCGATCTACAGACCGATAGCCAATTTTGCGCAATCGAATTGAGCTTGCCCGAACAGGGCGTGGTGACGAAGCTCAAGGAGCTACACCACGCACACATCGCAAAAATTCTTGACGTCATCACGCAGGCGGATGGCTCGTGCATCTTGATTTCAGAACGGGTGTTGGGTCAAACGCTTGGCGCTTATGTGCGTCAGCACATGGAGGAGCATGAGCGCGCGCCCGTGGATGGCGTACGCCTCATGTTGCGCTTGGCAGACGCCCTTTCCCATGCCCACGCCCTTGGCGCGTGTCATGGGTCGATTGGTCCACTGAGTGTGCTGGCCGTGCCCGAGGGGCGGCTCGGACCCATTCTTACCGTCGAGGGCTGGCAGCTTTCCGAGTCGCCATTTTTCGTGGGTGGGAAACGTGGTGAAGAGGCGCCCAGTGAGGCCGGAGACACGTGGGCGGTAGCCTGCCTCCTGCATTATGTCCTATCGGGGGCGGAGCCGAACCCTGAGGGCGTGCATTCCGTCGAGGAGCTGCATCGGCTTGGGATCTTGGATCCACCGCTCACCGATGCTTTGCTCGCGGGGCTCAACGCGAACGAAGCCCAGCGTGCGCGGGTGCTCAAACCACTTAAACGCGATCTGGCGCGCTGGTTTGTGGATCACGCCGCGGACGAACCGCTCTCTTCGGGGGTGCATTCCTCGAACCCACCACCCCTGCCGTCGCCTTCGTCGCCTTCGTCACCGTCGATTGTCCTCGCCTCAGTGAAGAGCGAACAGCCGCGGGAAGACCGCGTCAGCTTATCTTCTGCGCCCAAGACGGCTGGAGGTCTTGCCGCCTGGGGTTTTGGCGCGCTGGCCGTGGGGATTCTAGGCGCTTTGGCCTTCTCCTCAATGATGGGGCGCCCTAAATCGCCAGAGCCAGCACCACCATCACCGTCACCAGCGAGAGAAGTTGCTGCACTGCCAACCCAAAAAGACCTCGACCTCACCGAAGTGCCGGTGATGGGCGCCGAGCAAACGCAGAGCGATAACGCAACAGCCAGCTGCGTCGCAGGTTATCTTCCAAAGGGTGCCTTTGCCAAGGCACCAGACCTCGAGTGGCTGTGCACCGAGCCCGATCCTCGAAAGGGCGCGGACCGGCTTCGGTCAGCGATTGTTGAGGGTGCCCCCACTGCGGCGAGTGACGCCATGCGCCTTTTTGGGCGACTAGGTTGGTACGACATGGCCGCGTATGCTGTGGTGCGTGCCGGTTGCTGTGGCGAAGGGAAAACCTTGGAGTTGCCGAAACCGAGCCCCAAATGCAGCGATATGGGACAAGCGCTGGCCGCCGTGGGCCACAGCATCATGGCCAATGGCGAAGTCGAGCAGGCTCTGGAAGCGTATCGGTCGACCGTGCAGTGCGAGATCTCGGCCGGTCGGGCTAAGGAATTCAAGCACGAGGCCCGGGTGGATGGCGGCGAGGGCTCCACGTTCCGCGAATTCATCCGCGGCGTGCTTCAACCCTGATTCCGATGGGCCATCCCCTTCGACGACTCTTTTCGCACGCGCAGTCTTATCGGCGCGACGTTTGGTTCGCCTCCATTTTCTCCGTTCTGAATAAGCTGTTTGACGTCTTGCCCGAAGTGCTGATTGGCGTCGCCGTCGACGTGATAGCGAACCGAAAGAATTCCTTCTTAGCACGCTATGGTATTTCAGACCCTGGCCAGCAGCTTTGGCTCTTAGCGGCCCTGACCGTTTTGATTTGGGTTTTGGAATCCAGCTTCGAATATCTGTATGCGGTTCGCTGGCGAAACCTGGCGCAGAATCTTCAGCACGATCTGCGGATGGAGGCCTACTCGCACGTGCAGCGTTTGGAGCTTGCCTGGTTTGAACGCAGGAAAACCGGGAATTTGATGTCGATTCTCAACGACGACATCAACCAAATGGAGCGCTTTTTGAACGGCGGCGCCAATGATCTGATTCAGATCGTGACCGGGTCGTTCCTGGTGGGGGCGGTGTTCTTCACGCTCACCACCAAGATCGCAGGCCTGGCGCTCTTGCCGATCCCCGCGATCATCTACGGCGCTTTTTGGTTTCAGGCGCGCTTGGCCGCACGCTACACACTGGTTCGCGAAACGGCGGGGAACCTCAATTCGCGCTTGAACAACAATCTGCTTGGGATCGCGACCATCAAGGCGTACGCGGCCGAGAACTACGAAGCGGAACGCATCCGAGAAGATTCCGAGGCGTACCGCGCAGCCAACGCCTCCGCGATTCGTTTCTCAGCAGGGATCACACCGATCATTCGCATGGCCGTGTTGGCTGGCTTCACCGTGACGCTGCTCTATGGCGGTTTCCTCGCCTTACGTGGCGAAATCGGAGTCGGTAGCTACTCAGTCTTAGTTTATCTCACGCAGCGGCTGCTCTGGCCCATGACGCGTCTGGCAGACATGACGGACCTCTATCAACGCTCGATGGCTTCGGTCGAACGTGTGATGAATCTGGTCGAAACCCCAGTAAAAATCGATTATTCGGGACGAGCTCTGAAGCCGCGAGAGGTGGCGGGGGCGCTCCGCTTTGAGGCGGTGAATTTTGGGTACGCTGAAGAAGCGACGCTTTCCAACGTATCGTTGACCATTCCGGCTGGTAGGAGCGTGGCGTTTGTGGGCACAACGGGCAGCGGGAAGAGCACGCTCGTGAAGCTTCTACTGCGCTTTTATGAGCCTAATTCCGGAGCCATCCTGCTGGATGGGGTCCCAATTGGAGAGTATGCGCTTCAGGATCTGCGCCGCTGTATCGGCTATGTTTCTCAGGACAGCTTCTTGGCAGATGCGAGTGTGCTCTTGAATATCGCTTACGGTTTGCCCGAGGCTGCCCGAGAAGACGTGATTCTTGCAGCCAAGGCTGCCGAAGCCCATGAATTCATCGCCGCGCTACCCGCTGGCTACGATACGGAAGTGGGTGAGCGCGGTCAGAAGCTTTCGGGTGGCCAACGGCAACGCATCGCACTCGCTCGCGCCATCCTGAAGAATCCGCCGATCCTCGTGCTCGACGAAGCGACCAGCGCGGTGGACAACGAGACGGAGGCCGCGATTCAGCGCTCTCTCAGTAAGTTGGTGGTTGGGCGCACCAGTCTGATCATCGCGCATCGACTTTCCACTGTGCGGCACGCGGATTGTATCCATGTGATCGAACAGGGGCGAATCATTGAATCCGGAACTCACGCCGAGCTCATCGCTCAAGGCGGCCAGTACGCGATGCTCTGGCGGCTGCAAACGGGTGAACTACTTGCTCCGTAGCTCGTGTTTCTCTTTCGCTCGTGCGCTGACACGGCAAGATTCCAACGCAGCATCTAGTATGAGATGGTGACAACGGAATGAGCAACCGCAAGCGCGCCAATTTGTGCAAACCTGCCGGGCGCAACGGAGGCACGTGATGGAAGCTCAGTCGACCCAATATAGCTCAGAGGCCCAGGTCAGAGATCCGATGGACGAGCAAAGCTGGCTGGTCTGGGTGGACGGTAGCGATACCGTTGGGCCTGTCTCAGTGCGTCAGATCGCCCTTGGTATTCGTGCTGGCAAGGTGCCGACGGACGCTCGCGTGCAACAGACGGGCGACGTTTGGTGGTCAGGCGTTCTGGACGAGCCAAGAGTCGTTCAGGCGCTGAAGGTTGGCTGACAAGGTGCTGGGCTGAGTAGAGCGACGCCGCTTGTGGCGCGACGTCGCTTCCGTCTCAGCGTTGAGAACCTGGAATTAGAAGCAGTACCACTTTTGGTTCTGGGGTGAACAACCGCACGCCAAGGGTGTGCCTGCACCCGCCGCTCCGGCTGTATTCCCAGCTCCGCCGCTCGCTGCTCCGCCGCCAGCCGCATTCGGCACTCCGCCGCTGCTACTGCCAGCAGCATTGGCGCCTGCAGCGTTTCCGGCACCTGCCGCACCTGCCGCACCCGCACTGCCCACGTCTAACCTGGACATGAGAAGCTCGTAATCGCAAAACGTACCGCCCAGTGCAGGGCAAGCTGTGCCGTTAGCTGGAGGCTGTGGCGGACAGTTCTGAGATTGAGTTTGGAAGCACTGCCATGCCCCAGCTTTGCAATCGCAAACGTTCCTGCCGCGGTGCTTGCAGTTGGCGTTTTCGAGCCCAATACAAGCGTCACCGGCCACAGGAAGGGTCATGGGGCAGATCGGGTTTAGGCACGCCCAAACATTGCGTGTACACGTACAAACGTTCACGGCATAAGGGCACGCGGTCCCGGAAGCTGTGCCGGTGCAATCCAACAGGTTGCCTGTGGGCTCGGTTGCTGGGCAGATTGCCGAGAGCATTCCGCCGCTGCTCATCGCGCCTGCTGCGCCGCCCGATTTGGCCGCTGCGCCGCCCGTTCCACCTTCAAGAACGCTGGTGTCGCTGCCGCTGCAACCCCAGAATGACAAGAGCACCGCTAGACCCAACGCACCCCAAATACCAGTTTTCATATCAAAGCCTCCGAACGCGAGAGCTTGCCCGCGGTGGGCAGACTCTCGTCGTTGAAGTGTGGGCGGGTCAAGCGCGAAAGCTAGCCACGAACTGGGGCAAAAATCGCGCTAGAAGTCACTGGCATATCCACATTGATTGGAAGCAACCACAGCCCCCGTTGCCATACGGGCAAACAGCATTCGCAGTGGTGCACGCCGCACCATTCAGAGGCTTTGTCGCGGGGCAATCGGCTGAACCCGTGCAGAACCAGGCGGTATCGTCGCAAACACAAACGTCAGCTCCAAACACGCAAACGTCCATGCCGGTACAGGTTGCGGCGTTAGCAGGCTTCTGCACCGGACAATTGGCACCGAAGCTGAACCCTCCTGTGTTCGCGGAAGCGCCACCGCTTCCTTGGTTGGTTCCGCCGGAGCCGCTGTTGCTGGCGCCGCCCGAGCTGTTGGCATTGCTGGCTCCGCCAGTCGCTTTGGAGCCGCCGCTGTTGGCATTGCTGGCTCCGCCAGTCGCTTTGGAGCCGCCGCTGTTGCCGTTGCTGGCTCCGCCAGTCGCTTGGGCACCGCCCGTGGTTTGACCGGACCCGCCGCTGCCATTCACAGCTCCGCCCGTTCCAGAACCGGTAGTGGTTGTATCGTCGCCGCAACCGACGGCTGCGAACAATGCCAGTGCGCCCACGGAACCCCAGGTAAGAATCTTTTGCATTTGTTCCTCCAAGTGAAAGACAGCCAAAGGTGGCGGAGCCCAAGTGTCGCCCTTTCGCTAAAGCAGCTCAAGTCTTCCCAGAACTTGAGCATCCCCTACGTGCTCCTCAACTTGTCCGTGACCATCTCAAAATCGAGCACAGGTAGTAAGCATGCTTACTACCTTGCAACGAACAAAAAGGGCGACTCCACAGGCACGCCTGCGCGCGGCCAACATGGAAGCACTTCGATCACTCACCGAGCAAACCGGAGGCAGAGCGCAAGTGTCGCTCGTTCGATAAAGCAGCTCAAGTCTTCGCAGATTTTCCGTATTCCCCGGAATAGTACGGCTGGGCGGATTGTCTGACCGGGCGCGGTTCGCTATAGCCGCACAGGAAAAAGCCTCAAAAAACGCTTCGGGAGTTTCGCGTGATGCAGGATGTTAGGGCATTGAATGAAATGGTGGCGGCCCAAAGCGCCATGGTGGATGACCTCATGGCTGAGGTTGGCAAAGTCATCGTGGGGCAAACCCAGATGGTGGAGCGGCTTCTGATCGGACTGCTCGCCGGTGGTCATGTTCTCTTGGAAGGGGTGCCGGGGCTCGCCAAGACGCTCACGGTTCGCACGCTCTGCGACGTGATTGCAGCGAAGTTTGCGCGCGTTCAGTTCACTCCCGATCTTTTGCCAGCCGATCTGATCGGCACCACCATCTACGAGCAGCGAACGGGCGAATTTCGCAGCAAGCTCGGGCCGATCTTTGCGAATCTGGTGTTGGCCGATGAAATCAATCGCGCACCAGCCAAGGTGCAAAGCGCGCTGCTTGAGGCGATGCAGGAAGGTCAGGTCACGATCGGTGATCAAACGTACCCACTTCCGAATCCGTTCGTGGTCATGGCAACTCAAAACCCCATCGAACAGGAAGGCACCTATCCGCTGCCAGAGGCGCAGGTGGATCGCTTCATGTTGATGGTTAAGGTGGGCTACCCAACGCGGGACGAAGAACGGCTCGTGATGGATCGAATGACGGGCACCATCCCCAAGGTAGCCAGCGCGAAAACGACACCAGAACAGCTGCTCGAAGCGCGTAAGATCGTCAGGGAAGTGTACGTCGATGAGCGCGTTAAGAATTATATTCTGGATGTCGTTTTCGCCACACGTGAGCCCGCGCGCAAAGGCCTTCAGGACCTCGCACCGCTGATCCAATATGGAGCCAGTCCGCGTGCCAGCATCGCACTCAGCTTGGCAGCGCGAGCCCACGCTTTCCTCAGGCACCGCGGGTACGTGACTCCCGAAGACGTTAAGGCGATCGGCCCAGATGTGCTGCGGCATCGTGTGGTTGTTTCGTATGAGGCAGAGGCTGAACAGGTGAGCGCCGAGGACATCGTGCGCCGCGTGTTTGAAGTGGTTGAGGTCCCGTAAGTTCTGGGCATGCACGATCTTTGAGGACGTCTCGTGATTGAAAAAGAGCTCCTTAGAGCATTGAAGAAAATCGAGATCACGACCAATCGGCTCGCGACGGAGCAGCTTTCCGGCAACTACACCTCTGTATTCAAAGGGCAGGGGCTCGCGTTTCGCGAAGTGCGCCAGTATCAGCCCGGCGACGATGTTCGCACGATCGACTGGAATGTGAGTGCTCGCATGAACGAGCCTTACGTCAAAGTTTTCGTGGAAGAGCGCGAGATGACGATGATGCTGGTCGTCGACATCTCGGCAAGTGAGCAGTTTGGTTCGCAGGCTATGGATAAATCTCGGGTAGCCGCCGAAGTCGGCGCGCTGTGTGCCTTCAGCGCCATCAAGCACAATGATCGCGTCGGCTTGATTCTGGCTACCGACCGGGTGGAAAAAATTGTGCCGCCGAAGAAAGGGCCCAAACACGTCATGCGCGTGGTGCGGGAGATCCTGGGCGCCAAGCCAGAACATCGAGGCACAGATCTCAAGATCGCTCTCGAAACCTTGTATCGCGTCGCGCGTCGCCGAAGCGTGGCATTTGTGTTGAGCGATTTTTATACGAGTGGCTATGAGCGCGCGCTTTCCTTGGCTGCTGCGCGGCACGATGTGATCCCGATTTTGCTTTTAGATCCGCGGGATGAAGAGTTGGCCGATGTGGGGCTCACCACCTTTGAGGATTTTGAAACCGGAGAGAGTGTCCTGGTGGACACTTCCGATCGGAAGGTGCGGGAACATTACCGCCAAGCGATGCTCAAGCTCAGAACCGGGCAGATCCGACTCTTCCGCAAGCTGGGTCTGGATCACTGCGTGGTTCGGACCGATCAGCCCTACATCAGGCCGATCCGAGATCTCTTCAACCGGCGCGCAAAAAGGGTGCGTAGGTCATGAGGAGTGGGGCACGCGTGGCTAACGGAATTCTGGCTTTGTGGGCATTTTTATTGTTTTCGGAGGGCGTCGTTGCCCAAGTGGCAACTCAGCTCGGTGCCGCTGGTAGTGGCGCCGCTGGCAGTAGCGCCGCTGGCAGTAGCGCCGCTGCCGGCCAGAAGCCTGTAGTTGCCAGTGCCCTGCCTCTGACGGTCGGTGGGAGTTGCGTGGAAACGGTCGAAGCCGCGACTCGGCCGCGCGTGAGTGAGCGTTTTCCGGCACGCGGCTTGAGCGGCCATCAAGTGATCTTGGAAGTGGAGGTGACCCACGGCAAAGGCCAGAGCGTCTTGCCCAGTGGCTTTCGAGTCCAGCGCGAGGGGCCGGCGTCGGACGCGCTCAAGCAAGCGGGCTTTGTGCTTCCAGACGCCGCTGGGCCTGCCGTTCCGAGTTTAGCTTCAAAGCCTGCCGGGGAGCTCATCACGACCCGTGTCTTACTTCCATTCTTGGTGCTCCCCGAAAAACCGGGTCGCCAAAGCTTAACGCTGCCCTCGGTTCCGATCGCGCTCGCGCGTGCCAGCGGAGAGGTGGTGACGCTGTGTACGTCGCCGCATTCGATCAACGTTGAAGATCCAACCGCCAACACACCCAATCCAAAGCCCAAAGCGAATCCGAACGCCCGCCGCCAGCGGGAGGAGTGGACGGCCCTCAAATATGCTGTTTTTGGCTTATTGGGGGCGCTCGTGTTGGCCGCGCTCACGGCCTTCCTCGTGAGCCGCTGGTTACGTCGCCCCAAGCGTGCCGCTCCCCCCATTAAGGCACGTCCACCCTGGGAGGTGGCGCGGGAAAGTTTGTTTGATCTGCGCCACGCGGGGCTGGTGTCGGATGGGCGTGCGGCCGAGCACTACGAACGAGCGGCTAATATCATTCGCCAGTATCTCGGAGATCGTTTTGGCTTCGATGGCTTGGAGTGCACCACGCGCGAGACGGTGCATTTGATTCGCGATAGCCTGATCGATCATGCCACTGGCCTTCAAATTCGAAATTTTTTGATCGACGCCGATCTCGTCAAGTTTGCGAAAGTTTCTCCTTCGGATGAACAATGCACGGCGGTAATTGCGGAAGCGGAAGCCATCGTGCAGAAGACGGTTCCGGCAGCTATGCCAGTGCCCATGGCAGTGAGTGCCGAGCGTCCCTCCGGCGCACAGGATGGGTCGGTATGAAGGGGGCCCAGCGCGTTTGGACATTGGTGCTGCTCTTGGTTGGAGCCTTGTTGGCGCTTGCGCTCTATCCGCTGCTGAGCCGCGGTGAGGAGTGGGTGGCTGCGGATTGGCAGCAGCCGTGGTTTTTGCTCGGTTTGGTGGCTCTGCCGCTAGTTCTAGGGTTCAGTACGTTCGGGCGGGATGCGCGTGTGCCGCGGCTGCGTCTGGGCACGTTGGCCGCTTTTAGTTCGGGACCGCAGGGCGTGCGGGTTTGGTTCCGTGATTTGCCCGGGGTGCTTCGAACGGTGGGCTTGGCTGGCATGGTGTTGGCGCTGGCGCGCCCTGTGAACACACTCCGCCCGGCCGAAAGTGAGGAAGAAGGCATTGATATCGTGGTGGCCTTGGATCTTTCAGGCTCGATGGCAGCATCGATCTCCAACCTTCCCAACAATCTAACGCCTTACATGCCGGAAAGGCCGCGCGGCGTGCTGCCGACGCGTGTGGATGTGGCACGGGCTGTCCTCCGCGATTTCATTGCACGCAGGAGGACAGATCGTATCGGGGTGGTGGTGTTTGCGGCTGATGCCTTTGTGCTCTCCCCTCCGACGCTCGATTATCATCTGCTGGATTCACTGGTTGCGAAGATGGATCTCAATCTGATTTCCGCTGATGGCACTGCGATTGGAGACGCTCTGGGTGTTTCAGTGGCGCGTCTGCGGCGCAGCCTGGCCACGACGAAAACCGTGCTCCTTTTGACCGATGGTGACAACAAAGGTGGCAAGCTGGCGCCTGAATTTGCGGCTGATCTTGCGAAGCAAGTGGGCGTGAAGGTATTCACGATTCAGATTGGTCAGGGCGATATGGCGCAGTTCCAGAAAGGCTTCGACCTCTTTGGGCAGCCCCAGTACGTGAACGTGCCCGCGCCCACCAATCCCGCGCTCTTGCGTGATTTGGCCAAACGCACGGGTGGTCGGGCCTATGTGGCGAGCGACGCCAAGGGGCTTCAAGATAGCGTCCACGACGTGCTGAACACTCTGGAGCGTACGACGTTCGATTCGAACAAGGCGAGCTACGAAGAGCTGTATCGGTATTTCCTCTTGCCTAGCGTTCTTTTGATCGCGCTTGAAGCCCTGCTCAGCGCCATTTGGCTTCGGAGGTTTCCGTAAATGAAATTTGCTGAGCCCATTTGGTTGTTTGGAGCGGGCGTTGGACTCTTGGTGGCGCTGTTCCTGATTTGGGGTGGGCTGCTGAACGCGCGGCGCATTCGACGTTTCGGCACAGCGGAGCAGGTTCAAAAGCTGTTTACTGCAACGGCAAGCTCCCGGCGTGCTGTGAAGGGGGTCTTGCTGGTGCTCGCAGTTGCCATTTCGTTTGTGGCTTTGGCCCAGCCGCAGTACGGGCGGGGCACGCGCGTGATTCCGGCCACGAACCTGGATGTCGTGATCACGCTGGATTATTCGAAGAGCATGTTCGCTCAGGATATTCCGCCTTTTCGCATCGAGCGAGCCAAGGCGGAAGTGGCCCAGCTGATCCAATCCTTGCCGGGCGCTCGCTTTGCCGCGGTCGCCTTCGCGGGTGAGCCCATGAGCTTTCCGCTGACGAGTGATAGTGGGGCGATCAAGCAATTCTTGAGTCAGCTTTCTCCCAACGATATGCCGGTTGGCGGCACGGCCATCGCGCGGGCCTTAGAGTCCGCGCGCGATCTCTTAGCTCGCGATCCCCGCTCGAAAAACCACAAGCGCATCATCATTTTGATCACTGATGGCGAAGATCTGGAGGGGGATCCTGTGCAGATCGCGCAGTCCGCCGTCAATGAGGGCATCACCATCCACGTGGTGCAGATCGGCGGCCGCACTGCTGAGCCAATCCCGGAGATTGACTCAGCGGGTCGCGTTAAGGGCTTTCGGAAGGACGAGTCTGGCGCTCCCATCACCACCGCGCTTTCAGCAGAGGGTGAGGCGGCGCTGGCTAAAATTGCGGAGACGGCTGGCGGCACGATTGTGCGGAGCCAACGTGGCAAAATGGGCATTGATGAGATCAGCATGCGCTTGAGAAAGCTCATGACCGAAGAGCTGAGCGAGAAGGTAGAAACGGTCTACGCGGATGTGACCGTCTATCCGCTGAGTTTTGCCGCTTTCTTACTGCTGGTTGAGGCCTTGATTGCGGAGGCCAGACGGCGTCGCCGCTCGGCGCCTGAACTTGCGAATTCCCTAGGGGATGTGCACAGCACACCGCGTCGCCAGAGCAAGCTGAAGCAGCGTCTGGGGCGCGCAACCTTGGGCGGAGGATTGTTGATCTTGGTGGCTCTGGCGCCTTCGTGCGATATCGGCCCATCCAAGTGGTTCGATCGCTTCTCGCCGGCCGTGGATGATGCCATTGAAAAGCTCGATGCAGGTGATTCGTTGGCCGCGCAGCAAAGCCTGGTGGAGTACCTGAAGACGGGCAAGTGTGAGGCCGGGAAGATTGGCACGCCCGACAGCGTGAAACATCGCCCCTTTGCCAGCTTCGATCTTGGGTTAGCGCTGTTCAAGCTCGCAGAGAAGTTCGGAAAGAAATTTGGCGAAGAGGGCTTGGCAGCAGGTGCTGAGGACGCCGGAACGAGCCCGGCGGAGCAGAAGGCGGCGGAAGACCGGATCGAGCAGGTGGATTGTGCGCTGCGGATCGCTCAGGCCATCGCACTCGATCCACAAACACCAGCCGAGCTCCGTGCGCGGGCTCACTACCTTTCAGGCAATTTGGAATTTTTGCGCGGAAATTATCGTGGCGCTGTGCGCCACTACGACAAGGCGCTCGCCATCGTGCCAGGCGTTCAGTCAGACGCAGGCGATCTACTCGGTCAGGACGCTGCCTTCAATCGCGCGATTGCGCTCCGAAGAATCGAAGAGCGAGAGCCGCCGGATGCTTCGCCGGATGCAGGTGCTGACGGTGGCAATGATGGCGGAGACGATGCGGGCGACGCTGGGCAAGATGCGGGCGATTCTGGCAGCCAAGAGCCGGATGCGGGCGACGCCGGGCAAGATGCCGGCAACGACGCTGGACAGGATAGTGGGCCGCCCGATGCTGGCGACGCCGGACAAGATTCAGCAAAGAATGAGCCAAAAGATGCGGGCGCCGAGCCGCAACCTCAGCCCTCCCAACAACCCGACGAAGCCAAGAACGATCGCGTTTTGGACATGCTGGAAAGAGCGCCGACGCTCCAACAAGAAGTGGCCAAGCGGGCCCGAGTGCGTAGGACGTTGAGTGCAGCGGAGGATCGGTGATCCAGAGTTCCCGAAAAAGCTGGCGGCTCCTCTGGACTGTTCTGTTCGCGCAGGCTGCGTACCTTTTCGTGTCAAATGTGGCTCTGGCGCAGCGTCTGAGCACCGAGTTGAGCGCTCGGCAGGTCGAAGTGGGCGAAACGTTCGTCGTCCAGCTCACAGCGCTTGTGGACGACGAGTCGTCACAGCCGCAAAACCCAGCTTTGAAGCTGCCGCCCGGAATCGTGGCCACCGGCCCGAATCTGAGCACGCAACAACAAGTCTCGATCGTCAACGGGCGCTTGAGTCGCAGCTACGGCGTCACGGCAACCTGGAGCGTCACCCCCACGAAAGTCGGCCGTTACCCGATTGGGCCGGCCAGCATTCTGATTCAAGGGCGGCGGCTTTCCGACGACGCCCAAAGCATTGAAGTGGTGGCAGCCGGGACGGCTCGTCAGCAGCCTCAGCGTGGGGCACGGGGCTTCCCGTTCGGATTTGACCCCTTTGATCCGTTTGGTTCTGGACCTCTATCGAATCGCCTGCGAGGTTTGCCGACTCCTGATCCCGACGCTGAGGAGCCAGAGCTCGATCCGAGCTCGGTGCCTGAAGAATGGCGGGTCGCGAGAGCTCCCGATCCCGCGGCCTTCTTGATCGCCAAGGTGTCGCCGCGCAAGGTGGTGGTGGGTCAGGCGCTATCGCTCAAGGTTTTCGCGTACACATCGTATCCAGGGTTTGATGATGTGAGTGCCAGCGACGTCACGCGCAAGGAGTTCCTCGCGTTCGATCTCGCCACCAAAGATCAATCGGTCATTCGGCGGGTGCCCATCGGGAATCAGCTGTTCAACGCGGCTCAGATCCGAGATCTGCTGTTAGTACCGTTGGCTCCCGGGCGCTTCAAGGTTGGCGAGATGACCATGAAGTTGGCTCTCATATCCCGCCGTGGACAAGAGGTTGTCGAAAGACACAGTGTCCCGGCCGAGATTGAAGTGGTGGAGCCGCCCAAAAAGGGGAGGCCGCCGGGTTATCGGCTGGGCGATGTGGGGCACTTTCAGCTGAAGGTGGAGGTGGCGCCCCGTGAAGTGCCCGTAGGTGGCGCGGTGTCGGTCACGGCCTGGCTCGAAGGTCAGGGTAATTTCCCTTCAGAACTCCGATTGCCCGAGCAAAAGGGCGTTGAGTTTTCTCAGCCAAGTCTCAAGGAAGAGATCACTCCCAAGGACGGAGCCCTCACAGGTTATCGTAAATTTAGTTATGTGGTGCGGCTCAACGAGGCAGGTGAGATGGATCTGGGTGCCCTTTCGCACCCGTATTTCAATCCCTCCGCAGGTTACGAAACCGCGAACGCTGCCTTAGGTGTTGTAAAATCCGTCGCGTCGGTCGCTCGCCCGGGAGCGCCCGAACCAGCGTCGCCTGAAGCTGCGCCGGCCTCGCCCCTGCAGCGGATTGCGGAGCTCATGAAACCCCGCCCGGACATGTCGGGCCAGAGGGTGCCTCCAGTAGCCAACGCCCCATCGGATCAGTCCTGGTTCTATCCATTGCTATTGATTGGGCCAGCTCTCGTAGTTCTAGGACAACTCCTGGGGAAGCTGGGATCTGCGGTGTCGACGCGTCAGAGCGTGCGCAAGGGCGCGCTCGCGTACCAGGCGCGGGTGGCTTTGGGGGAAGCGAGGCAGCTGGCTAAAAACGGCTCAATGAGCGCCGTTTCAGCGCTGGAACGCGCTGTCTTTCTCGCGCTTGAAGATCGGACGGGCAAAAAAACGCGGGCTGTGCTGCGTGGAGAACTGGCCAGCAAGCTCACTTCGCAAGGCTTCCCTTCGGAGCTTGCTGCGCGCGCGGTTGAGTTACTTGAGCAGGGCGATACCGTGCGCTTTGGCAACCTGGAAGCGGAGCTTCAGAAGCTCGTAGCCGACACCGGCGCCTGGTTGGAACGGGCGCTCGAAGTACGCAGGAGCGCGAGCTGAACATGGCGCGTTCGGCGTGTTCGTCGCGATCCCAAGCGGCGTGGACTTCGAGAAGGGTGTGGCGCTGCGTGTTAGGGCTCGCACTGGCTTTGAACACCATCATTGCCGGACCGAAGCTTGCGTTGGCGGCGGGAGACAAAGCCAGCGATCTTGCGAACGATGGTCTGCGGGCCCTTCAGGAAAGTGCTTCAAGGAGGGCGCTTGAGCAGTTCGAGTTAGCTGGGGATCGGGGACTCGCGGATCCCAATTTGAGCTACAATCGAGCGCTCGCTTACCTATTGCGCGCCAAATCCCCCCAAGCCGTCCCGGGTGATCTGGGGCAAGTGGCAGCTGGTTTGGAGGAGGCGCTGCTGCAGAATCCTGACGATGTTGAGGCCGAGCAGGTGCTGGATGCTGTGCGGGCAGAGCTGGCGCGCGTTCGAGCCAAGCCCCTGGGAGAGCCTGTTTCGGTTCGCCCCAGCCTCGGTCGCGCGCTCATTGGCTTGGCCTCGCGCGCGATCTGGGATTGGCTAGCGGTTGCGGCTTCTCTCCTGCTCAGCGCCGGGTTGCTGGGTCGAACGGTGTTCAGGCGGCCAGAGTTGCGTCTAACAAGCGGGCTTGGAATTGGAATTGGTCTCGGGCTGCTCGCGCTGTCCGTGCCACTTTCGTTCGCGGCAGGCTGGCTGAAAGAGAAAACGGAACCTGCAGTGGTGATCAGTGTCGAAGCTCGTTGGCTGGATGCAGCAGGAGTTCCCGCGAGGGCTCTCCCCGCTTCAGGTCGCGGGGCAGGCGTCCCAGAGGGGGCGCTCGTGTACATTCACCAGAAGGCCGGAAATTTGGCGGAGGTTGAATGGGGGGCGACGCTCGGTTGGGTTTCCGCGGGGCAGTTGCGCGGCCTCCGCCAACGTTGAGCTGACGATTGGAGTGTGACGCCGCGGCGCTCGATTACCGCGACGGCGTGCCGGCATCGTTCTGTTCCGTGTCGCTCGGCTCCTCGTCGGGGAGGGGGCAGGCTTCTCCCGTGTGGCCGGGCTCGCCTTCCGGGATCCGACACGGGTGTACGGCGAGAACTCTCGACTCTGCTTTGTAGATCACTTTGCGGCGTTCGTCTTTTGCGGTGCCATCGGCGAAGTCCACGTGCCGGATTGCGTCCACCGCCCAGCCAATTTTGCCACTTTGCCGGACTTCCTCTCGGTCAACGCTCACGCTCGGATCGGCCAGAAGCTGAACCTCGGGTGGTTTGATATCGCGTCGTTCGGAGGTCTTGACGGCTACCCGTCGACCCTCTGTATCTCCGAATAACAGCACACTGACGCTGGTCTTAGTGACAGTCGTCAGGATCAGCAGCCCTGCGTGCGTATCATTGCGAAACACGAGATCGGGTTTTGGCCAAGAGAGCGTGGCTTCATGTCCCATCGGGTAGCGCGCGAAGTAGTAGCTATGCGGCTGATGCGCCAGAACATCGTAACCCGCACGAAAGACAGCATTGTAGAGCGTGGTGGCGAATTGGCTCACGCCGCCGCCCACTGTGTCCACCATTTCACCATCTTCGATGCTCGGGGCTGGGACAAACCCGGCAGCCAAGGTCCGCGGCCCCACGGCAGCATTCACAGAAAATGTAGTCCCCGGTGCCACGAGAGTATTGTTGAGCATTTGCGCGATGCGCTGAATGTTCTGTACGCGAGGCGGGCAGCACGGGAAGGACGTGGTGAAATGTCCAACGATGCGCCGAATGTTGAAAGTGCGTGCCTGCTCAGTCGTCAGCTTTGGTGGCGTGTTTTGGATGATGGGGAGCTCCCCCGCGCGGTCGTTTCGTTCGGCCGCGCGCAGGGCCGCCGCGAGCAGATTCTCGGTGTCAATTCGGGTGCCGGTTTGGCTGGGTAGAATCTCGACTGCGTCGGCGTTCTTGACAACAAATTGCGCGTCTTGCGCTGCCCTTTCCAAAAGCTCTCGGATTTCTCGAAGCTTTTCGTTGAGGGGCTTTTCATCCAGCGTGAGGCGAAGCTCGTGAGTGTTCGGATCCTCCGCGGTGCGCAGCGCGGCGCCAAAGAACGCGGCATCTAAGTCGAGCTCAAGGGGCTTGGTAGCCTCACTGCCAGCGTCGCTCGGAAGGTTAGCTCGGAGCTTGACCGGCGACGAAAGCAGGCGCTCCGCCTGGGATACCAAGGCGTCTACCTGAGAGTGCGTGATCGAAGCGTCGACTTGCTTGAGTGGAAGAGTGACAGCTTGGTCCTCGGGATCTGTCGCTGCCAGCGCTAACTGCTGCAGGGCGGAACTCCGATCCAGTGTTAGAGCCGGGCGCGCATACACCGGCAAGGCCCGTTTGCCGTCAATAATGATTCCACCCGCCTGAGGGCGTGTCCCGAAGGCGAACGCCTCGATTTGTGCGAGCGCTCGTTCCGCTTGGGGCCGATCAAAATGGATCTCAAAGGCAATGCTCTCGATGAGGAACCAACTCTTCAACCACCAAGCGAATTGGTTCCCCAGGTGTTCAGCTCGACCTTCTGCGTAAGCACGTTGGAGCGAGCTGGCGGTGGCAGGATGTCCTCCAAGCTCAGCTAGCGAGCGCACCAAGACGCGATCCTGAACTCGCAGCAGAAGCTTTCGTTGCGCCAATTGCGTCGCGTACTCTTGAATTGGAGTCGCCGCCTCCTTGGGTGTGAGTCCTGCCAAGACCACCGGACCCAGGCGCACACCTCGCAAAATACGTCCGTTGTGGAGCGCGCGGTCGAGCGTGAATAGGCTGGGTAACAACAGCACCAGCAGAACGATCCAGAGCCCGCGCCTTGCACGCGCGACCAGCCGGTGCGGCGGTGATGCTGCGGGCTGCGTGGAGTGGCTCATTGGCATTTTTCCTTCAAATTCTAAACGGCGTGGCGGAGCATCCCAACTGGATCTCGTCGTTCCTGCGGCCGGGAGCCAAGCTTGGCTTTTTTGCACGGTATTTAACGCTTCCCCCGGAGGCTTTGGCCCGTGCTAGCCTTACTTCGGTGTGGGTCCGTCGCTCAGCTATTCGTCCCGTTCCTGGCTACGCCAAGGTCCAAGCGTACTGCTTGGAGTCAGTTCGCGAAAGCCTCAGCGAAGACGACGAAGACGCACGTACTCAGCTCGACGACGCCTTTGAACGTTTCGAGCGTACTCAGCCAGCCTTGGCCAACCGCGTCGCTGAAGGCCTCAATAAGCCGCTCGACGAAACGGCCTTAGCTCTGGGCTATTTCCTAACACTCGCCGTGTGGCTGGCTTTCGAACAGGCCCATTCGCACCATATCGATGAAGTGAAGGCTCAGGAAATCGACGCCACCGAGCAGCTCCTAGCGCTGGATGAGGAATTGCGTCGGGCGGATCCGGCTGAAGCTCTGGATAGTGATGACATTATCGCGATGGAGCAGCCCCATTTACTGGAGTTCGTGCACGAACACATTGATTCCACGTTGGAAGCGCACGCCCACGACATCGACGTGGATGATGTGCATGCTGTCTACCGAGTGGTGCTGGTCGAGATTTTGGCGCTTTCTTACGCGGTGCAGCGGCCAGCCGGTTATCCTATGGCCAAAGTTGAGCTGCTGGCTTAGCTCGTTCAATCAGGCTTCGCGATGCAGTTGACGGTGCTTTATTTTGCGGCCCTTCGGGATCTGATGGGGAAAAACGAAGAGTTGTTGGAGCTGCCGCACGGTGCCTCCGTGGGCAGCCTGAGCCAGCTGCTTCAAGTACGCTTGCCGGAGCTCGCGGGATTCATGGGCAGTGTGCGCTTCGCGGTGAATGAGGAGTTCACCAGTTCCGAGGCTCCGCTAAAGGATGGCGACATCGTGGCCTTGATCCCACCCGTTCAGGGTGGTTGAGGCCCGCACGGGAAGTACCAAAGTGACCTTCAAATATCGGATAGGCGTTGATGAGAATGGGTTGGGCGCCCGCATCGGTCCGATGCTGGTGAGCGCCGCGTTAGCGGAGGTCGACCCGGTAGAGGGCGCTAACACCTTGAAACGCAAGCTTCCCAAAGCGCTGCGTGCGGACTTGGATGACTCAAAGCGGCTCGTCTCCCACGGGAACATCACCCTCGCCGAAGCTTGGGCCCGTGCACTCGCACCCTCTGAGATCAACTCCCCATCAGAACTCTTAGAGAGTGTTTCACTCGAAGGTATTCAGGCGTTGCAGGTGCCGTGCCCCAAGAGCAGCCGGGCACAGTGTTGGACCACAGAGCACGAAAGCTTCAGTGCGGAGCCCGAGTTGGTGGCTCGGTTGCGTCGGCATTTGCTCACGCTTGAAGCGCGCGGTGTGCGTGTGCTCGGGATCAAGAGCAGTGTGGTGTGTTCCAAGGTCTTAAACGAGGGCTGGAGCGCCGGGCAGAATCGTTTCGTGATGGATCTGCACGCGATGGAGCGATTGGTGATGAGCTTGCGAGAGCAGGCGGGCTCCGACGTGCTCGCGATTTGCGGAAAAGTGGGCGGGATAGCAGACTACGATCGTTTTTTTGGCCCGCTTTCGGGTCGGTTGCACAACACGCTCGAGCACTCGCGTTCGCACAGCGCGTACCGTTTCCCCGGCCTGGGCGAGTTGCACTTCATTCAGGATGCCGACGCCAAAGATCCACTCGTGATGCTGGCGTCACTCGTTGGGAAATACCTGCGCGAGCTGTTGATGGCTCGCATCGCCGCGCATTACTTGCCAGAGTCCAAAGCGGCAGACTGGCCGAGCGGTTACCACGATCCCGTGAGCGCCCGCTTCTTCGACTCCACCCGAGCGGTGCGCGCTCAACGACGCATTCCGTTGACGTGTTTTGAGAGGCTGTGATCAGAGCCCGTGCCCCGGCCCAATGATGTGTGGCCAGGCTTGCTCGACGGTCCATTCGCGGCCCACGTGTGGAGGATGATGGCAGCTCGGGCCGCAGAGGTTCGCAGAAGGTGCCCGCTGGATGAACTTGGGTGAGCCGGTTTCTGCGTGTCGCGATCCTGGTCCGTGACACACCTCGCACTGGACATTTTTCAGTGGTTCTACGTGCGTGACGGTCGAGCCACCCGGTTTTTCGTAGCCCGTGACGTGGCAACCGACGCAATCGAGATTGAACTCTTTGCTTTGGACTGAAAGCGTTTCGTACGCTGAGGCGTGCCGCGTAGTCTTCCAGAAGGCGTATTCTTCCTTGTGGCAGGAAGTGCAGGCTGCCACACCCACGTAGTGGCTCTGATCGCCTGAGACGGGGCTGGGGAGGCGATCTTTAAAAGCTTCTCGATTGTGGCTGTTAACTCGTCGGTAATAGCCGTCCATTTCGCTTTTCACGCCAGCGTGTTGTCCGGCAGCTTCGCCCACTTCGTAGGTTTGATAAAAGAAGAAGCTTCCCGAAGCGGGGGGTACGGGCGCCCGGTACTGGCGAAGCAGGACTTCCAGCTTGCTCAGCGCTTGGCGGCGCTGGGCAAGAGTGGGAGATTTCGGTTCGCGCGTTTCCAAATCATGGATCCGCTGTTTTTCAACTTCGAAGGCTTCCCGCAGATTGAGCCCAGAAGCGTCCACAAAATCGTAACTGTCGCCGCGCACATACAGATCAACGCTGGCGAGGGATTGCAGGTGATTCTGGGGCGCGATAACCAACGTCTTCCCGACTAAGACCGCCGGCGCAGGCGCGTCGTTGAGTTCCCCCTCATCATAGGGTTTGCCCACGAGCATCAACTGAAAACCCTCGACTTTTTCGGCTAATCTGAGGGCCTCGCCACGCGGCATGGACAAAAGGGCAATTCGGATCTGGGCACCTTTGGCGTTCAATTTCTGAAGGGCTTGAGTGAGCGCCAGCGTGGCATCCCCCACCTGCACGCCTGCCGGCCCCATCCCGTTCTGAAGCGGCAACGAAATTCCGACCACGCCAACCTTGGTTTTTCCTACCTCTGTCATCCAGAACGGCGTTACGCCAGTTAGATTCGCAGCCAGCGCCTTAGCTCCCGAAAGCTCAGTGTGCTTTCTGAAGACCTCGGAGCCGGCAGCCCAATCGTTGAGCCCCGGGGCCCAGGCGCGAAGCTTCATCGCGCTTAGTGCTTTGGCAATCACTTCCCCTTTCCACAAGTCTTGGGTGCGCGACTTTTCAGATAGCGAGGGGTTCAAGAAGAAGAGAGGCCCTGCCGCCAGCAGCAGCTCACTTTCCACGTCACTTTGGTGCTTGCGCAGGAGCTCTGCCGCGTGATCGACGCCGCCCAACATGCTTTTGACGCAACCGCAGGGTTCCATGGCACCGGCGAGCGTTCCGAGCGCGTAGATGCGCAGCGTGGGAGTCTTCTGTGGCACCGACTCGGCATCCCGGTTTTTCCCGCACTGCGCCAGGCCGAGCACCAGGGATGCACACAAGGCAAGCACTGCCAAACGCCAGCGAGAAAGCATATTCTAAGCCATTAAGCCCCGATTGTCCTCGCGTCAACGCTTTCGGCTGGCCACCCGGGGCCACCCGGGGGGACAGAGCGGACACCGGGGGCACGGCAAGCCTAAGGCGTCTTCGCAAACGGTAAGACAGTCTTGAGATCTTCATCGTTGAAGAGCAACTGCATGCCGACGAAATAGTCCCGCCGATCCGGGCTCAGTATGTCATCCACGCCCGCCATCAGCCAAAGGCGGTTCACGAATTCGTAACCCAAGGACACCCGCCAGCGCGGCAACACCACTTCTCCAAACCCGAACAGATCCTGCCGCAGCTCGAAGCGATCCTGGAAAAGATGCAGATCCAGGCCGGTGCCACCCGTGGATTCCTTGATGCCAAAACGCCCGGTAAATGGCCCAAACTTCTGGGCGAATTGGAGTGAGAAGCGAAAGGAGTTGGTGGTGACAGTACGCACCTCGCGGTACGCGGCGGGGTCGTTCGGGTTGGTGGTGCGCACGTCCACCTGCTCAAAGGTCGTCAGCCCGCGCGGATCGTTGACGATCTCGATCAGGTAGTACTTGTCCTCGCGTGGCTGCAGTCGAAGCTCGACGTAGCTTTTCACTGAGCCAGTGAGAAAGAGGTAATCCGAGCGCAAGCCCACGTAGGTCTGAATGCGATCGAGGCCGCCCACGAAATCGCCCACGGTTTCGGCGACGCCTTCCACTTCGTTGATCAGGCGCTCATCCTTGGTGAGCTTGCCTAGCGTGCCTTCTCCTCGTTCCAACCGCCCGGTCACACTATCGATATTTTGGAGCGCACTTTCGAGGCTCTTGCTCGCACTGTTCACCCGGTTCACGATCTCGCGCACATCGCCTGGCTGCTGGCCTTCCACGTCGGACTTACCGAGCATCTCGCGGACATCGCCGGTGAGCACTCGGACATTTTCCAGGATCTTCTGCAGCTCGGGTTGGGACTGGTTGGTGATGTTCTGGATATTGTTGAGCGTGCTACGGATGGCCTCGCGGTTCTCGCGGACCGTTTGGTTCAACGATTCGGTCACCTGCGCCAAATTACCAAGGATAGATTTGATATCGTCACGGCCTTGATTCGTGCCGAGCGACTCTGCGAGCGAGCGCGACACTTTTTGGACATCTTTGGCGATGGCAGAAACATCCTCAAGGATTTGGGCGGTGGTCGGAGAATCGACGACCAGGTGCACCTGATCGCCATCGTGCAACTGACGCTTACCCTGGGTGCCGGGGGTTAACGTGACGACGTACTCCCCCAGCAGACTCGACATCACTTTAGCCATCGCCGCATCGTCGTAGAGAGGAACATCCGGATTCACACGGATGTCGACACGCGCGCGGTTACCTTGCAATCGCACGCTTTGGATGGTCCCCACCGGGATGCCAGCCATGCGGACCTGGCTGCTCTTGGCAATGCCCATCGCGTCGTTGATCAATGCATACACAACGTAGCCGTCGCTGCTGCCTGAGGACTTATCGACGAAGCGGTAGATCATCGCGCCTGCGAGCGTGGTCACGGTGGTGAAGAGTCCAACCTTCGCCGCTGTCGAGATGTTCCGCACTAGAGTAGAAGAACCTACCAAGACCTGCTTCCGCGGTCGACCATCGCTTCGTCCGCCCGTGCGCTCTGCCCTGTTTACGACTGCTTGTGCTGGTACGGGAAGGCGCGCTCCGCTACGCTGGTCGTCGGTGCGAGGCCGGTTTCTTCTTGTGTTGACGAGTCTCGCCTGCGCTGCTTGCGGACCGAGCTTAGCGACACCGACTACGCTTCCAGCTGGCCGTCAGCGCACAAGCGTCGCCCCGGTGTTCGCCTGGTCCCGAGAAACCTGGTCACCGCAGCCCTTGAACGGAACCCCAGATGTGGCGCTTGAGGCAATCTATGCGGTCTGTGGCGAGGCGGACCAAGCCCTGGCACGGGTAGCCGCGCGCGTTCTGGAACTTGACCGGGCCGGCGTGAAGCTGGACGACGCGAGCCTCAAGCTAGCTTTGAGGGCAGAGGGTGCCCCTTACCTTTGGCCTCGCCGATGGCAAACAGAACTCCCCAATCCTAGGGCCGCAGACAGCGTGCAAGCTTGGCAGGTTCGCCATTCCAAAGCGGGCGTTGCTCGCTGTGGGGTGGCACTTTCGGAAGCAGGCTCCGGCCCCGCGCGTTTGAGCGTTGTGGCCGTGGATTCCAAAGTCGATCTTGAGCGCTTCCCGGTCCGTGCGCGGGTTGGGCAGTGGCTGACGTTCGCGGCGCGCGTCAAGGAAGCCGGCGAGCCCGCGCTATTTCTGCAGGGGCCGCGTGGGCGCCCGCGTCAGGCCCTGGTTGCTTTGGGCGGAGAGAATCTGAAAGCGCGTTTTGCGCTCTCCGAGCCAGGACTCTGGACCGTTCAACTGATCGCGAACGGACCCGGGGGGCCCCTCCCGCTCGCAGAAGCCCTGATTTTTGCTGATGTCGAGCCGAGCCAGGACCTTCATTGGCCTCGAGCACCCGGAGAAGCCGAGGACAATGAAGGCTTACCCGACCGCCAGCGCCTGCTCTCGATGTTAAACAGTGCTCGTGCCTCTGAGAAGTTGTTGCCACTCGAGCAACGCGTGGACCTATCGGCCATTGCCCAAGCGCACGCGCAAGCTATGCGTGATGCGGAAACGCTCGCCCACGATCTCGGGCAGGGTGGCGCCGGAGCGCGCGTCCTGAACGCAGGCAACTCGGAGCAGTTCAGCCTGATCGGTGAAAATGTGGCTTCGGCCCTTTCCACTCCGCGGGCGCACCGCCTGCTGTGGTCGAGCCCCGCCCACCGGTTCACACTCTTGCGGCCAGACTTCGACAGTGTGGGGATCGGGATCGCCCGGGGCGCGGACGGGCGGCTCTGGGTGTGCCAACTCTTCGCGCGAACAAAATAACAAAAGCCGGCACTCTGGCGAGTCACCGGCTCGGCATTAGTTTAGAAATGATGGAAGGCCAGGCTCACTTGCTGTGAGGCGGCATCTTCGCTTCTTTGAAAATCACGTGCTGGCGCACTACGGGATCATACTTCTTGAACTCCAGCTTGTTGGTCTGGGTCCGCTTATTCTTGTTGGTGTAGTACGTGAAGCCGGTGCCGGCTGACGAAACCAATCGTACGTTGTCGCGCATGATAGAGGCTGGCTAGCATACGGCCTCGGCTCTCGGCAAGCAGCCCAGGCAGACAAAGAATTGTGGGTCTGAGCAGGGGTTCAGGGTCCCGAATGGCTTGACTCCCAGAAAAGGACATGGCTATCTCCCGGCCCCCTAGCGAAAGTCCCCCAAAATGAAGCGCACTTATCAGCCTCACACTCTCAGCCGCCTGCGCACTCATGGTTTTCGCAAGCGCCTGAAGACCAGCGGTGGTCAGAAAATTCTCAAGAATCGTCGACGTAAGGGACGCTGGCGTCTGGCTGTCACCGCGTACGAGAAGTGAGCGCTGCGGCCGAAGGCCGCTTCTCGCCTCGTTCGAGGGTCCGCAAGCGATCCGAGTTTCTTTTCATTCAGGCAACGGCAAGTCGCGTTGTCACGCCACACCTGGTTTTATTGGTGAGCGTGCGCGCTTCCGCTCGGAGTGCACGCCTACGGGGGCCTGCTTTTGATCGCACCCGGCTTGGGATCACTGTGCCCAAGAAGATGGGCTCCTCGCCCGAACGGAGCCGCGCCAAACGCTTGATTCGTGAGGCATTTCGGCGGCTACGGGGTTCGCTCGCGGGTGACGTGGATTTGGTGGTGATCGTCAGAAAGCCGCTTGGGGAGGCGAAGCTTGGCGGCATCGTTGAGGAGTGGGAACGCGCCGAGCGACAAATCCAAAAACGGATTGTTGAGGCTCGCGCTGTGGCTCCGATCGGCTAAGGCTTGGGTTAGCAAATGCTGGCCCGGCTGATTGTCTTACTGATCCGTTTGTACCAACGGACCTTGGCGCCCCTGCTCGGGCCAAGCTGTCGTTTTGTGCCTTCTTGCTCGCGCTACACCATCGCGTGCGTGGAGCTGCATGGTCCGCTTCGGGGATCGTGGTTAGGCATCCGCCGCATCTGTCGCTGCCACCCATTCAATGCCGGGGGCTACGATCCACCCCCGCCGCTTTCTGGTCTCCCGGCCGATAAACTCTGAAAACTTCGTGGGAAGTTTCTTGGGCTTCTGGCAGAGCGTGCTAAAGGGGGCCTCTCGTCGAAGCCCGCCGAGTCCAACACGTCTCCTTTAGCGCAAGATATTATTCAAGATGGCACGCGACAGCGTCCTACGTTTTCTCTTCATCGGTGGACTCGTCATCCTCCTATTTACCTTTGGGTCCCAGCTCTTCGGGGGTGGCTCAACCGCGCCGCAGCCGCTTCGGCCGGAGACCATTGCGATCTCGTCCGGCGCCGAGAGAGAGCAGCTCTGCCACCTTCGGAATCCGGCCTTTCATGCAACTATTTCGAGTCGCGGCGCCTCTGTTAAGCGCTTTGAGCTAACGACACCGAAGTACGTCAAGTTCGGGAAGACTCAAGATCTGTCGACGACGCCCGATCAGCCGTTTCGGCAGCAGCTCGCCTTTATGTGGCGAAATGAAGCCGCGAAGCGCAAGGATATCCCATGGCAGCTAGATTTCGATCTGGTGCGTTATGACCTGGTTCAGTCCAGCGCTCAGGAATGTGTGTTTCGGTATCGCGACGCCAACGTGGAGCTCACGCGGGTCGTTGCATCGACGGCCAATCCGTACGAATTACTAGCAACCGCCACGATCAAGAATCTGGCACCGCAGAAGCGCGTTCATGCGCTCACCGTTCACACGGTGGCGTGGCGAACCCAGCAAGAAGTCGCCGGACACATGTTTAGCGTGAGCCCCTTCGTCACGCATGTTGAGTGCATCGACAAGGGTGGCCACGCGACGCGGCTGCGCGAGCCTGATTTTGAGGCAGGGAACTTCACTGGCGAAGGTTTTCAGCCAACCGCGCTCAATCTGGGCGATTGGCATAAAATCCCGGGCGAGCCGGATATCGCAGCTGTTTCGAACGCCTACTTTTCACATGCGCTCATCCCCAAGTCAGCGCCGGCTGCGCCTGAGTGTCAGCTTCAAATTGAACAGCGCTGGGACGCCTCCCGTCACCCGAAGGCGAGCGACGATATCAATGCCGGAGCGATGTATCGGGCACGCCTCGCATACCCAGCGCAAGTGCTCGATCCAGGGAAAGAGCAGACGTACAGCCTGCTCAGCTACGCTGGCCCGAAGGAGCGAGATGCGCTCAGTCGTGCTGGTGGTGGCCAACACCATGTTGAAGAGCTGATTGATCTGGGGCTCTTTACGGTCATCGCCAAAGTGCTGGTTGCTTTCCTATTGAAGGTTTACAGCATCGTTCCCAATTGGGGCATTGCGATCATTGTCCTCACGATCACGGCCCGCACGCTGCTCTTCCCGCTCACGCTGCCGTCGATCAAGAGCATGATGAAGATGCGCGAGCTTAAACCTGAGCTCGATGAGCTGAACATCAAGTACAAGGACGATGCTCAGGCCAAGGGCTTGGCGCAGATGGAGCTTTGGCGAAAGCACAAAGTGAATCCGCTCAAGGGTTGCTTGCCTCAGCTCGCCAGCATGCCCGTGTGGTTTGCCCTGTACACCACCCTGCAAACCGCAGTTGAGCTGTATAATATTCCGTTCCTATGGTTTCCTGACCTTTCGCTGCCGGATCCGTATTTCATCTTGCCGTTCATCATCGGCTCCACCTCTTACGTGCAGCAGAAGATGATGCCCGCTCAGGGGGATCCTGCGCAGCAGAAGATGATGCTGTACTTTATGCCAGCGATGTTTACGGTGTTTATGCTGTTCCTGCCCGCTGGGCTTGGCGTCTACATGTTCACCAACAGCTTGCTCGGAATTCTGCAACAACAGGGCGTGGAGGCCCATGTGAGGCGTACCCAGCGAATCGCCGCTTCACGCGCGATCGAGGTCAAGGTTAAGGGGTGAGGGTTTAGGATTTAGGAAAGGCAAGACCATGAGCGACAACACCGAAGTAGATCAAGGTTGGGGCGCGGAGAGCGCCGACGTAAAGGATGCATTTGCGGAGGATGGCGACAATCGGCTGGACGACGCCGCGCGTGCCGCGGCCGAGGAGGTGACCGATCCCGATGAGCGCGCCCAGGTGGCACTCGATTTCGTCGCAGACGTGCTGCGCGAGATGGACATGGAGTGTCGGGTTCGGCTTTTGAAGCCGAGGGAAGGCTCGGAAGGCGAAATCTACCTTGAGATCACCGGCAAGGATTCCGGGCGGATCATCGGCAAGAAGGGCCAAGTCCTGCAGGCTCTCCAGTTCCTCACGCACCGCGTGATCAATCGCCCGGGCGAGGAACGCCGCCACGTGCTCGTGGACGCAGAGGGGTACCGGTCCCGAAGAGATGATTCGCTGGCCACGATGGCCCAACGCCTAGGAAGCCAGGCGGTCAAGGAAGGCAAGATCATCACCTTTGAGCCAATGAATCCCCGTGATCGACGCGTGGTCCACCTGGCGCTTGCCAAATTCGAAGGTGTCATCACCAAGAGTGATGGTGAAGGCGATGATCGGCGCGTACAGATTATTCCCGTTCGTCGCGAACCGGCACGCGCCTAGCCCTATTCGCAAGCTCTTTGGGTCGGCCTCCCTGCCGAGTCCAGAGCCGTCGCATTGAGGCCGGGCTGGATGAGACCTGGATCTTCGTCCAAAACGCCATTCTTCCCACAATGGACAGGATGCTCCGCTTCTTTTGGCTCGTCTGTTGCGCAGGCGCGTCTAATGCTAATAAACCCATCGTCCAGGGTGGAACCCCCACGCCTCCGACTTGTGGGAACTTGAACGAAGAGGAAGAACATATGCAGACGCTTAGTGTTACGCCTTCAAGGCTCTTAGGTTCGTTGCTCTTGGCCACCGCGCTTCTAGGTTCTGGTTGCGGTCCCAAAGCGGTACGCGGAGAGAACGTAGCTGGCTTGGATGATCAGGCCATGGGCACCGGTCTCGACCGTCGGGATCTGGAGCGCATGCTGCACGAGAACATGCAGGCGCTCCAGAGTGCAGCGGTCGTTAAGCGTTGGCAGGGCGAAAATCGGCCAGCTGTTGCAGTGCTGCCCCTTCGGAACGAGACCTCAGAGCACATCGATAGCTCGATCGACGCCCTCATCAGCGATATCGAGACCACGTTGGTGAACGCAGGCCACGTGCGCGTGATCAGCCTAGAGCAGCAGCCGGCACTGATGCAGCAGGCCAAGCAGCAGAATTCTCAGGGTTTTGACGCTCGGAACGCCACCCAATTGGGCAAACAAATCGGTGCGCGTTACATCGTGACCGGTAAAGTCTTCAACAACGATGAGCGCCAAGACGGCGAGCGCCGCGTTCAGTACTTCATGTTCATTCAGGTTTTGGAGGTAGAAACGGCCGATATTCTGTTCCAAAACAAGACGACGGTTACCAAGGCGATTCTCTAAGCATTTCCGTCAAACGGGTTGAGCTATGGCCGAAAGCCAGATCGGTCGGTACGGCGGGGGCGAGAGTTCTCAAGGTGCGCCGTCGCGGGTGTCCCTGGTCGCAAGGTTAGCGGTGCGGCTGGCGTTCACCCTATTTTTCCTTACTGCTGCAGGGTGCGCCGATCATGCCTCGCGCATGGCTAAAGTACGCAGTGCTCTGGATGCCAGTCGGCCCAAGCAGGCACTCGTAGAACTGAATAGCGCGTTGGATGTGGATAAGGCGGCCGAGCTCCCGAAAGATTTGGGCGGGGAGAAGGGCCTTTTGGTTTTGAATCGCGCCATGGTGCTTCAGCAGCTGAAGGACTACGGCCTTTCAAGCCGCGATCTAGAGATTGCCGACAAGCAGATCCAGACCATGGATTTCTCGCGCAATGCGCTGGACGACATCGGCAAGTACTTGTTCTCGGACGACACGGGCCCCTACAAAGCGCCCGCCTACGAGAAGCTGCTGATCAACACCATCAACATGCAAAATTACCTGCTGCGGGGTGATTTGAATGGTGGGCGTATCGAAGCGCGACGCCTCGCGGTGATGCAGAAATATCTGAGCCAGAGCACCGATCCCGCCCAAGCATTGCTCGGTCCAGGTAGCTATTTCGCCGGCTTCATTTTTGAGAAAAGCGGGAAGCCAGATGAAGCCTTGCGCTATTACGACGAAGCGCTGAGCTACGCTTCGTATCCGAGCCTTGAGCAGCCTATCCTGCAGTTGAGCACACAGAGCGGCTATCGCAGTCCCAGGTTGCGCCAAGCACTAGAAGAGGCCAGCAAAGATGCGGCGGGCGCGGAAGCTCCGGGGGAAAGCCAAGCAGGCCAGGCCAGCCAAGGTAGCCAATCCGCTGAGCTTCTGGTGATTCTCAACTACGGGCGGGTTCCTCCAAAGATCGCGCGCAGAGTTCCGATCGGGTTGGCGCTCACGTACGCAAGTGGCGCGTTGAGCCCCGCTGATCAGGGCAAAGCTAATGCCTTGGCAGCGCAAGGCTTGGTGACCTGGGTTAATTATCCCGAGCTTGGCGCAGCGCATGGCCAGTACGACACGCCCGAGGTAACGCTGGATGGCCGAGCGCTACCCATTGAGCAGCTTTCCGCCATAGATTTTGAGGTGCGGCGCGCTTGGGACCGAGTGAAGGGTGCTGTGGTCGCCTCCGCTATCACGCGCATGATCGCGCGCGTGGTCGTGGGGGAAGGGATCCGAAGAACTTCCTCAGACAAGAATCTCTTGGCGCTGCTTCTGAGCTTTGGCACCCAAGCGGCACTCACTGCGGCCGATACGCCGGATACACGCAGCTGGTCCACCCTGCCAGCCAGAATGAGCGTGGCCCGCATCCGGCTCTCGCCCGGCAAGCACGTGATCAGCATGCTGGTTCGGGGGCGGCGTGAGACACGGACGATCGTGGTCGCACCGGGCGGCTGGGTGGCAGTGGGCATTACGGTGCTCAAATAGTTCAGCCTAAAGACTGAAGCTTGCAGCCGCTGGCGAGCTCTGAAAAGCTCGGCCGCATGCAAACGAGAGCTGCTGTCGCCTACGCTGCCGGAAAACCCTTGTCGATAGAAACGGTCTCGCTCGCAGGGCCCAAGGCGGGCGAGGTGCTCGTGGAGATCAAGGCAACGGGCATCTGCCACACCGATGCCTTCACGCTCTCCGGTGACGATCCGGAAGGCCTCTTTCCCGCAATCTTAGGCCACGAAGGCGCAGGCATCGTTGTTGAGGTCGGGCCCGGGGTCACGTCCCTCGCCAAAGGCGATCACGTGATTCCACTGTACGTGCCCGAGTGTCGCCAGTGCGACTACTGCGTGAGCGGCAAGACCAATCTTTGCCAAGCCATTCGTATCACTCAAGGGCGCGGCGTGATGCCCGACGGCACGAGTCGTTTCTCATTGGGCGATAAAACACTGCTCCACTACATGGGCACCTCGACGTTTTCAAACTTCACCGTCGTCCCAGAAATAGCGCTCGCCAAGATCCGCAAGGATGCTCCCTTCGATAAAGTTTGCTACATCGGCTGCGGGGTAACGACTGGCGTCGGAGCCGTGATCAACACGGCGAAAGTTCAGGCGGGGGACAACGTGGTCGTATTTGGCCTCGGTGGCATTGGGCTCAACGTGGTTCAAGCCTGCCGCATGGTGGGCGCGGATCAAATCATTGGTGTGGATTTGAACCCCGCCCGGCGGCCACTTGCTGAGAAATTTGGCATGACACACTTCGTGAATCCGCTGGAAGTGGAGGGCGATCTGGTCCCGTATCTGGTGGAGCTCACGCGCGGCGGTGCGGATTTCAGCTTCGAGTGCATCGGGAATGTGAAGACGATGCGCCAAGCGCTCGAGTGCTGCCACAAGGGTTGGGGAACCAGCGTCATCATCGGCGTCGCCGGGGCGGGCCAAGAAATAGCCACCCGTCCGTTTCAATTGGTTACAGGGCGAGTTTGGAAAGGCTCTGCCTTTGGGGGTGCTAAGGGCCGCACCGATGTCCCGAAAATTGTCGACTGGTATATGGATGGCAAGCTAGATATCGACAGCCTGATCACCCACACGCTGCCGCTCTCAGACATTAACCGCGCTTTTGAACTCATGCACGCAGGTACATCGATCCGCTCGGTTGTCACCTTCGACTGAGCGAACAGCCAAACGCGATCGGCGAAATGCGATCGGCGAAATGCGATCGGCGAAATGCGATCAGTCAAACTTGAACGCCGAAATGCGAATCGCGAAATGCAGCGCTCAATCAATTCAGCGTGAAGCGTTCGCCGTCAAACACGTAGCGCTGAGCGCCGCGATCGCTCCAAGGCAGAACCAATGGCTCAAGGCCTCCCGCGGGGCCGCGGTCTTCGGGGAAAGGATAGGTTTTCTCGGTCCAGCCGACTGCGCGCCCAGCCTTCAGTTCGATCACGCCGCTCTTCCCTTGTTGAGCAAAAGCGACGTTGCCCACGATGCGATCCTTCCCGAGCGAGCGCGCCATCTCAGCTCCAAAGATCCGAGCGAGCTTGCCGCCCGTTATTCGATACACAAACATGGCTTCGCGCGTGATGGAGTCACCGCCGAGAGCCTTACTCGTTTTCGCTTGGAGCTGCGCCCGGATGACGATCTCCGAAACTCGATCCCCGGTGACATCTTGGGCGGTGACCGTCAGGATATCCTTGGAGTCGGCGACGCCGATGGTGATGTACGCGTAGCTCTTCCCCTCCAAAAATCCCTTGCCGAATACCACGAGATCAGAGCCGTGCACGAGAACTCGCTCAGGGCGCGCGTCGCCCGTGACGTTGCTGACAAAATCGAAATCGGGCTTCTTTCTGCCCACTTTCCGGTCGTTTCGGTAGAGCGCGTAGACTCGATCCAGCATCTCCTCGGCGCTGGGCGGACGGGGTGCCGCTTCCGCCGGCGGGGGCGCTGAGGCTCCTGCCGGTTGGGGCGCTGAGGCTCCTGCCGGTTGGGGCGCTGAAGCTCCTGCGCTGACCGCTGATTCTATTGGCTTCGAAGCGCTCGCCGGACCTTTTACACGTGGCTTCCAGGCTTCCGATCCGACTTCCGCGAATTGTCCGTCCCTCACGCCGAAGGTGCGGCTCTTGACCTTATCCCAGGGGAGGAGCGCTGAATGCTCGGTGCTTGGTGCTTGGTTCCAAGTTTCCGGATCCACATTCTTGGCGAGCCCCTGTGAGAATCGGATCTGACGAGCGCCGGGGCGACCGATCATGCGCACCTCATTCTCAAGCTCAATCTCGTCGGCGTGGATCCCAAGTTCGTACTCGAACTTCACGACCGGAGCGTCCTTTTCGCTGATGGTGAGCACCTGCAAGGCTTCGCGATACTTAGCTGTGCTGCCCACCCGACGTTGAATCACGATCTCGCTTCGCCCATCCCCATCAAAGTCCTGCAGCTCAAGCCGGGTGACGCGACCTTTGCTCCCGAGCCCCAGATCGGCGAAGTAAAACTGCTTACCGAGGCGATAGTCAGGCCCCACAATGCTCAGGAAGTTCCCAAACAGCGCCACCTGTTCGAGCGCTGGGCCACCGGAAATATTGCCGAGCGCGGTGCGTGACGGTTTGGGATTGAGCCCCTTTCCCCGCACCAGTGCATCCAACAAGGCTTGTTCACTTTCGAGTGGGAGCACCGGAAGAGCGGCTCCAGCTTTTGCAGCGCTAGCACCAACAACCGAGCGGATGCGTCCCGGTGCGTCAGCATCCGAGTAGGTGATGGTGGCCCTCAATCCAACCCGGACATCTTTGGCTTCCGAAAACTGCTCCCAAGGGATCTGGGCTTCGAACGTGAAGCCTTCATCATGCGCAGCTTCAACCAGCTTAGCCCCAGGGACTGCTTGGCTGCCTTCCTTCACGAGGCCTGCCGTGGTGCCGGCTTTTCCCGGATAAAGCGTGAGCTTGTGGTTGCTGAAGCCTCCGCCCGGTGAGGGGAATGCAAGGTAGAGCGTTGCGTGATCTTCTGCTTCTCCCGCAGCTGGCGTACGCACCAGGGTAGCGTCTTCGGCATCGAGCGTTACGTAGAGGTAGCTCTTGTCGTAGCCAATCTTCGCGGAGACAGCACGACCTTGAGCATCGCCCACTAGCTTCTTGTCGAGGAGCACGTTTTTGCCGGGCCATTCTCGAGGAAGGCCATCCAGACGCAGCTTCTTGCCGATAAAAGGCTCCGCGTTAAAGCGCGCATCAGCAAAGGCCGGGGCAGACAAGAGCAGACTGCTCGAACAGAACAGGCAAGAAACAAGCGTCTTATTCATGAATTCGTGACGATCTCCCGCGGACATCAACGCCCGTCCAGCGCGCAGCTTTAGTTAACCCACGAAATGAGTCGGGTCCAGCAATAGCCAGCGTGAGCGTGCCCAATCGCTCACCGCAACAGCTAAGAGCTGAAAGTTTGAAGGCCCAACAGAATAGCGCCGCTAAGGTTTCATGAGCGGTTGGCCATCTCGACTCGCTCGGACGAGAACCAACTGATTCGGTGGCGGGGCTTCCGGCTGCACCGTCACGTGGTCGAGCCCAAACTCGCGCTTCAAATGCGCACACACGCTGCGGCACACATCTGTGCCATGAGCACCGTGAGCGAGCGTCACGTGCACGGTGACCGCGTCGAAGCGGTCTGAGATGCGCCACACGTGCAAGTCGTGCACTTCACCGACTCCTGAGCATTCCAAGATGGAGCGACCGATGCGTTGAACATCTAGGTGCGGGGGCGCTCCTTCCAGCAGGATGCCTGTGGTTTCACGCAGCACGCGCCAGCCACTGTACGCGACGAGTCCGGCGATGAGGACGCTGAGCACAGGATCGGCCCGATAAATCCCAAAAAATACGACGCAAACACCAGCGATGATGGCCCCGACCGAGCCCACCGCGTCCGTGATCACATGCGCGAAGGCAGCACGCACGTTGAGGCTATCTTTCTGGGCTCGCATCAGGATGAAGGCCGCCAGCAGGTTCACGAACAGTCCCAAGGTGGCCGTGATGAGCATCGCGGAGCCGTGGATCGGTTGCGGGCTGAGCCAGCGCTCCACCGCTTCTTTCACGATGCCAAGCGACGTGATCGCCAGAAGAATGCCGTTGCTGAACGCTGCCAGCACCTCGGCTCGGTGAAAACCAAATGTTGTCTTCGAAGTGCGTGGCTTACCCGCCCAATGCTGCGCCAAGAGTGCGAGCCCGAGTGCGCCCGTGTCAGCGAGCATGTGCACAGCATCCGCGAGCAGCGCGAGGCTCCCCGACCACCAACCGACCGCCATTTCAGCCAGCATGAAAGTGGCCGTGAGAGCAAACGCCTGAGCCAACGCGCGGCGCGGAGCTGCTCGATGGTCATGGTGATGATCGTCATGGTGATGATCGTCATGGTGATGATCGTCATGGTGATGATCGTCATGGTGATCGCCGTGCGTGGCCACCACTTCGGGCGCGCGCGAGTGCCCAATGGCCAAGTCCTGTCCGGAGGTGGGGCGTGGGCGAGAGGGCGGGGCAGTCATGGTTTGAGGGGCACCCTGGCAGCGCCTCTGGCCTTTTTACAGGCTTGTTCCTCGCGGGGCCACTGCTTCGGTTGGCGCTGGCTCAGGTCGAGCTTGATTGCGCGCCCAGTTTTTGTGTAGCTTCGCCCATGTTTGAACGTAATTTGCGTGAATGCTTGACGTTTGACGACGTTCTGTTGGTCCCCGCGTACAGCGAAGTGCTGCCCGCTGAGGTCGATGTTCGAACACGGCTGACGAAGGACATCGAACTCAACATCCCCATCATCAGCGCTGCGATGGACTCGGTCACCGAGGCGCGCACGGCGATTGCCATGGCCCGACAGGGAGGCTTGGGCATCATCCACAAGAATCTCTCGCCTGCCGCTCAAGCGCACGAAGTGGATCGGGTGAAGCGTGCCGAAAGCGGCATCATTCTGAACCCGGTGACGGTGGGGCCGACCCAATCGCTCCGCGAAGCGCTGCAAGTGATGCGGCGTAACGATATTTCGGGCGTACCGGTGGTGCAAGGTCAGACGGCTGTTGGGATCCTCACCTCGCGCGATATTCGATTTGAGAAGAATCTTGATCAGCCAGTCAGCGCGCTCATGACAACCCAGCTGGTCACTGTTTCGCCGGGTTGCGCACCCGAAGAAGCGCGCGAGCTCCTTCACCGCCACAGAATCGAGAAGCTGCTGGTCGTCGAGAACAATCAGCTCGTCGGTCTGATCACGATCAAGGATCTGCTCCAAGCTGAACGCAATCCGCTCGCCAGCAAGGATGATCGAGGCCGGCTCCGCGTCGGTGCGGCGATTGGACCCAGCGCCGATCGGTTGGAACGAACCGCAGCGCTGATTGCAGCGGGCGTCGACGTGATCGTGATCGACACCGCACATGGGCATTCGCGAGGCGTGCTCGAGGCAGTGCGGGACACCCGCGCCCGTTATCCCAAATTGCCACTGATTGCGGGCAATGTGGCCACAGCCGACGCCACGCGTGCGCTCATCGAAGCGGGCGTGGACGCGGTAAAAGTGGGAATTGGCCCAGGCAGCATCTGCACCACACGCGTGGTGGCAGGGGTGGGCGTTCCTCAGATCACGGCGATCGCTGATTGTGCTGAAGAAGGCGATCGGCATGGAATACCTGTGATTGCGGATGGCGGCATCAAATATTCTGGCGAAGTCACCAAAGCTCTAGCAGCCGGGGCTTCCTGCGTGATGATCGGCTCGCTCTTGGCGGGTACAGACGAATCTCCCGGAGAGCTCGTGCTCTATCAAGGTCGCAGCTACAAGGTTTATCGAGGCATGGGGTCGCTCGGTGCCATGAAGCAGGGAAGCAAAGATCGCTACGGGCAGAGCGGTACCGCCGATGAGAAGCTGGTGCCGGAAGGGATCGAGGGGCGAGTCCCGCATCGCGGTTCACTGGCCTCGATCTTGACGCAGCTCGTGGGTGGATTGTGCTCGGGCATGGGCTACACCGGTTCCCGCACCATTGCGGATCTGCGCCGAGATTCGCGATTTATCCGGGTCACGAGCCAGGGCCTGCGTGAGAGCCACGTTCACGACGTGATCATCACGGAGGAAGCTCCGAACTATCGCGTGTGAGCTAACGCTGCGCGCTGTTGCGGACCGGTTCGTCGTCGATGAACGAATCGGCCGCATCAAATTTGTAAGCGAAGCCGAGGCGCGCCACAGCATTCACCACGGCGCCACTAGCGACGGCACAATCACCCACCACATCGCCTGTGATAGGTTGAGCGGCGGCTTCCACCTGGAACAAGAAAGCTAAGTGCTGTTCGAGATCGACATCCACACCCGCGGCAGCACCCAAAGAAACGGTGGGATTCGAAACAGCGCTGCAAGCAAATACCCGTGGCGGCAGGTTGAAGGGCATCGAGCTCTCACGCGTCCCGTTCGCGCGCACTTCCTCGATCGAGAGCCCCAAACCAAGCCCGGCATAGGCGCGATACTTGAGCTCGCGCAGCGCGAAATAGCGGGCTTTGGCCCAGAGCGTGTTCAAATCGTAAGCCACGGTCACGCTGTCGCGAGTGGGTGGTGTCCGCGCGCCGCCGAGGCCTGTTCGTGCGTATTCTAGGCCATAGGCCCAGGTTCGATTGGGTTCAGCCCAAGCACCGAGACTCAGCGCCATATCGAAACGTTGCTTATCGGCAAACCCAGAAGGCCCATCATCAATTCGAGCGTTCGCGCCCAGGCCGCCCTCAATTCCGAAGGCGAGCGTGAAGGGTTTGAAGTCTTTCTGCTCGGGCGTGTCGCTCTCAGCGTCTGTCGCTTTGGGTGGGGGTGAATCAGAAGCGGCGTGGACGCTCCCTGGGGCAACGCCAGCGAACACTTTGCCGCCGTGAGTCGAAGTGGGGGAGCTTGGCGTGGTGGGCGCTGGGGGTGTGGCGACAGGTGGCGTGGGCGGCACCGGTGCCGGCGCGGGTTCGGGTTCGGGTTCGGGTTCGGGTTCGGGTTCGGGTTGTGCGGGGTCTGGGTCGGGTGTTACGGAAGCTTCCGGTGGTGTCGACTGCGTCTGCGCCCGTGCACTTTCCACGGTTCCGAGACAGCTGAGAGCAACGACCACCCCAAGTCGGACGATTCGCATGGCCGAGACTATGGCGGCTGAGGGGTTCGGCTGCAATCGACCACGCGGCAGCTCCCCCCCGAGAAATGCGACAAATAGGCCTAAAATAGGCCCTTCCATGGCGTTGACAGGCCGGGTCCGCCCTGCCAGAGTCCGCCCCGGAGAGATGTCCGAGCGGCCGAAGGTGCCTGATTCGAAATCAGGTGTGCCCGAGAGGGTACCGTGGGTTCGAATCCCACTCTCTCCGCAAGCACGCCGCTAAAAGTCAGGAATCACGCCAAGAAGAAATCAAAAGTAAAAATTGTAGGAGAGGTGACCGAGCGGCCGAAGGTGCATGATTGGAAATCATGTGTACTCGTGAGGGTACCGAGGGTTCGAATCCCTCCCTCTCCGCTAGCTCCGCCTTCGGCGGAGCGTCGCGGCGTGGGAGGGATGTCGGTCGCTTGCTCGCATCTTTGATGCTCGCTGACGCGGTCGAATCCCTGCGGGTGGGACACACTTGCGCCGAGGCTTCCTCGGCGATGCCCATAGAATGCTCAAAATCTAAGAGTGCTACTGCTTCGCGGAGTGCGCTTGGTGCCAAGTGCATGTAGCGGAGCGTCATGGTGAGGGTGGAGTGACCCACGAGTTCCTGCACGGCCTTCGGTGCCGCACCGCGCATGGCGAGATGAGAACAGAAGGTGTGCCTGAGCAGTCGCCCTCTACTGTTTCACTGCTTAATGCGCGGCCAGTGGCAAGCTTGCCGGTCCGTTGATACGCTTTGCCTACCCGCCCATGAGTGACATTCCCGACGACCCGAAGAAGATCCGGGAGCGGATTCGCCGCTATGAGCGGGGGCTCCAAAAAGAAAAGCAGACGTTCGGCAGTTATAACGACGGCGCCGGCAAGCGGTATTTCATCGGGCCGCTGTATCTCTTGCTTGGTGATCTTGAGGGTGCCCTCAAGGCGTTCCAGTGGTTCGACACGACCTTCCCCGACGACTCTGGCGAGGCTGGCCAGTCGCTTTGCTGGGCCCTGGCGGCGTACCGCTCGGGCGACAGAAAGGAAGCGATTCACAGGCTCACGCGTGCGATGTTGCAGAGCCGCTACGTCATACCGCGGCTTCTCGGGGAGCCGATCGATGGTCTGACGGTGTCCGCGGACAGCGACGAGTTGCGGTTGATGGAACTCGACTGGATCCCCGCACAGTACTTTTCGAGCTGGGCGCCTGATGAGCGGGAATGGGCCTCGCGCGAGTATCATGGCGAGGAATTGACGGCCCTCAGGAACCGGCACCTGGAGATCACGAGGGCATTGGAGAAAGAGCCGGTCGGACCGCGGCGGACGCAGCTTGTGGAGGAGCTTTACGGTCTCTAGCAAGCGGATTCTACCCGGTGCGGTGAAGGGGCGCGGCCTCCGATCGGGAAAACCGCAAAAAAATTAGAAATACCCGAACCCGTCGCCCCTGCACCGGAGCAGTTGAAGCACTCGGCGAATGCCTCATGAGGCCCTCAAGGTCTGGAGGGGTGAGTCGGTGTGATTTCGGCCTCCAGATGGGGTGTTGAGCACCAGTGAGGGGGTCTAGCGAATAGGCATCCAGCAGTGCACTGAGCAGTTGCACCTGTACGATACCCGCGCAGCCCTCGTGGTCTGCCTTGGCGGCACAAACCGAGGGATTTTCGTATCAGCTTGCCGCCGAGGATACCCAATGAGGAATGGTGCTCCCCAAAGCGGAGCTAAGGGGACTAACGTGGACTGATTATCGTCCCCCCGGTGGGCAAAAGCCGATTCACTGCAAACACACACAACACACATCTGTGTGTTTCACGGCTTCTGCAACGTGAAGTCGTCGTGGAAAACCTTGCACGTGTAGCCGGGGTTCGCCGCCTCCAGACACGCGCACGTCCTGTTGGTGGCGGAGCAGCCTTCGGGGATCGCCGCGCACTCGTACTTGGCGGTGCTCGACGGCGCCGGGCCGGTGATGCGACAGAAATTGGACGCCTGAACGCAGTGCAGACCCGCGCCGCACTGGAGGCAAATGGCTGTGGGCAAGTAGCTTTTCTTCCAAGTTCCGCTCGGGTCGCAACGGAGAACCGCACACGAGATGCACGGATCGGGATCGCAAGGAGGACCGCAGTTGGTCAGCGATCCTTGCCCACACGGCGCGCCGTCCACGGCACCGTTGCACTCCGCCGGCGCGCCGCCGCCCGATCCGAGGAGGCCGCTCGTGCCGCCCAGCCCAGCCTTAGCCGTGGCACCGCCGGCTCCTGCCCCGACGTTCGGTCCTTCACCACTCGACGCGCACGCCGACGAGCCCGCGACCATCAACAACCACGCCGCACGCCCGCCCCATGCTCCTGCCACCATATTACGCGCGATGATGGACCGGACCGCGTCGCTCTGTCGAGAGCATTAGACAATCGAAGTGCGAGTGTGCAGGCAAAATAGCCCCACTGAGGGACCGCGATGGCATCGACGGCCGCCAGCTGAGCCTCCGGATCGGTACCCAGCAGCTGGGCGGCAATCAACTGCTCCACCTCATCCCCTGGCATCAGGCGGATGGCGTCCACTGCCGCAGCGCGTACTTTGGTCGAAGGGGCACTGAGCAGCGGTTTGGCAGCGACCAACGCGTCCGGGTGGCCAGAATTAGCGATACCCCTTAAGACGTGAACCTGAATGGACGGTGTGCTGGCCTTGGCTAGAAGTTGCATCAGCAGGTGTGCAATCTCTGCGGCGCGGGCAGCTTCGCCAGCTTCTCGGAGCCTGCGGCTGAAAGTACCAAGGCCGTATGGGGCATGGACCTGCAGGATCCCGCTTTCGGCGTGACGCTTGAGCGCATCCACTGATTCCATTGTTGGCGTTGGCGTCCTAATGAGAATGAATGCAGCATCACGCCGCAAAGACTCGGTCAGCTTCGAATCCTCCATGCTGTGGCGATGCCCATGTGATGCCCTAAATCCAAAAGCGCAATCACCTCGCGCGTGGAGGCGCGTTCACAATCGCGGGCGCCCTTAGCAGGCGATTGTCTCCTCGCTTTAGGTGGGGCGGCTCACGAGCGGATCCGCACCCGCTGCTCGTCGACGATCCAGAGCCGACCCTGCATGGGTTCAACTTCGAAGAGAGGCATGATTCTCAGGAACGCAGCCAGAACATGCGGCTTGTCCTGCTGTCGAAGGCGGAACACAACGAGTCCCGAGTGATTCGCCGGGGGGTATGCCTGAACGTTAGAGAAGTCGAGGTCAAGAGTCAGCAGAACTCGCTCCTCGGTTTTGCACACCGCAGCGATGATTGGGTCAGTGTGCCCTCCTAAGCGCTGTTCGAGCACGGTCATGGCGTCGTGCCCGGACTCGCGTAGCATCACTGCTATCTCAACTGGAAGGTTCTCGTCGATCTTGAACTTCATCCATCAGCCACGCGGAGCTCGATGACGCGTTCGCGCGCGAGCTCAGCGCCGTAAGCGATGGCAGCTGCGACGTCAGCGAGGGTGAGCGAAGGGTAGCTCAGGACAATTTCCGCTGGCGGTACGCTGGCCGCAAGGTTGTCGAGCACAACGGATACGGGTATGCGCGTCCCTCGAATGCACGCGCGCCCATGACAGACAGCAGGGTCGGTGCTCACTCTTTCGTGCCAGTCCATGGTTGGAACCTCTAGAACCATTGTGGAAGAGGCAGGCGTTAATGTCGAGCGCGGGTGCCCGTCCGCGAGGCTCATCCTGGTGTTCTGGGGGATCTTGCAGGAACTTGAGACGTGGAGGGGGCGACGTAGCAAGGCGAAGGTGAGTGCCATCGCCGAGAGGTGCGCGGTAGCTAGCCGGCAAGGCGCATCACGCGGGAACTACACGCTTACGGTGCAGGCAGCTCCCAGATCTCGCTCCAATCTCCAACCTCCCCGGTGCAACCGGCACCGTAGGGATACACCATTCGATAGTGAGGAAAGAAAGTTCTTTGCGCCACAGTCACCCCGTTATGTTGCACGGTAATTCTTATGCGGTTCGGCTTTCCGGAAAGGCTGCTCTCATGCTGGATCAACTTTTCAGCGGCGCAGGCTGTATCGCTTGAAGCGCAGCCCGTTTTGGGCAAGGCAACGGTGGAACAGTGCTGGTCCTCGTGGTTGTCCTCGGATGCCCAGAAATGGCAGGAAGACTTTGCCCGTCTGCGTCCGCGAAGACGTAAAGGGATCGAGTGTCGTCGGCTCTTCTTTTCAGAGTAACGCCGACGTAGCTTCCGATGCAAATAGCGATGCAGCCGGGACCCTCGCGTTCACGCTCACGATGGCAACCGAGGATGCCGGGGGTGCAAGGTCGCCTCCCCCCAGCCACCCTGCGAGAGCCACTGGAATCTACGACCCTCGTGTCGTAGGCTCTCGGCCCTGGAGCGCCTAGGACTCTTGTGCTTACTCTTGGTGGTTCCAGCTTGCAGTGACGGTAGCGGCAGCGGCGGTCCGGTCTCAGGTTCTGGTGGCGGTGGCGCAACCGGTGGCAAAGGAACTGGCGGTTCACCGTCGGCAGGGGGCGGCACAGGAGGGAAATCTATTGGGGGAAGCGGCGTTCCTTGATGGACCAGTGGCAGGATTTTCCGGTCATTCCTGGTGGGCATTCTGTGACGGCAGCGGGGGCGACGAGATTGCTGGAGGATGGGGCAATTGAGAATGGTCAGCAGGTCCAGGTGTTCTGCGACTGGCTTGGGAATGGGCCTCCATTCACGGTGAACGGGCTAATTTATGTGGGTTCGGGTAGCGCGGAACGGCACATAGAGATAAGTTCCCCAATGGTGGTGGGGCAAGCGATGGTTGGCAGCGCGCTCGTCAGTGGACCTGATTTACCTCAGCCCTACGCAGTGGGAATGCCAGATCTCTGCATGTTTACGGCAACAGACGTTGATGCAGCTTCTCACCGAGTTCGTGGACACTTCGTCTGCGGCACCTTGGAGGGCACTACATCTGGGGAAAGATGCAAGGCCGGAGAGAGCTATTTTACGTTCGAGAACTGCAAGCCGTAGCTTACTTGGCTGGTGAGGCGGGATTGACGCGCTCTTCGGTTCCCGACTTGACGGAGATCTACGGTTCCGGCTTACCTGACCTGTACACATTTTCGCCCTCTGCGGTCGACATAGGCGCGAAGAGGGCCGGAACGTTGGATCTGTGTAAACCGGAGAGAGCTTTTTCCTCTCGGAAAACTGTGACCGATAGTGCGGGAGTTGCCCAGGATGAGTCCAGCACATTGTTCATTGGCGTGCTGTGCTCGCAATCCCCTTGGTCGCCGCTTCCCGCACATGCGGATTCACATCATCCCGCGCCATCTGTTCTAGCACTTTTCGAAGGTCCGGATGGGATGGCAGCCACTTGAGCATCACGGCGATCGCCCTGATGCGCGTCGACGGTTTTTCGGCGACTGGCCCTCCGTTGATCAAGGCTTTCAGCAGGGTCACTGCTCCACCTCGTCCCCTGGCATCAGGCGGATGGCATCCACTGCCGCAGCGCGCACTTTGGTCGAAGGGGCGTAGAGCAGCGGTTTGACAGAAGTCAACGCTTCCGGGTGCCCCGAATTAGCGATACCCCTTAAGACGTGAACCTGAATGGACGGCGTGCTGGCCTTTGCTAGAAGTTGCATCAGCAGGTGTGCAATCTCTGCTGCCCGGGCAGCTTCGCCAGCTTCTCGGAGCCTGCGGCTGAAAGTACCAAGGCCGTAGAGGGCATGAACCTGCAGGATCCCGCTTTCCGCGTGTCGCTTGAGCGCATCCACTGTTTCCACTGTTGGCGTTGGCGTCCTAATGAGACTGAAGGCAGCATCACGCCGCAAAGACTCGGTCAGCTTCGTATCATCCATGAGGGAAACCAACGCGGCTTGCCCTTGGGCGTTATCTGCTGATGACAATGCGTCCATCAGCACGTTCTGGTTCTTGGCTCCTCCTCGAATCCGTCGTTCCAAGGTCTCGACGATTCCCGGACGGCTCCGAAGTAATGCGGTCATGGCACCAAAGGCGTCGCTCCGCGCGCGGATTCGAGACGTTGAAGCGTCGGGTAGCTCATTGGGCTGCGCAGGACTGCTCGACCCCTGCGCCTCTAAGGCTCGAAGCGCACTCTCGTAGGTAAACGCTCCGATCCTAAAGACGTCGAATTGATCCGGTGGGCTGGGAGCTCGGTTGCCAGAACCTAGGCAGGGCAGCCCGCGGGTGCTGAACGCGCAGCCGCAGAACCATGGGCTAGCCCGAAGCTAGAATGGGCCGAATACGGGGGGTCGGATGATCTTTGGGGTGTTAATTGGACTCCGGCGGAAGTGAATGCTGCTAGCTTTGGAGTGGCGGATAGACGCCTGCAGGGTTGCCCATAGCGCTCGGCTGCCGTTGACTGGTAAAGCAAGCTCAATGCGAGAGTCCGCTTGAAGCACGAGGCGTCGTGAGGGGCAGGCCGGAGGAGCACTTGTTTGAGGGGAACTGAACTCTGAAGGCTTGCCGGTCGGCGTGGCGACGCGCTCCGTGTGGCTTCGTTGCCATTCGGCACCTCGCGTAGGCGCCGCCGCGTCAAGCTACGCTTCCGCCGCCTCAGCGAAATCCTCTGCTCACCCGCCTTCGACGCTACCGCCGTCGGCGTCCTCCCAAGCTTGAACGCGATGACTTTGGCTCGTTCGGGCACTCGAAGGGGCTGGGCTAGACGTTCCGCCCATGCCCGACTGGGCATCCCATTGCCCATCGGGTGGGGGGCAGGTACTGAGTCTGCAGAGGTACTGATGTTCTTGGTGTGTTTCACGGTGGCCTGTTCTAAAATCTCGCGTTTTTGGCGACTGTGCTAACCTCACCAGGATGGACCAGCAGTGGATTGTTTCCGATCGATCTGTGCTCGAAGGCAAGCCATGCATTCGCGGTACCCGTATCAGCGTTGAGCTAGTGCTAGAGCTCCTTGCCGGGGGGGCTTCTCACGACGAAATCCAGAAAGCGTACCCGCACCTGTCAAGCGAAGGCATAGCGGCCGCAATCAATTATGCGGCCCAAGCGCTAAAAAACGAGATTGTGTGGGACGTCAAGTTTTCGGCATGAAGCCGCTTGAGTTTCCGTTGCTCACTGACGAGAACATCCATCCGGAAGTCGTTGACGGTTTACGTACGGCTGGAAAGAATGTCCGCACGGTGCTCGAGGAGAATCTCGTCGGGGCGACTGATGTTGTCGTTCTCAGGCGCGCCTTCGAACAGGGGAGAGTGGTGGTGACCCACGATGGCGATTTTGGAACGCTCGTCGAGCGAGATAACCAGCCTCACATTGGCATCGTCCATCTGCGGCCGGGTCACATTTCTCCGGCGTTCGTATTGGAAATGATCTCAGCGATCGAGCGCACTGCCGCTATCGTTGATCCGCCTTTTATTGTCGTGGCAGAGCGTCGAAGTGACGTTGTTCGCGTCAGGGTGCGCGCGCGCGTGGGGACTTCATAGGAATTCCGTAGCCGGCCTCGCTCGGGGAGTCGGTCCAACCGCAATGCGCGATGCGCGCGCGACTTCCGACCGTCGGGCCCTCGTTCAGAAGTACGACAGCTCCACAACACGCAAGGCGGCAGTCCTCAAAGAATCAACGAGGTCGACGACCTGGTGCTCAAGCTGGCGAAGCTATACGAAGGGAGGAGCACTTGTTTGAGGGGAACTGAACTCTGAAGGCAACACGGTGATGAGTTGTGTGCCAGTTGATGGCCGTGCCTCCGCTGTTGGCCACCGTAGGTTGCGGCATACAACCCTCAAGCAGTCATTGGGGCCTCCGTAAGCTAAACGAGGCATCTTTCAGCTCAAGGTCTCGCTGGCTCGACCGTTCTGTGGATCCGTAGTTCGGCCCGTGTACGTGAATGGTTTCTACTGTCGGGATTGCGCCGATGTCAGCCTTGCCAAGCGGGGTGAAGACCCGGCGCGTGCTGCGGCGTCTAAGCTCGATCCGGAGGGGAAGAATGGCGAGACGTTGGCACAGGCAGCTAGCCAAGCGAGTGCGCGCATGGACTTCTCGGGGCTCGGCGTCAACCGCGCAGACGGCTCGGGAGTCGTCACGGGGTCGCGACTCGATCTGAAAGCCTAGAGGCTTGCGCGCGGGTCTTCGGCGTGAGATCTTTCTGGATCGCCGTGCGCCGCATTTCCTTGGCCGAAAAAACAGAGCTCTGCATCATCCCGAGCTGCATCCTGCTTGCGTGGCTGGCGTTGCCGAGGGTCGGGCTTCAAGTGGCATTGGGTGAGATCATCGCGGGCTTTTCGCTCGTGATTCTGCTCCAAGGCTTGGTGCGCGACCTTTGGTTGTTACGGCAGGCTCGGCGCCAGGCAAACGCCGCACCCACTCGTGCCGTGCGCTGCATGTGTGTCGAATCGGCTCTTGGTATCACGGGTGTTTTGGGCGGGTTCGGTCTAGCTGGGCTCGGGCTTTCGCAGCCGGTTTTTGTCAACGGCCTGGAGCTTGCCAGGTGTTTAGGTGCAGCTCTGGTGACGGGATTCCTGCTGAAAGACTTTGTGTTCGAATGGCTGCCCTTTCGCATCTACCGCGAAGCCAATCATGCGCAGGTGATCGTTCGTTGGTTCACGTAGCGGGCCGAAGCGGATCTAGCGTGGGCGCGGCCACATTTGCGAACAAGCCATGCAACGCCCTCGCCACACCGCCGATATTCTCCGCGTGCTTGACGGCGTATGCGTCTAAGGATATTCGTAGAAAGTGTCAGCGATCAGCTCGCCTTTGTCAGCCCTCTCGCTCCCACGGGCGCTCGCGCTGCTTCAGCGCAAACGACGAAAAGATTCTGGCCAAGGGCGCCTGCATCCCGACGTGGAGACGAAGCTTCACCGGTTGCTGTTAACCAACGATCGGCCCTCCATGGCGTGGGTGCATCGGCAGCTTTCAGCTTTTTCAACCAAGCTTGGGTGTGCGGCACCCTCCCGAGCGTCTCTCTACAATGCGATAGCGCGGGTTCCAGTTCCGACTTTACCTGTTTCGTCGTTGCCGGCGGCCGTGCGGCTTTCGCTGTACAATCTAGCGCCCGAAGCCCGAGGCGACGGCGCCGTCATCCCTGGGGATCAGATCGTCTTCTACGCGTTCAACTACGGAGCACCTGGCGCCATCAGCTTTGCCTCTGGCCTCCCGTGGGTCTGTTTGCGTCGGGCCCGCGAGCGAAGAGGCTGGCGCCCCAAGAGTCGAGCCCTGTTGGAAGCCGTCATCGCCTATCGTGGAGCTTGAGCATGAGCGAACGCTTATCCCCGCTGAAAGTCATGCCGAAAGCTGTGGCCAAGGCGCTCGGAGAGACGCCGTTTTGGTTTGTTATCGGTGGGCAAGCGGTGCGCTGCATCTGTGCTTATCGGCCGAGTCGGGATGTGGATTTTGGGGTTCTCACCGCCAAGGATGCCAAAAGGTGTGGACGTCTCAATCTTCGTTTTGCCAGAGCTTCAGGCCTACGTCGAAGACCACGCGCTCAACATTACGGGCATCTTGGCTACCAAGGTGCACGCTATTCTCGATCGGGGCACGCGTCGCGATTTTTTTGATCTGTATGTGATGCTGGCGGTCCATCGTCTCGGGCTCTTGGAAGCCCTCAACGCGCTCTCCACAGTCTACGAACAGGACATCAATCAAGGTTTATTTCTGAGGGCGTTAACCTATTTTGAGGAAGCTGACGCTGAGGCCACCCTCCCGAACGAAGGACCCGCTGACTGGGATACGGTAAAGCACTTTTTTCGTTTGGCGGTCGCGGCCCTCTTGGTGCCCCCCGTACGTGAGCTCTCGATTGCCAAATGGGTAGTTGGGGTCGAGTCGCGGAAGGCCCCCGCCGCTGCGCGAAGGAAGCCCTTGGCAAAGAGGAGCCCGGTTCGGCGCTAGCGCACGACGCGCCACGGAGGTTTACCCCGGCGTTGCCGGAGGCACGTTCAATTCGCTCCACCCATTCATCGCCACGGTCGATATTCACACCGGGCTCGCGATAGGTCAACGGCGCGGGGGGGCTGTACCGAGGGGCGCGTGGACGCCCCCCGTTGCAACGCGCAACGTGCCCGCCTCGTTGGAAAATTCCCCTAAATCAGGCCTAGAGATAGCACAAAATAGACAAACTAGTTTGTACCAGGGTGTGACACTTTCGGGCACTCACGGAGCCGCGCGCGCGGGCGCTGCTTCGGTGGTGACCGTTTCACCCGACATTCCTCGCATGGACATTCAAGACAGCACGTCCAGCTTGACTGTATCCAGTTGCGAGACTTAAACTACGCTTAACCACTTAGCCCGCGTACGTCTGAGTTCTTGTTCAGCCCCGCGGACGGAGATCGTGACAATGCGTTTCCTCCTCATGACCACCTGCCTTGCTTTCGCGGCAAGCGCCTGCACGTCCACTGTATCAAACACGACCAAGCGGCCAAACACGTCGGTCGCTAATAACACCGGAGGTGGCGGCGCCGTCACGACGGGTGCCGGTGGAGCAAGCGCCGTCGGTGGCGAAACAGGCACAGGATCGGTAACGGGAACCGGGGGCAATGGCGTGGTCATCCCGGCGGGGCCTCGCTTCGAGGGTTTCACTTGCGATCCTGCGAAACCGGCTGTAGCGGCCGCTCGCCGCGCCTGGCGACTGAACCCCACCGAATACGCGAATACGGTAACGGCTGCGCTCGGAGCAGGCCGAGCCGGTGCCCAGCCGCTTCCGCAGGTGGCAGCCAACTTCACGAACCCGCTTCAGTCCGCTGGTACCCGTTACACTACGGAGTCGGGTCTCACTACCGTTTCTGACGCCGAGTTTCGCGCCTCGTGGACGAGCACAGCTGAGGTGGCGAAGCAGCTCGTTCAAGCTGCGAGCGTCGGCACCTGCTGGGCCAACGCCAAGGATGCAACGTGCGTGGGCACGCTCATCCAGGACAAAGGCTCAGTGCTCTTCAGGCGCCCGTTGGATACCGCTGAGCAGGCTCACTATGTGAAGATCTTCGCGGACGCGATGGCGGGTCTTCCGGAGATGGTGCCGGGGGCTTCGCCCGAAGAGTCCCTGGAGATTGCTTTTCAATCCCTTTTGCTGGCTCCCCAATTCGTGTTCAAGCCGGAGTTGGGCACGGCGACAGGAGTGGCCAACGAGTATTCATTGACCTCGCACGAAGTCAGCCAGATGCTGGCTTACACGCTGACAGAGGCCCCGCCAGATGCTGAGCTTTGGGATGCGGCCAACCAGAGTGCGCTTGCCACGCCCGAACAAATCAAGAGCCAGGTGGTGCGCATCATGGGTAGCCAAGCGGCCCATGGCGCACGGAATTTCGTGACGGAGTATTTCAAGCTGCGCGAGCTTCTTGGGGTCCCCAAGCAGGCCGAAGTGATTGATATCGCGGCCGGCGAAACGGAAGTCTGCCACTACAAGAAGGATCGGGTGGTGCTGCAGGCTGAGTCTCTCGTGAACGACATTTATGCTTCAAGCGCGAACGGCGACTTCATTAAGGCTCTTTTCACAACCGCAAACGCCTACGTCGATTGCAGCTCAGAAAAGCTCTTCGGGCTAACAGGTTCCCCCCAGGACACTGCGGCCCCTGCCAAAATGACGGCTCCAGCGGGCGAGCGCGCAGGCTTTCTCACCAATCCGGCATGGCTCGGACAAATGGCCACCCGGGACGACACAAAGCCCGTTCGACGCGGCCTCTTCATGAACGAAGACGTGCTGTGCCAAGACATCCCAGCGGTGCCGATCGAGGGCGTGCCCCCACTTGGGGACACCACGACCCTCACCATGCGCGAAAGGCTTGCAGTCCATGCGAGTGTCAATCCCTCTTGCATGCCTTGCCACAATCTCTTGGATGCACCTGGCCTAGCCTTTGAGAAGTACGACACTGTCGGTGCCTATCGAACTACGCACCATGACAAGCCTGTCGATGCGAGCGGCACGCTGGTTGGAGTGGATGATGCCAGCGTTTCGTTCACGGACGGTGTCGATCTCTCTATTAAGCTCGCCGGAACCAATCGCATCCAAGAGTGTGTCATGCGCAACGGGTTCCGCTACTTCCTTGGGCGTAACGAAACGGGCGATGATCAGTGCAGCCTCGCAGCCGCTAAAGCTGCCTACGGAACCGCTGGCAGCTACGTCGAGTTCGTGTCCTCTCTCGCAACCTCCCCCTCGTTCTTGAAGCGGAGCTTCTAAGGAGTCCCCCATGGTCAGCAACCGCCTTACTTCTGTTTCTTTCAGCCGTAGATCCTTCGTCCAAAAAATGGGGTTGGGGATGGGCGCGTCGCTCCTCGGCCCACTCGCCAACAACTTGATTCGCGAGGCTCAAGGCCAGGCGAGCGGGCGTCGAGTCTTCCTGTACTTCTCAGCGCCGAACGGCATCAATCCAGGCTATATCTTTTCGCCCGGGGGTGCCCTGCAGGACACGAACATGATGAACGAGGGCATCCCGAGCCCCACGAAGGCAGTCAACACCACCGATTTCATGTTGCCCGAGGCTTTCAGCACCCTGGATAAGAGCCAAGTGCTGATGATTGACGGGCTGCAGAACCACCCCCGCGCAGGGGCGGAAGATGGTGGGCACAGCATGGCCTACATGGCGCTCAGCTGCGTTCCGGGAACGGACCCCGAGCACCTGAAGCCAGGCAACATCACCTTCGATCAGCATCTAGCGAACACCCTGAGCGCTGACACCCCCAGGAAGTCCGTGCTTGTCGGCATCTCAAGCAAACAAGATCAAGACATGAAAGAGATGTCTTATGCCCTTGGTCCTGACAAGCCCATCGCAGCGTTTCAAAATCCCGTTCTGCTATTCAAAGATCTCTTCGGAAGCGCGATGGCTAGTGCCGGTGGCGCCGGAAAGCCGAACAACCGCAACCGCTTGCTTTTCGACGGCCTGCGTTACGACATTCCGCGGCTTGAGAGCCAACTGGCAGGCCCCGAGAAGAACAAGCTCTCTCAATACCTGGCAACGGTTGAGTCCTACGAGAAGAGCCTTGCTAAGGCGGGCAGCCTTAGCTGCTCCACACCGGAAACTCCAACGCTAACCCAGGCAGGTGATGCGGTCCCCGTGCTCGAATCCCTCCAAACCATGGGCGCCATTGCACTGCTCTGCGGCATGACCAACGTGATGTGTGTAGACGTCGGCAACGGGGATTCGCACGATTTTGGTCCAAACGTGGATACTCTGCTCACTCGGGTGGGTCAGGTACCGGGTGAGGGGTCGAGCCTTGGCGATGTGGGCCACATGGAGTCACCCATTCAAAAGCCAGTCATCGACGCCACCTATAAGTGGCTGTCCGGCATGGCGCAGACCACGCTGAACACGTTGAAAACTACAGCGGGGGTACAGAGCGCGTTCGCTCTTATTCAAAGCGACAACGGCGAGACGCACCACTCGGGCCATGGCCGTTGGCCCTTGGTTCTGGTGGGCGACGCCGGCAGCATGGCGAAGTTCAACGGACGCTTCGTTCGCTTAGTGGGCCAACCGCTGCTTTTCGACGTGTACATGGCGCTCCTTCAGAGTCTCGGCATTGCTCAAGGCACATTTGGTACCCATTCAGATGGTATGGGTCCCAATAACGCCTACGGAGAGCCCAGGGTTGTGTCGAGGGGTGCGCTCCCCGAAGTGTTCGGCTGAGTCCGGGCTGCATTCCGCTAATCAGCACGCTGGTTGGCAGCGACCACACAAACCCAAGCGCAACGTCGGAGTGCTGGCCCTGAAGACTTGCGATAGTGCCCAGAAGCGGACACAAGCCCCTGGAATTAACCTTTTCCAAGCAGCGGCAACTCATCTCCCGGGTCCCTGATTGGCTCAAGGAGGATCAACAGCCTGTCTTCACGTCGATTGTCGTTAGCCAGCGGACAAGCACTCCCATCGCTCCCAAATAAAGAATGCCCAATCCGATGGCGACGAACAGCCGGCGCGGGAGATGTTTGGTCTGGGGCTCAAGGCAAGCGAAGTGCGAAAACGGGTCAGAGATAAGAGCAGACCATTGACATGAATTGCCGCAGCAAGATCCTGACCCCGGCACTTGCTCTCCAGAAATGGCTCTACGACCTTTGAATCCCGACGATCCGCGTCGGGTTACAGCCGCGTCGGGTGTGAGTTATTTCTGGCAAGAGTTACAAAATAGGGGATGGTATGATTTGGGGATCGGTGGTTAGTATTTTTCCATCATGCTGATGACTGGGGATAGGCGCAGAAGTGTCTCTCCCTCGCTGTTTTAGTGGAGGAAAAAATGACTCAATTGAAGACTGCATTTGGACTCACTCACTGCGCGCTGTTGGCTGTTTGGACCCTGACCGCGTGTGGCGGTAGTGTCGAGAAGTCGGGCGACCCTGAAAAAAATGGCACTTTGGGCCTACCGCTCACCAGTTACGGTGCTTCGGGGATTCAGTATCGATTGCGCGATGCCGCGTTCGACCTCTCATCGCAATCCTATTACGGCGGTGGTGGAGCCGGACCGACAGGAATGACTGTTTACAGCGAGACCAACCCGGATGCTCCGTCGATTGAGGTGGAGCTTGAACAGGGATCGTACCAAGTGCATTTGAACCCAGGTTGGCATATGGAGCGGGTCGAAAACGGGATCGCCACACCTGTGGACGCACAGCTCCTCAACGGTGAATGGCAGTGGACCTATGTGTCTCCCCATTCCACCACGTGGGTGAGTTATCAGTTCGGCATCGGAGGCCGAGCTCTCTGGTTCAATGGCAAGGTGAACATCGCCGTCGAGGTTTTTGAAAACCCCGACCAGTATTACGGATACGGCGCGGCCGGCGCGGCCGGAGCTTCACCTGTTCCGGGCGGGATCGCGGGCGCCGCGACAGCCGGTGCGCCTACTGCTTACTGAGCGAGCCAGCGTGGGTCGCACTTGCAGCGGACTCACCGCCTAAGTCAGCGCCTTTTCGATAGTAAGCATGCTGACTACCTGTTTGCGCGAGAAAGGTTACCCTCGCCGGGCGCCAAGATCTGAGGCGAAACCTGTACTCAGGTAAGGCGAGCAACCACTTTTTGATGCTCGCCTCGTAGGAGGGCACGAGTGGCGTCAACTGGTGCCCGAATGGCTCGATACGCGGGCGATGCGTGCTTTCAGGGTGCGCCTCCTCGAAAATAGCTTCCAAGCTCCGCGGGCTCTCGCACCAGCGGCGGATGCGCTGCGTCGGGGATCGGGGGAAATACAGCCAAACCCAGCGGTAGCACGCCGGCCCAACACGGATAGCTGAGGTCAGCTGCGATATCGAGTGGTCCACCACTCCGCACTTTGACAGACGCTTCTTCGATCGGAAGCGCTAAAACGCGTGTTGCGGCAAGCTCCTTGGCGTTGGGGGGGCGAGCGCTGTTCGAGCGATTCGGCAAAACGTGATCGACGACGCGCGCCAACGCCTTGAGCTTCTCATCTCGTGAGACGATTTCGGTCAGCTCTCCGAGGATCATCACTGAGCGGTAGTTGAGCGAGTGGTGCATGGCTGAACGCGCCAGCACAAGACCATCAATCAGCGTTACCGTCACCGCGACACGTGCACCGCTTTCACCCAGCTTGAGCAAACGACTTGCCGTGGATCCATGCAGGATCACGCTATCGTCCAACCGTGCGAAGGCCATCGGGATCGCGTAGGGCTGGCCTTCAGCCACCAGCGCGACCACACAAAACAGCCCTTCGTCCAGAATGCTATAGGCCAGCGTTCGATCGTACGACGCCCGAGCGGGGATCCTATGCACCACGGTGCGTGGCGTCGGGGTGAAGCGAGTCGTCTTTACCATGCGGCGAGCCTCGGATTTTTCTGGTAGCTTTGAAACATCCAGTTCTGTAAAGTTTGGCATACCAGTCGTGCGCCCTCTTCCCTTCCCCATAGCGCTCGATTCAAGCGATAGTTCGCCGATATTTGTGCAGATTTCAAAGGCCATCGCCGCTGATATTGCCCGCGGACGCCTGAAGCCTGGTGCGGCGTTGCCAGGAACGCGTTCCTTGGCGTTAGCTCTCGGCGTTCATCGGAGCACCGTGGTCGCGGCGTACGCGGAATTGCTGGCGCAAGGTTGGACAGGCACGCGTCAAGGTGGAGCAACTTACGTTGCAACGGAAAGTCCCGAGCCCACACCGCGTCGTTGGGCCAAGGGCGGAAAGGGGCCCCACGTCGTGGGAGCTCAGCTTGGTTTCGCTGTCGAAGCTTCACCGATCCACGTGAAGCCGCTGCCGCCGGCGTCGGTTCGCGATCCAATCTTCATGTGGGGCGGTGTGCCTGACCTCAGGCTGGTCCCCGTTGAGCTCTTGGCTCGTGCTTATCGTCGGGTTGCACGCCACCACGGTCACACGTTGCTGGGTTATCATCTCGATGGGCGAGGGCACCCGCGCTTGCGTTCCGCTTTGGGGCAGTTTCTTTCGACCACGCGCGGGATTGCGGTCGGCGAAGATAACCTGATAGTCACTCGCGGCAGCCAAATGGCGCTGGATTTGGTGGCCCGATCACTCCTGCGTCCAGGCGATGCGGTCGTGGTTGAGTCGCCAGGATACTTGTCCGCTTTCAACGTTTTTCGGCGCGCAGGTGCGGAAGTGATTCCGATCGCAGTTGACGCCCATGGGCTGGATGTGGCGGCACTCGAAAGGGTCATTCAAAGAAGGAAGATCCGCCTGATTTATGTGACGCCACATCACCAATATCCGACCACAGTCGTGCTTTCACCCGGGCGCAGGTTGGCTTTGCTCGATCTTGCGCGCCAAAAACAAATCGCCATCCTGGAAGACGACTACGATCAGGAGTTTCACTACGATGGCCGTCCGGTTCTGCCGCTGGCCAGCCATGATGAACACGGCAACGTGATTTACGTCGGCACGTTAGCCAAAATCCTGGCTCCTGGATTGCGCCTAGGCTTCGTGGTGGCTCCGTCTCTGCTCGTCGCACGCATGGCGGACGAACGCGTGCTCATCGATCGGCAGGGAGATGCCGTGCTCGAGTGTGCCGTTGCCGAGCTCCTCGAAGATGGGGACATTCAACGCCACGTGCGTCGAACGCGGCGCATCTATGAGGAGCGTCGGGATGCGCTGTGTGACTCCGTCGACACGCATTTCTCGGGCATTCTTTCGTACTCGCGACCAGCAGGCGGTCTTTCACTGTGGGCTCGCGTAGCCCCCACCGTCGACGTTGCGCGTTGGGAAACGCAAAGCCGCAAGCTAGGAGTTCATTTCCAAACGGGGCAGCAATTCACCTTTGACGGCCAAGCGATTCCATTCGTGCGGCTTGGGTTTTCTTCGCTGGACTCCAAATCGCTTGAGCTTGCCACGCGGCGGATGCTCGCCGCGCTCAGAGCAGTCAAACGGAAATCGGATGAACGACGGCAACAATTCTGATGTCGCATTGTTGTGCTTCTCGGTCGCAACTTCGACAAGCTAAATTCCCGGAGCGCGTCCTGGTATCCACGCATTCCAGTTTGGACGCGCTCGCCAACGCGAGGTGAGAAGTTCAGCTGGCGTGCGAAGTGAGTCTCCTCTATGCTGCGCGCTGCACGGAAACGTTAGCCAAGTGATGGCCGCTCCCGATGCAATTTTCCTCCCAGGAGTATGCCATGCGTTCTCGCTCGTTTCACGTCGTCACGACTCTCGCTTTCATCCTTTCGGTTGCTTCACAAGCAGTCGCGCAAGACGTCGATCCGCACGTCGGAACCGCCTTGGATTGCTCGCAAAATGGCTCGAACTGCAAGTACTGGGAGCCGGTGGGTTACGACGCACAGATGAAGTACCCGCTCGTCATCTACCTGCATGGCGCAGGCGAGTCCTTGATGCCGAATGGGACACCAAACGGCCACTTGCAGAGCTTTGCGGGTCTGTTGATGAGCTTTTTCAACCCTGACACCGGGCAGCCGAAGGATCCCGTGTTCGTCATGGCCCCTCAATGCAGTTGCGATCTCGACAACCAGAAATGGGTCAATTGGCCCTGGGAAATGGGCGCGTATTCGATGGCGGCCATTCCCGAGAGCCCTGCCTTGATCCAAGTTCGTTCTCAGATCGACGCGTTGCGAGGCAAATATAATATCGATCCCGACAGGCTCTACGTGGTTGGCGTCTCGATGGGTGGTTTTGGGGCATGGGACATGATCGCACGGCACCCGGACATTTTTGCTGCGGGTTCGCCCGCGGCGGGCGGCGGTGCACCTGATGCTGCACCGATGATGAAGAACATGGCTTCCTGGCCCTTCCACAACGCGGACGACGGTGCTGTGCCAGTCTCGGGAGATCGGGAAATGTTCGCGGCGCTCGCGAAAGCCGGCAGCCGCCCCACGTACACTGAGCGCAACTCAGGGGGCCACACGGACGGGGGCAATAGCGGCAATTCCAACTTCACTCCTTGGCTTTACGCACAGCGGCGTGGTGTTCCAGCCACATCCACCCCCGATATGCAGTTTTCCCCAGAGGGCGGACAGGTGAGCTCGCCTGTCACGATCACTCTTAGCTCAAGCTTTGGTGGAACGATTCGCTACACGACCGATCTCACCATCCCCAGCGCTACCAGCACCCTCTACAACGGACCCATAACGTTAACCAGTAGCGCCGTATTGATCGCGGTCGCCACCGGCGATGGGCAGAGCGTGTTTCATGCCGCACCGTTCAAAGTGGGCGATAGTCCGTTGCCCGCTGGAGCCGAGCTGATGGACGGCCCAATCCCGCTACCTCCGCCCGCCACCGGGGGAGCCACGGGAGCTGGGGGAAGTAGCGGAACCGGAGGAATGCCCAGCAATCCCGCTGCTGCGGCTGGTGGAGCCGGAAATTCGACGTCCGGGAATGGTGGTTCGACGGCGCAGCCCCTGCCTTCGTCGGGTAGCGGATCTGCAATGGCAATCGTGCCACCAGGCACAGTTCCGACCGGAACAATGATGCCATCTGGTCAGACGTCGAATGCCGGGACTGGCTCCGGCCGGGTTTCTTCCTCGGGTTGCAGTTCGACGATTGTGGAAGGATCCCAGGCTGGGGCGTTAGGCGTTTTTTGGCTCTTCGGGTTAACAGCGGTGGGGCTTCGCAGCCGACGACGAGCACTCAACCGGCAAGCTCTGGGCGAGCGTGGCGACGAAATCGGCTAGGGGTTTGGTCAGGGCTAGGCGCGCCGCTTGGCGGCCGTGAAATACAAGAGGGCCGCCATGGCAATGAACCAACTGATGGGCCACCACGATGTGTTGTTAGCCAAGCTGCCGAGCAGGGCTGAAAGGTCAAGCTTGGCGTCCAGCTCGTAGAAGGCAACGCCGGATTGGCCAACACCCGCGATAGCTCCACCCGCAATCAGCCCGGAGGCCATCAGGACGCCAGGTGAGAATTCACCAGCGGCTCCCCCGGTGCGTCGTTCAACGAGCCAACGCACGACACCACCCACAAAAATCCCTGCCGACGTGCCAATCGGCAGATACAAGCCCACCGCGAACGGCAAGCTAGCGACACCCACCAACTCCATCATGATGGCCAGGAGCGCTCCAATCAGCACCAAGCCCCAGGGCAACTTCCCACCCAAGGTGCCATCAATGATCAAGCGAAAGAGCTGAGCTTTAGGCGCATCAAATTTCCAAACACTGGCGGCGTGATAGGCCACTTTTCCTGATGCATCTACCAGGTAACGCCCCGCCGGCACATCACCTTGTGGTTGCTCGAGCGAGAGCACTGAGTACAGCTGGTGATCGATGCCAAGCTCGCGAATGGCGTCTTTTGGAATACTCAATAGCGTGGAATAGGCCTTCTTCTCTAAGCGAAATTCATAGGTTCCACACACGCCCGGATCGACGAAGAACAGCGGGCTCCCTTGGGCGTCGACGAGGTATTTCCCGCGCACAATCTCGCCGTGATCTTCGCGCGCGTACCACACGCGGTAGGGTTTGCCGTCAGGGCCCTGCGCCTGAGCAGCTGAAGCTTCCACATTGGCCTTGAAGCCTGAAACCTGAAGCGGGCGATAGGTGGTGTGGGATTGATTCAAGAGTAAAAGCGTGAAGCCGATCACCACGCTGCTTGTGACAACGCCGACCAGGATCGCGATCTGCTGCGAGCGCGGGGTGGCGCCGACAAGATAGCCTGTCTTCAGATCCTGCGAGATAGTGCCGCCATTCGATGCAGCCACGCACACCAGCGCGGCCGTGGTGAGCGCGATGGCTTTGTAACCCGAACCGACCCACCCAATCAGAACGAACAGGCCACACGTGATGAGCAGCGTGGCCACCGTCATGCCGGAGATGGGATTCGAAGAGGAGCCGATCTCGCCTGTGATGCGACTCGAAACTGTGACGAAAAAGAAGCCAAAGAGCAAAATTAAGAGCGCCGAAACGAAGTTGATCTCCAGCACGGGAGCCGCCCAAATAGCCACGATCAGCGCGAGTGAGCCGCCAATCACCACCGTCATCGAAAGGTCGCGTTCCGTGCGCAGAGGCGGCATGCGCAGAGCCGAAGCTGCGCCGGCGCTCACTGAGCCGCTCGGGGCTTCAAAATCAGAGAGCCCACGTTTGAAGGCTGAGAGCAAGGTGGGAAGCGCCCGCCCGAGCGCGATGAAGCCGCCGGTGGCGACCGCGCCGGCACCGATGTACAGGATATAAGCGTTGCGGATCTGATACGCGCTCATCTGAGCGATGGTTCGCGTCGTCTCCGGATACATGGGCGTCGGCAGTGCGCCACCGAACAGGTGGATCATCGGGATCAGGATCAGGAATGCGAGCATGCCACCCGCGAACATGCTGCAGGCCACGCGTGGCCCGATGATGTAGCCGACACCCAGCATCGGTGGAGAAACTTCCACATCCAGGCGCGCGCCCGTGAGCCGGCCCCAAAAGGTGAGCGCGAAGCTCGCAGTGTCCGACCAAAACTTGGTGACAAGATTCAGAAATGTGTAACCAAGCCCCACAAAGAAGCCTAAAAATACCGTTTTGGCGTTGGCCCCGCCTTGCTCACCGACGATCAACACGTCGGCACACGCGGTACCCTCCGGGTACGTGAGCTTGCCGTGCTCCTTGACCATCAAGCCATGGCGCATGGGGATCATCATCAACACGCCAATCAGCCCCCCCAGCATCGCCACGAGCAGGATGCGCCAGATCTCCAGCTCGAAGCCCATCAAGAGCAGGGAAGGCAGCGTGAAGGCAACACCGGCCGCCAGCGATTCGCCGGCAGAGCCCGTCGTTTGGACGATATTATTCTCTAAGATGGTCGCGCGGCGCAGCCCGAAGAAGCGTGAGAAGTAACGAAACAGCGTGATCGACAGCACCGCGACTGGGATGGACGCTGAAACCGTGAGCCCTACCTTGAGCCCGAGATAAACCGAGGATGCCGCAAAAACGATACCTAGCAGTGAACCTGCAAGGAGCGTGCGGAAATTGAGCTCCGCGGGCGCCTGTGAGGCAGGCACAAAGGGTTCGAAACTCGGACCCTCTGTACCACTTTCCCGCGGTAACCCGGCGTTCACAGTGCGGGCCTCTACGCGCTCTTAGTGCTGGCTGCGCGCGAACGGTGCCAATCCTCAACGCGCTTCCACTGCACGGCAGTGCGAGCTGCGAGATCTTTCATGGTCACTTCTTGAAAGCCGATCAGATTCGGGCGAATCGTGTCGTTCAAGCGCCCGGCAAGATCATCCTTGAAGCGCGCGCGCCCTGCGGCTGCGCCGACAATCGAGCCCACCGTGGCACCGTTGCAATCGGTGTCCAAGCCGCACATCACGCTGACCGTGAGTGTCTCCACGGTGTCCATCTTGCCGTAGAACATGCTGAGGATACAGATGAGTGCGTTGTTGATGGTGTGCACAGCATGCATGCCTTCCACGGGCTCACCCTCCCACCAGGGATCGCCCGCGATGTGGCTCGGGCTGATCTCGGCACACAGCGCTTCGACCTGATCCATGCAGGTGTCCCAAGTCTTGTGTTCATCCACCAGCTTCAGACACTTGCGAGCCGCGACGGCCAAGCGACAATCCTGAGGGATCTCGGAAAGGCCAATCTCCACTAGGCGTCTCGGATCGGATTCGACAAACGCCGCTGCTTGAATCGCGGCAAACAGCATCTCACCGTAAATGCCGTTCCGCTCGTGAGTCCAATGCGCATCTCGCCAGGCGAACTCCGCAGCTAGCTCCGGTTTGCCGGCGCAGCAATAAGCCCAACCATCTGAGCGGATTTGGGCACCAATCCACTCACGGTAGGGATTGCGATAGCGTCGCGTGAAAGCCGGAGTGGCGTTGCCGTGGCGTCCGCGAATCGAGCGATTCTGCAGGTTGATCATGGCCTGAGCTTCGGCGGTGCAAATGTTAGTTTGCGGGATATGGTCGAGCCAAAACAGGCCGACATCTTGCCAGGTAAATTCAGGGCCCTTCTCTTCAATGACGGCTAAGCCCACGAGCGTGTAGTGGATGTCGTCGTCCGGCTCCATGTAGGCGATGGTTTCGCGCTGCGAGGGCTTGCAGATAATCTTCAGCCCGTCGCTGGCATCGCGTCCCGAGAAATAATCCTTGAGCGGCCAATCACCTCGATTGCTGAGGTAGGTCTTGATTCGCTCGCGGCCGACGAGCTTCCCTCCGCTCGTCGACAGAACGCCCACGCCTTCAACGGGCTTGCCCAGGGCACAGCCTGAGGCACGCCCCGTCCAGGCGCCGTGCAAGCGATCCAAGAGATCTGCGTCGCTCGGCTTCCAATTCAAATCGCGCGGACCCGCTGGGCGGAGGGCACGAATTTCAGCGAGCTCATTCGGCTCGCGTGCGCTGAGCTCCGCATCGTCGGGGAGCGCCATCAGCTCATCGTAGAGCGGGTCGACCAGCGCGGTGTTGTACGCGTCGAATTTGCGGTGCAGCTCGGCGATCTTCTGGCGCAGAGTGCTGGGAATGTTGACGCCTTCATCGCGGCGTTGAATGAGTTCTTCTTCGAGGAGATTGAGTGGAGTGCTCCAGCCGGGCATGGTCGAACCTTTCGTTGGATGGGCCCGGAAGCTAGCGCGACGCGTCCCGGGCGTCACGAGCTTTGCCGCTCGTCAGCCAGCAGGCGGCCACTTATTGGCGCCGACTCTCAACAATTTGTGTGTTTGACGTGCAAAATGTGAGGCCAGATCACTGCGCCTCGCATACCAGGTCGGTTGATGTGTATCCGCAGCCGCGGTCATACCAGGCTCCCTGGTTCATAGGGATGCTGATCATGGCGCAATCTTGAGCTGCTGTGAAGGCGGCGGGCTGGCTTGGTTCCCAGTGGTTATACTGGGTTCCGAACACGAAACCATTTGCCGTGCCCTGCCAGAACTGTTGCCCATCTTCCCAGATCCACATGCCCTCGTTGGCCTGATCCGATGCGCCAAGGAATGCCTCCTCGATGCCAAATGCCTGAGCATTGGCGAAGAGGAATTGGTCTTCTTGGGCAGTGTCAGGTTGAGGGAGCCGCATGCCAATGCTTTCGCACAGCTGCTTGGCCTCGATCCATGTGACGTTCTCCTGGGGACAGAATAGATAGGCGCCGCCACCGTAAGGAAGCTTGGTGCATTGCGTACCGCCGAGGAGGACAGTGCTGCCCATTCCGCCGCCGCTCCCACCGCTGGGAAGCGAGCCGCCTGCGCCGAGCGTGCCGCCCAAGCCGAGCGAACCAGCTGAGCCGCCTGCGCCAATTGAGCCACCTGCGCCAATTGAGCCACCTGCGCCAACACCATTAGCACCGCCGGTTAACGAAGAGGCGCCGCCCATGGAACCTGAACGGGCACCCCCCGACGCAAGGATCACTGGCATCCCACCGGAGCCACCTGAACTTCCAACGACGTTGCGAGCGCGAACTTCTAGCAGCATGGGCGAAACTGCGCGAAGTCCACTCGGCGTGATCACAATGACCTCGTGCATGCCAACCGTTAGCGTTGAGGGCACGTTGCAGGACAGGCTCTCGCTCGAATGATGCCTCACTTCTGTTGCGGAGGTCGGCCCCATGCCGAGCAAGATTTGGAAGCCCTGGTCGATATTGATGTTGCGACGTGAGCTGAGATCGACGTGAGCTACCCCCAAGAAGTTGCTACCTAAAATGGTGAGCGGTGCTGTTTTGCCTTCGTCGACGTAGAGTGGTGAGATGGAGATGATGACAGGATCGCCGGCCTTCACGTTCGTACAAGCCAAAAGAAGGAGCGCCGCCAGGCTTGCAACAACGAACCCGCTGCTCGCTGAGCGCTGGGTTGGGATGAAGCGGAGCGAAGCAGGGAGCGGCATGGGTGGCGTTGATCTTAACGGCCCTTTTCGCAGGCTTAGAAAGCGTGACCTGTTTTTATCGTTGGCGCACACGGTTGCCTGTGTTTCGCCGGCGCACTTGCTTCGCGGCAAATGTAGGCAGAAGTGAGCAAACGAGACGGTGTCGTGCCGGTGCAGCACCCCGCCAGTCGAATGCGGCAACAAACCTGCTGGCTCAGTGGCGGGTCGCGACCCACACGTGCACCGCCGCCTCGCGGATGAACCATCGCCCTTCTGGAGCTTCTTTGGTTGCATCGCCGTTCATCGCTTCGAGCGTGATGCCGACGTTGGTGGCGATGCTTTCCGGCAGGTAATGCTCAATGCTCATGAAGCGGCCGTGATAGCCGCACGCGGCGGGTAAGCCACTCTCGCTGATGGGGGAGAAGGAACGACTGAGGACCAGCTCGTCGAAGGTGATAGAGAAATCCGGCGCGCTCATGAATGCTTGCCGCAGCTTCTCGCGAAACAATGAAAAAGTTTCGACTGCCTGCAGACGCCACGGAACTTGGCGGAGGAAATGTGGTTGTTCGATGACTTTGTGTACGCCGAGCAACAGCTGCTTGAATTCACGACTTTGCTGGGCGTTACTCATCAATTGCACGTAGAAGCGAGCCGCGCTGACGCGGTTGAAAGCATTTGGGAGAAAGGGCTTGAGATAGGATATCAAGCTGGCAGCGGCCGGGTGCTTCGCCCGCGTGAGCAGCGCGATCACCAGCTCCAACGCAGCACGATCAACCACCAGCAAGTCGACGAGCGGCGAAAGCCCAAGTGCGAAGGCCTGGTCGTCGAAGAAATTCGGGAATGGCACTTTGCCTGCGGCGACGAGACGCTGAAAGACGGGCTCTAGGCTCGTGCCCAGATCAAGAAAATGAATGAAGCTGCCACCGGGTACCAAGACACGGGCCAGCTCAGAAACGGCCTGCTCGGGCTGCGGTAGAATATCAAACACGCACAGCCCGAGTACCTCGGCGATGCTGGCTGTGGCGAACGGCAAGGCACTGGCGTCAGCGCGTAGGGCCTTCGCCTCCGGGAGGCTTTTCGTCAGAGCGTTCACAAACTCACTCGAAACGTCCGTGAGTGTGACGCGAGAGCGCACACTTTCTGGCAGCCACCGATAAAGCTGCCCCGCGCCGCTGCCGATCTCAACGATCGGTGAGCCATCCGGAGCGTTAGCCACGAAGCGCGAAATCGCTCCCCGCACAACGGCTTCAACATTCCCCGCGAAGCCCGCGCGCTGCTGCTCCAACACACTCAGCCCGGCCAAATTTCGCTGTTGGGTGCGGCGGTGCTCGTGCTTCTTCCGACTCTTCTGGGCCCGCGCCTTCATTCGGGCTTCGATATCACGACCGATCCCGTTTCGTCAGGGGGCGGCCTCTTCTTCGCTCGGCCGTTGCTCAGCTAGGTGTTTTCGGGCGATACAAGAACTCGTCTAAAGTGACCAGCGTGCGCAGGAGCTCTGGATAGTTGCCGCCCGTGGCTTTAATCACGCTGGCCAGTCGCGTGACCGAGGCGTAACGCTGTTCACTCGGCGAACGGCCATAGGCGAATCGGTAGAGCTGTTGAGCCATGCACTCCTGTGCCTGAACACTCACCGAAAACTTTTGGCCCAGCTCGACTGCGCCTTTGAAATCACCGATATCGCTCTGCAGAATGGTGCCCACCCCATCCACGGCCAATCCGTTCTCAGTAGTCCGATACGCACCGATAGCGTCGTAATTCTCGAGCCCGAAACCCACTGGATCGAGGAGCGCGTGGCACCCCAGACAGGCTGGATTGCTCGAATGGGCGATCGCACGATCTTTGGTGGTATTCGAAGCTGACGGCGGGATCGGCGTGTTCCTGACGTTCGGCGGCGGAGGCGGCGGATCCTGACACAAGAGGCGCCGTCGAATGAACGCAGCACGGCGTACCGGCGAGGTTTGATTGAAGCCTTCGAGTGCCAGAAATCCAGCCCGCGCAAAGAACCCTGCGCGTTTGGCGGAATCAAGCGTCACCGCTGTGAAGTCTGTATCGGTCGCGCCCGTTGCGCCGGTCGCGCCATAGAACGCCGCCAGATCTGCGTTCGCGAAGCTAGCGCTACTGGTGAAGAGATCTTCAAAGCCGCGCGGGCTATTCCACGCGATCTGTTCGGAGAACATGGCGAGCTCCCTGCCCATCGCTTCGCCCATCGTGCTCTTCCAGGTTGGAAAAAGCATGGGATCCTTGTTGACCGCCGCTACGCGCGAAATCTGCAGCCACTGATCGTTGAAGTTGGCGACGGCTTCGTGGGCCCGCGGATCGGTGAGCAGGCGCGCAAACGCGGCTTGAATCTGCTCGGGTGTTTTCAGCTCGTCTTGTTGGGCGGCGCTCAGCAAGCCTGAATCCGGCGTTGAATTCCAAGCTAAATAGGAAAGACGGGTTGCCATTTCAAAGGACGTGGGGCGCATCATGTCCGGCTTACTGGGCACAGCTTGCCCATCCCCGAACTCCATCCGGTACCAGAAAGGGGCTGAGATGGTGAGTGAAGACACCACCAATTCGATGCCGCGCGCGAAGGTTCGCCGGTTGCCAATGTCGAACACTGCCACAAGCTTTTCGATTTCGTCTGCGGCGAGCGGACGCCGCAACGCTTCCTGGCCGAAACTCGTGATGAACTGCCGTGCGCATGCCTGATCAGGCGTCGAAGCACAGGGAACGAAAGTAGCAAGATTCGAGCTGATGCGCTTGGCGACTTGTTGAGAAGCTGTATAGGCGGACTCTGCGAGCTGGGCCGGGAACGTCAGGGTGAAAGCGTTGTTGTCAAAGCCGCGGGCCAGCTCTTTCGACGGGAAGGTACGCGCCAAACTGAGATTGGTGCCCACGAGGTCGCGCACCGTGTTGTCGTACTCGGTGCCGGTGAGGCGGTGCATCACGACCGGCTCGTCCTGCAATTGGCTGAGGGCGGGCGGTGAATTCCCGGTTCCCGGATTCATCATCGTGAAATCGGGAACGGTGCTAGGCGTGGCGCTCGGCGTTGTTCCGGGCCCTTGGCCTGGGCGCTTGGCTTGGCCATCCAGCGAGCCTTGGCAGGAAAAAACACTCAACGATGTCGCGAAAAGAGCCGTCGTAAATCTGCGAGAATTCCACATGGCGACTTTCACCTTCATGGGCTCCCAACGGAGCCAACGCGACCGAATAGAATATTAGTGTATCGGTCGCCGAGTAGTGTGTCCAGTCACTCGGTCCTTGGAATCTGTTGCTCAGCGAGACGGTCGATGATGTAGAGAGGACAAGCTGGTACTAGCCGGTACCTTGTTCGTCGTGCTCAGGCACTTATACCTAGATAACGAGGCGTCAAGGATAGCGACACTATGACTTTCCATACCTGCTTCACGACGTCGCATGAACATCAACAAGTGGGGATGTGTACATGTCGTTTTTTAGATGTAGCGATGAGTGGGAGGAAGGAAAGTTGTGGCAAATACATAATCAGACGACACAATTGACAGAAGCTCGATGGACAAGCTACCAATAGTAAAATCAAGTCCTGACTCCGTTGCTCGCGCCCCCAAACGTGGAGTGATTGTTAATGTGCACACCATGAACCGATCCACCAGGCCATCCATGTCTCGCACGATTCGGAGAAGAGTGTTCTTAGCGGGCGGTGCGGGCTGTGTAATTGCTCTGCCGCTTTTCGAGTCGTTCAGTCGCGCTCAAGCTCCCTCGAGCCCCGCGCGTTTTATCGCCTACGTGCAACCCTTTGCTTGTCTCGGTGAGTACTTTTGGCCTGGGATGCCGGCGTTTGACGTCAACAGCGGGCAGATAGCTGATTTCCCGTGCTCTGGGCGCACCGCATTGAACGATCCCAATTTCCAGATGTCGCCAATCTTGAAGCCCCTCGAGGCTTTCAAGCAAGATCTCGTGGTCGTCGAAGGGTTGGAAAATGCTTTCGGCAATCATGATGCCTACTGCGCCATGCTCACGGGAATGCCGGCGATCAACCCCGTCACCGGTGGGGACGACGGCGACTTAGTGGGTGACGGGATCTCCATCGATCACGAGCTCGCTAGCCACATCGGGAAAGATACTCGCTACCCATCACTTCAGCTCGGCGTCTTCACCGGTGATGGCACGGGCTCGAAGGGCGCGGCATCGTGGAGCGCAGCCAGGCAAGCTGCACCACCGCAACAGATACCGCACCTAGTCTGGGAGAAGCTCTTCACAGACGTTGGTGGAGATCCGGCGGCGGCGGACCAAGTCAGGCAAGAAAATGCCTCGGTGTTGGACTTCGCGATCAGCCAGGCCACCTCGATTCAGGCGCGGCTCGGGCAAACGGACCGTGAGCGGCTCGACCAATACCTCACAGCGTTTCGTGGCGTCGAACAAAACATTGGCAAGCTCGCTCTCGTTGGCTGTCAGAAGCCTGCGGAGCCCCTCACCTGCGACAAGGAAAATCCCACCCAATGTGAGGCTTATTTCCACTTGGATCTGATGCCGCAGCTGGTGGCAGCCCAGTTTGATTTGCTGGCGATGGCGCTGGCGTGTGATCTCACACGTGTTGCGAGTTTCCAGATGTCTGTCGAAGGCAATGATCTGGTGTTCCCGTGGACGGGCAACACGGGAGGGGGCTGGCATGCGCTCTCGCACCTCGGGCCTAGCCAAGGACCTGCGAACGCGGAATGGATCAAGCAGGCCCAGGAATACGTGAAAACCGCAATCTGGAATACTGAGCAGCTCGCGCTCCTGGCGCAGCGCCTCAAGGATTTTGGCGTGTACGACAACACGCTCGTGCTCTACACGCAGACGATGGGAAATGCGCAGGTGCACCACAGCGTGAATTGCCCGAATCTCACGCTCGGCAATGTCAACGGAGCGCTCAAGCCGGGGCGGCACGTGCGTGTGGGCGATCCGATCGAGAACACGCGGCGTATCAATGATCTGTTGGTCACCGTGCTGAACGCCTTTAAGGTTCCGGCCACGAGCTTCGGTTTGCCCGCGTACAACAAAGGCCCGATCACTGAAATGCTTGCGTAGGGGGTTTGAGCGCTGACGTAGGAGCGGCGGCGAGAGAAGAGAAATGATGAGCCAGGTCAGCGGCTCCGCGTTACTCGGTGCCGTGAGAAATCGTCCTTCCCTGGTCAACCGTCTACCGGTTTCGGGATCACTAAAAAATTCCACGGTTGTCGTCCTTTTTGCGGCCCTAGGTTGCAGCGGTGAGCTGGCTGGAGGGAGGCCTGGCGGGCGTCCCGCGGTATCGACGGATCTGACCGGTCTCGGTGGAAATTCGGGGCTTCCGGATCTCAACGCTACGGGGGGAAGTGCCGTTGGCGGGCCAGGCAGCAGTTTGGGGGGCGCCGCCACGGTCACGACGGAGACACGCTCGTTTGCTTGTGGCGTGGAGGCACAACCGAAGCCAGCTGTATTGCGCCGTCTCACCGTGGCTCAATACCGAAATACCCTTTCCGATCTGCTGACAGGCCTTGTCGCGCAAGCGGAGGTCGACGTGATTGTTGGTGCTGTGGGTCCAGCGCTCGCCACCTTGCCGCGTGATCGACGTGAGCCTGTACCCGAAGATATCCACGGTAGCTATCGGCGTCTGGATCAAACACTTCAGCAAGTTCATGTCGACGGATTTTATTCGGTTGGAGTGGCGCTCGGGAATGAGCTGACCACGAGCGCACACTTGGCGAGCGTCGTTGGCGCCTGTGCCACGGACGCGGACGCCAGCAACGATGCAGCCTGCCTGGATTCATTCATTCGTCAGTTTGGCGCCAAAGCGCTACGTAGAGCGTTAACTGCAGAGGATGTAATGTTCTATAAGTCGGTGTATGGCGCCTCAACCACTGCTGATTCGGCGGCCTATGCGGATATGATCGGAGTGCTGTTGAATGCGCCGGAATTTCTGTACTTTGTCGAACACGGGGCAGCCGCGGTGCCCAATCACCCTGCCGTGTATGAACTCTCTGCCTACGAGATTGCCTCGCGCCTTTCCTATCAGCTGTGGCAGACGCTCCCCGACACCGAGCTGGCAGCCAGCGCCGCCGACGGGACGCTGCTCACGCCGACGGTTTTTCAAGCCCAAGTGGCGCGCATGATCGCCAGTCCGCGAGCTCAAACGGCGTTGCACGAGTTCTGGGAGGATTGGATGCGGGTCACTGATGTGCCTCTGTTGAACGCCAAGGTGGCGGACCCTGTATTCAAAGCGTTTGCTGGTGGCGATTTGCCCGGGGCGACACTCAATCAAAGCATGATCGATGATGTGGTGGGGTTGGTTGACTACTACACCTGGCAGAAGCCTGCGACGGTAGGTGCACTGGTGACCAGCGAGCTGTCGTTTGCGCGAGCGCCAGAACTCGCCAAGATTTATGGCGTTCCGGTTTGGGATGGAGTCGCCGCGCCCCCTGCTTTTCCTCTGGGGCAGCGCCCTGGGCTATTGACGCGTGCGCTCTTCCTTTCGACGGGGTCCGCCAACACGCGGCCGATCATGAAGGGGGTTTTTATCCGTAAAAATGTGCTGTGTGATTCGATTCCGCCACCGCCTCCGGGAGCGAACGCCAAGCCCCCGGAGCTTGAGCCCGGGCTCACCACCCGCGAAACTGTGGAACAGATCACCGAGCAACCCGGCACCGTGTGCGGCGCGTGCCACGCTTCGATCATCAATCCTTTAGGTTTTGCGACGGAGGGCTTCGACTCGCTGGGGCGCTTCCGCACCGAGCAGAAGCTCTACGATGCCACGGGCATGCCAAGTGGTTCGAAGCCTGTGAAGACGGATGGCGTGCCACAGGTTGTCTTGGGTGATCAGCAGGCCATTTCCACGCCGAGCGAGCTCATGGCTCTAGTGCAGAGTAGCTCGAAGGTGGAAGCGTGCTTGGCGCGAAGCTTTTTTCGTTACACCTACGCCCGCTGGGAAGACACGACAACGGATGGCTGCGCGCTCGAAGATGCCCGAAAAGCTTTGGTGAGTGGCAAGATTTCAGATCTGCTTTCAGCCGCCGCTCTTACACCCGATTTTCGCCGCCGGAACTTCGAATAAGGATCCCCCATGATTCGCCGAACCTTTGACATTACCCGCCGCCAAGTGTTGCTTGGCGCTGGCGGAGCAAGCCTAGCACTGCCTATTTTGCCTTCGCTTCTAGGCAAAACAGCATTCGGAGCAGAGCCCGCTTTTACGCGTGCTCCTCGCCTGTTCTGGCTCACCACGGACCACGGAGGCGCTTTTGAGAGTAACATGTTCCCTGCGCGCAGCATGGCGGACAAGACAGCGGCGCTCTTTCCCGATCACATGGCGAGCTACGGAACGCTGCAGGCAACTGCAACGGCCGGAGATAGCGTGCTCTCCGAAGTGCTCCGAGCACCCGCTGCCAAGCTCACGCCCGCGCTGATTGCCAAGATGAATGTGCTCTGGGGCTTCGATGTGCCCTTCTATATTTCGCACAACACGGGTCTGCATCTCGGCAATTACGCGCGCAACGATGGGAACGGTGGGGATGGCCTCGCCGTTCAGAGCTCCCCCCGCCCCACGATCGATCAGATCCTAGCTTTTTCTTCCACATTTTATCCTGACACCACCAATATTCGCGAACGCGCCATGGTGATGTCCACGCGGCCGATCTCTTGGAATTATTCGGATCCTGCCGCAAAAGCGGGCACCATCGAGAGCTGTCTCTTATACACATCTCCGAGCCCACGAGACTAAGGCGAATCTCGTATGCCGTCTTCTGCTTGAAA
>ENA-ORBV01000410-ORBV01000410.1-microbial-mat-metagenome-genome-assembly--contig:-NODE-410-length-99581-cov-8.716735_pt1 | contig 99581 bp, 102 predicted proteins | sample MGYA00237777_ERZ505514 | MGnify/ENA primary metagenome ERZ505514 (study PRJEB26160, sample SAMN06269048) | microbial mat metagenome | isolation source: Oligotrophic lake microbial mat | place...
GGGTTAGGTCTCACGGTATGGCAGGAGGCTAGCGCGAATGCCGCCGGCCGGGCTCACACCGGATGGACCGAGAAACTTTGCGAGAGCACCCATCGCGAGATTGTTCTCCGGAGTTGGGCCGAGGAATACTTGAGCCAGCTGCAAGCGACCTTCCGGAGGAGCCAAGCGAAATGCTTTGTAGGGAATTAGGGTTGTGCGGCCCGCTCGATACTTGGCCGGACTCGTGACGTAGCTGGGCGAAACGGAAGAAACCGCGCGCCACTCGCGCTCCGCACTAAACGCCGGATGCTTGAGAAGGGCCGCAACGCCCAACAGCGCGATCTCCTGCTCGTGGAACGCCGGGTGATAGGACTGAGATGGGTGGGCCTGGCTCGCTGCAGCAGGCCCGCGCCCCATGGCGTGGCCGAGGATAGCCTGAACCGCACGCTTGGCGACAGCGAACTGTTGATCCCTGTCATAGATGCAACGGCCGAGCCTGAAGGCCTGTGGCACGGCGCAAGCTTGGAGAAACGCCGGGCTGAAGCCAAGGCTCACGCCATTGCCATGCGGTGTGTATCCGCGCCACTGGCTCAGCAGGTTGCCGTCTTCAGAAAAGGAGGCCACAAACAGCATGTGACCGTCCGCGAGTCGATTCGAGAGCCACGTCTTGAGTTGCTCGATCAACTCGACCGGAAACGTGCCTTCGGTACTTACAACGGAAGCGGCTCCACCGAGAACCTCCGCCGCGTGCGTGAGTTCAGAGGCATCGTTGAAGTAGTGGAGGTCTGTCGCCCAGAGTTCGGAAGCTCCAACGATGCCCAGAAGTCCTTGGTAGCCGGTGTAGTGATAGAGCACCTCAGTCGGCGCTTCTGCGTATAACTGCTCGACGAGAGTGGTCAGCATGAGTAGTGGGACCTAACGCCTGAGCTCACCGGCCGGCCGCGAGGTTCGACGCGCGCGCCACAGCGCTGAACCGGACCGGTGGAGCGATTGGTTAGACCTACAAGAGTTGATTCTCAGCATCGAAATCTTTCGGAAAGCCCAAACGCTCTTGGCTGAGCTGGAACGACGCCGCCTGCTCGTGGAGTAGCGATAGCGCCTCGAACAGGCCAAACGAAACTCCCTGCTCATAGGACCCGCCACCTTTAGCCTCCAAGCGAGCTGCTTGAGCACGCTCGATGAGAAGCCGGATCGTATCGGAGATGTAATTTTCCATCGGTGTCATGACTGTAGGTCTAACTAAACATAGGGAGACGAAATGACGTTGCAAATCTCGTCACTTTGTCTGGATATGTAGATCGACGGCGGCGGAGGTATCTGATTCCATTCATTGCGGCCCGGTGTTCGGTGGGCAGCGGTCATGGAAGGATAGGGTGCGTGGCGGCGGAGGGCGCGGGGCTGCTGGAGGTGGCGCGCGGCAGGATGCGGGTCCGGCATCTGGCCTACCGGACCGAGCAGACCTACCTGCAGTGGATCAGGCGGTACGTGGCGTTTCACCATCGACGACATCCTCGTGACCTCGGCGCAGCCGGCGTGGAGCAATTCTTGACCTATCTGGCCGTGGACCGCAAGGTCAGCGCGTCTACCCAGAACCAGGCATTGCAGGCGCTGCTGTTCTTGTACCGGGAGGTCCTGGGGGTGGCGCTACCGTGGCTTGACAATATCACCCGGGCGGCAGCCTCCCGGCGCCTGCCGGTGGTGCTCAGCCGTTCCGAGGTCCGGGCGGTCCTTGCCCAGCTGGATGGCACGCACTGGCTGATCGCGAACCTGCTCTACCGCTCCGGCCTGCGCCTCATGGAGGCACTGCGCCCGCGTGTGAAGGACCTGGTGCTGGAGCGGAGCGAGCTGATCGTCCGGGACGGCAAGGGCGGGAAGGACCGGGTCACGGTGGTGCCAGCGACCCTCGACGTTCACCTTCGGCGTCACCTGGAGACACTCCGGGAGTGGTTCGAGCAGGAGCGGCGGCGGGGTGCCCCTGGCGTGTCGCTGCCCCAGGCGTTGGCGCGAAAGTACCCCCGGGCGGGTTGCCAGTGGGGCTGGCAGTACGTGTTTCCATCCCGTGTGCTGTGCGGGGATCCGTACTCCGGCCAGCCGATCCGGCACCACATCTACGACCAGACGATCCAGCGTGCGGTGAAGGTGGCCGTGAACAAGGCCGACATCCAGCAGCCCGCCAGCTGCCACACCTTCCGCCACTGCTTCGCCACCCACCTGCTGGAGGACGGCTACGACATCCGCACGGTGCAGGAGCTGCTCGGCCACAGCGACGTGAAGACCACCATGATCTATACGCATGTGATGGGGAAGGGGGCGAAAGGGGTGAAGAGTCCGTTGGATCGCGGTTAGTGCGGCTAGAGATACATCCCCAGCGCGGCCAGCAGGCCTTTCTCCACGGCCAGCATCTCGTCGACGGACACCCGGGCGAGCGGTCCTTTTAGAAGGCGCTCCCGGTCCAGGGTCCGCGGGCTGTCTGTCATCACCTGGGAGGCGGCGTGCAGGCTGCCCCGGGCGGTGAGCGTGACGTGTCCCGGCTCCCGTTCCGGGCTGACTTGCGTGGTCAACGGCAGAACGATCACCGCTCGACTACCGCTCAGGGTCACCGCGTTGTCCTGCATGATGAGCACGGGTCGCGTCTTGCCGATTTCCGCACCCCGCGCCGGATTGAGCCGGCCAAGCCAGATTTCGCCACGCTTCATCGTGCCGGGTGCTTGCCGCGCCGGGGCCGTTTGGCGGTCGGTCCGGACTTGTGCGCGGGCCCGGAAGGGGGTCTGGTCTCCCACGCGGCCAGAACTTTGGAGCGTCCGCCAGACTCGGCGAGGGCGAGAGCTTCGTTCTCCAGCGGCAGGAACTCTTCGGCCATCGCCAGGGCCTCGGCTGGGTCGCGACTGGCGATGCTCCGCACGTACGCGGCCATGAACCGCTCCCGCTCCTGCTTCTTCAGGTAGTCGGCAATGGCGGTCCGGGCGATCTCGGACTTGGCCCGCTTGCTGGACTTCGCCTCCTGATTGAGCAGGGCGTCCAGGTCATCGGGCAGGCGCAGGCTGATGAGGGACATCGGTGATGCACCTGTATTACGTTCTGTAATACAGGTGATGGTAGCACCGGGGCGGGTTCGGGGCAGCCCGAGAATCCGGGACGGCGTTGCAGAAATGCACAGGGCCGGCGCCTTGCGGGGCCGGCCCTCTGAGCCGTTGGGGTCGCGCGTGAACGCGCTCCTACGCGTGGGGTGGGATCGCGGCTGAAGCCGCTCCTACATCGCGCGTTACATATTGGCGATGAGCTTGTCGCCGAATTCGGAGCACTTCACTTCTTTTGCGCCGTCCATGAGGCGGGCGAAGTCGTAGGTCACGGTTTTGTCGGCGATGGTCTTGTCCATGGCGCTGATCACGAGATCCGCGGCTTCGGTCCAGCCCAGGTAGCGCAGCATCATCTCGCCGGAGAGGATGACGGAGCCGGGATTCACCTTGTCGAGATTGGCGTACTTGGGCGCGGTGCCGTGGGTGGCCTCGAAGACGGCGTGGCCGGTGGCATAGTTCACGTTGCCGCCGGGGGCGATGCCGATGCCGCCGATCTGGGCGGCGAGGGCGTCGGAGAGGTAGTCGCCGTTCAGGTTCATGGTGGCGATCACGTCGAACTCAGCAGGACGGGTGAGCACCTGCTGGAGCGTGATGTCGGCGATGGCGTCCTTGATGAGCACGGCGCCCTTCGCGAGGGCTGCCTTCTGCTCTTCGTTGGCGGCTTTCTCGCCCTTCTCGGCCTTGGTGCGTTCCCACTGGTCCCAAGTGTAGACCTTGCTGCCGTATTCCCGCTCGGCGACGGCGTAACACCAGTTGCGGAAGGCGCCCTCGGTGTACTTCATGATGTTGCCCTTGTGCACAATCGTGATGCTCTTGCGCTGGTTGGCAACGGCGTAGTCGATGGCGGCGCGGAACAGGCGCTCGGTGCCTTCCTCGGAGATGGCCTTGATGCCGATGCCGGACGTACCCGGGAACCGGATCTTGCTGTACTCCTTCGGGAAGTTGGCCTTGAAGAGGTCCAGAAATTTCCTGTTGCCCTCCGTGCCCGCCTCGAACTCGATGCCGGCGTAGATGTCTTCGGTGTTCTCCCGGAAGATCACCATGTCGACGTCTTCCGGCTTCTTCACCGGGGAGGGGACGCCCTTGAACCAGCGGACAGGGCGCAGGCAGACGTAGAGATCGAGGAGCTGGCGCAACGCGACGTTCAGCGAGCGGATGCCGCCGCCGATGGGCGTGGTGAGGGGGCCCTTGATGGAGACGAGGTAGTCCCGGCAGGCCTCGACGGTGGCGTCGGGCAGCCAGGTGTTGTACTTGTCGTAGGCCTTCTGGCCCGCGTAGACCTCGAGCCAGTGGATCTGCTTCTTGCCGCCGTAGGCCTTCTTCACCGCGGCGTCCAGCACCCGGACCGAGGCCCGCCAGATGTCGGGGCCGGTACCGTCGCCCTCGATGAAGGGAATGATCGGGTTGTTCGGGACCGTCAGCGTGCCGTGGCTGATGGTGATTTTCGCGCCGCCGGCGGGGGGCGTGAGCTTGGGTTCTGCCATGGGGACTTCCTGTCTGCGAAGCCGGGCATTATCGCAGCCTCGCGTCCCGGCCGTAAACGTCAGGGCGGAAATGGACCGCCCCGGCCGGGGTCACCCAGCTGGTCAGGTAGACCACGTAGATGGGTATGGGGCGGGGCAGTCGCAGCGTGGCGCCCGTAGGAGCGCCCGTAGGAGCGCCTTCAGGCGCGATCGTTAATGGGATCGCGCCTGAAGGCGCTCCTACGGGCGCTCCTACGGGCGTGGCCAACAGCCGTTCCGCCAGCTCCTCCGGCTTCTCCAGCCGCAGGCAGCCGGAGCTGAGCGTGCGGCTGTTCAGGTCGAAGAGGCGCTTCGACGGCGTGTCGTGCAGAAAGATGTCCCAGGGGTTGGTCAGCACGAACTTCAGGCGGCCCAGGCTGTTGAGGGGCCCCGGGTCCTGGCGCAGGCGGTAGGGGAAGCGGTCGGCGCTGACCTGCCGCCAGTCGATTCGCGCGGGATCCAGCTCCCGGCCAGGGCCGTCCGGTCCCGAGTTGAAGACGCGGATGCCAAGACGTGCCAGAAACGTCGGGTCTTCCTGCTGGGTGGGCAACAGGTCCTCCACTGCGATCCGGCGGGGCACGGACCAGGTCGGGTTCACCACGATGCCCGTCACGGTGTCCTCGAAGCTGGGCGTGGGCCGGTCCGGGTGGCCGGCGATGATCCGCATGGCGAGCGTGGGCACGCCGTCCTCGATCAGCTCCAGCGAACCGCCGGGGACGTTGGCCCAGAGGTAGCGGTTGCCGAAACGGCGCGGCAGCCAGTTCCAGCGCACCAGTGTGGTCTGCAGCTGCTGCACCCGGGCGGCAACCGGCACGTTGAGGGCCGCGACCGTGCGCTCGTCGAGGAGGCCCGTGACGGGCAGGCCGTGGCGCGTCTGGAAATTCTGCAGGCCCCGTTGCAAGCCCGCGTCGAAGAACCAGGCGTCTGCAGTGCCCGGCAGGCCCTCGAAGTCGCCACTGTTGCGGAGACGGTCCCGCAGGGCCACCACGCGGGCGTCCCGCCGTCCCGGCTCGAGACTGGTGCCGGCGGGCAGTGCCTGCCAGCCGCCTGCAGCGGCGAGGGCCTGGTAGCGGACGAGGGCCTCCTGCAGCCGCTGGGCGTCAGGGGCTGGCGCGCCACTGGTGGTGCTCGGTGCGAGCGGTATATGCCAGTCGGGATCCTGGGCGGGCGCACCGAACCCTGGCGGCGCCGTCAGGAGCAGAGCAAGGGCCCACGCGGCGGCCCGCACGGCGCGCTGCTCAGCCGGCAGTGCGGCGGAAGCGCCGGCGCAGGCCGAGGGCACCCACGGCCGTGCCGAGCAGCCAGATGCCCGCGGGCAGCGGCACGATGCTCACCTGCGCGCCGGTGATCACCGGGGTGAAGCGCTGGTCGGTGGGCACCTTGTTCACAAAGCTGCTGCCAAAAAAGTCGTCCCCGTCCACGAGGCCCAGCGTAGCCAGAGTGCCCGGCGCACCCAGGGCCGTGAAGGAAAACGTGCCGACAGTGCCCACGTCCCCCGGCTTGATGAAGCCAAAGCTCACCGTCTGGCTGTTGCCGTTGGTCGCGACCGCGGTGGGCAGGTAGAACGTGACGCCACTGGCGGCAGCGAAGCCACCATAGCTGAGCTGGGTCTTGTTGAAGTCGAGGAGGATCTGGCCACTGAAGGTGCCCGGGTGCAGCCCCGGCGCGCTGGTGGCGTCGAGAACCAGATTGACGGTGAAGCTGCCGTTCGGGGCCACCGTACTGGCGGAGGGTACCAGCACGAGGCTGGCGGCCTGGGCAGTGGCGCCCGCGGTGAGCAGCAGGAGTGCGGCGCTAAGGGTGCGAAAGTTCATGGCGTTTCTCAATGTGATCTCGATGGAAGGTCTTCAGGGACCCACGGGCAGGCCGGGCAGGACGTCCCGGAGGAGGCCGACATCCTTGATGCGGCCCTGCCCGGCCAGCGTCACGTCGATAATGTGGGTGATGCCCCGGGGACCACCGGCCTCGCCCACGAGCGCGCCCTGGACGAAATTCCCGGCGCCCACCACGTTCTCCGTGAAGTTGCCGGGCTGGGAAATCAGGTTGGCGCCCGACACCACGCCGCCGGCGCCGAAGCTGTAGGCCGGGTTGGTCCAGGTGCCGGACCAGGTGGGGCTGGAGCCAAACTTCAGGGTCATGTTGCCCGTGGTGGCATTGTTCACCGACATCGGGCCACTGAAATTGAGGGTCACGTTGCCGGCATTGAGCGCATTGAGGCCGGCCTGACTGGTGGCAGTGCCCCAGGCAAAGTAACCGGACTGGGCGTTATCCCGAGTGCCGTGGGTCCAGATGTCGGCGGCGAGCAGCACTTCGCCGTCGTCATCCTCCGCCACCCGGGCAATCAGCCGCGATCCCACGTCGCCTTCGCGACCGGTGGAGCGCAGGTTGCCGTAACCGTCGGGCCGCGGGGTCACGGTGGTGGTCATGGGCACCGAGTTGATGTCGTCCCCGCTCTCGGGCGACACGTTGAAGGTCGTGCCATCCGGCGCCAGGTTGAAGCGGCCAAACTCTGTGTTTTCCGGGTCACCGGTGCTGGTGGGGCCGCTCACGATCGTGGCAAAGCCGCAGGGGGTCCCAGGGGCGCAGCCTTCAATGGGCAGGACGGGTTCGAGTTTCGGGACGCACTGGGCCGCCAGTTCGGAGATCACGTCGCAGTCGACGGGGCTCTCGGGCAGGTTGAGGGCGACCAGCGGCGCGGCGGCGGCGGGCGCCAGGGCGGCCCAGGGTCCCCAGCACAGCACCGAGTCTCCGGCGTTTGGACCGGAGCAGGGGTCCGTGCTGGCCAGTGCGGCCGTCGCGGCCGGCGCCGGGTCTGCGGCGATGCGTGGTGCGGCGGCCAGCTGGTCCTTGCAGGCAGCGATGTCGCGCTTCGGCGCCGCCTTCGGATCACCCGCCCAACGCTCGAGCAGTGCCGCACAATCGCTGTTCGACCGCGCCACGGTTGCGGCGTCGGCCCGCGTGGGCAGTGTCAGCCCGGACAGTGCAATCAAGGGCAGTGCGAGCCAGGCAACGGCGGCCAAAGTCAGTAACTTCTGCATCGTTCTTCCCCGTCTTGCCGGTACCGCGTCTCTTGGGCACTGCGTGCCCTGGCGCGATTGGCCGGTGATTCTATTTCTACGCAGTAACTCTTCTACACCATGCAGCGCCGGGCTTCACCGTGCGCTGCAGGATTCCGTGACGCACGTCTCAAAAATTCCGCGAGAGGCCCAGGCTGACCTGATGGCGGTCATACTCGTAAAGCGGAACGTTGGACTGGCTATCCGTATAGCCCCAGCTGCCGATCAGGGCCCACTTTTCCAGCCAGCCCTCCCGGAAGTCCTGCTGGAAGCCGATGACGGCCCGCAGTTCCTGATCGTCGCGCTGGGTGTCAAAGCCCGGTTCCTCGCCGTCGAAGTGATACCAGCGATAACCGACCCGCGCGAAAATCGAGGCATTCGTCCAGGCCGCGCTGTTGAACCCGGCGAAGACTTCCGGGCCCTGGTAGCTGAAGGGCTCTTCATCGGCGTCGAAATTGGCATAGGTCGCGCCCACCTGGACGAGCAGGCTGCGCTGCCGGAAGTAACGACCGACCGACAGATTTCCCGCCTCGTACCAGCCATCCCGGCCGCTGTCTTCCGCGTTCTGGTAGTCGCGCCGGGTGACGATGCCATCCAGAGCCACCTCCCAGTCTTCACCCACCTGCCAGACGGCCCCGGGGTTCAGGCTGCCGAACAGCGCGAGGCTCTCACCGCCCAGAAAGATCTGATCCGCTTGCAGGGCCACATAGGCCCGCCAGCGCCCGGGGACGATCCAAGCCGGGCCCGTGCGGGCCGTCAGCACGCCCAGGTTAAAGTCGCTGTCGTCGAAATAGGCCCGGTAGTAGGCGTTGGCTTCGCTCTGCCAGACCAAGTTGCCGGTGTGCTCGCCGGCTTCGAAAGGCCGATTGGGGTTGAAGGTGTGGGCCATCCCCGTGTTGACGACGGCGGCCCAGCCGCTCTGCTCCCTGGAATCCGCCGACACTGCAAAGGGCAGTCCGCCGATATCAATGATGTCCTGGGCCAGCCCGTAGTTGATGTTGGAGTCGTACATCACGCCACCATAGAAGGACGGTGACCACTGGTGCCGGGCCGCGTAACGGCGCTCATCCGCAGCGATCTGCGCGAGGAAAGCCAGCACCGTGGCGCGCACGGTGGGCGGCGTGTTGGGGTCGTCCAGCACCTGCTGGGCATCGCTACGGGCGGCCGCATAGTCCCGGGACAGGTAGTTGACGCGGGCCAGTTCCAGCCGGGCCCGGCTGAGGGAGGGATTGGCAGCGAGCAGGGTGGTGAGCTGCTTGCGGGCGGTGCGCAGGCGATCGGCCTCGATGGCCTGCAGGGCAGCGTCGAAGTCAGCCTGGATCGCGCCTTCGCTCGCGGCGTTCTCTGTCTGGGCCAGAGCCTGGGCCAGGGTCAGCCCGGGAAGCGCCAGACCGGGAAGTGCCAGCAGGAGTAGAAGGCAGGGGCGCCAGACGCGCCAGACGACACCGTGCATAAGCTTGCTTTCCATAAGCCTTTTTGTTGTAGTTTCGTGGCCTTGCAGAACACTACAACACTCTTCATCAACTCTCCATTAACCCGGTCTTTTTCCAGCTGGAACGGGGCCCGGATAGTGGCGTCGGCACTCTTATGTTGCCTGGCCAGCGCCGCCGGGGCGTTTCCCAGCGAGCTGTTTGGCTACCGGCAGATGCCCCAGGAGCGCATCGCGGATTTTCCCCAGTGGCTGCAGGTGCTTGAACGGCAGCTCCGGGACGACCTGCAGGAGGGCGACTGCGGCGCAAAAGCCTTTAATCGCTGCCACCTCACTGAGTGGCTCGCCTTTCTGGCGACGACGAGGGGATTGCCGGAGCGGGAGCAGCTGCAGGCCGTAAACCGTTTTGCCAACACGCGGGATTACGTGCTCGATCTCGACAACTATGGCGTCGAAGACTACTGGGCAATCCCGCGGGAGTTCTTCCGCAACGGTGGCGACTGCGAGGACTACGTCATTACCAAACTGTTTTCCCTGCGCTGGCTCGGGTACCCGGAGGACGATTTGCGCCTGGTGGTTGTGCAGGACACCAACCTGCGGGTGCCCCACGCCGTGCTGGCGGTCTCCCGGGGCGGGAAGACGCTCATTCTCGACAACCAGGTCCAGGCGGTACTGCCAGACCAGGACGTGGTGCACTACGTCCCGGTGTTTTCCCTCAACGCCTCCCGCTGGTGGATCTACCTCCCGCCCGCATGACCACCGTCCCGCGATGAACGCTGCGCCGGGCAAAACCAGGGCCCTGTCGCCTGTGGCCATTGCGGTGGCCGCGCTGGTGCTGCTGATTGGTCTCGGCGCCCTCCTGATCAATGTCTATATAGAGGGCGAGCGTCAGCGGGATCTGCTCCAGTGGGAGTTCCGCCTGGGACTGGTCGCGGACGCCAAGGCAGACTCGGTGGCCCGGCTGCTGTCTGCGGATCGGAGTGCCCTTCAGGAGCTGGCAGACAACGCCTCGCTGCAGCTCTATCTCTGGCAGGTCGCGAGGGCGCGCCAGTCGCCCGAGCCGGGCACCGAACCCGCCCAGCAGGCCTATCTGCGGAACCTGATTCTGGCGGCGGCGGAGCGGGGCGGCTACCTGCCGGATGCGGTTGCGCGGATTCCTGCGAACCTGCCCCGGTCGGCGAACTCCGGACTGGCCCTGCTGGACGCGAACCTCACGGCGGTCGCGGTCACGCCGGGACTCGGCAGCGTGGAGAGCGCGTACCGGGAGGTGGCGCGGCGCGCGTTGGGGACCCCGTCCCAACCCGTGGTTGATCTGGTGCTGGACGCGGAAGATCGCGCCATGCTGGTCGTTGCGGTACCGGTGAACCCGGTATCGGGTTCCCGGGCGCCCGGTCCACTGCAGACGGGTGGTGGGCCCTCCGGGGTCGTCGTCGGCGTGCGGAGCGCAACCCAGGAGCTGTTTCCGCTCCTGAGTCGCGGCCCGACCTTTGCCGAGGACAGCGAAACCCTTCTGCTAGCCCGCCGGGATGCGAGCGTCGTCTTCCTCTCTCCCACCCGGGAGGGCGCGAACGCCCTGCGCCGCAGCATGCCGCTGGATCGCCCCCAGGCGGACGCCCAGCTGGCAGAGGTGGTGGCCGTTCTGTCGCCCGACGGGTTCGCGAGCCTCGACAACTATCGCGGTACACCGGTGCTGCAGGTCAGCCGGCGGATCCGCGGCCAGGCGCTCCGGGGCCAAGTCAGGGCCGGCGAGGCGTGGGTGCTGGTCCAGCAGGTCCAGGCGGCGGAGGCGCTCAGCGGTGCCAATGAACGGCGGACTTTCCTTCTGGCAACACTCTCCCTGCTCCTCCTCGCCATTGCCGCTCTCGCGGTGGCTGCCTGGCGCCACGGCAGCAGTGTGCGGGCCGGTCAGCAGGCGGCAGAACTCAGGGACAAGGCCGCGAAGCTCCAGCGTCAAACGGACCTGCTCCATACCATCACCGACAACGTGGACGTGCTGACGGTGCTCATCAATCGGGAGCAGGAGGTGGTGTTCACCAATCAGGCCACGGCCACCGCCGCCCGGAGCAGCATTGCCGCGCTGGTGGGCGGGCCACTGGCCGGGATCTTCGGGCATGGCACCGCGGCCCTGCTCGCTCCGCTCAGTGACGAGGTCCGGCGGCAGCGCACGTCCGTCCACCGCGTGCTGCCCCTGACGCTCAGTGGTGGCCTGCGCAGTTACCAGACCAGCCTCATTCCGGTGGAGCGCATCGGCGAACGCCGGCAGCTGGTCCTGCTGGTGCTGAGCGATGTCACTGAACTGAAGCTAGTCGAGCAGCACCACGCAGACCTCCTGCGGGATCTCGTCCGCACGCTGTCCGATGTGGTGGACCTGCACGATCCCTTCTCTGCGCACCACGCCAACCGCATGGCTGAGGTGGCCCAGGCGGTGGCCCGGGAGCTGGGTTTGCCGGACGCCGAGCGGGAAACCCTGGGTCTGGCGGCAACCCTCGCGAACATCGGCAAGATCATGCTCCCCAGCGATCTGCTGACGAAGACCGGGCCCCTGACGGCCGCCGACCGGGAGCTGCTGCGCAAGCATGTGGATTACAGCCTGCAGCTGCTGAAGGGGCTGGACTTCGATGGCCCGGTGCTGGAGGTCATCGCCCAGAAGCAGGAACTACTCGACGGGAGCGGCTATCCCCGGGGCCTCACGGAGCAGCAGATGTCACTCTCCGGCCGCATTCTTTCCGTGGCCAATGCGTTCGTTGCGCTGGTCAGCGTGCGGGCCTACCGTCAGGGCGTGTCCATCGAGGCGGCGCTGGAGGAGCTGCTGCGCAAGGCCGGCACCCAGTACGACCGCCGCGTGATCGCGGCGCTGTTCCACGTGGCCGAGAACCGGCGGGACTGGTCCCAGTGGTCCGCTCCGCCCCCCGTTCCGTAGGAGCGCGTTCACGCGCGATCGACTATTGCATCGCGCCTGAAGGCGCTCCTACCAGGCGCTCCTACCAGGCGCGCCAGGCAAGTTCTACGAAGGTGGCCCGTTCCCGGCCCGGGAAGTACCGGTAACTGCCGAAGGCGAAGTCGGCCCGGTCCGCGTAGAGCGTGTCAGTGACGTTGTTCACCCGGACGGTAACCGTCCAGGCGGGCGTAAAGGACCAGGCGGCAATCACGTTCAGCAGATCGTGGCCGGGGTACTTCTGGTTTTCCTGGGCAGTGAGGAAGTAGCCACCCTGATGCACCCACTCGGCCTGGGCGAGCCAGGGGTTGCGCTTCCAGCCCAGGCGCAAGCTCCCGAGAGTCTCCGGCGCCGTGTCGATGTCGTTGCCGCTCTTGATGAGCTCGCCGGGAGTCGACGTGTTGAAGGCGTAGGTCTGGCGCGACCAGGAACCCGCCAGCGAGGCGTAGAAGCCGGGTTCACTGCTGGCCTCCATGCCGAGTTCGATGCCCTGGTGCTTGCTGGCGCCGTTACTGACGTTGAAGCGGTCTGAATCCTGCAGGATGTAGTGGTTTTTGCGCATGGTGTAGGCCACGGCCTCGACCTGTAGCCGGGGCGACTGCCAGCGCCAGCCCAGCTCCAGGCTGTCGATTTCCTCCGAGTTCAGGTCCGCCACGTTCTGCGCCGCCTGCAGGCGATAGAGCTCGGCGGCCTGGGGTGCGCGGAAGCCCCGTCGCCACGTGGCATAGACGGTGGTGTCGTCCCGCGGCCGGAACCGCAGGCCAACATTCGGCGCGAGGTTGGTGAAACTGTCGCTGCGGTCGGCTGGCCGGTTGAAGAGGCAGGTGGGTGTGCAGGGCGTGCCGTCGTCCCGGGTCGTGCCGTCCAGCATCCGGTTGTCGTAGTCGTAGCGCAGCCACTCGAGGCGCACGCCGCCCACCAGGGTGAGGCGCCCGGTGAGCGGCAGTTCCGCCTGGGCATAGGGTGAAGCGAGCCACTGCCAGGCACTGTAGTCGTAGTGCTGGCCTTCCGGCCGGGGCGGGGTGCCGGTCTCCGGGTTCTCCTGGAACTCCTCGAGCCAGCCGTTGGCAACTTCCAGGTCGAGGCCGGCCGTGACCAGCGCAGAGCCCAGCGTCGCGTAGTTGAGCACGGTCACGCCGCCACTGGTCTGGCCGTTTTTCTCCACGGGCTGGCCCGGCAGGAAGTGCTGCAGGAAGTCCATGTCCGAGCGGCGCAGGAACGCGAGCACTTCCCAGCTGCTGCCGGCCTCGTCGGCCGCTGGCTGCCAGCGCGCGAGCAACCGCTGACTGTTCGCGTTCCGGTAGGACTCCGGATTGGCATTGGTCACGCGGAGCGCCTCGTCCTCATAGGTGTCCTTCCCCACGATGAAGCCGGCGGTGTTCTGGTTGAGGAGATTGCCGCTGAACCCGAGTTCCAGGCGGCCCGCGGCCAGGTTGTTCGCGTACTTCAGGAAGCCCTTCGCCTGCCTGTAGTCCGACTCGTCGCGAAAGCCGCCGTCGTGGTCGAAGAGCAGGCCACCAACCAGTCCGGCGTCGTCGCCGGTCCCGCCCGGGAAGTTCCCGAGAACCATCCCCCGGTAGTAGTCGTCCGGTCCCGTCTCGCCGCTCACGGCCAGTTCCCGGTCGCCCGGCTCCGGCAAGAGCACGTTGATCGTGCCATGCACGGCATTGGAGCCGTACAGCGCGGAGGCGGGCCCGCGGATCACCTCCACGGCCACGGCCTGTTCCGAGGGCAGTTCGAACAGTTCGTTGACGTTGCAGAAGCCGGTCGGGCGGGAGGCGACGCCGTCTTCCAGGATCAGGAAGCTGCCGCAGGAGCCCGGGCCCGTGAGCACCGGCGAGCGAATGGCCGTGAGGTGTTCCTGGCCGCTGCCCCGGGAGATCCAGGTGCCGGGGATCTGCGTGCCAAGTTCGTGAATGTGGGCCGCATTCAGCAGCGCAATGGCCTCGCTGCCGATCCGGGCCGTATTTCCGGCCAGGTCGAGAGCGGGCACGGGATAACGGGCTGCTGTGACGACGATCTCTTCCGGGAGGTCACCCGCTGCCGCGGCAATCGCGCTGCCGCTAGCGAGCAGGGCCAGCGCGGCGAACCCCACGGCGCTACGAAGGGCGCTTCGAAGGGCGCTACGAAGAGCGCAACGCGCTGGGGACTTCACGACGAGAGGCAATTCGCTAACGTTCGATGGGCGCGAGGCGGATGCTGGGCGTGTCGCCGATGCGACTGAAGGCATGACGCTTGCCCAATTCCTCCAGGGCGGCGTCCCGTTCGGCCCGGGAGGCGTACCAGTGTTCCTTGTGCCAGGCGTTACCCAGCAGGCTCCGCATCGGATCACTGGCGGACATCGTTACCCGGACCCCGAACTTCAGGTCCCGGGGCTCCGGTGGCGTGGTGCGGAGATTGTGGCTGTTGCTGAGTTCCATGGTGGTACCGGGATGCGCAGGAGGGCCCGTAGGAGCGCCTTTAGGCGCGATTCGCTAATGATCGCGCCTGAAGGCGCTCCTACGGGCCCTCCTGCGGGCGCTGCTACAACATCAGAAGGTGGTCTCGGGTGCGGGAGCAGCACCGTCCTCGATCGCGTAGGTCTTGCTTTCAGCGCTGGCCGCCGGGGCAGTGGCCGGAGCCGGCGCCTGGCTGGCCAGGGCGGAATTCTTCCAGTTGACCTGCGGAGCCATCGACGCCAGGGTGGCCAGCAGGGGCTGGGCGCCGGCCGGCGTGGCCAGCGTCGGGTCCGTGAAGATGCGCGTGGCGTCGCCATTGGCAGTGCTGCCGTACCACTCTGCGTTCGCCAACTTGTCGATTGAAATCACGCCACCGTCCACCGCGAAGCCGATAAAGGCCCCGCGGCTCCGGGCGTAGGAGTAGATCTCGGACTTGAACTCCCCGTCAGTCATGGCTTGGGCCGTGCGGCCCACCGGACCTGCGGACGCAGAGGCACTGCCACCGAGGGTGAATTTGCCCTGGGCGATGTTGTCGATGCCCTTCGGGCTCCGGAACACCAGCACCAGGTCGGCACCCTGCCCGCCGAACTGCCAGCCCAGGCTGACGTTGCCAAGCTTGATGAAGGCGGGATTGCTCCACTTGCCGTCAGCCTGCCGGACCATCAGCACTCCCTTGCCGTAGCTGCCGCCCACAAAGAAGGCGCCCTTGACGACATTGGGTAGCACCGCCACGGCGTGGGCGCTGTTCAGGAGATTGGGGGGAATGGCCTGCTCAGGTATGCGCTGCAGTTCCTGCAAAACGTCATTGGCGGACGCCACGCGCTGGTTGAGATCGTCGCTGGCCTGGACGACGCCCGGGACCGTGAGGATCAGCAGCATGAGGGTCCCCACGAGGGACAACAGAGTGGTCTGGGAAAATCCGGATACGAAGCGCGTCATGGTCTCCTCCTTAAGTAACCGCTTGCCCGCAGCCTTTCTTGGTGAGACCTTGCCGAGCGCCTATAGTCCTTCAGTGACGGTAATCTACAGTGAATCAGGTGCTTAAGTAAACGTCCTGAGCGCCCCGGTAGCTGCTGTGAAAGTCTGCGGCAGAGGAGCCACCCACGTTCAGGTTCCGGAGCAGGCCATCCTTCAGCGCATAGATCCAGCCGTGGACGGTCACGTCCTGGCCCCGGTCCCAGGCGTCCTGGATTACCGTGGTCTGGCAGACGTTGGCCACCTGCTCCAGAACGTTCAGTTCGCAGAGCCGGTTCACCTTCTCGGTGGCGGCGCCGGCCCCGCTCAGGGCGACGGCGTACTTCTGGGCCACATCCTGCACGTGCCGGAGCCAGTTATCGACCAGCCCCATCCGCTCGTTCTGGTACGCGGCCCGCACGCCACCGCAGCCATAGTGCCCGCAGACAATGACGTGCCTGATCTTCAGCACGTCCACGGCGAACTGCAGGACGGAAAGGCAGTTCAGATCGGCATGGACGACCACATTGGCGACGTTCCGGTGCACGAACACCTCGCCGGGCAGGAGCCCGACGATCTGGTTGGCGGGCACCCGGCTGTCGGAACAGCCGATCCAGAGGTACTCGGGACCTTGCTGGGCGGCCAGCTTGGAGAAGAACTCAGGATCCTGCAGCCGAATACCTTCGGACCAGGTGCGGTTGTTGTCGAGGAGCTGCTGGAGAGTGCTGTTCATCGGCGAAAGCTTGCCGGATGACCCGCAGGTTTGCCAGCCGGCGCCACCCGCAAGGCGCCGTAAAGCCGCCGCTTCAGGGCGTGTTCAGCCGGACGGGCTGATAGTGCATTCGCCATTGCCACGGCCCGACCGACCCTCGACAATGCCCCCTGTGCCGACCCTCATCCCTCAGTGCGCTCCCCGCGTTTGCCTGGCCTTGCTCCTGGTCGTCGGGTTATCCGGCACGGCGGCCCGCGCTCAGGAATTGCTCGTGCGGACGGAAATGTCCGAGGATTCCGCTGTGGCCATGGTCCGTGAGCAGACCGAGGGCAAGGTCGTCCGGGTTGACCGCAAGGTTGAGGGTGGTGCTGTGGTTTATCGTATTCGTGTTCTCTCGCCGGATGGACGTGTCCGCGAGTTCCGGGTGGACGCCGCCACCGGTTCCCTGCGCTGAGCTGCACCCGTGCGCCTCCTGATAGTTGAAGACGACACTGCACTCCGCCAGTCACTGGCCGGCAGCCTGCGGGCCGCGGGCTTCGCCGTGGACGAAGCCGCCACGGCGGCGGAGGGGGAGTACTTTGCCGCTGAATTCGCCGTCCAGCTCGCGATCGTGGACCTGGGGCTGCCAGACCGCTCTGGCGTCGAGCTGGTCACCCGTCTCCGGGCCGGCGGGTCCGAGTTTCCCATCCTGATCCTGACGGCTCGGGATCACTGGCAGGACAAGGTCAACGGGCTCAATGCCGGCGCTGACGATTACGTGGTGAAGCCCTTTAACCTGGACGAGCTCAAGGCGCGCATCAGTGCGTTGCTGCGCCGGTCCGCAGGCCAGGCGCAGCCGATCCTGCGTGCCGGTCCGCTGGAGATGAACACCCACGCCCGTGAGGTCCGCGTGCAGGACCGGGTGGTGCCGCTCACCGCCTACGAGTATCGCCTGCTGGAGTTGCTGGTGATGCGCGCCGGCCGGGTGGTGAGCAAGCAGGAGCTGACCGACCAGCTCTACGACCAGGACCTGGAGCGGGACAGCAACGTGGTCGAGGTGCTGCTGACCCGGCTCCGGAAGAAGCTCGACCCCGACCGTTCCCTGGGACTCATTGAAACGCTGCGCGGTCAGGGCTATCGCCTGCCCCGTGCGCCGGAAGCTGACTAAGGCGGGGCCACATGGCTCGCCGGCGGAGTTCCCTCAGCACGCGTCTGCTGGTCATCACGGCGGTGATGCTCGTGGCTGCCTTTGGTATCACCATCGTGGTGCTCGATCTGGTCTTCAAGCGCAGCGCCGAGGAGGCGCTGGTCGACCAGCTGGAGACCCAGGTGACCGCGCTGATCGGCGCCGTGGAGCCCGACGAGTCCGGCAATCTCATGATTCCGCAGCGGCTTCTGGAGCCGCGCCTGGGTAACCCCGGGTCTGGCCTCTACGCAGAGATCCTCGATGCATCCGGCCTGCCCCTCTGGCGCTCCCCGTCAGCGGTGGGCGTGGATCTGGCGACCGGCGCGACGCTCAATGCGGGTCAGCGCACCCTGACGCGGCGCGACCTCGCTGACGGGACCCGGGCCCTGATGCTCGGCGTGGCGATCAACTGGGAGCTGGGACCGACGGCCACGCCGGCTTTTCAGGTCTTTACGGCGGCCGACCTCGCCGCGTCGGAGCGCCAGCTGGGCCAGTTTCGCCGGCAGCTGCTCGGCTGGTTCTCGGGCGTCATGCTGGTCTTGCTGGCCGCGCTCTGGCTGGCCATTCGCTTCGGCCTCCAGCCGCTCCGCCGGATGTCCGGCGAGATTGCCGCGATCGAGAAGGGTGGCCGGGATGCCCTAAGCGAGGAGTATCCCCGGGAGCTCGAGGGCGTCGGACGTGGCTTCAATACCCTCCTGCGCTCAGAGCGCCAGCGCATGGAACGCTACCGGACGACCATGGACGACCTCGCGCACAGCCTGAAGACGCCGCTTGCCGTGGTGCGTAACGAAGTCGAGGCGGTCCTGCCGGATCGGGCCACGCTGCAGGCGCAGGTTGATCGCATGCAGAGCGTGATCGACTACCAGTTGAAGCGGGCCGCAGCGATGGGCCCCAGAAGTCTGGCTGCCAGGCCGGTCGCGCTGGCGCCCATACTCGGCGAGCTCAAGGCGAGTCTGCGGAAGATCCATCGCGACAAGCCGGTGAACTGCTCACTGCAGGTTCCCGACGGGTCAAGCTATCCCGCCGAGCAGGGCGACCTCTACGAGATCCTCGGCAATCTGCTGGATAACGCCTGGAAGTGGTGCCGGAGCGAGATCGTCGTTACGGTGCAGACCGGGGCGGGCCTTGAAGTGGTGGTCGCTGATGACGGCCCCGGAATTCCTGACGACCAGACCGAGACTGTCCTCGATCGCGGCAGGCGTGCTGACCAGCGCGGCGATGTGCCGGGCCAGGGCATCGGTCTTGCCGTTGTCCGGGAGATCGTCGGCTTGTACGGTGGCTCTGTCCGAATCGGTCGCAGCCCCCTGGGTGGCGCTGAAATCGTGGTCCACCTCCCAAAAGGTACCGGACCTTAGTTATTCAAGTTGTTTAGTTATTGGCCACAATAACTAAACAACTTAAATAACTAAGGTCCGGTACCTTTTCAGAAGCCGGGGGGGCGCTGGCTTTCTTCGTACATCTTGGTGAGGAAGGTCCGCACGGCGGGCTCTGCCTCTTCCCGTGTCATCAGTCGCTGCTCCGCGAGCAGCCTGGCCATGTCCGCCACCGACCGGCGGCCGTCTATCAGCCCCATGATGAAGCCGTAAATCCGGGTCGTCATGGCCTGCAGCTGGAAGGCCGGCAGCAGCGGGACGGGCTGTGTCCCAGCCACAAGCCAGTCCGGCAGCGAGCGGTGACGGGCCGGTTTGGGCACGGCCTGGTCCTTAGAGGCGCCGATGGTCACCACCAGCTCCCGCCGACCGTGCCGGCTCGCCGGCGAGCACATATAAGGGATCTCATCCTCCCGAACGTCGGGCGGCGCGAAACCGCTATCCATCACGATGGCGAGCACCTCCTCCAGACTGTAGCGGGCGGCAGCTTCCGGCTGACTGAAGGCCAGGGAGCCGAAGCAGATCCAGCGGCCGCCGGGCTTGAGCAGCCCGTTTACCCGGGCCGCGACAGAGCGAAAGTCTTCGGGAAGGATATCGACAACCCAGGGCGTCACCACCACATCGATGCTCCCGGCGAGCACCGGCGGCCGGAGCACATCGCCGAGAACCAGATGAAAGCCCTCACGGACCGGCTCGGGAGCAACCAGCGTCCGTAATACCGCGTGATCGCCGATGGACCGGGGTGCCAGCGGAAACTCCCAGAGCTGCGCGCCCGTGCCGTCGACGGCCCGGGAGGCGACCAGTGCCAGTAGCGGATTGAAATCCAGGGCGATGGTGCTCGCGGGCCGGACCTGCTCGTGGAGGTCATAGGCGAGGCGGCCGGCGCCCGAGCCCATCACGAGGATGCTGGACGGGGCGCCCCCCGCGCCTAACGCCCCGCTAACCAGCTTCAGCGACTCCGCATTCTCTGTCTCTCCCCAGGACCAGTCCCGGTGGATATTCGTGTAGTAAGTGGTCAGCCCCTGGTCTGCAGGCAGGCGCGTCTGCAAGGCCAGGTGCGTGGCCAGAGCCAGCTGGGACTGGTGGAGCGCCAGTGGTGACAACAGTTCCCCGAGCCGCCGCGCCTGGTCAACGCAGGCCCCCTGAAGCTGAACCAGGCGTTCGCGGGTCAGCGGTCGCAACCGCGGATTCTGCAGTTCAAGCTGGAGGCTCCCGGCATCCCTGACGAGCTTTTCGAGCGCGAACTGCAGACGCTGCCGCCATTCTGCGAGCGTCGCTCCCGGCTCCGGAAACAGGCAGGGCACCCCATCGAGGAGCGGAAACGTCAGGCCGCAGCCGCTGCAGCCAAAGCTCGAATCCGCATACTGTCGGAGGGCGTGTTCACACCGGGGGCAGGCAAGGATGGCAACCAGGTCGGGCGAGAGCATGCCCCAATTATGGCATTGCCCGCCCGAAAGGAGCTCCTCCGGGACCCGTCAGATGGTCCCGTTGACGATGGGCACGAACGCCGTCAGTGAGTCCCGCAGCGTCGGCGAGCCGAGACCATTGTTGGGGAACAGCGTGGTGAAGTTGCCCTGTTCGCCGTGCAGCGCCATGTAATTCAGCAGCACGGTCTCCACCAGCAGGTTGACGTTGTTGGCTGCCGGCGTGGCCCCCGTCTCCACGGATCCATCCCCCCGGAAGTAGCCAAGTTGCTGATGCCTGGCCTGCTGTTCCGGTGTGCCGCCCATGAGCGTTGCCCGACCGCCGGGGTTGTAGACCAGGAAAAACGAGGCAGCGGTCGACTGGTTGTCGCTGGTCCACTCACCCTTGCCCCGACCGTCCACGGAGTTGTCGACGGCACCGTCGCTGGACAGGGAGCCGTCACTGAACACGTACATCATCAAGGGCACACCGAGCCGGGCGGCGTACTCCAGGCAGGCGCCCATGCAGCGGCCGGCGCGGAAGTCCTTCACTTCGCCCTCAGCCCGGCGGCCGCCGTGGTAGTCGTACCCGCCCATCGTGATGGTGCCGGCCCCGGCGAAGCCGTTGATCACGAGCTTCATCACCGCCGCAGTTTTCCTGAACTCGTCGTCACTGTCGTACTCGGCCTGGGTGAAGATGCCGGTCGGCCCCACGATCTCCGGGTCGATGGATGGATTCAGGCTCGACGGGTTACCGAACCGGTCGGCGATGTCCGCAGACTTCACATAGCCGCAGTTAACCAGGTCCTTGATGACGTCATCCTGCGTGACAGTCAGTTTGGTGCTGACCCGCTGCAGCTTCATGTCGCTGACCCGCTGGATCGATTCCAGCACCTTCACGGCGTCGGCCTGGCTGAGCAGGCCGACGAGGGCGCCGGTATCCACCAAGCCGGTCACGTCGCTGGGCCTGTCCACCTTGGTGGGCCGGTCCTCGGCGTTGATCATCATGACCGGCGCCATGGAATTGCCGCCGGAGTCGGAGTTGCGTGACCCGATCAGGCCCAGCAGTGACCCGTTCGCGCCGGCGCGGGCAATGCCGTACATGGGGTTGTGGGGGTTGTTGCCGGTGTCATTCTCCGAGCGCGCCGGAATGACAGCGCCGTTGATGCTGGCGGAGGTGCCCGGGGCCACGTTGGTCAGCATGCCGCGCAGGAAGGCGCTGTCGCTGTGAAACGCCAGGCCCATGGTCTGGTCGATATGGTCCTGCTGGGTGATCGCACTGACGACGGGGGGAATCATGTCCCCGGGCAGGCCCAGCTTGTTGTAGCCGTTGGTCGTCAGGAAATCGAGCTGGCCGCCCGCGCCACCGACCAGCACGTTGGAGCCCGCCATGTTCGCGCCGCCCGCCAGGTCGAAGCAGATGAACGGAATCTTGCCGGCACCCTGGGTGGCAATGCCGCACTCGAGTTTCAGTGCCTCGAGGTCTCCGGCGAGCGCGGCATAAGCCGAACGGGGATTGGCAAAGAGGCTGAAAACCCCTGCGCCGACCACTGCGGCACCACCAGCCCTGAAGCCCTGGGAGATCAGCTGCCGCCGGGTGACCGGCCGCGGATGATCGGGGTGCCGCTGCGGCTCGAAGTAGTTACGGGTCTTGCGGTTGCGTGCCATGTTCTATGCCTCAAAGATCGCGCCTTAAGGCGCTCCTACTGAACCAGGGTGACTGCACTGCCGATGGTGGCGGCGCAGGCTGCCTTCACGATGGTCTTGGTCCGGTCTGCGGCGCAGGAGCCGCCGCAGGACGCCAAGTCCGTCGTCAGGTTGTCCAGTTCGAACCGCACTGCTGCCTCGTTGGGCTGGCTCAGCAGGTTCGTGCCCATGGCGCGGGTCAGCAGCGGGACGAAGATCGAGTCCCGCTCTGGCCCCGTGTCGAAGGCCGTGGACGGCGGAGCGGCGAAGTTGAAGCTGCCCCAGAAGTTGGTCCGCAGGGTGTTGTCCTCAACCAGAGCGTTGCAGTACTCGATGGCCAGCTGGGCAATGCCCACCTGGTGCGAGGCCAGCACCGCGGACACGTCTACGATCGCGGGCAACTGCTGCCGGACCAGCGCGAAGGTGGCCTTGACCGCCGGCTGATTGGGCGACACCCCGGTAATCGTGGCCATCGTGGCGTTGATCTCGTCGAAGGTCTTCACACCGATATCGGCTACCGGGGGGCTGTCGACGGGCGGTGGCGGCGTGAGCGGCGCCGGCTCGGTCACCACATTGGTGCTGCTGCCCAGGACCTCAAAGGTCAGGAAGAACTCATCCTGGTCCGGGCCCTTCTCCAGCGGCATCACCGTGCCCAGGCTCGACAACACCTGACCCACACCGGCCGTGTAGCCGTTCGCCACACTGACCGCCGTATCCAGGTTCCGATAGGCCTGGCTGATGGGCTCCACGACGCCGTTCAGGCCAATACGCAGCCCCTTGAGCGGTATCGGACTCGACGGTGTCCAGGCCGGATCCAGGCTGATGAAGGTGGGCCGGTTGAACAGGTAGCTGTAGCTGTCGAACTGGCTGACTTCGAAGAGCACGTAGCTTGAGGGGGTGCCTGAGTGGGTGCTCACGTCGAAGAGCAGGAAGAACTTCTCACCGACGCCGGCGTCGAAATTCTGCTGCACCTGTGGTGCCGTGAGTGCCCGGTTGTGGATGGCGGCAAGCCGTAGCACGCCCTGCCACTGCCGGTCGCCCGACGGCTCGTTACCCAGGACCAGCGCGAAGGTGTCGTCCCAGTCGCCCAGCGTGCCGCCGGTGGCCGGATCCGCGTCCTCGGTGTACACGCCGTTCACATAGATGCGGCGCCCGGCGACGGGGTCGTAGGTCAGAACCACGTGCTGGAGCGTCGCCTGGGCATCCTCATCCTCGTCGAGGGTCTGCAGCAGTGGCGAGCCGTTGGCGTCCGACGTGCTGCTGCGATTGAAGAAGTCGTAGCTGTAGAGCGTCTGCCCCAGCGTGAAATTGCGCAGGGTGGAGCCGGCGGAGTAGGTGACGATCCGGGCCTCCTCCTGGTTCACGTTGGCAGGCGCGGCCCAAGCCTCAATGCTGTACTGGCCCGTCGCCGTAATCAGGTCATGCAGCTTGCGGCTCGCCGTGGTCGAGCCCTGGGCCCGGCCGCTGCGGATGTTGATACCCCAGCCGCCTACCCAGGCGATGTCTCCCGTCAGCGTCAGGTTGATGGCCGGCTGCACACCGCTGGTGTCAAACGCGGTGGTGCCGCTGCCTTCCTTGAATTCCCAGAGGGCAACCTGACCGGCCTCGTAGCGGCTGCCGCCGCTCGCCACCGTCCCGTCGTACATCGACAGCGCCTTGCTGATCACCAGGGCGGGATCCACCGACGTGACGGCGATCTGCCCGGCATAAGCCTGGATCGCGTCCTCCATCTCCTGGGAGTTTGCTGCGCAGTTGTCCCAGCAGTTGTGGAATTCATTGCGCAGGCGCAAAACCAGGCGGGAGTTTGCCGGGTCGTCCAGATCGATCTTCGTCTTGACGGCCGCGTAGGCGCTTTCCAGATCGTCATCCGCAAAGAACGGCGACTGCTGGGTGGCCGAGGTCGAGCTGTGGCAGCCCGCGCAGTATTCCGTGACCAGCGGATAGACCGTGGCCGCAAAACCTGCGGAGTCAACGGGGAAATTCCGGCTCTGACCCACGTTCTTGCTGGGTGGCGCTACCAGCTGAATGGTCTTCGTTCCGCCACTGGCCGTTCCGGCAATCCAGTTCTCGACCCAGGTCTGCAACGTCGTCGTGCAGGCTTGAATGGCTGCCTGGTTGCTGCCCAGCCAGCAGTTGTGGCCGCTCGCCATCTTCTGCACGATCTGCGAGCTGGTAGGGTCGGTACGGTTGATCAGCTGGTCGGCCGCTGCCCAGGCCAGGTTCACATCATCCTCACGAGCGAAGAGGGGGGTCTGTGTTGTGCCGTGGCACCCGGCGCAGTTGGCCACGCCGCCGTTGCGGACGTTGGTCCAGAAGGCGTTCTGGAAGTTCAGGATGTCGGCCGTCTGGGCCGGCGGGCCACTGTAGGTGACGGGCGGCGGAAGAATGTTTGGCGACAGGCGCTCCGTGCCCGCACCGCCCCCGCAGGCGGCGAGGACTGAGGCGGCAGCGGCCACTGCGAACACCCGTAGGAGCGCCTTCAGGCGCAACCCGGACGTTGATTGACTGGTTGTCGCGGCTAAAGCCGCTCCTACAGCCGCTGCTACAGGCGATGTTACTGCTTTCACGTTCCCAAGCCTCCGTTCAGTCGCCCATGCAGTACGCAGCGGAATCGGCAAAGACCTGCTTGAGTCTGTAGCCACCGGACCGGAACGAACTGACCATCGAGTCGATCTGCGTGCGGTCGGTACCATCCACCGGCGACCTCAGGCACACATTGCGAAACACCTTTTCCACCTGGCACCGCGCAAAGGCCGTGCTGTTGGCCAGTTCCTGCCCCATGGTCTTGGCCCCTACCCCGCTGCCAGCCAGCTGGGTATCCCAGCCCAGGGCGGCGTTCTGGCCGGCCCGCCAGTAGTTGCTCCAGTGATCGTCTGGGGTGCGATAGCCGTACTGAAACGTGGTGTCGTTGTTGAAGTACTTCGGCTGGACGACGCCTTGGGTGTATTGAATGCGGCCTTGGGTCGGGTCAAAGCTGTAGTAGGCAAAGGCCTGGGCCAGCGGGTCCATGCCGCTGTGACAGCTGATGCAGCCGTTAAGGAACAGCCGGCTGTCGCCACCGGGGCTGCGGGAGACGTCCTGGCGGATCCGGTCGGGGGCCCGGCTGTTGTCCTGGACCTGTTCCATGTCCCGGCAGAGGTGATTGAGTAACGTGAAGCGGAACATGGCCCGATTGGTTCCGGCGATGAAGAAGGCTTCGGCGGCGGCGCGCGTGGTCATGACGCCCGCGGCAGCGGAATCCGGCAAACCGCTCGTTGCTGTCTGTGTGGCGGCCACCAGCTGGGTCTTCAGGTTTGCGTTCTGGTCCTCGAGGGCCTGGTAGTTGTCATTGCTGGTCGGCGAGTAGGCGGGAATGCCACTGCCCGTGCCCACGTAGACCAGGTTCGCCGAGAGGAGGGTGTTGAAGGGAACGTCGTCCCGGACCATGCCGATGACTGTCGCCGTGTAGTCATTCAGCGGCACGAAGACGCTCTGGTCCCGGTTGGTCCAGGGTGCGGCGAAGTTCTTCAGCGTCACGCTATAGAAGCTGCTGTTGTCCATCGCGGTGAAGGCAGCGTCTGTGGCCCTGTTGCCGGCGACATCTGCCTCCATGTCGGCGAGAACAGCCTCGGAGGGTGGAACACCCGCCAGCCGTTCGTGAATACGCCGGGCCTGTTCGCGCGGCCCAGCATGAGCTGTGGCACTCGCCAGCAGAATCGCCGCTGAAACGGCCGCGAGACTCAAGATCCGCCCGCGCGGCACCGATGTAGAGACAGCATTCCGCTGCCTGTCGAGCAAGGTGATCAAGTTGTGCCCATCCCAAAAACACGGCGCCTTGCGCGCCGAGGGACATTTAGCGGCGGAGGTGCTCAGGCGTTCTGTGACTGCGTTAACAGATAGCGGAAAACTGGTTGTATTAGGTTATCTCCCGGGCAATTCGGCACCGCGCTTGGGTTCTTATGCGTCACGGCCTTTTTTCCTGGGCAGGCCGTGATGGGGATGAAGATGACTGCATGGATGCGGAACGATCTGCTGCGCGCGCTTGTTCGCGCAGCACACCGAGGGGCTCAAGGCTTCCTCGTCAGCCTGCTGGCTGGTCTCCTTACCGCGTGCGGGGGCGGTGGCCTCGGCGGCGGGCAGAACGCAGACCCGGTCATCGTCGACGTGGCCATTGCTTACGTCAAGCGGCCCGTTCCCGTGGACAACCAGGGTGCTGTCGAACCCACTGATGTCCGCGAGCTGCGGACCTTCAATATTGGTGCTGATCTTTTTGTCCGCGAGCGCGCTGCCGTTTCGGCCGCCGAGATCAACGTCACCAGTCGTATCACCCTGGGTACCGGGCTGTACGACATCCGCGACCTGGAAATGTCTTTCGACGGCACCAAAGTCCTGTTCGCCATGCGGGGTCCCTTTGAGCAGGGTGCGGATGAAGAGGATCAGCCGACCTGGAATATCTGGGAATACACGCTGGGCAGTGACAGCCTCCGGCGCGTCATTGCCTCCGATCTGAACGCCGCGAGCGGCCACGACGTGGCACCCCAGTACCTGCCGGACGGCCGGATCATTTTCTCCTCAACCCGCCAGCGGCAGTCCAAGGCCGTGCTTCTCGATGAGGGCAAGCCCCAGTTCGACGCCCAGGACGAGGACCGCAATGAGCCGGCCTTCGTCCTCCACGTCATGAATGCTGACGGCACCGACATCCGTCAGGTGTCCTTTAACCAGAGTCACGATCTCGATCCCACCGTGCTGACCAACGGCCAGGTGCTCTTCAGCCGCTGGGACAACGCGGCGGGGAACAACGAGATCAACCTGTACCGGATGAACCCTGACGGTACTGCGCTGGAGTTGTACTACGGTGCCCAGAGCCATGCCACGGGGACCGACGGCGCCATCGTCCAGTTCGTGCAGCCCCGGGAGATGCCGGATGGCCGGATCCTGACCCTGGTCCGGCCCTTCCAGACGGACGAGTCCGGTGCCGATCTGGTGGCCATAGATGGCCAGAATTTCGTCGAGAACCTGCAGCCCACAGCTCCCAATGCCGGTATTTTCGTCGGCCCCGCCCAGACGCGGGTCGTGGTGAATGACGTCCGCACCGACGACAGCATCTCTCCCGGTGGCGAATTCTCCTCCGCTTACCCGCTGTTCGACGGCACGAACCGGATGTTCGTCAGCTGGAGTCCCTGCCGGTTGCTGAGTGCCACTCTGCAGATCATCCCGTGCACTGCTTCAGCCCTCGCGGATCCCGCGGCGGTCGCTGCGCCCCCGCTCTACGGCGTCTGGATCTACGACCGGACGGCGAACACGCAGCAGCCCGTGTTTGCGCCACAGGAGGGCATCATCATCAGCGACATCGTTGCCGGTCAGCCCCGGACGCTGCCGCCAGTCATCTTCGACCAGGAAGACACGGGCAGTCTCGATCCGGATCTGCTGGCGGAGGGTGCCGGGCTGATCGATATCCGCAGCGTCTACGACTTTGACGGCACCACGGGCGTGAACATCGCCAGCCTGGCCAACCCCGCCCTGACGACCGCTGACCAGCGCCCTGCGCGGTTCCTGCGCCTTGAGAAAGCCGTGGCGCTGCCGGACGATGACGTCCGGGACTTCGACAACAGTGCCTTCGGCGTGAGCCAGGGGCAGGGCATGCGGGAAATCCTGGGCTATGTCCCCGTGGAACCCGATGGCTCCGTGGTGGCCAAGGTGCCGGCGAACGTGCCGCTGGCCCTCTCGGTGCTTGACGGCAATGGCCGGCGGATTACCGGCCGGCACCAGAACTGGCTGCAGGTGCGCCCGGGTGAAGTCCTGAGCTGCAACGGCTGTCACGCGTCCCCCAGCGGCGTGTCCCACGGGCGCCGAGCCGCGTTCGTCAGCGCCTGGGCCGGTGCGACGGTCGACGGACAGCCCTTCCCGAACAGCGAAGCGGCGTACTTTGCTGACTTTGGCGAGACGATGGCCCAAGTGAAGAAGCGGATCAGTTGTGCCACAGACTGCGCCCTGATTACCCCCAGTGTGGACGTGGTTTACACCGACATCTGGACCGATCCGGTGGCTGCCGGCCGCGCGAAGGATGCCAGCTTTGCCTGGCGCTACGCGGATCTCACCACACCGCTGCCCACGCCCGGCAACTGCATTGCCAGCTGGTCGCCCCGCTGCCGGATCACCATCAATTATGAAACGCACATCCACCCGCTCTGGGCCAAGCCCCGGGTCACGCTGGATGTCGATGGCCTCACGGTATTGCAGGATGACACCTGCACCAGCTGCCACTCCCCCACGGACGCTGCGGCGGCTGCCCAGGTGCCGGCCGGCCAGCTGGATCTGACGGACGGCCTGTCGGATCTCGATGCCAATCACTTCAAGGCCTATCGGGAACTGTTCTCGGCCGACAACGAGCAGGTGGTGAATGGCGCGGCCCTCCAGGACCTGCTGGTGCAGGTGGGCGTGGATCCCGTCACGGGCGATCCGATCTTCGCCCCCGTGGGTGTGGCGCCCTCGATGAGCACTGCCGGGGCCCGCTCGTCAGGCCGGTTCTTCGACCGCTTTGCTGCGGGGGCCGCCCACGCTGGCCGCCTTTCTCCTGCGGAACTGCGCCTCCTGTCCGAGTGGGTGGACATCGGCGCCCAGTACTACAACGACCCGTTCCAGGCGCCCCTCGACTAAACCCCCTTCCCAGGAACAGGCATGCGGCATTTCATCCTCATTGCGGCCCTCGTTTTCGTGCCGCTCGTCACACCAGCTTATGGCAAGACTGGCCACTATGAGGCTGTCGTGGCGGAGCCCTTTCTCGAGCTCCACACGGGACCCGGGCGGGGCTTCCCGGTGTTTCATGTGGTGGACCGCGGCGAGCAGATCGAGGTGGTCAAGCGCCGGACAGACTGGTTTCAGGTACGCACGGCCAGGGGTGTTGAGGGCTGGGTAAAACTCGACCAGATGGCCGAGACGCTGGACACGGCCGGCAAACCGACGGCACTGGACGACCCGACGGCAGAGGACTACGCAGGGCGACGCTGGGAAGCAGGTCTCCAGATGGGCGACCTCGACGGGGCGAACGTGATCTCCATGTACGGGGGCTATCACTTCACACGGAACTTTTCGGTGGAACTGCAGCTTGGAGATGTCAGCGGCGATTTTTCGAACGGCTGGATTGCCACGGCAAGTATCGTGCACCAGCCCTTTCCCGAGTGGCGGGTGTCGCCCTACGCGACGCTCGGCACCGGTGTGCTCCACATCGAGCCCCAGGCAACCCTGGTGCAGTCGGAGGATCGCACAGACCAGATTGCACACGTCGGCGTGGGGCTCCGGACGTACCTCACGAAGCGCTTCATGTTGCGCACTGAGTACAACAGCTACCTGACCTTCAGCAGCCGCGACGACAACGAGGAACTTGACGAATGGCTAGCGGGCTTCGCGTTCTTCTTCTGACCGGCCTGGCTGCAGCCGCGACCGGCTGCAGCGTTTTTGGCCGGGACAATCCCCCGCTGGAGGATGCCGGCGCGTCCGCGCCGGTCATCTCGCCGGACGTGGAGCGCCGGGAGATCAAGACGCCGAAGATCGATTCCGAGGACTTCGAGATCACGGGCTTCGTGGGTCTCCTGAGCGTTGAGGATTTCGGCTCGAACACGGTTTATGGCGCCCGGATTGCCTACCACGTGACGGAAGGACTGTTCCTGGAGGGCACCTACGCACAGACCGGTGACGTGGATGAGACCAGCGTTGAGGTGCTGGACAACATCGACCTGCTCGGCAGCGACCGCAAGTACAGCTACTACGACCTGGCAGTCGGCTGGAACATCTTTCCCGGTGAGGTGTTTATCGGCAAGAACCACGCGTTCAACTCGGCCCTGTACGTACTGGCTGGCGCCGGCAACACCACCTTTGCAGGTGATGACTTCTTCACCCTGACCTTCGGCGCGGGCTACCGGGTGCTGGCCACGGATTCCATTGCCCTGCACTTTGATGTGCGGGATCACCTGTTCGATAACGACGTCACGGGTGAGGACAAGACCACCCACAACATCGAATTTGGCCTTGGCCTCTCGTGGTTCTTTTGAGGCGTGGTTCTTTTGAGGTGTGTATGCGCAACAGACTATCCCAGCTGACGGCGTCCCTGGTTCTCGCGGCAGCCCTGTTGTCGGTGCCGGTCATTGCGGCGGATGCCACCGGTCCGGCCGCCGAGTTCAGTCTCAAGTCCCGGGACGGGGCGGTGGTGTCCCTCAGTGGCCTGAAGGGGCAGGTGGTTCTCATCAATTTCTGGGCGACCTGGTGCGGCCCCTGCCGCAAGGAGATGCCCCTGCTGGAGCAGATCCAGAAGAAGTACGCCCCCCTGGGCTTCACCCTGGTGGGGATCAACGTCGAGGAAGACACACGGCTCATGGACACCTTTCTCAAGGATGTCCCGGTGAGCTTTCCGGTGCTCCTCGATCCGGCGAACGGAGTCAGCAAGCTGTACAACGTCTCCGCCATGCCCAGCACCGTGATCGTGGACCGCAAGGGCAACGTGCGTTTCATTCACCAGGGCTACAAGCCCGGTGACGAGAGCAAGTACCAGGACATGATCCGCCTGCTGATCCGGGAGAAAGCATGAAGATCGGGGCACTGTTACCTGCAGGCATCCTGCTGCTCAGCGTGGGCGGCGGGCTGTCGGGCTGCAGTGGCATCGAGCCCTGGGTCAAGCCCTACGAGCGGGATCGCCTCGCCGATCCGATCATGAGCTTCGACCGCAACCCGGTCTCCCAGTCCTACATCGATCACGTCCACGAGGCTCGCGAGGGTGCCCGTGGCGCCAGCGGCAGCTCTGGTGGTGGTTGCGGGTGCAATTGAAATGAAGGTATGGCGCACCGTAGGAGCGCCTTTAGGCGCGATCGGGCTCGGGGCCAGCGCGGCCCCTCGGTGGGGATCGCGCCTAAAGGCGCTCCTACTCTTGTTAATGTCGCCGGCGGTGCTCGCCGCGGTTCTGCCTGAGGAACGGGTCGACACCCTGTATCACTACTACGATGGCGGCGGCATCGAGATCAGCGGCCCCTCCCTGCTGGTCCGGAAGTCGTTGGGCGAGAAGGTGTCGGTCTCGGCCAGCTACTACGTGGACACCATCAGCAGTGCGTCCATCGACGTGGTCACCACCGGCGCCAGTCCCAACGGCTACAGCGAGGAACGCACCCAGTACGGGGTAGGGGTGGACTATCTCCGCGGTGACACCACTATGAGCCTGGGGCTCAGCACGAGTAAGGAGAACGACTACGACGCCGACACGCTCAACTTCGCGATAAGCCAGGACGTGTTCGGCGGGCTCACGACCATTTCCATGGGCTACGGGAGCGGCTCGGACACGGTGGGCAAGATCAAGACGCCGGAGTTCTCGGAGGACGTCAAGCGGCATGCCTATCGCCTCGGGGTCACCCAGGTGGTGACCCGTAACCTGATCGCCAACCTCGCCTACGAAGCCATCGCGGATGAGGGCTACCTGAACAATCCCTATCGCCAGGTGCGCTACGTGGATGCACTGGCCAGCCAGGGCTACGGCACCCAGGGAGAGCTCTATCCGGAGACCCGGGCCAGCAATGCCGTAGCGCTCCGGGGCAAGTACTACCTGCCGTATCGGGCTGCGGTCTCCGGGGAGTACCGCTTCTATACGGATGACTGGGGCATCGTCTCCAGCACGGCCGAGATTGGTTACGCCCAGCCGTTCCGGTCCCGCTGGTTGTTCGATTTCAAGTACCGCTTCTACACCCAGTCGGGGGCAGATTTTTACAGCGACCTGTTCCCCTTTGCGAATGCCCAGAACTTTCTGGCGAGGGACAAGGAGCTGAGCTCCTACACCAGCCAGGGGCCGCATGTCGGTGTCACCTACACGTTCATGGACCGCCAGGGTGACCGCCCGCTCAAGAGCACGGTGAACCTGTTCTTTGATCACTACTGGTTCAACTATGACGATTTCCGTGACCTGCGGACGGCCGCACCCGTCGGCGACGAGCCGCTGTACGACTTCAACACCAATGTGATCCAGGTGTTCCTGTCCCTCTGGTTCTGACCAGGGGACCGGGGTGAAGGGCCATGCGTGTCTCCGCACTCTTCCTGCCACTCCTGGCACTGGCTATGTTGCCGGCCCGGGCGGAGTGGTACAGCGACGCGCAGCAGAAGATGGGTACCCGCGTCGAGATTCACCTGTGGGCTGACAGCGAGGCGGCTGCGCGGCCGCTGCTGGCTGCCGGAATGGCGGAGTTTGACCGCATCGAGTCCTGGATGAGCACCTATCGCCCGGACTCGGAGATCTCCGGGGTCAATCGCCTCGCCGCCGGGGAAGCGGTGGTCGTGTCCGCCGAGCTGTTCGGCATCGTCCAGCGCTCCCTGGAGGTATCGGCCCTGTCCGGGGGAGCCTTCGACATCACCTTCGACAGCGTTGGCCAGCTCTATGATTTCCGTGCCGGCGTCCGGCCGGACGCCGCTGCGCTCAGCAAGAACCTGCCGGCCATCGACTACCGTCATGTTCTTCTTGACCCGCAGGCCTCCACGATCCGCTTTACCCGGCAGGGCACCCGGATCAATCTCGGCGGGATCGGCAAGGGCTATTCCTGCGAAGTCGTGGCGGCCATGCTCCGCAAGGCCGGCGTCCGGTCAGGGCGCGTGAATGCGGGGGGGGACACGCGCCTGATCGGCGATCGAGAGGGCGAGCCCTGGGTCGTGGGTATCCGGGACCCGGACGCCGCTGACCGCTGGGTCACCCGGCTGGCGCTGGACAACGAGGCCATATCCACCGCGGGGGACTACGAGCGCTTCTTTGATGACCAGGGAGTTCGCTATCACCACATCATCAATCCAAAGACCGGCGACTCGGCACGGGGAGTCCGCAGCGTCACGGTCATCGGTCCCGACGCCACGCTGACGGATGGCCTGGATAACGCCGTTTTTATCCTGGGCCCGGAGCGGGGCCTCGCCCTCATCGATGCGACCCCCGGCTACGGCGCCATCGTGATCGATGCCGAGCACAACGTCCGCCTGTCCAAAGCCCTGCAAGCCCGTTAAATATTCAGAGGCACCGGGTTTGGCATCTGGCAATGTCCTGAGCTGATGCAGCAAATCTGCACGGATTGGCGACTTTAGCCGCGGGCAGTCCTGCCACGCGCCGGCACAGAATCGACCTTTTGCGGGGTCAACCATGTCGCGACGCAAACGGGTGCACAGACCTGGCGGCTACTACCACGTGACCCTGCGGGGCAATCACCGCCAGGACATCTTTCGCGATTCGGCCGACCGTTCGACGCTTGACGCGATTGTGCGCAGTGCCAGTGAGCGCACCGGTGCCCGGGTGCTTGCCTACTGCTGGATGACCAATCATGTACATCTGGTGGTCCGGGTGGACAGCCAGCCACTGGACAGACTCATGCAGCCGGTCGGGTCAAGGTATGCCCGGTACCTGCAGCGGGGAAGCGGCACCACCGGGCATCTCTTTGAACGCCGTTACCACGCCGTGCTGGTGACGAACGAACAGCAATTGCTGCACGTGGTTCGGTACGTGCACTTTAACCCCGTGCGCGCCGGGCTGGTGGCGGCGCCGGGCGACTATATGTGGTCCAGTCACCGCCAATACCTGGGCCAGATTGTCAGGAGCTGGGTCGATCCGGAGCCCGTGCTCAGCAACCTGGCAAGGGACGTGGTCCAGGCTCGTCAGGTCTTCGCCGAGTTCTGCGGGGAGGCGCTCAAGTCGCCAACCTGCATGGCGGCTACCCGTAACGCGCTGCGCAGCCGTCCAGATCCCGGTCCGCCGGTTGCGGCACAGGAGTCCGGGCCCGGGCGGACCTTGAACGACGTGATTGCCGACGTGTGTCGCCGGTCGGGTGTTTCGGAGGGGCTGCTGGCGGCTCCGGGAAAGGGTCATATCCTGTCAGCCTTGCGCGGCGAAATCGCAGGACGCGCCTCATCTGAAGGGCTTGCCTCCATCACAGAGGTGGCTCGTCGCTTCAACCGTGATGTTTCTTCCCTGGCGCGCGCCGCATCGCGCTGGCGCCAGATGCGTAGCAGCGGAAGTTGCCAGATGCCAAACCCGGCACCTCTTTGACATAAGAAATCACTGACGGAAGGACGTGAGCAAGGTCGCAGGCAACCTGTCTGGAAATTGTCAACATCCCTCAGCCGACAAAGGCAAACCCGCTGAAAGGCGGGGACGCAAAGCCACCGGTCTACCGGCGAGTCGCCCTGCGCGGGGCTCGTCAATGACAGCGGAGCTGCCGGGTTTCAGCCGGATCGCAGGATCCTGGTGGTGCGCGTCCCCTGTTTCAGTCAGTTGCCCTTGTCCGTCACAGCGCGGAACACGGGAAGAAGCGGAATGCGCCTACGAATTCTGGCCATGCTCCTCACGGCACACCTGCTGTCGGCGAGCGCTGTCGCGTCCAGTGCGGTGGTGCCCGGTCAGCCCGCTCCGGACTTCGCGCTGAAGAACACCGCGGGAGAAAACGTCCGCCTGTCCGAGTCCCGGGGCGATGTTGTCCTCCTGAGCTTCTGGGCCGGCTGGTGCGGGCGCTGCTCGGATCAGTTGGCCGAGCTCGACAAGCTCCAGAAGGCCTACGGCCCCCGCGGCGTCCGGGTAATCGCCGTCAATATCGATCGGGACGGTCAGCCGGTCCGCGAGGCTGCCACCCGCCTGAACCTGCTGCTGCTTCACGACAGCGACCAGTCAGTCGCCCGTCAGTACGACCTTGAGGACCTGCCAATGACGGTGCTGCTGGATCCCCACGGCAAGGTTCGCTACGTGCACCGGAAGTACCGCGGCAGCGACGCCGCTCTCTACGCGGAAGAGCTTGGTGCTCTTCTCCAGGAATAGATCCAGGAACAGGGACGCCCTCATGCCAACGCAACATCTGAAGTCTTGTCGACTGTTTGTGGCGATGCTCATCGTCGGTCTTCTCAGTTCGTCACCGCTTCAGGCCGACGAGCCAACCGTCGCTGCGACCGGCATCGACGGCGAGGTGCAGGTCCTCAAGGACGAGGTCCTGGATCTGAACCGGGAGCTGTTCCTTCTGGAGGAGGAACTGCTGTTCCCGGCGAACACCCAGGTGGCGGTCTTCGTCTCCATGGATGTGGGCGACTTCTTCGACCTGGATTCCGTGCAGCTCCGGATCGACGACAAGCCGGTGAGCAACTACCTGTACACGGAGCGCGAGGTAGCGGCCCTGCTGCGCGGGGGCGTGCATCGCCTCTATCTCGGCAACCTCAAGACGGGCGAGCACGAACTGACGGCGGTATTCACCGGGCAGGGCCCGCACACGCGGGACTACCGGCGCGGCGCCACCCTGAAGGTTGAAAAGGGCATCGGCGCGAAGTTCGTCGAGCTGCGGATCTCGGATCGCGAGAGCAAGCAGCAGCCCGAGTTCCTGGTGAAGGAGTGGGAGTAGTCCGTGGGGTCATCGCCCGCTAAAGGGGGCGCGGCTGCTGCGGTGGCTGTCGCCCTGGCCATTGCTCTGGGTGTTCTCGCCAGCGGGGGCGCCATGGCGCCCGCCCGCGCCGGCGACGTGGCGGCGCCAGCGGCCATTCGGGACCTGTACTACGGCGAAACCCTGTTTCAGTTTTACCAGGACAAGCACTTCGACGCGCTCACTCACCTGCTGGCGGCGCGGGCGGAAGGCCGGGTGAGCCACCACGAGGCTGAGTCGGAGTTGCTCCTGGGCGGCCTCTACCTGCACTACGGGCAGCACGTGCGGGCTGAGGAGATCTTCAACCGGCTGCTGACTCAGGACGTGGCGCCGCCCGTGCGGGACCGCGCCTGGTTTTACCTGGGCAAGGTCCGCTACCAGCGGGGTTTGCACGCGGAGGCGCTGGCCTCCTTCGCGCGCATCTCCGGCGCGCTGCCGGAGACTCTCGAGGCGGAACTGCCGATGCTGAAAGCCCAGTCGCTAATGGCGCTGGAACGTTTCAATGCAGCTGCGGTTCTCCTCGATGGCTGGGAGGGTCCGGACGGCTGGCTGCCCTATGCCCGGTACAACCTGGGCGTCGCGCTGGTCCGCCTGAACCGGCTCGAGGACGGGGCGCGGCAGCTGGACCGTGTGGGCCGGAGTTCCCCCGCGTCCGCAGAGCTGCTGGACCTGCGGGACAAGGCCAACCTTGCGCTCGGCTACGCCTACCTGCAGCAGGCCCAGGATGGTCTGGCGCGTCCCGTGCTTGAACGGGTCCGCCTGCAGGGCCCGTTTGCGAACAAGGCGCTGCTGGGCGTCGGCTGGGCGGATGCCGCGACCCGGGATTTCCAGGGTGCGCTGACGCCCTGGCTCGAGCTCAAGGACCGGGATCTGCTGGACAGCGCCGTGCAGGAGTCACTCCTCGCCGTTCCCTATGCGTATGCGCAGCTTGAGGCCCACGGGTCGGCGGCTGAAGGTTACCAGTCCGCGCTCACAGCCTTTGACACCGAGATCAGCAAGCTGGACGGCGCCATCGCGCGCGCCGCGACCAGCGGCCAAAGCGGCAGCCAGGGCGGTGGCCTGATCAACGCGCTGCTCAACACGGATGACACCGCCATCGGCCGCTGGTACTGGGAGCTCGACCAGCTGCCGGACTCCAACGAAGCGCGCTACCTCTACCTGCTGGTCGCGGATCACCGTTTCCAGGAGGGCCTGCGCAATGTGCGTGACCTCACCGCGCTGTCCGGACACTTGCAGGAGTGGCAGGACAAGCTGTCTGCCTTTGACGACATCGTGGCGACCCAGCGCGGGGCCTACCAGCAGCGCGAACCACGCTTCACTAGCGGACTGAACCGGGCCGATGTGCCGGGACTACAGGCCCGACGGGACGCGCTGGCTGCGCGCCTGGATGCGATCGAGAGCACCCGGAACCCCGCGGGCCTCGCGTCCGCGGAGGAACTGGACCGCTGGCAGCGGCTCGCTGCACTCAGTGCGGATCCCGGGCTGGCCGCGCCCGAGGCCGGGGACCTGCGTGATCGCCACCGCCTGCTGCGGGGCGTGCTGCTCTGGGACCTGGATCGCGACTACCGCTACCGCCTCTGGGTTGAGCGGCGGAATCTCAGGGAGATCGACGCCTTGCTCGCGCGCGCCACCCGGGGCCAGGCAGGGGCCACAGCTGCACGCCGCGATACGCCGGCCGAACTGGATGCTTTCGCCGCGCGGATTGCTGACGTGGGGCCGCGCATCGCCCGGCTGCAACAGCTGATCGCCCGGGAGAGCGGTCAGCAGGAGCAACGCTTGCAGGCCTTGGCCATCGACACCCTGCGCGACCAGCGGGACCGGCTGGCCACCTACCGTGTCCAGGCTCAGTTTGCCCTGGCGACGATTTACGACCGGGCGGCCACTGCTGCCCGGGTCACGCCCGAGCGCCGCCAGCCGGGAGACAGCCGATGATGCCCGGGGCAGCCCTGTGTCTCGGCGTGGCGCTGGCCGGGGGCCTGTGGCCCTTTGGTGGTGGCGACCCGGCTGCGCAGGAGCAGAGTGCCGCGCGGGAGACCATCCGTACTCTCAAGTCCCGGCAGATCGAGGTGAACGCCGAGGCGCCTGCCGTGGACAGCGCTGCCCAGGCGATGGACCAGTACCGGCGGTTCCTTGCCCTGGAAACCGGCTCGTCGGGGCTGCGTGGGGAGGCCTTGCGGCGCCTTGCCGACCTGAATCTGGATGCCGGCGTGAACGCCGAGAGCCTGGGGGAGGAGGCTGGCGCTGGCGCTGCGTACTTTGCTGAAGCCGTGCAGCTTTACACCGAACTCCTGGCGCAGAGGCGCAACGCCGGAGTGATCCCGGGCAGCGACGACGCCGAGGTTCTCTATCAGCTGTCCCGGGCACTGGAAGGTGCTGGCAAGAATGACGCTGCCCTGAGTACGCTCGACACCCTGGTGGCCAGCCATCCCGCAGAGAAACACCGGGACGAGAGTGAGTTCCGGCGTGGCGAAACCTATTTCGTCCGCCAGAACTTCACTGCGGCTGAGGCGGCTTATGCCGCCGTTCTGGCCCAGGGCGAGTCCTCGGTCTTTTACGAGCAGTCCCTCTACAAGCAGGGCTGGGCACTGTTCAAGCAGGGCCGCAATGCAGAGGCACTGGCCTCGTTTCTGCAGCTCCTCGGGCGAAAAATGGGTCCGGGTCCGGCGCCGCCGGCGCAGGTGCTCGAGGGGATGAGCCGGCCCGACCGGGAGCTGCTGGACGATACCCTGCGCGTCTCCAGCATCGCCTATTCCTACCTGGATGGAGCGCCGTCCATTGCCGTTTCGCTGGCCAGTGCCCCCGAGCCTGCCTGGACCTACCTGCTCTACAGCTCGCTGGGCGACCTGTACCTGGACAAGGAGCGCTTCCGGGACGCCGCGGAGGCCTACGAGGCCTTCGTGGTCCACGCTCCGGTGAACGATGCAGCGCCCCGCCTGCAGCAGGCAGCCATTGAGGCCTACACCCGCGGCAAGTTCCCGTCTCTCGTTCTCGACGCCAAGCGTCAGTATGTGGAGACCTACGGGCTGGATGCGCCGTTCTGGGCGGCACGCCAGCCCGCCGACTACACCACTGTGGTCGTCGCGTTGAAGACGCACCTGAGTGACCTGGCTGCCTACGATCACTCCGAAGCACAGAAGAGCATGCTCCCCGCTGACTACGAGCGTGCTGCTGGCTGGTACCGCCGCTTCCTCGTCTACTTCCCTGCCGACCCCGAATCGGCAGAACGCAGTTTCTTCCTGGGTGAGCTGCTCTTCGAGTCGAAGAACTACGGTGAGGCGCGGGACGCCTACCTGCGCTCGGCCTACGACTACGGGAGCCACGAACACGCGGCCGAGGCCGGCTATGCCGCGCTGCTGGCTTCCCGTGAACACGAGAAGCAGTTGTCTGACGACGACCTGACGGTCTGGCACAACCAGCATATCGACTACGCGCTGAAGTTTGCGGCAACCTACCCGGCGCACCCCCAGGCCGGCGCCGTGCTGGCCAACGTGGCCGAGGAACTGTTCGCCGCGGGCCAGCTGGAGCGCGCTGCCCAGGTCGCGGGGCTCGTCGTCACCCTGCAGCCACCCGCCACGCCGGAACTCGAGCGCGTGGCCTGGACGGTGCTGGCCCACTCCCAGTTTGACCTGGGCCGGTTTGCGGACGCCGAGAACTCTTACGTGCGCCTCCAGGCCTACAGTCTGGCGCCGCAACAACAGAAAGAAGTTGAGGGCAGGGTTGCTGCCTCCATCTACCGGCAGGCAGAGTCTGCCCAGGCCAGCGGGAACATCGAGGCCGCCGTGGCCAACTATCTGCGCATTGCCGACGCGGCGCCCAACGCCGACATTCGGCCCACGGCGCTGTTCGACGCCGCCACGCTTCTGTTGACCAATCAGCGCTGGGACCAGTCCGTGGATCTCCTGCAGCGCTTTCGCGTGGAGTTTCCGGCGCACAAATTCCATACCGACGTGACGGCCAAGCTGGCCGTGGCGCTGAAGCAGGGCGGTCGGTCGGCTGAGGCTGCCAGTGAGTTCGAGCGGATTGCTGCGTCTGAGGCCACGGCGGTTGGCGGCGTGGACGTGCAGCGGGCAGCTCTCTGGCAGGCCGCGGAACTGTACGCCGCTGCCGGGCAGTCCGGGAACGAGGCCCGTCTGTACGCAGTGATCGTGGCGCGCTTTCCCAACCCGCCGGCGGAAGCCCTGGAAGCCCGGCACAAGCTCGCCGACCTGGCCAGCCTGGAGGGCGACTGGCTCGCGCGCCAGCGCTGGCTGGAGGCCATCGTTACGGCTGATGCGGCTGCTGGCAGCGGGCGCACCGACCGCAGCCGCTTCCTGGCCGCCAGTGCGGCGATTGAACTGGCCCGGCCAAAACGCGACGCGTTCCTGGCGGTGACGCTCACGGCCCCGCTGGAGCGCAGTCTCAAGCTCAAGAAGACCCGCATGGAGGACGCGTTGCGCGCCTACAGCGCTGCAGCCAACTATGGCGTCGCCTCGGTGACGACTGCGGCGACGTTTGAAACGGCGGAACTCTATTACCAGCTCAGCCGCGACCTCCTCGCCTCGGAGCGGCCCCGGGACCTGGATGCGGAGGAGCAGGAGCAGTACGGCCTGCTGCTGGAGGAGCAGGCCTTCCCCTTCGAGGAGAAGGCTATCGACCTCTTCCGGGTGAACGCCGAGCGGGTGGCGGACGGTGTTTACGACGAGTGGGTACGGGCCAGCTTTGCCAGGCTCAGTGTGATGGCTCCGGCCCGTTATGCCCGGACCGAAAGGAGTGCAGATGTTGCGGCCTGGATTGACTGACACGCTGCTGCGCACGGCGTTACTGCTGGTGGCGGCGAGCGTGCTGAGCGGTTGTGCGACGGGCTCGCGCGCCGAGGTCGGCGCGGTCGCGCCGGTCGGCTTGCGCGGCGCGGTCGCGCCTGAAGGCGCTCCTACAGCACCGGTCGGCTTGCGCGGCGCGGTCGCGCCTGAAGGCGCTCCTACAGCACCGGTAGGAGCGCCTTCAGGCGCGATCCCATCTGCTGCGCCCACCCCAGAACTTCAGTCCCGCTACGCGGGCCTGGTCAACCGCTTGCAGACGGGAGATGCCACGGCCACAGCCGACCTTGCCCAGTTCAGTGCGGAGCATCCCGGCCTTGCAGGTCCGCTGCTGAACCTGGCCCTGGCCGAGGCGCGGGACGGCGACGAGCTCGCCGCCAGGGCTTTGCTGGAGCAGGCCAGCACGGTGTGCACGTCCTGCGGTCCCGTGTGGAACGAACTGGGGATCCTCGACCGGCGGCAGGGACAGTTCGCCGCCGCTGAGCAGGCCTACCTCCGCGCGATCGGCCTGGAGCCTGGCTATGTGCCGGCGTACTACAACCTGGCCGTGCTCTACGAACTCTACATTCCTCGTCCGGATCTGGCGCTGGAAAACTACGACCGCTTCCTGCAGCTGGGCGGTACTTCTGCAGACGGCCAGGACGTCGAGAAGTGGGTAGCGGATCTGCGCCGCCGCGTGGGCGCCACGCCCAAGTCGGCCCGTGCCGAGGGACCCACATGAAGCCGTCTGTCCGTGCGCGAGCCCGGCTCGCCCTGCTCAGCCTTGCCCTGGCCTGCGGCGCGCGCGCTCAGGAACCGGTCAACCCGGAGCAGCCCCCCAGCGAACAGCGGGCGGCCACCACTGCCGTTGAGCCCCGGCCTGAGCCCGCACCAAAAAAACCGGCACCGGCGAATTCCGACCGCCTGACCCTGGAGGCCGCAGCGATCCGTGGCAACCAGGAGTTGCCGAAGGTGCTGTACATCGTGCCCTGGAAGGATCCCGCCATGGCGGAACTGGCTGGTCGGCCAGTGAACAGCCTGGTGGAGGAGATTCTGGCACCCGTAGACCGTGAAGTGTTCCGGCGACAGACGCGCTATTTCAGTGAATTGTATGGGGCGGGTTCAAGGGTATCTCCAGCGGCAATTCCGGGTGGGTCCGGAAGCGCGGCTGGCAATGGTCAGAAGTCTGACCATTAAGCGGGGCGGCAATCAGGGCAGCAATCGAGCCAGGAGGCTTGGGAACAATGGATACGTATACGTCAATCGTGGGCTTTTTTCAGGGCGGGGGATTCTTCATGTATCCCATCGCACTGGTCTTCGCGGCCGGGCTGGCGGTGGCTATCGAGCGCTATGTGTACCTCTCGAAGACGTCGGTCAGCAACCAGATGCTCTGGAAGAAAATCACCCCCTTCATCCAGGCTGGCAAGTTTGCCGAGGCCGCCAGTGTCACCTCGAAGTCCGGCGCCGCCATCGGTTCAATCCTGACCTACGGCCTGGACCGGACCAAGACGTCCACCCGGCGCGACGACATCGAGAAGGCCATGGAGGAAAGCCTCATGGAAGTGATGCCGCGCATCGAGAGCCGGACTCACTACCTGGCAACCTTCGCCAACATCGCCACGCTGCTGGGACTGCTGGGGACCATCATCGGACTTATTCAGGCGTTTACGGCGGTCGCCCAGGCCAATCCCGCTGAAAAGGCCGACCTGCTGTCCGCCAGTATCTCGGTTGCCATGAACACAACTGCTTTCGGTCTGATTGTCGCCATCCCGCTGCTTCTGGTGCACACCGTCCTGCAGAGCAAGACCACCCGGATCATCGACAGCCTGGAGATGGTTTCGGTGAAGTTTCTCAACGCAGTAGACGAGCGGCGTCGCCAGACGAATCCGGCCTGAGACTGTCCGGAAAATCGATGCTGTTGTGGACTGCGGGAGTAACTGATGGCTAGCAAGTGGCGCAAGAGACGGAATACCGAGGCTCCGGAGCTGGAGATCACGGCCTTCATGAACCTGATGGTCGTGCTGGTGCCGTTCCTGCTGATCACTGCGGTGTTCTCTCGGCTGGCAATCATCGAGCTGAATCTGCCAGCGGCCTCCACTGCCGCGACGGATGAGCCGATGTTCCAGCTGGAAGTCACTGTGCGCAGCGATGGCCTGGAGGTCGGCGAGCGGACCAATGGGCTACTGACGCGCCTGCCCCGCACGGATGGCAAGTACGACTTCAAGGGGCTTGCCGCCTATCTCCAGCGCGTGAAGGCCAGCTACCCGGATATGTCGAACGCCACAGTCCTCATGGAGCCCAATGTGCCCTACGACACGCTGGTCCAGGTCATGGACGCGCTGCGCTTCTTTGAGGCGAAGCAGCTGGATGGGCGGGTCGTCCAGGCGGAGCTGTTTCCGGATATTTCTATCGGAGATGCACCCCTCACGGGTGCTGCTCCGGCGCAGGGGGGCTGAGTCGTGCAGATGTCAAAACGGGCGCTGCGGATGGAGCGGCATCACAAGCGCATGAAGGGCGGTTCGGCCCTGAACCTGGTGTCCATGATGGACATCTTCACGATCCTGGTATTCTTCCTGCTGGTCAGCTCCGCCGAGACCGAGGTCCTGCCGAATCCGAAGGAGATCCAGTTGCCGGAGTCAGCAGCGCTGGAGAAGGCCCGGGAGTCGGTGGTGGTCATGGTGACGGACGATCAGATCCTGGTACAGGGCCGACCGGTGGCCACCGTCGCCTCGGCCATGGCCGGCGACGCACTCGTGATCCCGGCGCTCCAGACGGCGCTGCGCCAGCAGACAGACCGGGTACTCATTGCCCAGGCCAAAGCCGACATCGGCGCTCGTGAGGTCACCATCCTGGGTGACAAGGACCTGCCTTATCGGCTGCTGAAAAGGGTAATGGCGAGCTGTACAGCCGCCGACTTCGGCCGGATTTCCCTCGCGGTCGTGCAGAGAGATGGTGCGCCGGCCCCGGCCCAGGTGGCTGCACTGTGAGCGCCGCAGCCACGCTGAAGCCCGGGCTGTTCATGGCACCGTACCGCACTTACCGGCTGCCCTGGGACGTCTCCCTGGACGAGGAGCAGCGCTTTCGCCAGATCGCGAAGCAGGTGGGGATCGCGGCGCTGGTGTTCTGCATTCTCATGTCGCTGCTGCCGCTCCCGGAGACTGATCCCACCTTGACCCGGCCCGTGCCGCCCCGCCTCGCGCGGCTGGTGCTGGAGAAGCCTGCGCCCATTCCTCAGCCGGCGCCGGTGATCAAGCCGGAGCGCCCGGAGCCGGTGGTGGAGACGCGGACCGAACCGGTCGCCCCGACGGACAAGCCGGTGGTGGCCGAGGCCAGGCCGGACCCTGAGCGCAAGACCTCCGTGCGGGAGAAGGCTGGCAAGGCGGGCCTGCTGCCCTTCGCCGATCAGCTGGCGGATCTGCGCGACAACCAGGCCCTGACGAGTATCACGTCGGGTGGTACGAGCTACACCGGAGCGGTGGGCGACGCGCCCCGGGTTGAGCGCGCGCTGATCACCTCGAAGGCCGGCGTGGGCAGCGGCGGGATCAACACGGCCGGCTTCAGTCGCAACACCGGCGGCTCGGGCCTCGGTGGCCGGGCAACGACGCAGGTCGCCAGCGGTGTCGCCGCCCTCGGCGGGGGCAGTGCGGGTGCCGGGGCCAGTGCTGGCGATCAGGATGGTAACGGCGCCGGTCAGCGGGCCGGCCGCAGCCGCGAAGAAATCGAGATGGTCTTCGATCAGAACAAGGGCGCGATCTACTCGCTGTACAACCGGGCGCTCCGCAACAATCCGGCCCTGCAGGGCAAGCTGGTCCTGAAGCTGACCATTGAGCCAACGGGGCAGGTGTCTGACGTGCAGGTGCTCTCCAGCGAACTGGGGGACGAGGAGCTGGAGCGCAAGCTGGTGCAGCGGATTCGCATGTTCACGTTCGTGGCGAAGGATGTGCCCTCGGTCACGACCACGAAGCCGATCGACTTCTTCCCCGCGTAATTGCGCCTGCAGGAGCGCCTTGTAGGAGCGCCTTTAGGCGCGAATATATTGAATCGCGCCTGAAGGCGCTCCTACAAGGCGCTCCTACGAGGCGCTCCTGCTACCTCGCCAGAGAATCACGCCGATAAAGCCGAAGAACGAGGCGGCCATGAACCAGAACTCGTTGACCCCGTAGCGCTCGACGCCGAAGCGCGACAGCTGTTCAAAGCCGATAAAGGCCACCGTGTAAACGATGGCGCCGAAAAGGGCCCCGACCTTCCAGCCCGCTGAGCGGGGCTGGCCCCGAACGGCGACCCACCACCACACCGCGAGGAAGATCGCGGTGTAGACATTCAGCATCGTGAGCCACAAGGGCGCCTTCTGAAAGTAGTGGTTGATCCAGAACGCGCCGGCACCCATGAAGTTCAGCAGTACGTACTTCCACTCCGGCAGGGGCGCCCGCAGCACCTTTTCCCACATCAGCACCAGGAAGATGTAAACCGTCCAGATGCCGAAGAGCAGTTCGTAAAACTGGACCTTGCCAGCCCAGGCGGGATCGATCACCAGCATCTGCTACCTCAGTTCGCTGCAGGAAGAGCCGTACTTGAAACAACTGTAGCAGCGATGGTGTTCGAGTAAAACCCGGTGGCCCAAGGCCTCTTCGAGTGACGCACCCTGATCATAGCGAACGTCGTCATCGACCAGGGTGCAGGCGTAGATCCGCATCTGGCCACCCTTCTTCACGGCCATCTTGCTGAACCCGCACATGAAGGCGCGGCGGGTGACCTCGGTCTGGTAGCGGGTCATGCAGTCCTCGGTGATGCGTGGCACCGGGCGTTCTTCGCCGGGTGTCCCAAAATCCGGAAAGGCAACTATGCGCAGGTCCGCCGGGAGGCCTTCGGCCGCCAGCACTTGCCTGAACTCCTGATCCACCTCCGCCTCATCGCGCCCCGGCTGCATTTGCCGGGCCAGGGACACACTGAAGCCGGCCTTGTGCAGAGCCCGCAGGCCCTGCAGGGCGAGACGGAAATTGCCAGCCCCCCGGCCTGCGTCGTGCCTGGCCTCGTCGGCGAAGTCGAAGCTCACCCGGAACGCGATCGGGTGCGCCGACCCGGCGAGCTTGCGGATCTGGGTGAGGCGCCGCACCACCGGCGCCGTGCCGTTGGTCAGGACGAGGCAGGGCCGCAGGCTGGCGGCGTACTCGAGAATCGCCACCATGTCCTTGACGATGAAGGGCTCACCGCCAGTAAAAGAGAATTGCCGGACATTCAGCCCGATTGCGGCATCCATCAGCGGCCGGACGTCGCCCAGGGTGATGCGCTGCAGACGATTGTCGCCGGGGCGTGAGCCCTCGAGACAGAAGGGGCAGTCGAGGTTGCAGGCCGTGCCGGTGTGAAACCAGAGCTCGTCCAGGGCATGGGGCTGGATGTAGCCCACGCCGGAGGCCGTCACCAGGAGTCCTCGTCCGTGCGGAATTCTATCGGGCCCAGGGGCTGGTAACGTCGCGCGAGCCGGTGGGGCGGAACCCCCAGCATGTACGCCAGAGCGAGCAGCCGGTTACCGATGCTCCGCCACAGCCAGCCGTCACGTTCCCAGCGGCGGGGAGACACGCCGATGTCCGCAGGCAGGCTGGCGAAGGTCCCCATCTTCCGCAGGGCGCGCACGAGCGGCACCTCCTCGAACAGCGGCGTATCAGCAAAGCCGCCGACAGCGTCGTAAGCGCCGCGGGAAACGAAGAGGCCCTGGTCGCCATAAGGAATACCGAAGCGGGTGCGCCAGTTGATCAGGCGGGCCAGCAACCGCTTGTACCAGGTGGACGGTCCGGTGAAGCGAAACGAAAAAAAGCCCCCGGGCGCGCCGGTCAGGTGCCGGCCCCGGATCAACTCCACGCTCTCCATGGGCGGCTCCGCATCCGCGTGCAGAAACCAGAGTACATCCCCCGAGGCCCGCAGCGCCCCGGCATGGAGCTGATGGCCGCGACCGGCCCGGGTGCCAACGTAGACACAGCGAAAGCGCCGGGCAATGCTGCGACAGCCCGCGCTGGCACCACCGTCGACGATGACGATCTCGTCCGGTGGCACGGGGAGGCTCCACAGGCGCTCGAGGAGCCGGCTCAAGACCTCGTTGTCGGCGACGACGGGGATGACCACGCTAACGGCAGGCTTCGCCGGATCAGTTGAAGCCACTGACCACACCAGGTTGATGACATTATCAGGCGTGGCGCTCATGGCGTGCAGTATCCCAGAGTGCACAGAGCCCGGTATAGCGCGAGGCGCGCTGGCCGCGCATCCAGGGCCAGATCCCTGCAGAGGTGAGCGAGGTCTGCAGGCACATCGACGTCATAACGTGGTGCCAGATTGCACACTGTTAAACCGGCTCGCGTGCACAGCGACTGCAGCGTGGCGTGGAGGTCTGCGCTGCTCCAGGGCAACTCCGCCAGGTCCGGCCAGCGCGTCCGACTGCCCAGGCACGCCACGCCGCCATCCAGCGCGGGAATGAGCACGACGTCATGGCTCGTCAAGGCAGCGCAGGCGGCCCCGAAGTCGGCTGCAGTCAGTACCGGCGCGTCGCTGCCTATGTATATGAGTCGCGTGTGCCCCCGCTTCCGCAACACCCGATCCACGCCCGTCAGACGGACCCCCAGGTTGCCACCCGGTTGGGGCACGACAGCGGTTGCCGGGACCGGCAGCGCTCGCGCCCAGGCCTCGTCCCCGGGTTCGGCCGGCGCGATCACGCGGCGTCCCGGCCAGGCCTGCAGGTCCTCGAGGGTAGTGGCCAGCAGCAACTCGCTGATCTTCAGCGTGGCGGCATCGCCCAGTGCGCTGGCCAGCCGGCGTTTGCCCAGGCCTAGGGCGGGGCGGCGGCAGAAGACCACCAGCGTGGTCTCCCTGGAAGTGGGCGAGGGCATGGGGCCAGCATAGCGAGCAGCCATGGCCTTGTGCTCGGCAGAGTCAACCGTCAATCAGGCCCGAAAGCGGCAGATTTGACGCGGCGCGTGATACTGGTTTTTTGCCTAAAGCCGCTCATTAAGAGTAATAAAAACAGATACTTGGAATTCTTCTATTAACCATAATGTGGAGGAGTCCGGGAGCAGATTTGGCACGGGACGCGGAGCGGGGTGGCTTGTATACTGTCGCCCTGCTCGCGGCTTTTATTCCCGATTTCCACGATCAAAGCCCGGCGGTCCGAGTTTCAGTCTGGCCATAGGTCCCGTGTCGGGGTGCTTCAAGCCGGATTCGCTGGGACCGCCGGGCCCTTCTTCGTCGCCGCGGCCTCATCGCCCCTTCCTGCACAGCGACTTCCGCTCAGTCTCGAGGCTGGCCATCTTTTGCCGGTAGAGGCGCCCCTGCCTGGCCGAGTAACCCATCCGCAGTTTCAGTTGCAGTTCTGCCATCCGATTGTCCAGGCGCACGCACCGGGCGGCGGATTCCCCCGTCCCTGCCCACAGGCTTGCCGGGACGGCAAGTGCCAGTAACGTGGCCAGTACCAAATGACGACACCGCATCTCGGGATCTCCGCTGCCATGGAACCCGGAGCGTGGCGAGCCGGCAGCGCCGGAGCGAGCGGTGATAGTGCTGACTTCACGCAGAATCATTCCGCAGGAGCGCCCGTAGGAGCGCCTTCAGGCGCGATGACTATAGATCGCGCCTGAAGGCGCTCCTACGGGCGCGTCGGCACGTCGCCCGGGAGGGGATGGTTGGCGATCACGAACTCGCCGACGGGGCGACCCCCCAGCAGATGTTCCTGGATGATCCGTTCAAGCACGGCGGGTGTGCAGGACCGGTACCAGATGCCGTCCGGGTAGACGAGCGCCACCGGCCCGGCCATGCAGACCTGCAGGCAATTGGTTTTGGTGCGATAGATACCGCCGCCGGCAGCCAGGCCCAGCTCGCGCAGGCGGCGCTTCAGGTATTCCCAGGATTCCAGGCTGGCCGCCCGGGTGGAGCACTTTGGCTTGCTCTGGTCGCAGCACAGGAAAATGTGCCGGCGAGCTGCGTTAATGCCCAACGCACCCACCTGCAGGGCAAGGTTGGCTGCCAGCTCGTCGGGAACGATACTATTGTCGCTGGTCATGCGCGGCCTCTAGTGACGTTCCAGGAAACTCAGGAGGAGCTTCGCAAAGGCGGCCTTTTGCTCGCGGCCGGCCACGACGTGCGCGACGTCCGGCAGCAATACACCCTCGGCCTGCGGAATCCCGTGCTCGAGGGGTAGCGTGGTCCGCGGTCCGGTGACCTGGTCCTGGCCTGAGTGAATAATCAGGGAGGGGGCGCTGATGTGGCGCAAGCGGTCGGCGACGTCGTGGTTCAGGCACGCGGCGACGAGTCGCTCGTGGGCCGGGTACCGGCCGTTCAGTTCGCTCCACGGACCCTGGGGGCCCAGCAGACGGTCCCGGTTGGCGTTGTAGTAGTCCGGGAGAAACGACATCAGGCACACGTGCTTCTGGAAGGCCAGGAAGCCGGAGTCCCGGTGTATATCGCGAAACATCTCCAGCTGGCCATAAAGAAACGGATCGACGCTGGCCCACGCACCCATGTTCACCATGCTGCGCACGAGGTCCGGGCGCTCGATAGCCACCAGCTGCGCAATACAGGCCCCCATGCCCACCAGGCCCACGAAGTGGACCCGGGACCACTGGAGGTGGTCGAGGAGGCCGATGACGTCGGCGGCATGGAGCCCCATGCCAGGGGGCTGGCCCGGGTCATCGGTGGAGGCGCCGATGCCCCGGTAGTCGATGATCAGCACCTGATACCGGTCGGTGAGGCCCCGGGCCAGGTGTCGGTCTCCGCCGTGGCAGTAGGTGCCCCAGCCCCCCATGCACAGGGCTTGCTCGCGCTGGCCACTTGCCCTGCTGTTGGCCGTGCTGCTGGCCGTGGTGTTGGCCGGGCCGTTCTTCGGGCCATGAATTTCGTAGTACAGGTCGTGACCATTGATCTGCAGGTTGGGCATGGCTGGCTCCGCGCTCTCAGGGCAGGGATTATCGCTTAAACTCGCCCCGACTCTAAGCCGATAAAAGCAAGCAGAACATGCCGAGCGCCGCCACCCGAGGCACGGAAACCAGGACCATCATGGAGTTTCTGGCAGAGAGTCCCAGCGTGGATGTCTCGAGGGCCTGGGAACGGTGCTGGAACATTCCGGCGAAGATCGGCAACCGGGTGCATTCCTGGCTTGGCAATCGCAAGGTCAGCATCCTCGATATCAACGCCACGGTTTTCCTGAGCCAGCAGACCCGGAGGAGCGGGCAGCCCAGCAGGCCTTCGATTACCAGCTCCGCGAGTTGGGTTATCGCCACGACCCGATGAACGCGATGCCCCAGAAGGTGCTGGGTATGCCGGAGTTCAAGCGCCGCCTCGAGATGCGCATTGGCACCCGGCAGTTGGCCGAGACCAGGGATCGCTGGCCACGGCGTTGATCCTCAAGGTCCTGGCCAATTTCGTCGGGTTCCAGTCCGTCTGGTTCCTGAGCCTGTTCGGGGCCGGCACTCAGCGTTCCTGGCTTGGGGCGGTGGCGCTGGTCCTGTTCACGGCCTGGCACTTTCGCATGGCGCATAACTGGCGGGCTGAGCTGCTGCTGGTGGCGGTTGCCTGCGGGGTCGGACTGGTAGTGGATACGATCTTCATCCAGGCGCATCTGCTGGCCTACTCGGAGCCACTGCCATTTGCAGCGGTAGCGCCCTACTGGATTTTGGGGATGTGGATCAATTTCGCCTTGACCCTGAACGGGTCAATGCGCTGGTTGCAGGGCCGTTACCTGCTGGCCGCCGGACTGGGCGCCATCGGTGGCCCATTGGCCTACGTTGCGGGGGTCAAGCTCGGCGCAGCGGCCCTGCTGGCCAGTAGTACGGTGGTCTACGGTGCGCTGGCTGTGGTGTGGGCAGGCGCTGTGCCCTTGCTGGTCTGGGTAACGGAGCGGGTGAACAGACTCTGGCCGCCAGAGGCGCCAGAAAGGCACCAGTTGCGAGCCGGAGCTGGAGGATAGCCGCTCCAGCCCGCACTGGTTACATCGTGAGGAACAATACCAGGGTCAGCACGGGGATCAGCAAGGCCACGCCGGCCAGCATCACTTCCCCAAGCAAGTCGATATCGTCAAACGTAAAATTCCGAAACATCAGCCACTCTCCTTGTGTCTACTAATCCCAAGTCCTTTGGGTGCGCGTACTATAGGCAGGGCAAGTTGCACTTTCCTTTCACTCAGGTAACGCCCTGTAACAGTTTGTAACGACCGACCTGCCGTTTCCGGTCAAGGGCTTAAGATCCGGTCGTGAAAGAAAAGTCAGCACCCACTCAAGCGCCGCGCATTACATCGGAACGTGCACGGGAAAACTGTGACCCATGACACGCATTCTCCTCATCGATGACGACGAGAAACTCGGCGAGCTGCTGAAAGCCTATTTCCAGCGCTTCGATCTCCAGCTCGACGCCGCCACGCTGCCCTCGATCGGGCTCGGCAAGCTTCAGCGCGACAAGCCGGACCTCGTGATTCTCGACGTCATGTTGCCGGAGCAGGACGGGTTTGAGGTCTGCCGGACCATCCGCAAGACCAGTTCCGTGCCCGTGATCATGCTGACGGCCCGGGGCGAGGTGACTGATCGCATCGTTGGGCTCGAGATCGGTGCGGATGACTACCTGCCCAAGCCCTTTGAGCCGCGGGAGCTCGTGGCCCGGATCCAGAACGTGCTCCGCCGCGGGCGGTCGCGAAGCGACGACAAGTCACTCCGGTTTGGTGATCTCGGCATCAACCTGGAGCGGCGGTCCGCGGAGCTCGAGGGTGAGGCCCTTGACCTGACGACGATGGAGTACCAGTTGCTGGTGCTCTTCGCTACCAATCCCGGCAAGACCTTCAACCGGGACGAGATCCTGAACGAACTCCGTGGTATCGATGCCCAGCTGTTCTCCCGCTCCGTGGATATTCTCGTGAGCCGCCTGCGCCAGAAACTGAAAGACACCAGCCGTCAGCCCCGCTTCATCAAGACCGTGTGGGGCACGGGGTATGCGTTCATCGGTGAAGAGGTGCAGCCCTCGTGATCAAGGAGATCAGCCGGTCCCTGTCTGCCCGCCTGCTGGGGATCTTCATCCTCACCGGCATCGTGTATGCCCTTGCGGGCCGCTACGTCTACGCGCTGGTGCTCGACCAGGATTACCTGCGGGAGGTTGTCGGCGCGCACATTTCCCTGCACGCCGACTACGTCCTGAACGACATTGGCTTCCCGCCGGACATCGAACGGGCCAAGGCAATCACGGAACGGGTGCCCGTGGACATTCGCATCAGCGGCCCTGGCATGGAGTGGAGTTCTGCGCCAGCCTTTCCGAGGATGGAGCAGATTCCCTTCGGTCCTATTCCCATTGGCTTTCTGGGGCTCGACGAGAAAGGCCAGCAGAACCTGGAGAGCTGGGCAACCAAGCTGAAGCTGGTCCGTTACGGCCAGTACAACCGGCACTCCTTCCTGGAGCTCGCCCGGAATGGCTACCGGATTGTCATCGCGTCACCGCGCATTGCCGAGGTGCCCCGGGCGGACTTCACCCAGCTCGCTATCGCACTGATGTCCATCGTGGTGCTCTCCGGCTGCTACTTTGCCGTGCGCTGGCTGGTCCGGCCGATCAAGTGGATCCAGAAGGGCACCGCCCGCATCGGGCAGGGAGATCTGGATTACCGTATCCGGGAAACCCGGCGGGATGATCTGGGTGATCTGGCTGCCGACATCAACCACATGGCTGATGATGTCCGGGACATGCTGGAGGCCAAGCGTCAGCTCCTGCTGGCGATCAGTCACGAGCTGCGCTCGCCCCTGACCCGCGCAAAAGTGGCACTTGAGTTTCTCGAAGATGGCCAGGTCAAGCACAACCTTCTCGGTGACGTTCGGGAGATGGAGCGGCTGATCGCTGATCTGCTCGAGAGCGAGCGCATGAACGCGGGGCACACCACGCTCCGGCGCTCGACGGTGGAGCTGAGCTCCATGCTCCAGGAGCTGGTACAAAACGACTTTTGCGAGCGTTTCGGCCAGATCAACCTCCACCTGCCGGCGCAACCGGTAGTCCGGGAGGTCGACGAAGTGCGCCTGCGGCTGGTGGCCAAGAACCTGATCGAGAACGCGCTGCGCTACACGCCCCCGGGCGCGGCCCCCGTCGAAGTGGATCTCACTGCCAAGCCCGGCATGGTCGTTCTTCGGGTCCGGGATCACGGTCCGGGCATTCCCAAGGAGCATCTCCCCCGCGTCACGGAGCCCTTCTACCGGGCCGACCCCGCCCGCAGCCGGAGTACCGGCGGTCTGGGTCTCGGCCTGTACCTTGCCCGGCGCATCGCCGAGGCCCACCGCGGGTCCCTGGTGATCGAAAGCGAACTGGGGCAGGGCACCCTCTGCACCGTCACGATTCCGGATTTTGTAGCCACGGCGGTGGTCTGATGCATTCCCGTAGGAGCTCCTTTAGGCGCGATCCCACTTTCCGATCGCGCCTGAAGGCGCTCCTACTGCTTTTGGTGGTGACAGCGCCTGCTTTGGCCGCCGACGAATTGCGCGGCATCGAGATCACACCGTTTGCCGGCTATGTGCTGGGCGGGTCGTTCACCAACGAGGATGAGGCGGGGAGCAGTGACCAGGATGTCGATCTGGACGACGCCGCCAGTTACGGGCTGATCGTGAACTGGCCTGCCGAGGCGAACACGGAGTGGGAAATCTACCTGAGTCGCCAGTCCACGTCCCTGGAACTGGACAGCCTGTTTGCCCCCGACGAGACGTCCCTGGCAGACCTGGACATCACCTTTCTCCAGGCGGGTGGTACCTACTTCTTCGAGGGCGAGAAAGCCCGGCCCTATATCGTGGCCACGGTGGGCGCCTCCCGTTTCGAACCGGACGACGGCGCTTTCGACGCAGAGACGTTCTTTGCCTTTGGCCTTGGCGGGGGCGTCAAGCTGGCGCCCACCTCGCGGCTGGGTCTGCGGCTGGAAGGGCGCGTGCTCGGCTCTCTGGTCAACAGCGACTCCGCCGTTTTCTGTCGGTCTGGTCCCGCAGCGAACGGCTGCCTGGTGGCGGTCAGCGGCAGTGTGGTCTGGCAGTGGGAAGTGCTGGCGGGACTGGTGTTCCGCCTCTGATAGCATCGCGCAGTGGAACTACCTGGATGAATCACGCCATGGATGACGACAAGACGGTGCTGGATGATGCTGCAGAGCAGGTTATAGAGCTCGGCAACCGGCTGCTGGACGCGGACGAAGAGCCAGACTCCTGGGACGTGGCAGACGGCCTGCTGGCCGGCGCCATCCAGTTCTGGCTGTATTCCCGCCAGCCCTGCGACGATCCGCGCTGCGAAAACTGCGCCGAGGTGGGCACCGCGGAACTGCGGATGCGCAAGATGCTGGAGGAGGCAAAGCGCTGGGCGGAGGACAGCACCTACTACCAGACGCCCTTCGACATGAACGTGGGTCGGTGCTAGACGGCCGTGCTATATTGCGGCGCCTTTTTTTCAGACAGTAGAGCACCGATATGCCCACCCTTTACATCACGGACCGGACCGGCAAGGCGCACACGGTCCAGGTCGACAACGGACTGACCCTGATGGAGCCGCTGCGGGAACTCGATGACGGCATCGAGGCCCTGTGTGGCGGCATGTGCTCCTGCGCGACGTGTCATGTCTTCGTCACTCCCGAATGGTTCTCGAAGCTGAGCACCGTGCACAGCGATGAGCAGGAACTCCTCGAGAGCACGGAAAACTTCCGGGCGGGTGAATCGCGCCTCGCCTGCCAGGTGAAAGTGACCGACGCCATCAACGGAATTCGCCTGACCGTCGCTCCCGAAGAATAAGGATGCCCATCGACTACGAGCACCTGATGTCGCTGCGTTCCCGGGGCGAGCGGGTGCCGTACACGGATCGCGACGTCCTCCTCTATGCCCTGGGGGTAGGGCTCGGAAGGGATCCCACCCAGCAGAACGAACGACCCTATCTCGCTGAACCCGGCGGACTGAAAACCCTGCCGAGCTTCGCCAGTGTCCTGGTGAGCAAGGGTGCGAGCAACAACCTCCTCGACGATTGCGGCTGGGACGCCTCCCGGGTCGAGCCGCGGGGCGAAACCTTCAGTCTGGACCGTCCGCTGGACGATTCCGGCACGCTGCTCGTGGACAGCGATGTTGCCGCCGTCTTCGACAAGGGGGCGGAGGAGGGTGCCCTGATCACGGTGGAGAGCCGCGCGCGTCGGGAGAGCGATGGCCGGCCGGTGTTCACCGTCCGCCGCGCCTGGCTCGCCGGGGGCGACGGGGGCTTTGGCGGCCCCCGGGGTAACCGCGGAACACCCCACGGGCTCCCCCAGCGTCGTCCGGACATGACCGCCACGGTGGCGACGCGCCCGGACCAGGGCCTGTTGTTTCGCTTGTCCGCCGACCCGAAAATTCCGCACCCGGCGCCTCGCCTGCCGGCGTTGGGCCTGCCGGGGTTGGGCCTGCCGGGGCTGTGCCTGCAGGGCATCGCCTGCCACGCCATCCTCCAGGTGATCTGCGAGTACGACCACACCCTGATCCGCTCCCTGGCGGTCAGTTACGGGGGTCCCGCCTACCCCGGAGAAACTCTCGTGGCCGAGCTCTGGCAGGATGCCAATATAGTCTCCTGCCGCCTCCGGGCCCTGGAGCGGGACGCCGTGGTTCTCGATCAGGGGCGCTGCGTCCTCGCCGCCTGATCGGGCCCCTGATTTCTAGACCCGCGTCTTTCCGCTAGACTGTGCCCTGCGGTGGGGTCGTAGCTCAGCTGGGAGAGCGCCGCGTTCGCAATGCGGAGGTCGGGAGTTCGATCCTCCTCGACTCCACCATCAGCTCAACAACTTACAAGTCCCTTGATATTACTCAGGGTTCGGGCACCTTAAGGCCCGGGCAGTACCGCGCGAGCTTCCAGCGGCGGTTCACCATAATCCGGCCCGGCGAGTCGTCCGCGGATCTTTCTGGCTACTCCTCTCTGCTAGAGTTTCGGTCGCAGCTACGGTTCCCCGCAGGCAGCCCAGATGACCCCGATAACGGCAGCGCCTACCCGACCATGACCCGGCTGCTCTCACGAGGCGCGGTGCCTGCACTGGCCGCCTGTCTGCTGTTCGCCGCAACGGGCCCGGCCTTGGCCGGTGGTGACATTCTTTAGCCCCTGCCACCGGAACTGCCGGACAGCGCCCTGCCGGCGATCATTCTGCCGGCCGGGGTCGTGCCGGGCTCCAACACCGGCACCTCCGCCCAGGGGATTACGGGCATCGCGAGCCGAGGGGACGTGCTGGTGGGCTGGCCCGGCAGCGCGTATCGGCTCGTCCGCAGCACCGGTGTCGTCACTGATCTAGGCCGCCTGCCGCTACCTCCCGAGGTCGGAGAGGTCGATGCGCCGGTCGTTCCGCGCGGCGTCTCGGCGGACGGCGTCCGGGTACGGACCGCGCCGTAGCCCTGCAAGCAGGTGCCAGAGGAGTCATTGGCGGTGGCATGTGAAACAGTGAATGAGATTTTCGACATCGGCATCCGGGCTTGGCCCCTGAGGCCAATAACGGAAGGAGTCGCCGCAAGAGCTGTCCCGAGAGTTTGAATCCACTGCCCAGCCCATCGCGAACCGTCTCTCTCGGGACGAGCGTTGCGAGTTGACCCGACTCTGCCATGAGAATCAGCAACTGAAGATCGAGCGGGAGATTTTGTCAAAAGCCGCGGCCTGGATCGCCCGAGAGAACGTGCCGAACTCGAAGCGATCTTCGGGTTCATAGGCGCGAATCACGTCACCTGTGGTCCGGGTCATGGGCCGGATGCTGGGCGTCTCCGCCAGCGGGTTTCATACTCGGGTGAAGCGGCCGCCGTCGGCGCGGGCCCTGCCCGACATCGGGCTGCTGCCCAAGATCTATGCCATTATTATGCGGTAAGTAGGCATATAGAGATGATCATTACAGCCAGATGATCGGTACCCCGGATTCGCTAGTCAAGGCCAAGCTGCTGCCCGGTATGTCCGTCGGACAGGTACTGCAGTTCTTCGTTCTAATGCCCGCAGTCCTTGGCATGTTTCTCGGCATGGCCAGACTCGGGTCTCAAGCGTTCGTGTCTGTTGAGTACCATATCGCCTACACGTCCGTAGTCTTCGTACTCAGCTGGATCTGCTCGGGCGTCGGCACGAAGGTGACGTCCTGGGCGTTGCGTCCGTGGCAGCCGTCTCTGTTGGTTGTGCTGCTGGTCGGGTACCAGCTGGGGAGCTTTGGCCTGTGGTGGCCAGTGCGGGATGTGGTGAACGCCGCCTTCGCCGGGTTTCTGGTGCCTGGCTCCCGTTTTCACCCTTACTGGCCCCCGGAACCGGATCGTTGGGTCTCCACCGCTGTGTACGCCTTTCAGGGAATTAGTTGGTGGCTCATCGCCAATTGGATTGATTTTCGTTATCGGCGGGTTTCCCGCTTTGGGTTCGCGCCGGCGCCTGAGGCAGAGGCGTTAAAAGTTGCGGCGGGACAAGTTGCGGCGGTAAACGGGCTCGAGGTCGAGAGGGGTGACCCGGGCCGGGCAATGCCAGCAGATGAAGGCTCAACTGCGTTCGATGCAGGTACAAATTCCAGCTCCGTGATCGACACCGGGCCTCCTGGCGTAGCCTATGCAACCGGGATATTGCCGCCGCGACTTCAGGCGCGGCTGCCAGCCCACCTGCGCGACGGGCAGATCTATGTGCTGGAAGCCGAGGAGCACTACACCAACATCTACACCAGCAAGGGCAAGTTCCTCCTGCTGATCCGATTTTCCGATGCCATTGCCGAAATGACGCCGCAGCAGGGCCTCCAGGTGCACCGGTCGTTCTGGGTCAGCCGGCACGCGGTCGACCACTTGCTAAGGGTCGACCGGCGTTGGGTGCTCCGCCTCGTCGACGGGATGGAGATTCCGGTGAGTCGTTCATATCTGATACCGGTGCAATCGGCCGGGCTGACGGGTGGAGCACCTATGCCGGACGGCTGAGGCGGCGCGGGGGCTCCCCTTGCGCGACAGCCCCTTATGTCCAGTTCCCCGGCGTGATTCGTGCAGCACGAACGGGTTTTGGGGGCGAAGAAAGCTTGCTTCCGGGTAATCCATGCGACGTGAGGCTAACCCGAACATTTATCGACCCAACTATGAAAAGGGCCTCCCCACCGTCAGACGCAGGCGCTAAGATTCCGTCAACCGGCTAACCCTCAGATTTGGGGGCCAATAATAAAGAGCAGACTGATATGCAGGAGCCGGATCAGCCGAGTCAACAACCTTATAAGGACTACTTACAATGAAAATGAAAATTATGAGAAGCGTGGGTTCCGCCACTTTGCTCGTTATAGCCGGCGGAGCGGCCCTTGATGCCAATGCTGCGGTCGTTATCTACTCAGTTACCGGCTCCCTGAATGCCCTGTCGTCCCAGAACTCCTTCAACACCGTGGCGCCAGGGACAAACGTGTGGACCGTCGCGCCGAATGTGACGCCGGCCGGTGGCGCGCCGACGCCCCCCACCGGCGCCACCAACCAGGGCTTGGGGACCCTGCAGGTGAGCGGCACCATCACGTTCGATGACACCAATCCCAACAGCACCGTAACCTCGTTGGTCCTGAACCAGGTCGGATCCATGACGCGGTACATAAATGCCGGTTCCAACGCCACGCCCGCGCTGTTTTCCACCCAGGAATACATTACCTACAGCGGGTTCTCATGGAATCTGGGCAGCACAAGCAACGTCGCGAACGTGAGTGGCGCTGGTCCGGCGCTGCTGCAGGCCAGTGGCACGGCGGCGTGCGCCAGCAACGCCGGTGGCTGCGGTAACACTACGGCATACAGCCACGCGTGGATCAACAGCAATGGTGCAGACGCAAATCAGTCGCTGTTGAACTTTGCTGGCCACCCGGTTAATTACGGTATCGCATTCGGCACGGTGGTAGAGACTGCAGACAATGGCGTCGACTTCGCCTTTGCCGGTGTGGGCACTGGGGACCTGGTCTCACTCGCACTCAAGTCCATCACGGGTGGATCCTCAATCGTTTTCCACAGCTACGGTTACAGCAACGCGTCCCTGAGTCTGGGTGCGCAGGTTCCGGCGCCAGCGGCCATCTGGCTGTTGGGATCGGCTCTGGGCGTTCTGGGCGTTTGCCGGCGCGGCAGGAAGGTTTTGCCGAGCTGACAACGAGCAAGTCCGCAGGGGGCGGGCGACACGGATGCGTGTTGCCTGCCCCTTTTTTGTGCCCCCTCACTGAAACCACGAAGAAGAACAATAATGGTCCTGGCCACGCTAAGGGTTTTGGCCGGATCGATCACGCTGCTGTCCATGCTGGCTCTCCCGACCTCGGCGCTAGCCGCAGATCCGGCCACGGCCGATGAACCGGGCGAACCGACCATCGAGATCCTCGTTACGGCACGCAAGAAAGCGGAGAATCTCCAGGAAGTTCCACTGGCCATCACGGTATTTGGTGCCGAGGAACTGGCGAACCGCACCATCCAAAGCCTGGGCGACGTGGCCCTGCAGACGCCGGGCCTGTCGTTCGAGAGTTTTGCAACCGGCACCTACGGCACACCCGTGATCAGGGGCCTTGCCCAGACCGATATCACCTCGCCGCTGCCCAATGTCTCGACCTTTGTCGACGGCATCTACCTGCAGCGACCCTACTCGGTGGATCTCGGCGTGTTCGACCTGGAACGCATCGAGGTCGTCAAGGGGCCGCAGAGCGCCCTCTACGGCAAGAATGCCTTCGCCGGCGCGATCAACTATGTCACGCGGCGGCCCGGTGACACCTTCGCCCTGAACCTGTCCTCGACTGTGGGCTCCGATGAGCGCCGGGACCTAAGCGCCCGCGTGGACCTGCCTCTTACAACCTCGCTGAGCCTGGCTGTCACCATGGCCCAGTCGTCATTCGACGGCACATGGCAGAACAACCACCCGGCGAGCCCGGCGGTGAACCCGGAGCTGGAAAACGTCGGTGGCTATGAGAACCAGGCCTATGGCTTTGCCGCGCGACTGCTGCCATCGGATAGTCTCGAGATCAATTTGGCTTACTACGACATCGACAAGCGTCTGGAGCCCGCCGCAAATTTCTTCGTGTCGAGTGCGGACCAGACGAACACCTCGCAGCTTGAGTGCGGGCCTGAATCGGCGCCGCGAAACTTCATCTGCAGCCAGATATCGATCAACCCGCTCCAGTACGCGGCGCCCAACTCCACGCGCCTGCCAGGGATCGTCCTGGACCCCCAGGCCCAATTCACCAATGCGTCCACCACGATCTACCGCGCCAATGTGGACTACACGATTAGCCCCGCGTTGATCCTTCACTACCTGTTCGGACGGGTCGAGGCTGAGGCCTTCTCCATCACCGGGGGCGACTGGGATCCCCTCAATCCGGGGCTGACTGCCCTCGGCACGCTGAATTTCGGCAAGGGACCCGCCGGCAGAAACGAGTTCAGCAGTCACGAACTGCGCCTGGACTACGAGCTCGGGACGGCGCTCAGCGGGACGTTGGGACTCTACTATGCAGAATCCCGGGACCGCTCCGTGGGGGAAAACATCTTTTTGCCGTTAGGCACTCGATTGCGGACCGTGGATGTCGGCGACGCTCTCACTCTGTCCGATCTGCCGCGGGGCGCCGGCGGCAGCACCGCCCAGCCCATCAGTTTTCCGCTGGAAGACGGGAACGGCCGAGACGAAACCCGCTCGATCTTCGGATCCACAACCTGGACCGTACTGGACGAGCGGCTACGTCTCACTGCGGAGGCACGGTACACGTCGGAACTGCGAGAGGCGGACTGGCAGGTGTTCGTGCTGGCGCTCGGTGACTTCACGCCGTTCAGCGCCAGTGAGACCTTCTATCAGTTCACACCGCGCCTGTCCGTGGATTACACGCTCGGCGAGGGCCACACGCTGTACGCATCTGCGGCGCGAGGCATCAAGTCCGGCGGCTTCAATTTCGCGGCGGGCCTGCCCGATGAGCAGACGTTCGGCGCCGAAAAGAACTGGACCTATGAAATCGGCTCCAAAAACGAATTCTTCGCGGGCCGCCTCACGGCCAACATCGCCGTCTACTACATAGACTGGTCGGACATGGCGATACGCGTCCAGTCCACGCCGCCGCCCTTCGCCAACATCGCCGGCGCGATCTCGCAAATCATCGGTGCCGCGACGTCGACGGGTATAGAGCTGGACGGCAGATGGCTGATCAGCGATCAGTTGACCCTGAACTACGGACTCTCCGTAAACCGTCCGGAGTTCGCGAACGGCGTGCGCTCCTTCCGTGCCAACAATCTTTGTGCGCCGGACACGGACGACAATGGCGCGCCCGACGGTGGCGCGCCGTGCCTGCTGCTGACCGAGGCGGACACCGGCCGCAGCTACGCCCCGATCGGCGGCAACACGCTGCCGAGAACCCCCACCTCCAACGGCAACCTCGGGCTCCAGTGGGACGACAACCTGGGCAACCTGGACTACTTCCTGCGCAGCGACGTGGTCCACCAGTCAAAGCAGTACGGCGAGGAATTCAACCTGTCCACGATCGAGGCCCGGACCCTGGTCAACGCCAGTGCGGGACTCACGGATGGCAACTGGCGCGTGCAGCTCTGGGCCAAGAACCTGCTGGGCAAGGAGTACGTCTCCAGCTCTTTCTTCATCTACATCCCGAACCTCGGCGCTGCCACCTACATACCCTCGCTGGGCGAGAAACGCACGTTCGGTGTCACAGCGTCAGTTCAGTTCTAGGGGCATGGGCATGACATCACGCACGTCATCAATCACGTCCGGGCTCTGGCGCAGTACCCCGATGCTGATGGCCTGCCTGGCCGCCCTCTGCTGGGCCGGTGGAGCACGGGCCGAAATCATTTCCGCCACGGTGACGGGCACCCTGTCGGGTCAGCGGTTGCAGAACGCCTTCATGACCATGGCGCCCGGGTCCACGACATGGATCGACCCGACCGGCGTCAAGCCGGACTCCACGCCGGTGGCAGGGCCGGGACTGGCCGTGCCGGTCACCGGCACCATCACCTTCGACGATGCTGCCAGCGATACGACGGTCAGCCAGCTCACCTTGGCGCAGACAGGCACGTGGCCTGCGGCCCCGGTGCCGCCAGGAACGCTGGTCGGTGCGCGGCCCGACGCCGACGGCACGGAGCAATTCGCCGAGGTCTTCTCGATGGACCCGTACATCACGTTCTCGGGCTTCACCTGGATCCTGGGCGACACGGGGTTGCGGCTGCAGGCGGCTGGACCGGTGGTGACCTGCTTCTCCGCCAATGCCGCCGGGCCCTGCGACCCGGTGCAGAGGAATGGCGTGATTGGTGTCTACACCAACTGGCTTCAGGACGTGAACGGTGTGAATGGCTCGCCGTGGGATTTCCGCGGCATCCCGAACGGCTACGCGATCGCGTTTGGTACGGTCCCGATACCCCCGCAGCCTGGCGTCACCTTCAATTTTGCGGGGGTGACTGCGGGTAGCCAAGTGACGCTGCAACTGGTCGCGACCACGGGTAACTCGTCGGCCCTCTTCCAGACAGTTTCCCGCGCGCAGATGGTGCTGACCCTCGGCAGCATCGAGGACAGCAATCCGGACCCCTTCAGTTTCCCCGCCGTGAACTCGGCCGTGGCGGGGAGCGCGACGGTGTCGGCCCCCATCACGGTGACGGACATCACGGTGCCGGCGTCCATCTCGATTGCCGGCGGCGAGTACTCCATCGATGGCGGCGCGTTCTTGTCGTCCCCTGGCACCGTCAGCGCTGGCGCCTTGGTGCGGGTGCGGGTCACCGCGTCTTCGGTGCCGAGCGCGGTGGTGAGCACCACGCTTACCATCGGCAGCCAGGACGGAACCTTTACTGTCACCACCGAGTCCACGCAGGCGTCCCTGACGATCGATAAGTTCGTCCTCAGGAATGGAAACCCGGCGGCGGTGGCAGTCCCCGGCGACACGCTTGTATACCGGCTGACCGTGACCAACGAGAGCAGCGTGGCGGCAGCGAACATTGGCGTGGACGATCCCCTGGGGCCCGACGTTGTGCTGGTCGATGCGCCGCCGGCCTGGGATGCCGTCGCCGGCCGCTGGAACATCCCGTTCCTCCCGGGTCTGCTGGCGGCACCGGCCAACGTGGCCGAGATCGACCTCACGGTGCTGGTCAGCGCCGACGCTCCGGTGGGGGGAATACTGAGCAACACGGCTACCATCGCGGCGGTCGACCCGCCTTTCTCGTCCGGGGGTACCGCGACTGCACAGGTGACGATCGCGCCGGCCTCGTTCCCTGACGTCGTGGTGACGGCGGAGGTCTTCGACCTGGGCGGTCAGGTCATCACGACAGCCGCTCCGGGGCAGAGGGTTCGCTACCGGCTGACCGTGAGCAACAACGCGTCGGATCCGGCGGCGGTCGTGGTGCGCGATCTGCTGCCGGGCGCCCTCACGTTCGTGGCGAGCGACGGTGCCTACGACCCGTCGTCCGGCTTCTGGTCGCCTCCGCCGATTGCCTCGGGTGGCAGTGCCGCGCTGGAGATCGAGGCCGACGTGGGCGCCGTCCCGGTCGGGACCGTGATCAACAACGTGACCACCTTAACTTCCGTCAACGGCCTGGTCGTGACCCCCGCGGACGACCCGGACTATCAGGCATCGGTCGCCGTGACCGTGGGGGCCTACGATCTGGCGCTGGCGTTCGTCGAGGCACGTTCCGCCAGCGGCGCCAGGATCGACACCGCCACTCTTGGAGATTCGCCGTCGCTGCTCTATTCAGTCACCAACCTCGGTGCCGCCGAAATCGAGTTGGCAACAGCGACGGTCCGGGCGGACATCGCCGGCAGCCTGCGCCTGACCGGACTTCGCGCGTCGACCAACCCCGAATTCCCGGTGGGGGACACCGCGCTCCTTGATCCCGCAACCTGTGCCACGACCGGTACCAGCGTCGAATGTCCGCTCGGGCAGGCCGCGCCGTCGGGCGTGCTGCCGGCGACGCTCCGCCGGAACGAACGGCTGTACGTGTTGCTGGACTTCTCCGTGCTGGTGGCGCAAGGCGCGACCAGCCTGGTCCCGGTGACCGTCACGGCAACCGGCATCGACGGGTTCAACGACAACAATGCCGCCACGGGCCGCATCTTCCTGGAGGTGCCGCTGGACGCGGTGCTCGACGGCTCTTCCGGCGGCGGGTGCTTCATCGCCACGGCGGCCTACGGGTCCCGGCTCGCGCCAGAGGTGCAGCTTCTGCGGGATTTCCGCGACCGGTGGCTGCTGCAGAATGCGATGGGTCGAGCGCTGGTGGCGTTCTACTATCGCGTGTCGCCGCCGCTCGCTGCCGGGATTGCGCCGTCGCCCACGTTGCGCGCGCTGGTCCGTGCCGGACTGACACCGGTCATCTATGCGCTCAAGTACCCGCTCGCCGCGTGGGTGGTCGGGCTGGGCTTCGTCGCCCTCTTGCTCGGCCGCCGCAGGGCGCTCAGGGCCGGGATGGTAAGGGAGGGACTGGCATGAGGACCAAGGGGGCCATCGTCATTTTAGGTTTGCTCTGCATGCCGCTGAATGCGCACGCGGAACCCTACGCTGGCGCCGCCATCGGCTATGCGGCGGTCCAGTTCAAGGAGAGCGGATTCGATTTCGACGCCGCCGACACGAGCACGCACTGGTTCGTTGGCTACGCAACGCCGCTGGCGTGGCTCCCCGAGCAATGGCAGCTCGGCGTCGAGGGGGGTTACATCAATTTCGGCCGGCCGGACGACACCATCGGTGACCAGCAGGTCGAGATTGCCATCGACGGATTTCCAGTCGTCGTCACCGGCAGCCTGCCGCTCGGTCCCCGACTCGAGCTGCTGGCCCGCGCCGGGGTCATCTTCTGGCAGCTCGACATCAAGACCGAGGGCTTCAACTTTGTCGGTGACGATAGTGGTACTGACCTGACGGCGGGCATGGGGCTGGCATTCCAGCCACCGGAGAGCCCGTTCCGCGTCCGCCTCGCGGCCGATGCCTTCGCGATCGGCGGCGAGGGCACCTGGTCCCTGAGCCTGGGCGTCGACTACCGGTTCGGGCGCGAAGGAGCCGGCGATGAGCCCTGATTTCGCAGCAAGCCGGAAGTCGCTGCCTGCGCTGCTGGCACTGCTGATGCTGGCCGTGGTGCCGATGTCCATATCCCGGGCCACGGTCGTCACTGTCACGATGGTGGTGGATGGCACGGTGCAGCGTGCTGGCGGCATCGACTATTTCAACGATCACCGGTACAACACAGTGGCGAACCTGCTGGCCTGCTGCGGCGGGCCTGTCGAGGCCCGGGGTGTGGAGGAGTTCAGCCTGCCGTCGCTGGATGGCACCGTTGTTTCGGCGCAGCTCTCGGTGGCTTTGTTCAGCCTGATCTCCGGCGGAGGCACCGTCGACGTCTGGGGCTACCGGGGCAACGGGCTGATCGATGGAGCGCCGCTTGCGCCCGCGCCGACGGGCATCTACGCCGGCAGCTTCCCCGACTTCGACGCCGGCGACACGCTGCTCGGCACCTTCGACTTCTACGCCGCGGATGTCGGCAGTCGGGTCGAGCTGGACGTCACCGGTTTCCTTTCGACACTGGTGGCCAGCGGCGGCAGCTACGCCGGGTTCAACTTCCGTCTCGCTGCCAACCCGTTCTCCCGGCTCTCCATCCGGGGCGATGCAGCCACGCTGGCAGACGCCACCTACCTGCGCATCACGACGCTGACCCCCGTGCCGCTACCGCCCGCCGCGCTCCTGTTCGCTTCGGCCCTGTCCCTGCTCCTCACCCGCCGTAGGAGCGGCTTCAGCCGCGCTCCCCAACAACCGCCCGGCCCTCCCACGGCCACACAGGCACCGCCACACAGGCACCGTGAGTTCACGCCTTAGCGCGCGCACGATCGTGTTGTCGAGCTGGACCCGTGCCGCGTGCCGCGCCTCCTCGGTCACCTTTAGCGCGCTTTGCTGAATGACGAGGCGCGCGCGCTATTTCTTTTTCGGCTTGCGCTTGCGGCCGGCCTTGGGCGCCGCCTTCAAGGGCGCCGCCTTGAAGCGCGCCGCTTCCTCGGACCCGCCGGTCGTGTTGCCGGCGCTATAGGAATGCGCCCCGGCACCGGCCAGCTTGCCGCCGTCCACGATCAGGTACTCATTGCGGATCGGCCTGCCGGCGAACCAGCATTCGAGGATTTCGCGCGTGCCGGCGGCATATCGCGCCTGCGCCGACAGAGAGGAACCGGAGATGTGCGGCGTCATACCGTGGTGCGGCATGCTGCGCCAGGGGTGATTCTTCGGCGCCGGTTGCGGAAACCACACGTCACCCGCGTAGCCGGCGAGCTGGCCTTTCTCCAGCGCACGCGCAATGGCCTCGGGATCGCAGATCTTGCCGCGCGCCGTGTTCACGAGATAGGCGCCGCGCTTCATCTTGCTGATCATCCGCGCGTTGAAAAGATTCTCGGTCTCCGGGTGGAGAGGGCAGTTGATGGTCACGACATCGCAGACGCGGACCATGGACTCGGCGTCCGGATGAAATGTCAGGTTCAGCTCTGTCTCCACGCTCTCCGGCAGGCGGTGCCGGTCCGTGTAATGCAGATGCATGTCGAAAGGCTTGAGCCGGCGCAGCACCGCAAGCCCGATGCGCCCCGCCGCGACCGTGCCGACGTGCATGCCTTCAACGTCATAGGAACGCGCCACGCAGTCAGCGATGTTCCAGCCACCCTTGACCACCCATTGCCAGGACGGGATGTAGTTGCGGACCAGGCTCAGGATCATCATCACGACGTGCTCGGACACGCTGATGCTGTTGCAGTAGGTCACTTCGGCCACCGTGATTCGGCGCTCGATCGCAGCCTGCAGATCCACATGATCCGAGCCGATACCGGCAGTGATGGCAAGCTTGAGCTTCGGCGCCTTGGCGATGCGTGCGGCGGTCAGGTAGGCCGGCCAGAATGGCTGCGAGATGACAATTTCAGCGTCGACCAGTTCTTTGTCGAGGACCGAATTTGGCCTGTCCTTGTCTGACGTGACCACGAGCTTGTGGCCGTGACGCTTCAGGTACTTCTTCAGGCCCAGTGCGCCCGAGACGCTCCCCAGGAGCTCGCCGGGTGTGAAGTCGATTGCATCCGGTGTTGGCAGGGACTGCCCGTCGGGATACCGGTCGAGACGCGGAAGGCCCTTGCGGGCATAGGATTTCGGGTAACCGGTAACCGGATCCTCATACAGTACGCAAACTACTTTAGCCATCGGAAGTTCTCCTGCTTTCTCGCTGGGTGGCTGTCGGGCAATGTTGCCCTAATCGGCGCGCCAGCGGGAGCTGGCGCCGGCCATGGCGAGGAAGGGGTCGATGCCAAGGCTTCAGACGCGATGCGCAGCCATTTTTGCGCCCCTTCCAGCGAGTACCAGACCGCGGACAGCAGCATCATCGGCCACGACACGAGGTTGATGATGCCGTTGGCGAGTTCCTCGCTGGTGAATCGGGTCGCCACCAGGAAGCCGAGCGAAATCATGCACATCGCGCCGAGCACGGCGTGGCGAGCAACAGCATCTGCTGCTGCCGGCCCTTCAGCTCGCGGGTGAGTACGACGGCCAGCGTCAGGATGGTCAGCGGGATTACTCCCCAGCGCATCGGGACAGTGTAATTCGTCAGCAGGTCAGGTAGTTTGAAAGTACTATCCGCCGAAGACCACGTCGGTGGTGCCGTCGCGATAGGGCGTCTTCAGCGTGTAGCGCACCTGGCCCTGGCTGGTGAGTGACAGTCGCCCGGTGGCGATCGCCGGCACGGGTCAATCAGGCTTCATACAGCGCCGGCAACTCGTGCACCCCGACACCAGGCGAAGCGAACGGGTTCACCACCCGGACGCCGCCGTAATGCCTACCGTGCTGAAAGTCCTCCGACAGGATTTCAGGCAGGCCATTGACCTCAGCGCAGGCCCAGATTTGCGCATCGAACCACGGCAGGCCATAGGTGGCGGTGCCGCGCATCGCGGTCACCACGACCTCGCGCGTGGGGTAAAGGACCGGGAACTGCGCCATCAGCGCCTCGGCCTCGATCCGCGCCTCTGCCAGTGACATCAGCGTCAGGCCGCGGGAGTTGCGTAGCGGACGAGTTACGGCCGCGACGAACTCGACGATCGACTGATGCGAGAGTACCAGCGACTGGCCGCTGATGCCCTGTTCGAGCAATCGCGTGGCGATGCCTTGTTTAGCCGAATCGCGCGGATCAAACCGATAGACGAGGACATTCGTGTCAACGAGGCTTGCCACGGGCGTACAGCTCCTCGCGTGTCCAGCCGCGGGAACCGGAAGGCCGTGACGGTAGCTTCATGGTCTTTTCCCGGGCGCGCTGGCGACCGCTCGCGTCGCGGAACAGGCGCGACCGTTCCGCGACGCTCAGCTTTGCAGGGCCACTCTTTCCTGCCGGCACGATGCGAATACCGTCACCCGCTGCGACGAACTCGAGGTTATCGCCCGGCGCAATGGCATAGCGCTCAGCGATCCTCTTGGGGATCGTAACCTGCAGCTTGCTGGTGACTTTCGCCATGTCCTTACTTTAGCAAGGATGGATTCCTTGCGAAAGGGTGCGACAGGGCCTCGATGGCTGCGTCTGGCTTGCAGATCTCCCGGCAAGGCGGTCGGCAAACCTGCTGGCCGACCCACCGATCTGATGTCCGGGCATCCGGGCCGCCCTTGCGGCTGACCCCCGTGCCGCTAGGGCCCGCCGCGCTCCTGCCCCGGTTACCAGGACCACATTGCGAAGCCGGTGGACCTTCTCGGCCCCTGCGGCCTTGAGTCGCGTGGCACAGGTGTGACGAAGATCGCGCACCCGCAGCCAGGCCTAATCTTCGGCATAGCCCGCTTCGAGCTGCTGGCGCACAGCCAGGATCAGCACGACGTCAACGGCCGGCAGCCAGCAGTATTTCGCGAGATAGCCGTAACGGCCGCGCGCTAACGCGAGTTCACGTCGGCCGTCTTCCGCCAGACGACCCAGCAAAGGGTGTTCTGACAGTAACTCGAAAGCACGGCGTACGCTTTTCAAATGCTCTCGAGCGCGTTTTTGTTGTCGGCAGCAATGAAGTCTGCGAGACGCTCCAGATCCGCCAGCGCCTGCGCAGTTACTTCGACGCGCGCCATGCCTGCGCTCGCCGGTGCCGAACCTTTCGGCCAGACACGCGCTTGTCCAGATAGTCGAACGTGGGCGCAAGGGAATACGTCTTCCCGCCAGCCGTGGCTTCCTTTTCAGACAGCGCCGAGTCCGCAGCGAATCTCTGGCGAAGTTCCGACCGCTCAGCTTCACGCATCAAGGCCTCTACCTTGAAGGCATGCGGAGACTTTCCCGCAGTGCTTGCCAGTCGATCGATTCGGCGTTTCAGATCTTCGGGCAGTTACCGGGTCTCATGTGGCCATGGCAGACCACCAGCCGGTTCCGTTTGTTCTTCAGCCATTCTACCCAGCCAGGTGTTTCAAGTTCTCCTCCATCAGACTTAACCGCCGCTGGAATCCGCCCATAATGGATCCACTGATTGATTCCGGGAAATCGTCTGGTAGCTGTTCCTGTGCGGTGGCGATGGCCTGCGGTGCTTGCTCAAGCAGTTCGGTCATGACTGCGTTAACCACGCCAGCTGACATCCCGGCCTGAGCCGCCGACTGGATAAAGTGGCGAGGCAGGATGGTGTCAAGGATGTAATGGCGAGTGTCGCCGACAGCCATGGCAAGTCTCATCTGCTTGCGCTGAATGTGCTTCGCATCCAGTAGTGGTTGGGCTGACATCACATCGTAGAGAGGCGTCAGCCGAAATCCGCCGCCGGGATGGAGGAATACGCTGAAATTCTTGGCGTGCCCGTCCGTAGCACCGAGTAGCCAGAAGGCGATCTGCGCCTTGATGAACAGCCGCTGATCCTCCGCCGGATGATCGCTGGCCTTGAGGAACTGCAAGATCTGGCGGATTCCAGGCCCGCCGTCAGTTTGGGACTTGCGTACAGGCGGAACCGAAAGAGCCTGGCAGCAATCCTCCTGCGGTATCCGGAGCAAGCGCTTGTCGCGGGTCCATTGGCGGTCGAACCGCTGGATTACAAGAACGCGCTTTCCCGCGAACTCCTGGATTTCGGTTGCCGCGGTTGGCAGGCCCAGTGCACTGGTGAGCCGCATGCACAGATGCTCGTTTTCCACGCTTTTGGACAAGTCGAGCCCGTTGCCGCGTACGCCGATTTGCGGCTTCAGGATATGCGTGGTACCGGTACTTGCATGAGGTAGGTACCATTTGTTCTTCCAGAACAGCAAGGCAGTCTTGTCCTGTACTCCGGCTATCGAGATCCGAAACTCCTCGTCCTCAGGCGAAACGCCCAGAGGAGTCGGACCGAGGTTGGCGAGTAGGGCGCCGATGCGTTCTTCGTCGATGGGCAGGCCTTTGATCCTTCCGGCTGGCCCAGGGGTAGCGCCGTCCGGCAGGAATTGAAGTGCGCCGACGCAGTCTCGGCCTATGGCGGCCAGCAGGGCATAGGCATCCGCTCCCTCGGCGCTGACGCGCGCCGCCACGCGGCGGCGGATTTCAGCATTATCAGGAAGCAGGTTGTCGAGGACCGCGACCACGCCGTCGCCAATGTATCGGTCCTCGCGTAACGGCAGGGACAGCGAGATGGGGAAGGTGTGTTCCCAGTGCAGCCAGGCGGGGTCGTACTGGAAATCAATTGCTCCCGACGTCTCTTTCTTCAGGTGACCCACGAGCCGCCCGTTCAGAAAGACAGTCAGGGGTAGGCGTTTTCTCGGGCGGGCCACTAGAAGAGGTTCTCAAGGTCCGTCCTGGAAGCGCTGCTTCGGGCGCCGATTACCAGCTCCAGATTAAGTGCTGTCAGGACATCAAACAGCGTCCTAAGCTGGGTCGCCGGTTCGCCCTTTTCCAGCTTCGAGATGGTGGCCTGCCGTCGGCCGATCTTGGCGCCCAGCTGTGCCTGGGTCAGGTCGCGGGCACGGCGCTCGCGATGGACGATGGCTCCAATCTGGCCGGGACTGCGGGCGATACGTTTCATGGCTGGGGTCCTCAGATGCGTGATTATACGCTATCGCGTATATTTGGTAATTATACGCACTCGAGTATAAAAGTACAGTAAACGCGAGTGCGTATCAGCAACTGCATGGCGAGGGTCAGACGTCGGCCGAGGCCCAATTGGTTGACGAAGGTATCCAGGTTGTTGGCCTAAAGGCAGGGACGATTCGCGCTGACGCCCCCGTGACCAGTGTTGCCACTGCCAATGCACTTCCTGAGGGGTCTATCCACCACCTCCCCGCGGGATTCTCCGACCACTTCGCGCTGGGCTTGACCAAAGTGGCACGTTTTGTCGCCGATACCTTCTTCGCCAACCGTTACGGGCACCGCGCGGTGGTGCTCGAAACCATCGCGGCGGTACCTGGTATGGTCGGCGCCACCATCAACCACCTCAATGCACTGCGCCTGATGCGTGACGACGATGGGTGGATCCGCATCCTGCTGGAGGAAGCCGAGAACGAGCGCATGCACCTGATGACCTTCGTCGAGATCGCCCGGCCGACTCAATTCGAGCGCTTCGTGGTCATTCTCGTTCAGTGGCTCTTCTACATAGCGTTCTTCGCGCTGTATATTTCTTCAAGCCGCACGGCGCACCTGGTCGTCGGTTATTTCGAAGAGGAGGCGGTGTTGAGCTACACCCTCTACCTGCAGGACATCGACGCCGGGCGGTCACCCAACGTCCCTGCGCCCCTGATCGGCAGGCGTTACTGGATGCTGCCGGAGAATGCGACACTTCGAGACGTTATACTTTTGGCTGACCTGCAGAGCGGTAACAATCAACCTCCGTGGCGCAGGCACCCGACTTCTGGACGTGCAGCTGCCAGCAGGCTGCGGCGATCGCCTGGTGACTAGCTGCCTTCCTCGTAGGTCCGCACGGTCATGGCGGGAGCGGGGTGCCGGCCCAGAATGGCATGCCAGTAGGACCACGACCTGGGGTCAATGATTCCGGGTGGCGCCGCGTCGAGGGCGGCGCGTAACTCGTCATCGCCAACTTGCGACCGGATCACGCGCATGTCGTCGTGGGTGGCGTAAGCGAACGCGTAGGCCAGGAAGCGAACCGGGTCCCGCAGCGCTTGTTCCGGCGGTTCAAACCAGATGATCCGTGGCGCCAGGTCCCGCAGTTCGGTGCTGTCGGCCAGGGGGCTCATGAGCTTTGTTGGCCCTGATCAATCGCAGGAAGGCGACTGAGATCGACACCCCGCACGGCGGTCACCAGGCGCAGCTGCAGATCTGGCGACAACTCACAGAGGCCGGGGTCTTTGAAATAGGTCAGGGCCTTGAGGGTGCTCTGGGGCGTGAAGGTGGAGCCGTAGATGGCCGTTGCTGCCGCCAGGGCCGTGGACAGGCTGATGCCCCCGTCGGTGATCAGGGCGTCCATGTCGATATAGTCTTTCGCTTCTGCCCTCTGCTGCACGACCCGGGCCTTGGTCGCTGCAAGGTCCAACAGGGAAGCGATCTTGACACCGTTGTCGCTGGCAGTGGCGGCGGGGCGCAGCGGTCGAATACGCGGAACGCCGAAGAAAGAAAGTTTCACCGGGCCACCCCGGTCGACGGCGATGGTCAGGCTGCTGGGCTCACTCTGGGTGATGGTCAGGGGGCCAAGAAAATCCAGCGTCTCCAGCAGGTCCAGTGGTGCGAAGGCGTGGTCGCCGAAGAAATCAAAGTCGATGGAGTGCCGGTGACCCAGGTGGAGGGCGATGGCCGTTCCGCCATAGAGCGTAAACGTGGCGGGAATAGCCGTCAGTTCTGCCCACAGCCGACGTTGTGCAGTGGGCAGAATGTCGAGTTTCGGCGTGAAGGAATGCACGGGGGGACTATACCGTCGATGGGGTAGTCGCGCCGTATCCGCCTCACACCCACCGAACCTGACGGTGTCGAAGACCTGGCGGCGCAGCGGCTGTCGGGGGCTGACCTGCAGAGCGTTAACAATCAACCTCCGTGGCGAAGGCACCCGACTTCTGAACGTGCAGCTGCCAGCAGGCTGCGGCGATCGCCTGCGGACTGCGGCGCGGATCACCGGAGCGAACCTGTCCTTGCACCGTGAGCGTGGCAACGTGGATATTCGTGCCCTTGAGGGCCTCGGCGAGCGAGTAGGCCATGCTACGGAGGCCGGCCTTGCCGATTGACAGCGACCCGAACTGGGCGACCGGTCGGGTAGCAAACAGGGAACTCGTCAACAGGATTGTCCCTCTCTCCGCGAGCTGCATGGCCGGCAAAACGGCGCGCACCGCAGTGAGGGCTCCAGCGACGTTCACCCGGAAATCCTCGACGAGCGACTGCGCTGTTTCCTCAAGCAGGTTTTTCCATTTGATATGGGCCGCGTTGTAGAGCAACACCGTTGCCCCGCCAGCGGCTGCTTCGAGCGTGGCCAGAGCCCGGGAAAGGGCCTCGGGGTCACCGGCATCCGCAACGGCGCTGCCAATTCCGGGCCCCATGCCAAAGATGACGATAACCGGTTTGTGCATGAGACTGATGACGAGACGTTCGATGAGCCAGCGTGCCGGCTGAACAGAATGAATCCGTTCGGTATTCCGCGGTTCCGCTGTCAGTGGCTGTCCTACAAGGAACGTGGATATTTGCTCTGGTTGTCGCGTTCCGGTGTGGTTTATGGTCTAGGCCGTCAGTGTACTTGGCCAGTGCCCAAGCAAGAGGAGCGCATCATGTCGATTGGGACCATTCTGCTCATTATCCTGGTGATTGCGTTGCTGGGCGGCTTTACAGGAATCGGCGGTGGCCGGTTTTACGGCACCGGGTATTACGGCGGTGGCGGGCTGGGCCTGTTGATCCTGATCCTTCTGGTGCTCGTCCTGATGGGCAGGATCTAGAGCGCACCGCCGCTGAGGCGCTACTGCGCCAAGCGGCACTTCAAGGTCCCGGCGGAGCCCCCTGGTGACGGCGAGTCCAGGCCGGGTCTCCGCCGGGGGGCTTCCGGCGGTAAATCCCTTGACCCCATATCACCGTCTATCACGTGCCAAACGGCGCCGCCCTCGTTCTCCCACCGCGACAGCGCCATTTGGCGTCTTTTCCGGCCAGTGCCGGCGGCGTCTGACTGAGTAGGGGAGTCGGCCCCGGGGCCGCCCTGGCCTGATTTATTGGCCGACAGCACTGCAAACATCTGGGACGTGGCCAGCCCAGATCGGCCCAGCAGCGGCCGGCGCAGAAAATCAAACGCGGCGAACACGGCCATGAGCAGTGGCGCCAGCGGGTGCTGCGCCATCGGCCGCCGGGCGGTGATGGTGATCCAGCCCCGTCGTGCCAGCCCCGCCAGCACCGACCAGCACCAGAAGGGTGCGCCTTGCGTCAGCTCCAGCCGCTCTACTGAAAGCCCGGCGCGCCCCGCGGCGGACTCCAGGCTGGCGGGCGTGAAAATCACCCAGTGCCGCGGGCAGTGGAGGCCGCCCCAGTAGGACTGCCGGAACAGCTGCGCGTCGAGGCTGGCGTGATTCGGCGTCTTGAGCAGGATGCGCCCCTGGGGCGTGAGCAGGCGGCCGACGGCGGCGAGCACGGCCACCGGGTCGGCGACGTGCTCAATCAGGTTGAGCATGAGAACCAGATCGAAGCGCTGGTCGGTGCTGAAATCCTCGATGCGGCTGGCGACAAACCGATGGCCGGCGGCAGCGGCCAGGTCCTGCGCCTGCGCGTCGATATCGACGATCACCGTGGTCTTCAATCGCGGCTCGACCCGCCGCGCTTCGTTCAGCATCCAGCCCGTGCCGCCACCGATGTCGAGAGCGGCGAGTGTCCCGCCGGAAAACTTCCGGAGGATTGATTGCAGCAGCCGCCGGTCGAAGGCCAGCTTGAAGCGTTCGAGCAGCGACGGCGCACTGCCCGTGAAGCTGTAGTAGTTGGGCGGGTAGATCTCGGCGAGGCGCTGCACAGGACAGGGATCGATGGACAGGCTGGCGCAATCGAGGCACCGCCAGTAGGCGTAGCGGTCCGCCACCGACTGGTACTCCACGTCGGTCGCGTTGCACCAGTGTGTCCTCTGACCGGAACCGCAGGCGAGGCAGGTGCCCGTGGGTGGCGCGTCAGCGGTTGTCATGGCGCCAGATCGCCGCGAGCGCAGCGCCGTACGTCGTGGTGCGGGCCGCGAGCAGGGGCGCCACGCTGGTCGTCCGCAGATAGTCCTCGAGATCCGCCAGCCGGGTGCAGGACACCTGGGGTTCCCAGTGGTGGAGCAGGTGCCGGTTGAAGCCGGCGCCACCGACGATGGCGGCCAGCCAGCCGGCCCCGAACAGGCGCGTGACGGCGCCCTGGTCCTCCCGGCTGTAGTCGCCGGCGGGATCCACGCTGACCGAACGATGTTCGGCCACCTGGCGCAACGTCGCGAACACGGGGTAGACCACGGCGACGCCCAGCACCCAGGCGAGCGCCGCTTCCCAGCCCGCCGACCGGAACAACACCGTGACGACGACGAGGTGCAGCGCCAGTCCCCGGAGGATCGGTCCGGGACTGCCACTCTCCCGGGTGGCCGGCCCGGCCCGGCCCCGGTCCCGAAGTACCCGCAGCGCGTGCAGCCCCGTGAGCATCGCGAAGAGGAACCCGGGCGTCAGCGCGGTGAAATAGGAACGCTCGGTATCGCGCGTGGTGCCCAGATACCGGTGGTGCGCGAAATGCACGGCCCGGTAGCGCTCGATGGAGGAGGCCACCTGCCAGCTGATCAGCCCATCGCACAGCCAGTCGTTCCACCGGCGGTTAGCCGCCAGGTTGTAGTGCGCGGCCTCGTGCAGAAACAACTGGAGAAACGCCAGGGCCGCGCCGATCGCGAGGGCACCCGGCAGGATTGCCGTGATCCGCAGGGCCGACGTTTCCGGCAGCTGGATGAGCCACGCCACCACGAGCAGCGCGCCGTAGGCCAGCCCGATATCACGCCACACCCGGGCGTAGCGCGCGTCGAGACCGGCGACGACGCGGGGGTACTCGCCACCGGTCTCCGTCAGGAGCCGGGCGCGCAACGCGGCTGGCCGGCCGGAGTAGTCGTCCAGCGTGGCGACTGCGCGATCCACTCTTGAACTCCTGCTTAACTTAAAGGGCATGCGTCCCGCGTCACTCTCGCTAAATATTATAGGCGGAAAAAAATCGCCGCTGACGACGGAGGCTCGGGCTTGGTTGCCCCAGAGCGGCACATTGGGTTAAATGAAGCCATGACGACAATCCTCGGCATCTCGGCTTTCTACCACGATGCAGCCGCGACTCTGGTGGTCGACGGCAAGATCGTGGCAGCGGCTCAGGAGGAGCGCTTTAGCCGCATCAAGCAGGACAAGGCGTTTCCCATTCAGTCCATCGAGTATTGCCTGGCGGAGGCCGGTATCCCGGCCTCCGCACTTGACTATGTGGGCTTCTACGAGAAGCCCCTGCTGAAGTTCGACCGATTACTGGAAACTTATGTCGCCTATGCACCGGCGGGTTTTGCCAGTTTCCTGCAGTCCATGCCCTCGTGGCTGCGCCAAAAGCTGCACCTCCCGCGGGAGATACGCAGCGCGCTGGGTGGCGCCTACTCCAGGCGCATTGTTTTCGCTGAGCACCACGAATCCCACGCCGCCAGCGCCTTTTTCCCTTCGCCCTTTGAGGAAGCCGCCATATTGACCATGGACGGCGTGGGCGAATGGGCCACGGCCAGCATTGGCACAGGCCGGGGCAATCGGGTGTTACTCACCCATGAATTGAAATTTCCCCACTCACTCGGACTTCTTTACTCCGCGTTTACCTACTACTGCGGGTTTGCCGTCAACGAGGGCGAATACAAGCTGATGGGTCTCGCGCCCTACGGTGAGCCTGCCTTCGCCGGCTTGATTCTGGACAAGCTGCTGGACCTGAAAGCCGACGGCTCTTTCCGCCTGGACATGTCGTACTTCAATTACTGTGCGGGCCTGACCATGACCTCGGCCAGGTTTCACGAACTGTTCGGCGGCCCGCCGCGCCAGCCATCGGACCCCATCACCCAGCGCCACCAGGACCTGGCCGCATCCATCCAGAAGGTGACAGAGGACATCATGCTGCGGATGGCGCGGCACGCCCACCGGGTTACCGGTATGAAAAACCTGTGCCTGGGCGGGGGTGTCGCGCTCAATTGCGTGGGTAACGGCCGACTGCTCCGGGAAGGACCCTTCGATGACCTCTGGATCCAGCCAGCGGCGGGCGATGCGGGCGGCGCCCTGGGTGTGGCGATGTTCATCTGGCACCAACTTCTGGACCAGCCGCGGGTTGTGCTGGCGGGCAAGGACCGGCAGCGGGGGTCGCAACTGGGTCCGGAGATTGATAACGAGGAACTTCAGCAGTTCTTTGCCTCGGTGTCTGCCCCCTGCCAGCGGATCGACGACGAGGCGACGCTCGTAGACCAGGTGGCGCAGGTAATTTCCGAGGGCCAGGTCGTGGGCTGGTTTCAGGGCCGCATGGAGTTTGGCCCCCGGGCCTTGGGACTGCGCAGCATTCTCGGCGATGCCCGCAACCCGGCCATGCAATCCATCATCAACATGAAGGTCAAGTTTCGGGAGGGCTTCAGGCCTTTTGCACCAATTGTGCTGGCCGAGCATGCCCACGAGTATTTTGAGGTGAAGCCCGGGCAGGAGAGTCCCTACATGCTGCTCGTGGCACCGGTTCGCCCGGAGATGCGTCGGGGACTGCATTCAGTGATTCCGGCTGTCACGCATGTGGACTACTCCGCCCGTATGCAGACCGTCGATGGGGCTCGTCACGGACGCCTGCGCACGCTGTTGGAGAGTTTTTACCAAAAAACCGGCTGCCCGGTGCTGGTGAACACCAGCTTCAACCTGAGCTGGGAGCCTGTGGTCTGCACACCGCTGGATGCCTGGCGCACCTTCATGGGTTCTGGAATCGATGTGCTTTGCATCGGCAATTTTATCCTGCGCAAGTCTGACCAGCCGGGGCAGGTGAGCGAGGCCGGCGACATTCTCTCGGACCTGCTAAAGGCCGGAACCCTTATAAGTCCCTGCTGCAAGGCCAGTCTGCGCACCGACGGCAAGCAGCTGACCTGCCCGGTTTGTGCCCATGTCTTTCCTTGTGAGGGGACTATTCCTCAGTTGTTCTGGCCGAGTGATGGGCTTGATAAAGGCGCGGACGTGACGGACACCGTGAAGGCGTTTTATGAGGACACGCCTTTTCCGAATTACGACGACCACGACTCCGTGCGGGCCCTGGTGGAGAAATCCCGACGAGGTGTCTATGCCCGGCGGCTGGATGAGACTCTGCCCTACAACATCTCCGTTCTGGAGGTGGGCTGCGGTACCGGGCAGCTCACGAACTTTCTGGGTATTTCCTGCCGGCGGGCAGTGGGCACGGACATGTGCATGAACTCCCTGCGCCTGGGCGAAGCCTTCAGCCGGGAGCACGGATTGACGAGGGTTCAATTCATGCAGATGAACCTGTTCAGGCCGATTTTTTCGCCCGCGTCGTTTGACGTGATTTTATGCAACGGTGTGCTCCACCACACGGCAGACCCCGCCGGCGGTCTGGTCAGCATTCTTGGGCTTCTGAAACCGGGGGGACATGTTGTGCTCGGTCTGTACAACACTTATGGCCGCCTGTTGACTGACCTGCGCCGCCAGATGTTTCGGCTCACGCGGGGCGGCGCCCGGTGGCTCGATCCCGTGCTGCGTCAGGCCGGGCTGAGCGCGGAAAAGCAGCGGGCCTGGTTCGCGGACCAGTACCAGCACCCCCACGAGTCGAAGCACACCTTCGGGGAAGTCCTGGAATGGTTTCAGGCAAATGACATTGAGTTCGTGCGTGGATTACCGGCGCTGCGTCCCGACGATGACGGCCTGGACGGCCCGAGCTTGTTTCACCCCCAGGCCGAGGGCACTGCGCTGGATCATTTTCTGGTTCAGGCCAGCCAGATTTTCGCGGCGGGTCAGCGAGAAGGCGGATTTTTCGTCATGATCGGCAGAAAGCGGCTGGTAGAAAGATCTTGAAGACCGAGCAGAGAGCGTTTTATGGCATTAATTGAACTCAATCTTCAGCCTGGGACTCGTGAACTCCGTTGGTTTGGGATTCTTGTTCCCGCATTTTTCGCCCTGCTGGCAGGCCTGCTCTGGTGGAGTTCCAAAGGCACTGTGGGGCCGGCCCTGCTGGTGGGTCTGGGTGCTGCTTTCGGGGGCCTGTACGCGCTCGTGCCCCGGGCGCGCCTGCTGCTTTACACCGGCTGGTTACGGGCCGTCTATCCGCTGGGTTGGCTGATTTCTCACGCGCTGATCGGGGTAGTCTACTTCGGCGTCGTGACCCCGATAGGCTGGGCGCTCCGGCTAGCCGGTCAAGACCCCATGCACCGGCGCATTCAGCGGGGGACAAACACCTACTGGGTTGAGCGGCGAGACACCCGGCAAGTCCGGGACTATTTTCGGCAGTTTTGAGCAGGAGCAAGCCTTCCATGGCGCAGAAGGAACCGGCACAACCGGCCACTCCCGGGGATGCCTTCGAGAATCAGGCAGAAGCCAGGGAAGCCTCGTTGGCCGGGGAAATGCTGGACTTCCTGCGCCACACACGGAAGTGGTGGCTTGCCCCCATCCTCCTCGTGCTTTTTTTGGTGGGGTTGCTGGTGGCGCTCGGCGGTTCGGTGGCGGCGCCCTTCATCTACGCGCTGTTCTGAACACGCCCGCTGAGGACTACAGCAGGCCCTGCCCGGTCAGGTAATTCCCAAGCTGATCGGCGTAGTGGCGGTTCGCCAGGGCGCTCGGGTGGATGTCGTGGGGGAGGTTGTTGTACTCACTCCGGCGGGTATCCACGGAGATATCCAGAGCCCGTAGGTGCTCGCCTTCAGCATATTCAAGCATGTCCTTCGTCAGCGCACTGTTCCAGATACCGGCCAATATAAAAGTGCTGCCGTTGTCCCGGGCCAGTTTATTGATCTGCAGTACCAGTGCCTCGGACACCTGGTGGCTGTCCAGAAAAGCCACTTCGAACCCGTTGTATGTGGACTCAAGCTTGTCGATCAGGGCCGAGGAAGTCATGAAGGGGAATTCCGTGAACTGCACGTCTGTCATGGCGAGCTGTAGTTGCCCGTTGGGGGCCAGACGCGCGTAAGGCTGCCGCAGTGGTCCCAGCCGATTCCAGGGCGCCACTTCCTTGCGGCGCTGCCGGGCCAAAGTGTTACGGGCGTCGTGAAAGTCTCCGTAGGCAAGGATCACGAGTCTTGGTTTGGGTCGCGCTGTGGCCAAGGCCTCCCGAAACTGAATCAGAGACTGGAGCGTGCCATAGCCGCTGACGCCAAAGTTAAGCACCCGGTAGCGGGGAAACTTTTCCTGTAGAAGCCAGGGGTAGGTCTCGTTATCGTTGAGGGACCAGCCGTGGGTCGCCGAACAGCCCAGAATCCAGATTTCCGGGCGCCCGTCCGGGGCCCCTGGGTCCACCGCGCTGGTGATCCGCAGCGTGTCTGGCCCGTGGGTCATGCTGAAAGTGAAGCCGTCGGCCAAAGTCACCGTAAAGCGGCCTGGCAAATGGGTATAGCCCAAGGTGGGATGGAGCCTCGCCACTCGCCCCCCGGGAGTGACCTGCACGCCCGGATCCGCCGGGGACCAGGGCCGCCAACCCGCACCCCGAACCAACATTTCGCCGGCACCCAGAATTGCCAGGCACAGCCCCAGCAAGAGGCCGAGGGCAAGCAAGGCGGGCAGATGCCGGGAGTGCTTTGCCATGAGAATGAGGTGCTGGCTTGCAAGGGGCTACTGAGCAGAAGACTTAGTCTGCCACACGCCCCGTCAGTCAGCGTGGTGCCGTTCTTCAGCCCGCGTACTGACCGTTGGCTCGCACGGGAGCCAGCCAGTCCTCCGGTTACAATAATCTGATGAGGACCAACCGCCTGATCGGGTGCGCCCTGCTGCTGGTCGTCGGCTTCGGCAGCACTGCCGCACAGGACGTGTCTCCCCCGGCCGAATCGGCCCCGGCCCCAGTCCCCGCCGGCGCGCCGGCAGAGACCAGCACCGCCGCGGTGGTCCAGCGCCTCGATGCCGTCAATCGCCGCCTGATGGAAATCAATGACTACCTCCGGAAGCCGGCCCCGGAACTGGCCGGGATCGCGGTGGCGCTGCCGGCCAAAACGCAGGAGGCTGAGCGCGTGCTGGGCGGCGTGCAGGCGGCAGACCCCACCGGGGCCGATCTCGTGGAGCTCTCGGCCGTCCTGCAGAAGCTGAGCAACCTGGAGCGCATTTTTTCGAAGTGGCGGACCCGACTCCAGGGTGAAATTGCGCTGCTGGACCCCTGGCGGACGGCGTTGCGCTCCGACGTCGGCTTTCTCCGGGAAGCGGCAGACCCCGCGCCACCGGCGAACGCCGGCGATCCCGGGGAACCGCCGCCGGACGCGCTGCCCGACGCGCTCCGGGACCGGCTGCTGGCCATGGCCGACAGCATCGAGATCACCCGGCAACCGCTCCGCAAGCGGCTCGACGTGGTGGTGGGCGCCGACGTGCGCGTGGGCGAACTCCAGAACGCGCTCCGGGAACTGCAGGTCCAGCTGAACGCCACGCGGCTCGGCCGCCAGGAGCAGCCGCTGGCCATCACCGCAGCGCCGCTCTGGAAATTGCCGGATAACCTGCGTCAGCCCCTGGAGCTGACCCGCCAGAACGTCACGACCTTGCGCGCGGGAGTCCAGGACTACATAGAGTTCTGGCCTGTCCAGACCAGCGTCTTCGGTCTCATCCTCCTGGTCCTGCTGGTTGCCGTGGACCGGCTGCGGCGAGCGCTGCTGGCCCAGGACCAGCGTGCCGGGACCAGCGCCGACGAGACGGACGAACTGCTGACGCGGTATCCCTTCGCCGTAACCGTGCTCGTGTGGATACTCCTGGGGCCGTTCCTGCTGTTGCCCGATTTACCGCTCGGGCTGACGCTGCTCCGGGGCATCCTGGCCACCGGGCTGCTCTGGCGGATCCTGCCTGCCCTCGTCGCGCCGGCGGAAATCCGCCCGCTGCAGGGGCTCCTGTTGCTGGCGCTCGCGTTCCTGCTCCAGCTCATCGTGCTCGGGGATGACTGGTACGGCCGGCTGGTCATCGTCCTTCTGGGTGGCGTCGCGCTGGTGGTGTACCGCCAGCTGGCCCGCAGGTCCGCTCCCGGCCCTGGTGGCGAGCCCCTGTTCCGTCGCGCGATTCACGGCATTGCCGTGCTCGCCCCGTTCATCGTGGCCATCGGCCTCGTCGCTGAGGTGGTCGGGGCCCGGTCTCTCGGGCAGCAGGCCATTGGCGGCATCGTCTTCGTGTCCCTGGCGCTGTGCACGCTCCTGGCGACCGACGCCATCCTGCGTTCGGCCCTGGATGCCTGGGTCGGCGGTCCCGGTGCGCGGTGGCTGCGGGGCGTGCGGAACTGGCCCGAGGCCGTGCGGGTCTGGGGCCGGCGCCTGATCCGCCTGGTGCTCTTCATCTCCTTCCTCGGCCTGCTGCCCGGCATCCTGCCGGTGCTGGAGCCGGTCTGGACCTTCGTCGGCGGCCTGCTCACCACGCCCGTGGCGTTCGGTAACGTCCAGCTCTCGCTGGGCGACCTGCTGTGGTTCTTCATCGGCATCGCCCTGGCCCTGGCGGTGGCCCGCTTCGTCCGCTTTGTTCTGGATGAGGATGTGCTGGCCCGGATGCCCCTCGCGATGGGCGCCGCTTCGGCCGCCTCGCGGCTCATCTACTACGCGCTCGTGATCGTCGGCATCCTGTTTGCGCTGGCGGCCTCCGGCGTGGAGCTGTCGAAGCTCACGCTGCTGATCAGCGCGCTCGGCGTCGGCATCGGCTTCGGCCTGCAGAACATCGTGAACAACTTCGTCTCGGGTCTCATCCTGGCCTTCGAGCGCCCGATCCGGGAGGGCGACCAGATTACGCTGGGCCAGACCAGCGGCCGGGTGGACCTCATCGGTCTGCGCGCCACACGGATCCGGACGCCGGACGGCGCGGAGGTGAGCGTGCCCAATGCCAACCTGATCTCCAGCGAGCTCACCAACTGGACCCTCAGTGACCGGGCGCGGCGTATCGACGTGACGGTGGGCGTCGACTACGCCAGCGATCCGGTCCGCGTGGAGGAGGTTCTGCTGGCGTCCATTCGGGATCTGCCGGGCCTGGCAGACCACCCGACCGCGATGACCGTCTTCCGGGGCTTCGGGGCCAGCGCCCTCGACTTCAGCCTGCTGCTCTGGACCAGTGATATGGATGACCGGCTGGAGGTGGAGAGTGCCGCCCGGGTGCGGGTCCTCACCGCCCTGCGCGCCGCCGGTATCGGCATTCCGTTCCCGCGCCTGGACGTGCGCCTGCAGGACGGCCTGCAGGACGGGCTGCCGCCACTGCCGCCGGCCGCCAGCGGCTGACCGCCCGTCGCCCGGCCCGCTGGTTGGGCCGCCGACGTCCCGGGAAGTGCGGCCTGCGTCACGCTGCGACGGCCCCCGCCGGGGTTACGGTGCCCACTCGTCCATCACCAGGCCGGAGCGCATCGTGAGCTGGCTGCGATTTTTCAGGAAAGATGCCGGGGATGAACCGGCCCGGGTGGCCCCGGTCCCGCGGGAAACGGCCGCCCCGCGGCCGAAGGCCGAGCCCGGCACGGGCTACGGCGCCAACCCCTACGACACCTACACCTGGGAGCTGCAAACCGAGCCGGACGGCGAGCGGGAGCTGAAGCGCGCCCACCTGATCGACAAACGGCCCAAGCAGGACGGCGAGACCTTCAATCCCTACGACACCGGCAAGTTCAGCGGCGGCTGGTAATCAAACGGTACGGGCGCCCGTAGGAGCGCCTTCAGGCGCGACCGGTGTCACCTTTGCGGCGATCGCGCCGGTCGGCGCTCCTACGGGCCCAGGTACGGGCGCAGGCGCAGGCCGCTCGCCGTACTCGATGACCTTCAGCCGCTCCAGCACCATCTCGAGCAGTTGCCGGTTGAACTGGATCAGGTCGGCGACGAGGCCGACCAGGTAGGCGAAGAAGCCCATCATCAGCAGCGCGCCGCCCAGGATCAGCGACTGCACGTGGCCGGCACCCTCGTTGATGGCGTAGAAGTAGAGAAACCGCACGACGGGGATGGCGCCGGCGACGGACAGCAGGGTGCCGATCCAGAAGAACACCCGCAGCGGCTGGTACATCGAGTACATGCGGACGATGGTCGTCACCTGATCCCGGATGAAGGCCGGAATACTCTTGAACAGCCGGGACGAGCGCTTCGTCACGTTGGTGGCCACGGGCACCGAGGCAATCGCCAGGTGCTTCTTGCCCGCCTGGATGACCATCTCGATGGTGTAGCTGAAGGGCGAGAGGATGTTCAGCTGCAGGGCCGCGTCCCGGGAGAGGGCCCGAAAGCCGCTGACCACGTCCGGCACTTCCGTTTCCGACAGGGCGCGCACCACCGCGCTGCCCGTGCGCTGCAGCTGTTTTTTCAGGGGCGAGAAGTGGGGCACCCGGTCGGTCTGCCGGTCGCCGATCACGATGTCGGCCTCACCCCGCAGGATCGGCCCGCAGAGCGCGGCGATGCCCTTGCCATCATACTGGTTGTCGCCATCGGTGTTGACGATGAGGTCCGCGCCCAGGCGCAGGCAGGCGTCGATGCCGGTGCGGAAGGCGCGGGCCAGGCCCCGGTTGGTCTTGTGCCGGATCACCCACGTGGCCCCGTGCTCGGCCGCCACCGCGGCGGTGCGATCCGTGCTGCCGTCGTCGATCACGAGGATCTCGATCGTGTCGATGCCCGGAATCTGCCGGGGAATGCCGGCGAGTACCTGGGGCAGGTTGGCCTCTTCGTTGAGGCAGGGAATCTGCACGATCAGTTTCATGGTGGCGCCCAGCTTATACGCTGACCCGCTGCGGGGGCAGCGCCGCGTGCACATCGAACCACTCGCTGCGCCAGCCGGCTGCCAGTTCCTGATCGGCGGCACGCAATTGCGCCCAGAGCTTGAGCAGCGTCGCCACGTCCAGCCAGGGTCCGGGCAGGTCGGCACCGAAGGCGCCGCTGGAGCCCGCAGGAAAACGCCAGTCGCCACACCGCCGGGGCTGCAGGCCGTGATCAATGCCCCGCACGACGCGGTTCACCCTGCCCCACAGCCCCGCCGCCGCCGCCCGCCGGCGCAAGGCAATCTGCCGAGGCAGGTTGGCGGTGGTGATCTCCCGCAGGTCGTTCTGCCGGATGCACTTGAAGCCCGTGTAGCCCAGTTCGCCCAGGGCCCGCAGGTCGGCATCGCCGCGGCGCAGGTCCAGCTCGATCGACAGGTAAGCGGGCGTGCTCCCCGCCGCGAGGCCGGTGACGCACAGGCTGTCGTTGCCCTCGATGTCCACCTTCAGGTACCAGGGCACACCGTGCTCGGCCAGCACGGCACCGATGGGCAGGCACGGCACCTGGACCCGCTCGATGGGCGTGTCGGCGCGCTGGACCAGATCGAGATGAAAGGAACTGAGCACGTCCAGGTCGGACGCGATATAGAACTCGGCCTCGCCCTGCTCGGCGGCGATGCCGACCGGGAGAATCCGGAGGCGGCCTGAGCGGATCGCGTCGGCGAAGCGCTGCTCGCCCTGGGCCACCAGCCGCGGATTGGCCTCGATGGCCACCACCCGGTAACCCTGGTGCAGGTAGTAGGCGGTGTCGTTGCCGTTGTGCATGCCGACGTCAATCACCAGGGTCTTGTCGATCACCAGGGTCTTGTTGGGCGTCATCGGCCGATCTTGCGCACTGGGACGGGCTTGGAACTTAGCACAGGCGCCCTCCGGTAGACTGTGTGCGAGGGGGCAGATTCCGGCCGATGAAGATCCTGATTACTGCGTCCACATTCCCGCGCCGGGCCAACGACACACTGCCCACGTTTGTGCTCGACCAGGCCGTGGCCTTGCGGGCCGCGGACCCGGCGCTCGAGATCCACGTGCTCGCCCCCCACGACGCCGGCGCCGCCAGGGAGGAACTGCTGCAGGGTATCCCCGTGCACCGCTTCCGCTACGCCTGGCCGGAGAGTGCCCAGCGCCTGGTGTATCCCGCCATCCTGCCGAACCTGCGGGCGTCGCCCGGACTGATCCTGCAGGTGCCGTTGCTGTTCGGTGCAGAATTTCTCGCGCTCTGGCGCCTCTGCCGCCGCCTGCGGCCCGACCTGCTGTATTCCCACTGGTTCACGCCCCAGGCCGTCACGGGCGCGCTGGTGGCCGCGCTGCTGGGGATTCCCCACGTCTTCACCACCCATTCTTCCGACGTGGCCGTGTGGCACCGGGTGCCCGGGCTCGGGCCGCTGATCGTGCGCGCCGTGGTCCGGCAGGCCGCGGCGGGCACGGCTGTCAGCCGGCGCACGCTGGCGAAGCTCCGGAGTTTCTTTGCGGACGCCGAGTGGGCCACCGTGGCCCACAAGTTCCACGTGCTGCCCATGGGCGTGGAGGCGGCGCTCGGTGCACCCGTCGACACCGCCGTCCGGGCGCAGGCGCGGGCGGCGCTGGCCCTGGGTGAGCGACCCGTGCTGGTGTTTCTGGGCCGTCTCACCCCGAAGAAAGGTCTGCCGGTGCTGCTGGCGGCGCTCCGCCAGCTCGTGGCCACCCGCCCTGAACTGCTGCTGCTGATTGCGGGTGACGGCGAGCTGCGCCGCGACCTCGAGGGCGAGGTCAGCCGCGGTCTTGCCGGCCACGTGCGCCTGCTGGGCCACGTGACCGGGGATCTCAAGCGGCAGCTGCTGCGGGCCGCGGACGTGTTCGTCGTGCCCTCGGTGGTGACCGCCGACGGCGATGCAGAGGGCTTGCCCGTGGCGCTGCTGGAGGGTCTCGCGGCGGGCCGGGTCTGCGTGGCCACCGACGCCAGCGGCGCGGACGACATCCTGACGAGCGGCGTCGACGGCTTCATCGTGCCCGCCGGCGACGCGGACGCGCTGCGGGCCTGCCTCATCGGGGTCCTGGAGCTGGATCCCGCGGCCCGGGCGCGGCTCGAGGCCCGGGCCCGGGAGCGCGCCGCCGCCTTTGCCTGGCCGGTACTCGCCGGGCGTTACCTCCGGCTGCTCCTGCCTGCGGCCCGCTCAGGTCCGACGCCGTGAACGCATCATGAGCACACCCCTCGTCACGGTCGTCATTCCGGTGTTCAACGGCGCGCAAACCATTGAACGCACGCTGGCGAGCGCATTGGCCCAGACGGTCACGGACCTGGAAGTGCTGGTGATCAACGACGGCTCCACCGACGACAGCGCCGATCGGGTGCAACGCTGCAGCGATCCCCGGGTGCACCTGCATCACTTCAGCAACGCGGGCCTGGCTGCCAGCCGGAATCGCGGCATCAGACTCGCCCGCGGTGAGTTCATCGCCTTTCTCGATGCGGACGATCTCTGGTTGCCCCACAAGCTGGCGCAGCAGCTGGCGGCACTGCGCAGCCACCCCGACGCCGCGCTGGCCTACGGGTTTTCGGATTGCGTGGACGCGGACGACCGGTACCTCGGCCACGGCAGTCACCTCGCGCACTCGGGGCGGGTGTACGAGCCGTTGCTGATCGCGAATTTCCTCGACAACGGTTCGACGCCGCTGGTCCGGGCCGCCGCGCTGGCCAGCGCATCGGGGAGCGCCGGCGTCTTCGACGAAACACTGCCGGCGGCGGAAGACTGGGATCTGTGGCTGCGCCTGGCCTGGCATTTCGACGTGCAGTGCGTACCCGCCGTGCTCACCCTGTATCGGGTGCACGGCCAATCCATGTCGACGAACCTGCCGCGCCAGGAAGCGGCCTGCCTGCGCGTTCTGGAGGCCGGCCTGGCGCGCCTGCCGGCGGACAGCCACCGGGACGCGCTGGAGGCCGAGTGCCGGATGATGCTCAATCGCTACCTGGCGGGCCGGGCTCTGGCCACCGCACCGGACCGGCCGGCGGCGCGGCACGCCCTGCGCTATGTGGCGGGCTACCTCCGCTGGGCGCGGCTCAGCCTGAGTGCTGAGGGGAGGGAACATCTGGTGTGGAGCACCACCCAGTCGATTCGCGCGTGCCTGGTGCTGGTCTTACCCCGTCGGCTGGCCCACGCCGTGCTCGCCGGGCTGGCGACGCTGCGGCGGCGCCGGTAGGGATGGGCGGAGTTCTTCACTTCTGCTGCAGGAACACCTCAGGCTCGATCCCAGCCTGCTTGAGAATGGCACGCAGGGTTCCTTCGGGCATATCGCCGGGATGATTGGGGATAGTTGTGTAGCGGTTGGTCGTTGGGCTTTGCCAGATCTCGTGGCTGCCGGCGGCCTGACGGTGGAATTCAAGGCCCAGGGCTTTCAGCCGTCGGGTGATCTCGCGATAACGGAAACCGGCCAGCCGTCCCATCAAGTGGCCACGATCACCGAATAATCGAAAGACTCGGCCACGGCGGGCAGCGTCGACCCGGTTTGTGCCTCGAGCAACTTTTTCGCCACGTCCCGCGCAATCTCGATGGTCTCTTGAATCGTGCGTCCCTGGGCAATCAGCCCCTGCACGTCATTGCTGGTGGCCAGATACACGCCCTCCGGCAGCTTCTCGATGTGCAACTTAATCATGTGTTCCATGGATCCGGCTCGTTGGCGGAAGTACGGTGATTATAGGGCTGCCACCTGCGGGGCGGGCAATGATCGGGCCCCGTTTGGCGAACCCTGTGTGACAGGGGTCTGACGTCGTGCCGCGCGCCAATTGTTATCATTCGCCGCCATGCAGTCCTCCGCCCTTCTCGCCACGGCCCCGGCCGAACCCGCCCCCCTGGCACGGCTGCTGCAGCAGGATCGGGCGCAGGTGCAGACGGCTCTCGCCCGGGTGGACCTCAGGCTGCGGGATTTCCAGACGGTCACCCGCCTGCCCGCCCTGCGCTACCTGCTGACCTGCTGGACGGGCGTCGCGGTGCTGGCCTGGCTGTGGCAGCTGCTGCCGGACTACTGGTGGGTGCTGCTGATCCTGCCGCTGGGCATTCTCCAGCACGCCCTGCTGAACATCGTGCACGAGGCCTCCCACTATTCACTGCTGCCGGACCGGCGCTGGAATGACCGGGTGGCCGACCTGCTGGCCGCCTTGCCCATCGGGCACACGGTGGCCAGCTACCGCCTCACCCACAACGATCATCACCTCTATCTGCGCACGGCCCGGGACCCGTCCAGCTACGTGACCCGGCCGGACCTGACCAACGGGGACATCCGGCGCACGCTGCTGTTTCTGCTGGGCGGCCGGCTGGTCTGGGAGCTGCTCGCCCGGAGCCTGCTGGGTCGGCGCCTGGAGGCCGAGGCCGCCGCGGAGCCTGCCCTCATGAAGGCGACGGACCGGCAGCGGCTCCTGGCCGTCGCCGGCTGGCAGCTCGCGGCGCTGGCACTCGCCCTGCTGCTCGGACTGCAGTGGTTCTGGCTCACCTGGCTGCTCGTGGTCATGACGGTCACGCCGGTGCTGGATGGCCTGCGGACCATCGTCGAGCACCGCGCGGGCAGCGGCGAGTCCGTCGGCACCGCCTGGCACACCCGCAGTCACCACCGGCATTGGTTGGTCTCCGCGCTCATGGCGCCGTTCTTCCAGTACCACTGGGAGCACCACCTGTTTCCGGGCCTTCCCCATCACCAACTGGCGGCGCTCCATCGCACGCTGCTGACGCTGGACGTGGCGGGCAGCCGGCCTGACTCCGGCGGATTTTTCGGCACCCTCGTGAGGCTGGTATGAATTTTCGCGAGCAATGCGCCGCCTGCGGCGGTGTGCTGTCGGTCCTGGTGCGGGACGATCTGCGGGACTACGAGTACGGCAGCACCTGGACCGGCGCGATCCGCGCCTGCGCCGCCTGTGGCCTGGCCCATCACTGGCCGCGCCCCACCCGGGAGGAGGCGCTGGCCTTCTACCCGGACGGCTACATGCACTACAACCCCGAACCCTCCCGCCTGCGGGCGGTCCTGATGAAGCTCTACATGGGGCGCATCTTCAAAACCTTCCGGGCCCTCGGCGCCCGGCCCGGCGACAGGCTGGTGGACGTGGGCTGCGCGGCGGGGGAGAAGCTGGCGCTGCTCCGGGACGAGCTCGGTCTGTCTGTACTGGGGATCGAGCCGAACACGGCCGCGGCGGCCAGGGCCCGCCGCCTTTACGGCCTCGACGTGCTGGCCAGCACCTTCCCCAACGAGCAGGTCGCACCGGCGTCGGCCCGGTTTGTCCAGATCAATCACGTCATCGAGCACGACCCGGACCCGGTGGGCCTGCTCAACAGCATCTACGCCGCCCTGGAACCCGGCGGCTATGTGCTGGGGGAGACGGAGAACATCGACTGTCTCAGCTACCGGCTGTTCGGGCGCTACTGGTCCCTGTTGCACCTGCCGTATCACCTGCTGTTCTTCACGCCGGCCTCGCTCCGGGACGTGTTTGCCCGCAGCCACTTTGGGGCCGTCACGGTGGAGCCCCAGACGGACGCCCCGGCCTGGTCCCTGTCGATCCAGAACTACCTGCGCCGGAGCCAGGCACCCGGCGCCGGCCTGACGCAGCGGATCCCCGGGTTCCTGCTGCTGTCCGTCTTGTGTGTGCCCTTGTCCTGGCTCGAAGCCGGGCGGGGACCCATCCTGCGTTTTTATGCCCGTAAACCTGTAAGTTAGCCGCCCATCATGCAGAGCGCCCCGGACAGCCAGCCGCACCAGAGTCACTCACCCGCCCAGTCGCCTGCCCAGACCCCCCGGGTCTGCGTGGTGATCCCCTGCTACAACGAGGAAGTCACGGTGGCCGGCGTGGTCCGGGACTTCCGCAAGGCGCTGCCCGGCGCCCGCATCGTGGTCTTCGACAACGCGTCCGGCGACCGCACGGCCGAGGAGGCCCGCGCTGCCGGCGCCGAGGTGATCCCGTCCGGCCGGCGGGGCAAGGGCAACGTCCTGCGGCACATGAGCCACGTCATCGACGCCGACCTCTACCTCATCGTGGATGGCGACGGCACCTACGACGCCAGCGCCGCGCCGGACCTGATCGGCAAGCTCCGGGCGGCGGAGGCGGACATGCTGGTGGCCACGCGGCTGGACACCCACGCGGACGGCTCCTTCCGCTTCTTCCACCGGTTCGGCAATCACCTGGTCAGCGGGCTCGTGTCCACGCTGTTTCGCACCCCGGTCACCGACATCCTCTCTGGCTACCGGATACTGACCCGGGACCTGGTCAAGCTGGTCCGCCTGCGGGCCGGTGGGTTTGAAGTGGAAACGGAGCTGACGCTGCAGGCGCTGACCAAGCGCTTTCATATCATCGAGGTGCCGGTGCCTTATGGCCGCCGGCCCGAGGGTAGTCACTCCAAGCTCGACACCTTTGGCGACGGCTTCATGATCCTCCGGCTGCTGTTCCTGCTCTTCAAGGACTACAAGCCGCTGGTGTTCTTCGGGGCGATTGCGAGCGTGTTTGCGCTGGGCTCACTGCTCGTGGGCAGCGGCCCGGTACTCGAGTTCTACCGTACCGGGCTGGTGTTCCAGCTTCCCCGGGCGATACTCGCGGCAGGGCTCGGCGTTCTGGCGACGATCGTCCTGGCGGTGGGCCTGATCCTGGACACCGTGTCCAAGTACCACGCCGAGAACATCGAGCACTGGCGCCAGCAGATCCGGGACCTGGAGACCCTGGCGAAGAAGCGCTAGCCAAGCTTCCCTGGATGAGCCTTCCTCAAGATGGCATTGAGGAACAGCCCGTTCCCCCACCGGTTTTCCACAGCCAGCAGCGCCGCGGTGGGGTAAGTCACCAGCGGTGACCCGTCCATCCGGTCCCGGGCCAGCCGGTCGAACCACACGGCCTCCACCTCCAGACCCGCCCGGCGCGCCAGCTGTTCCAGCGCCGGCCGCGTGAAAAACGTCAGGTGGTGCGCGTCGTGGGTCCGGCGGGCGACGGCCTTGAGCATCCCGCTCGTGAGGCGGTAACTGAGCCGCCCCAGCCGGGGCACGATGCTGTCCTCGTGAATGGTCTGGAGGAAGAGCCGGCCGTCGGGCGCGAGCCGCGCCGCCAGTGATTGCAGCAGCGCCGCAGGCTCCGGCACGTGCTCGAAGACGTCCCACAGCGTGATCAGGTCGGGGGTGTCGGTGCCGGCAGCGACGGCCGCCAGCGCATCGCTCTCGTGAATCTCCGCCGCCGGATTCCGTGCCCGGGCTTCCTGCGCCCTCCCGGGGTCGAGTTCGATACCCGCGAGCCGCGCGCCGGGCGCGGCGTCCTGCACGAAGCGTAGAAAAGCCCCGTTGCCGCAGCCCACGTCCAGCAGCGAGCGGGGCAACGCGGGGAGCCGGCGCAACAGGTCCTGCCAGCGGGGCCGGTCCGCGTCCGGCTGGCTGAAATACTTTTCCGGGGTGAAGCTCGTGGTGGCCTGCCGGCGCAGGGCGTCGCTCCACCAGCAACCGCAGGCCGCGCAGCCGTAGAGGCTGAAGTTGCCGAGGTCCATGGTGGTGGCCACGTCCTGCTCGCAGGCCGGGCAGGCCGGGCAGGTCTCCGGCACGGGCAACGCCTCCAGCACGACGCACCGGAGCGGGTACCACCGGCCCGGCATGCGGAGCTTCGGGAACAGCACCGGGGCGGGGGCCACCCACCGGCCCACGTCCACCGTCTGCCAGGTGAGCTGGCCGAAGCCGGTGCGCTGCAGGAGGTCGGTCAGGGAGTCCCGGGAGAAAAAACGGATATCGGGTTTGCCGAGCAGGTGCAGGCCGAGCCGGAGCAGCGGCCGCAACAGGCCCTGGACAGCCGGTGCGATGCCGGTCAGGAGCATCTCGACGATCACCAGCTTGCCGCCGGGGGGCAGCGCCCGGGCCAGGCGTCGGAGTGCCGCTTCGAGTGGCGCGTCCTCCGGCAGGTGGTGAAGCAGGAACTGCACCAGCACCTGGTCCTGCCCGGACGAGAAATCGTAGGAATAGAAGTCGCCCTGTTCCCAGGAGTTGGCGCCGGAGGCCGGCGCGGGCGGGGGCATCAGGTCGACGCAGGTCAGGTGCTCGAGGGAAGCCGTCTGGTAGTTGATGATGCCGCCACAGCCGAAGTCCACCACCCGCCCCTTGAGGCGCTCGTCCAGCAGCCGGCCGATATTGGCGTAGCCCTCGCTGGAGTCCGCAATCGCCGCCTGGTACTCCTCCCGGATCTTGTCGAAGTAGCGCTCGTTATCCATTGTCAGCGGGTGTGGGTCAGTTGAAGTAGCCGATGGCGCGCATCTGCTGCTTGGACCGCTCGTCCAGTTCCTTCACCTCGATCACACCGGCGGCGGAGGCGCGGCATTGTTCCAGCCAGCTGATGGCCTCGTCCCGCAACTCCTGGGCCTTTTCCGGGTCACCGGCGGCCAGGTTGGCTTGCTCGCCCGGGTCCCTGGCCAGGTCGTAGACCTCCACGCTTTCGGGCCCCTCGTTCCAGATACCCTTGAGGGAGCCGGCGCGCAGCGCCACGTTCACGTCGCCCCGCGCGTCCTTCTCGAGCTTGTAGTAGCCGGCTTCATTGAGCCGCACGCCCGGCGCGTCGGTGGCGATGGTACGGGAGAGCGGCTTGCCCGCCAGCAGGGGCAGCAGGCTGGAACCGCGGCACTGCTGGCACCCGTCCGCGTCGCCCAGAAAATCGAGGATGGTGGGCCGGAGGTCCACCAGTGAAACCCGGTCCGTGATGCGCGTGCCCGCGTTTGCCCCGCCCGGGAACTTGATCAGCAGCGGCACGTGGAGCAACTCCTCATAGAGGGACTGGTCGTGGAACCAGGTGCCGTGGTCCTCCAGTTCCTCGCCGTGGTCGGCCAGCACGATAAACAGGGATTTGTCCCACAGGCCCCGGCGTTTCAGGTCGGCCACCACCCGGCCCAGGTTGTGGTCAGCGTAGTGCACGCTGGCGTCGTACATCGTGCTGATCATCGGCTTCAGGTTGTTGAGTCCCTTCTGCAGCGTGGCCATCTGCGCGCTGTTGTCGGTGGTGCCGGGCACCCTGCCGGCGGAGGAGTCCAGGAACTTCTGGGTGCGGTAGAGAAAGTAGAGGCTCAGGTAGTTTTCCTTCTTGTCCACGTCGAAGTGGCCGAAGGGTTTGGTGTATTCGTAGGGCGTGTAGAAGGGGTGGTGGGGCTCCATGGTGTGGATGTAGAGAAAAAACTTGTCCGTGCCCACCGTGTCGAGCCAGGGAAAGACCTCGGGCGCGGGATCGTCCGCTGTGTCGGGGCGCATCTGGGCGAGGTCGTAGCCCCGGTCCAGTCCCGCCGCAGCGCCCGCGAAGTAATTGTTGAAGAAGGCAGCGGTTTTATAACCCCTGGCTTTCATGCGTTCCGGGAGCGTGTCGAGTTTCGGGCCGAGCTTGCGTTTGCTCTCCACCACCCCGTGTTCACAGGCGTAGGTGGAGGTGAGCATCGAGGTGAGGGAGGGCAGGGTCCAGGGCGCCGCCGAATAGGCCTTCTCGAACAGCACGCTTTCGGTCGCCAGGGCGTCGAAGGCGGGGGTCTTCGCGGCGGTGTAGCCGTACACGCTGAGGCGATCCGCCCGCAGGGTGTCTATTAAGTAGATGATAACGGGTGTGTCCCCGGTTCCGGCACGGAGCACCGCGGGCGCGGCGGCTTGCTCCGGTGCCGGCCCGCAGGCCGTCAACAGGACGATGCCCACCGCAATCAGAGCGCCGCGGCCGGCCGCAATCAAAGTGCCGCGGCCAGCCGCAATCAAACACACGCGGCCGGCCGCGATCAGGGTCGTGAGTACGCGCATGCTCAAGGAAATCCTCAGAGGGGAACGGGAGCAGGGGTCTGGCCAGCGGCCTGGCTAGCGTTCTGGCCAGCGTTCTGGCCAGCGGGCAGCCCCGGGGCCTGCGGGTCGTTCAGGGTCTTGGCGTTGCTCGTGCCCCGAAGCTTCCAGATGTACCGGTCCACGATGAAGTGGTGCACGTTGATGGCGGCGACCACCATCATCATGCTTTCGGCCAGCCCCGCACCCGCCGCCTGGAAGGCGTAGGGCCAGCAATAGAAGAGTCCGTAGCCCAGCAGCAGGCAGTAGCCGTAGAACTGCAGCCCGTGGGACCAGGCCGGCCGGGTGTTGCCCGGCTCCCGCACCTTCTCCCGGGAATGAAAGATGACGGAGATGGCCAGGTACTGCAGGCCGTGGGCGATGGTGGCCAGCGTGAAGGCCTGCATGAAATCCAGGGTGATCCACCAGAGCCCGTTGGACGCCATGATCACGAGGGGCATCAGTGGCAGCGGCCGCTGGCGGGCCCGGGAGTGCCAGGCGTACCAGGCCACCGGCAGCACGAAGGTGGCGATGCCCAGCATCACCTTCAGCGTCCGCAGGCCCTCGGCAACCTGGGGTTGCTCAAGGAACGCCTGGGGCAACACCCAGCCCAGGCCCGCGTCCGTCGGGACCAGGCCGGTTTTGGTCAGCGTATAGAAGAAGGGTAAGAGGCAGATCCAGAACAGCAGGCGCTGCTCCGGCTTGCCAAAGCGGAAGCCGCTCCGGGCGGCGTACATGACGGACAGCCCGTAAGCCTGCGCCGCGTAGTGGTAGGGCGACCAGGTGAGGAACAGGGACCAGAGGTGCTTGCCGAGCATTTCCGGCAGGGCGATGCAGGCGGCGAGGATGGCGAGGGTCAGCAGCGGGAAGACGAAGTAGAGAAAGGGGTAGTCGTCCCGGAAGCTCGGCTTGGTGTAGAGCCGCACGGTGGAGGCGGCAAAGTGCGCGGAGTTCCCCACCACCAGCAGCACCAGCAGCGCGCTCGTGTCGAGCAGCGCGCGGATCGGGGGCACCAGCAGCAACAGCACCACGGCGATGCTCCAGACACTGCCGATCAGCAGGTACTCCAGCGCCGGGCTGCCGAAGCAGTTGCCGATCAGCTGCTGCTGCAGAGTCCCGGTGGTGGCCGGGCTCGTTGCCGGGCTCGTTGCCGGGTTGGCCGTTGGGCTGGCCGTTGGGCTGGCCGTTGTGTTGGCCGTTGTGTTGGCCGTCGTCACGCGCCGTCCTCCAGCCGGGCGAGATTTTCCTGGGCGCTGCGCAGGCTGGGCGCCAACGTGAGCGCCCGGATAAACGCCTCCCGGGCCCCGGCCCGGTCGCCGGCTTTGACCCGGGCCACGCCCAGGTCGGACCAGAGGGCCGCATCCCCGGGGGTGAGTGCCGCGGCCGCTGCCAGTTCTGCCACCGCGTCACCGCGCCACCACTCGGTGAGATAGATGATCCCCTTGCGATGCCGGCAGTCCCCGCAGGCCGGGTTGATGGCCAGCGCGTGGTCGAAGGCGGCCAGGGCCTCGTCCGTGCGGCCCGCGGCGGCGGCGGCCATCCCTAAGCGCACGCTGGCCTGGAAGTCGCCGCGGTCCAGAACGGTGATCTTCCGGTACTGGGCCATGGCGGTGGGGAAATCGCCCCGCTCGTAGGCGGCGTCCGCTTCCGTGAGGTAGAGGTTGTAGTGGATCCAGGGGAGCTGGCGGTGCTGCTGCAGGTAGAAGATAAAACCGGCGGCGACGTTGAGCCCGAGCAACCCCGCTGCCAGCAGGAAGAGCGGGCGATAGAGGCGGGAGCGCGGGGGAGTGAGGAGGGCGGTTTCCACGCGCCCATCTTGAGCGCCGCACCGGAGGGGGTCAACGGACCGGGTAGACTGTGGCGATGATTTTTCATGACATAAAACGGGCAGTTGCGCTGGGTACAGGGCTGCTCGTCGTCGTCCTGGGCGGGTGCGGGCGGCAGGAGGAGGTCCCCGCGACGGCCCTCGCTACGCCCCTCGCTACGCCTCAGGCGGCCGCCCCCGTGCCCGTCGTCATCTACCTCATCGACACCCTCCGGGCAGACCGCCTCGGCGTTTACGGTTACGACCGCCCCACGTCGCCCCATCTCGACGCCCTGGCCGCCGAGAGCGTGGTCTTCGAACAGGCCTACGCCGCCGCGCCCTGGACCCTGCCCTCCGTCGCCTCGCTCTTCACCTCCACCTTTGTCTGCGAGCACGCGCTGGTCAAGGCCGGGCCCAAGCTCAATCCCGCACTGCCCACGCTCGCCGAACGCCTCGCGGCCCGGGGCTACGCCTCCGCGGCCTTTTACACCAACCCTCTTCTGGGCCCCGTCGCCGGCCTCACGCGAGGTTTCGGCACGTCCAGCCTGCGCCCCACCAATGCGGGCATTCCGGCCGACGCGGCCGCCTGGCTCGACCAGCGGGATGCCAGCCAGCCCTGGTTCCTGTACCTGCACACCATGGAGCCGCACCAGGCCTTTCTGGCGCCCTATGCGGAGGTGAAGCGCTTCGGGCACGTGCCCATCGACGTGAAGGTGCAGCTCTCCGACCTCTGGTTCGAGTACGCGGGCCTGCGCCGCGTGGACGTGGGTCAGGGCAAGTTGGCCGGGACCACGGACACCACCGCGGCTCTCGACAAGGCCCGGGACGGCCTCAACCGCCTGCGCCCCGAGTACGAACTGCTCTACGCCGCCGCGGTCCGGGAGGCCGACGGGCACCTGGGTGCCGTCATCGCCGACCTCAAGCGGCGGAAGCTGTGGGACCAGACGCTGTTCATCGTCCTCGCGGATCACGGCGAGGAATTTGGCGAGCACGGCCTCTGGTTCCATGAACAGTCGGTCTACGACGCCGTGCTGCGGGTGCCGCTGCTGATCCACTTTCCCCGGGGGCAGTACGCCGGGCGCCGGGTGGCCGACGTCGTGTCCCTCGTCGATGTGCTGCCCACCATCGGCGAGGTGCTGGGGGTGCCGGAGTTCTGCGCCGGGTGCCGGGGCGTCAGCCTGGTGCCGCTGCTCACCGAGCCAACCGTGCCGGGACGGCCCGCGCCCGTCGTCATCCCGGCGCTCCGCGTGAACGCGACCAGTTTCTACCGTCCCTGGCAGAAGCAGGCGGGCGACGTGAACGTGGTGGTCCGGGAAGGGCCCTTCAAAGCCATCTTTAATGAGCAGCCCGGGTCCCTGGAGCTCTACGACCTGGCGCTGGACCCGAAGGAACTCAAGGATCAGGCGGCTGTGGACCCGGCCCGGGCGGTCCGGCTGCGGGAGGCCGCGGGCAGCTGGCTCAAAAGCTGCCGGCGGGACCTGGCCGCCCCCGAACCGGCGGCCTACGACGAGCCCACCAAAAAAGCGCTGCGGGCCCTGGGTTACCTGAACTGAGCGCTGCGCTCGCGGTCCGTTTTGTTGCCAATGCAGCAAGGTTATGTAAGAAAAAGGGTTGTGCTGACATTACCGGCGTGTAATATCCCCACACCGAAAAGGATAAAGCCGACCCCGGTGAGAACCGGGCGAGGAACGCCACGGATCTCGCTCTGCCTCGAATTGAATCCGGAACCATACCGGGACAGCTCAAGGGGGAGTGCCAAGGGGAAGATCGCCGGGCTGCCCTTCAACGGTATAACGTTATAAAAGCCTTCTCGAAATTTTTTTCAAACGTTTGGAGGATTCCTTAAATGCGTAAAATAGCAGCGATCGCCGGGATCGTGGCTGTCGGTCTGGGTACCCAGACCACGGCTTTCGGTTACGGCGCTACAGCCGCGGTGAACTTCGCCTGGTCGACCAATGGCACGGACATCGGCTGGACGGCGCAGACGCCGAACACCCTGAATGTCTTGACCAATGGCACCTATTACTCCTCACTGACCGGCAACAACTCCGTCAACTACCTGAACTCCGACTTCGCCACCTCTGCCCAGTGCGCCAGCATCGTCGCCGGTCTCGGCGGTACGCCCACTGCGACCCGCAAGTACGGTTGCCGTTACTCCGACTACACCGGTAACCCGTCCTTCGTTGCGATTCCTCTGCCGACGGTTGGCGCCGGTAACCTGGGGCCTGGCGCGCAGGCTTCCGGCAACATCACGGTCACCGACACCACCATGACGGGCACGCTGACGATTCTCAGCACCACTGACGAGCCCACGGGCGGCACGACCACCAGCATCGGCAACGGCAGCAACGGCTACAACCTGCGTCAGGCTGACGGCTCGCCCTTCGGTAATTCCTGGGGTGGCGTCACCACCTTGGGCACCTACACGTTGAACCTCACGGGTGCCTTCACGGCCACCTCCTGGCAGATCACGGGCGGCGGCGGTAAGTTCAGCGACTCTGGCTTCCTTTGCCAACAGGGCGGTAACAGCACGCCTTCCAACATCCTCTGCAACAACTCTGTTGCGCCGGGTGGCTTCACGACCACGGGCGGTTCGCTGTCCTGGGGCTGGGAGCTGGACGGTGCGGCCACCAACCTGGGTAACGTTGTCCAGGGTATCGATGTCCGCAACACGAGCAATGCGCTGATCACCACGCTGTCCGGTGTGCTGGCCGACCTGTCGGTTGACGGTCTCGGTAACATCACCACCAACACGGGTGAGATTCGTCGCGCTCTGGGTTCCTCTGGTGGTTGCGGCTCTGGCCCCACCGTGAAGAACATCACCTATGACGCTGCCCTGACCAGGATCTCCTGCGGTACGCTCACCGCTGCGGGTCTGACGGTCTCGGGTGTGGTCGATGCCCCGGTCGTCCCGGTGCCGGCTGCAGTCTGGCTCTTCGGTTCGGCCCTGGGTCTCCTGGGTGTCGCCCGTCGCCGGATGGCCAAGTAATTACTAAAGCCTGAAAGCCACGTAAGTGACTGACGGAAAGACCCCGCTTCGGCGGGGTCTTTTTTTTGGTGATGTAGGAGCGCCTTCAGGCGCGATCCCTCCCGTATTTTTGCGCGCCCATACTCCGTATTTTTTATGCGCCCATACGCCGTAGGAGCGCCTTCAGGCGCGATCCTTACGATCCCCGCGATCCTCCCCGCCGTAGGAGCGCCGACCGGCGCGATCCTTACCTGACGATCCTCCCCCGATGGAGCACCCCCAATGAGAAACCTCGCAACTCTCGCCACATTCGCAGCCCTCAGCCTGTGCTTGCAAACCACCGCCCACGCCTACAGCACCACCGCCACCGTGAACTTCTCCTGGGCCACCGGCGGCACAGAAATCGGCTGGACAGCCGCCACCCCGCACACCCTGACGGCCATGACCAATGGCACCTACTTTTCCTCACTGACCGGTAACACCTCCACCAACTACTACAACGCCGACTTCGCCACCGCTGCCCAGTGCGCCAGCATCGTCGCCGGTCTCGGTGGTTTTGCCCCGCAGACCCGCAAGTACGGTTGCCGTTACCTCGACTCCAGCACCCTCGGCACCCCGGTCTTCGCTGGGACGCCTCTGCCGACGGTTGGCGCCGGTAATCTGGGGCCTGGCGCGCAAGCTGCCGGCACCATCACGGTCACCGACACCACCCTGACGGGCACGCTGACGATTCTCGCCACCACCGACGAACCCACGGGCGGCACGGCAGCCAGCATCGGCACCGGCAGCAACGGCTACAACCTGCGTTCGTGGGACGGCACGCCCTTTGGCAACCTCTGGTATGGCGTCACCACCCTGGGCACCTACACCTTGAACCTCACGGGTACCTTCACGGCCACCTCCTGGCAGGTCACGGGCGGCGGCGCGGCGTTCAGCGATGCCGGCTTCTTCTGCCAGCAGGGCGGTTTCAGCGCGCCGGCCAACCTCCTCTGCACGGCCAGCACATCGCCCGGGGGCTACACGGGCACGGGCGGTGCGCTGTCCTGGGGCTGGGATCTGGACGGCTCTGGCGCCGGCACCGTCGTGGCGGGGATCGACGTCCGTGGCACGAGCAATGCGCTGATCACCACGTTGTCCGGTGTGCTGGCCGACCTGTCGGTTGACGGTCTCGGTAACATCACCACCAACAGCGCCGAGATTCGTCGCGCCTTCGGTGCTTCGCTTGGTTGCGGCCTTGGCCCCACCACGCAGAACATCACCTATGACGCTGCCCTGACCAGGGTCTCCTGCGGTGCGCTCACCGCGGCGGGTCTGACGGTTTCGGGTGTGGCCACGGTAGTCCCGGTGCCGGCCGCCGTCTGGCTCTTCGGTTCGGCCCTCGGTCTGCTGGGTGTCGCCCGTCGCCGGTATCCACCCAGCGAACAACCTGTCCAACCCGTAACTTTCTAGCGCTTATGTCAAGAACGCGCTTGCGGCGTGGTTCCGGGTGGGTGATAGTCGGGACACGGAATAAAAGGATAAAGCCGGCCCCGGTGTGAACC